>Ga0070713_100002762_pt1 | contig 11475 bp, 8 predicted proteins | sample LARL82metaG_FD_65465 | JGI IMG/M metagenome (GOLD analysis project Ga0070713, IMG submission 65465) | Corn, switchgrass and miscanthus rhizosphere microbial communities from Kellogg Biological Station, Michigan, USA - LAR L8-2 metaG | ecosystem: Host-associated > Plants > Roots > Rhizosphere ... | reverse complement strand
CGACAATGCCCGGCAAGACTGCGGTTGCTGTCGATGGACCTGTTCGCGCCTCCGTGCCAGATTGCCGGTCATCGCGCTCAACGATCCGTGACCCTCGCACAGTTCACCCGCGGTCATTCGGAATGCCATAACGCTGCCTGATTGACCGACGATAGGATCTGTCACGCCAACCGCCGAGGAGGGCCGCATGTGGCGCTTCCTGCTACCTGCCTTCGCCATGATGGGCGCGCTGCTCGTGCTGTTCGCCGGTGCTCTCAGCAATCTGCAGTCGTTGCCTGGCCTGTCAGACCGAGACGTCGCCCTGGTCGGCGATCCCGCGCCAAGACGCATGCCACAACCATCACCGTCGCCATCCTCTCTGCCGGCGGAGCAGTCGCCGGCGCCGGCAGCGGCGAACCAACAGGCGACACGTGACGCCCTGCAGCGTCAGATCGATGATCTCCTGCGGCAGGACAGCGCACTGCAGGTCCAGATCGCCCAACACAAGCAGGAGCTTGCACAGCGCCCGGTGGAACGGCCGCCGCCGCCGGCCAGCGCGGACCAACAGGCGACGCGCGACGCCCTGCAGCGCCAGGTCGACGATCTGCGGCGACAAGGCAGCTCGCTGCAGGCCGGGATCACCGATCTGCAGCGACAAGATAGCGCGCTGCAAGGCCAAATCGCCCAACACAAGCAGGAGCTTTCGCAGCGCACGGCGGAAGACCGGTCGACCTCGGCTGCCGCTGAACGCGCGGGGCGAGACTCACTTCAGCATCAGGTGGCTGATCTGCAGCGGCAGGTTGCCGATTTGCAGCAGCAGGACGGCGCCATCCAGGGCCAGATTGCCCAACATAGGCAGGAGGTCGCTCAACGCACCCAGGATCTGACGCAGCGCTCGCAGGAACTGGCGCAGCGGACACAGGAGCTCGCCCAGCGAACACATGATCTCGATGTGGCGCGAGCAGAAGCAGACAGGTTGCAGAAGGGCATAGACGCGTTGCGCGAGCAGCGCCAGTCGGAGGAGGCGTCGCTGGCCCGGCTGAAGGCCGCCCAGCAGCAGGTCGCGATGGCCGTACCGGCACGCCCCGCCGCACCGAGGCCCGCGCCGCCACCGACGCGACCGACGCCGGCCCAGCAGCCGGCTCAGCCCGTGTCGCTCCAGCAGCCGACACAGCCGACGCCCGCCCCACAACCACCGCGGCTCATGCCAGCGCCGGCCGCTTCGCAGCAGTTGCAGACTGCGCGGCAGTGGCTATCGGCGGGACGGCCCGACGAGGCGCGTCGCGTACTCGCGATGGTGCAGACCCAGATGGTCTTTCAGCCGGTGACGCCGGATCAGCCGGCAGCGCAGGGAGGCAATCCGTCCGCGACCGACATCGGCGATGCGATCCGCTGGCTGGACATGGGCGCCAGCGGCCAGGCCATGCAGTCGATCACCCGCGCCATCGACGACGCGAATGTCGCGAGCCGGCCTGTCCGCGCCTGGTCAGGGTATCCGACTGGCGCGCCCTCGGGCGGTGTCCCCCCACAGTCAGGTTACTACAGCAGTACTGTCAGCCGCTGATACGGATTGACACGTCCAGCACACGGCGCGGCATGACGACTGTGCGTCTAATCGAACCTCGAGCAACCGTCACGTGCAACCGCACGTGCTAGTCCGACCCGTGTACAGGCCATAGCCATTGGTTGAGGCTGCGACATCCATCGATCTGACGCACCGTTCCCCTCGTCCGAGGAAACCGTGGCACATCGCTTGCACAACGCCCTGTACAACCACGCAACACATCGAACAGCCGGACCTTGTGACCGCAATCCCTCAGACGAGCAACCGCAGCGCACCGGATGCACGCGCGGATCCATGCGGCTTCCCTGCCTTACGAGAACATCGCCGTATTCGTTGTCGCAGCCTCTCCGGCGTTTGCACTCGCCGAGACAGTGTCAGCTTTCTCGCGGCACGCACGCGCAATCGTGAAGGCTCACGACATCGAGAGCCGCCTGCGGCAGCGGCGCTTGATACTTGCGCTGGTCCTGCTTCTGGCCTGTCCTACCATTCCGGATCACAATACATCGCGCGTCCCGGTGTGAATACAAATCCGCAATGTTCAATGGTTTGCGAGACCAAGATGCGCCCCGTCGGTCCAGCAACGATCGAGCGCAGCATATCGTCTCGGCCAAGACAGCAACAAAGTACACGACTACGCGGAGAAGCTCTGCCTCACGGTATTGTGGCAGGTCACGCGACGCAGCATGTCATATGCAGACCAAATGCAGCTCGAGGTCTGGTACGTGCGGGACACGTCGCATTGGCGCGATACCGCGATTCCCCTCAAGGCCGTCCCTGCGGCGATCCTGCGCGGGGCGCACTAGCCAACGCGGGCGCAGCTTCCTCACTCGTGCCGTAATCGCAAACCGATGTCGCACTGGAGATTGTGGTCAATGATGGGCGTTACTCGTGGTTATTCCGCTCCACTAAGGAAGCTCGACTGCCAGGTCGTAGGCGGCGGGGATCCCCCGACGATGCGGATGCGGATGCGCAATGCCCTCGCCATGACCACCGCTGTCTTCGGGCTCGCAGGATTGTCCGCGTGCAGTCCGGTACCAAACAACCTGCCGCCGGCGCCCGCAACGCCGGATCCTGGCGCAGGCTACTCGAGCAACCTCCAGCCGTATCGGATCCAGGTAGGCGATGTGCTGGCCGTCCGGCTGATGCTGAACCCCGAGCTGAACGAGGAGGTCACGGTTCGGCCCGACGGTCATATTTCGACCACCGTCGCAAAGGACGAACTCGCATATGGTCGCACCGTGCCGGAGGTGACTTCCGCGCTCGCACGCGACTATTCGGCGGATCTGCACAACCCGCGCCTCACCGTCGTCGTCAAGTCGTTCGCTCCGACCCGGATCTATGTCGGCGGAGAGGTAACCACCCCGGGCGAGTTCATCACACTCGGACCCACACTTACACTGTCTCAGGCGATCGCGCGTGCGGGCGGCTTTAAGCCCATGGGCGGCGACGAAGACAAGGTGTTCATCATCCGCCGCGGCCCCAATGACGTGCCGCAGTTCTTCTCCGCCCGCTTGCAGGATGTGATATGGGGTCGTGATCCGGCGGCCGACATCCGGCTTGCGCCCTACGACGTGGTGTACGTGCCGCGCAGCGGTGTCGCGGAGGTCTACCGCTTCTTCTACCAGTACTTCCTGCAGTTCGTTCCGGTCACCTGGGGCTTCTCGTACACGATGGGTCCGGGTGTGGCAGTGAAGTAGTCCTTAGGGAAGCACACCAATTTCGTTCAGGCGTCTTCGGGGCCGACGGCGTATGGGTCGTCGCAAGGGCCCCGATGGAGCCGTGGTTGCTCCGCTCTAACTGTTGTGAAATGTCGCGCGTGACGTGAAGGTGTATCGCGTTTCACAAGCGATGGATGTCTGACGGTCCGGTCCCGACGGTTTACACACGCGCGTCATTTGGCTCGCCATTTGCACCCCATCGCGAGGTCACTTGGGCAACATCATTTGGTTCGGTGCATCGTGGAAGCTTCGATTTTGCAGGCAACCCCTTCCGACACCACCCAGACGTTCAGCCGCCTCAGTCCGGTCGATCGGCAGTACCTGGACGAATGGCTTCACAACGCACGCACGAACGGTATCGACTCAGTGGAGGACCTGACATCGCGGCCATGGCCACGCGCGGTTGCCGGAACCGTGATCGGCGTCTTCCAGACGGGAGCAGAGAGCGCGTCCTGGCTGGTGATTTGCCATAATGAAGCCTGGGTCGTCGCATGCTGTGCGGAAGGCACGGTTTCCCCAACACGCCACTCGCTTGCCGATGCATTGGCGGTGATCCATCCGCCGCAGACCGACGGCGGAGAGCGCAGCCTGCTCTGCTAGCCTCGTGACGCCTCGGCCGCGACAGGTGGTGCCTTCAATCCGCGACTCAGCATGATCGAATGGCGCCGAAGCATGCGATAGAGAGTCACGCGCGAGACGCCAAGTTCCTGCGCTGTCAGCGTGATATTCTCCTGCGTTCCGGCCAGCGCCTCCATCAGCGCCCCGCGTTCCTCGTCTGATCCCGGCAGCGGCCGGGCTGTCGCTGCCGTGCTTCTGTGCGGCGTCTCACCCAGCCCCGTGAGATCCGCGACCATCACAAGGGGCGAATCACCGATCACCACGGCGCGACGGACCACCGCCATGAGTTCGCGCACGTTGCCCGGCCAGTCATGGTGATGCAGCGCCTCAATGGCCTCCGAAGCGAACCCGGTGACCTTGCGGCCGAAATGCGCCGCCGCCTGATGCAGCGCGTGATTTGCCAGCAGCAGAATATCCTCCGGACGCTCGCGCAGCGGCGGCATGCGCACGGCCAGAATGTTGAGCCGATAATACAGATCCTCGCGGAACCGACCTTCGGCTATCGCCTGGCGGAGACGCACGTTCGTGGCCGCGACGATGCGCACGTTGACGTGGAGGGCTTCACGGCCGCCGACACGGACGATCCGGCCATCCTGCAGAAAGCGCAGCAGATGCCCCTGAAGATCCACCGGCATGTCGCCGATCTCGTCCAGGAACAGTGTGCCGCCATCGGCATGTTCGATCCGCCCCTTGGTCCGCGCTGCCGCACCGGTGAAGGCGCCCTTCTCGTAGCCGAACAGTTCGGAGGCAACCAGGGTGGATGGAAAGGCGGCACAGTTGACCGCGACGAAAGGCCCACTGTGCCGGGGTGAACGATCGTGGATGGCGCGCGCCGCGAGCTCCTTCCCGGTACCGCTCTCGCCGGTGATGAGTACCGGCTCGTCCGTCCTGGCGAAACGCGCGATCATCTCAGACGCGTGCCGCATCGCAGCACTTCGGCCGATGATGTCCGAATTCACCTCTGCTGCCGGCGCAGGTTGCGGCGAGGTGGCATGCCGTTCCTCAAGCGTCGCATGCAACCGCGCGAGCAATCGCTGGTCCTCCAGCGCCCACTCCATCAGAAGCTGCGCAAGCCGCTCTACCGGCAGTTGCGATAGATCGTTCAGCGTCACGTGCAGCATACGTGAAGTCCATTCACCCTGTTCGATCCGCGGCCGCCTTCTTGCTCCCCGCTCGCACTGTCGTGGCAGGCCGAACGTTTGGTGTCCACAGGCCGCATGTCAAAAGTCGTTGAGGTGAGTTCGAATTGGCAACCATCAGACCAGCCCGCTCATGCACGCGATGATTGCGATCTTGGCCCAGCGCTTCATCCGGGCACGTCTGTTGTCTAACGGAACAATGCCCGTAGGTCGCGCTGGATGTCTGCGAAAAACCGCGGAACCACCGCAGGCCGGCTATGCGCCGCCGCCGGACGCGGTACTGGCTTCCGCGAATCGGGCCATGGCTCGGACGCTCGGACAGGTGGCTGAAAAGCCGGTGGAGCCAGTACCGGCGCACGCAGTCGCGCTGCTGTCTGCGGCGTGACGCTCAACAGGTCCGAGGATTTCATGTCGGTCTGTTGGTCGGACTGCCTCAACACTATACTGGCCAACTGGTACTGCGCTTGGCGCTGCATCTCCTGTAGCGCGCCGAGTTGCTTGCGAACCTCCGACAGCCTGACATTGGCGCCCCGGCTGGCAGCGAACCCACCGGCGCCCACGATGAGACCGAGTGCACCGAGGCATGCGACAGCGAGCATTCCGCGCCGCGCCTTCCTGCTGGCCTCGCAGGCTTGCAACGAAACCTCCTCGACCCGCTGCGCCGAGTTGACGGAGATCGTAACCAGCTCTTCGAGATAGCGCCGAATGTCGAGCGTCGGGTCCGACAGCAGGGCCATCGCGGGAAACGCGGCGCGGGGCGCCGGCTCCGACCCCCTGACCCCGCCCTTGATCACGGCAGATGCCGGATCGGAGCGGTTGATCAGCGCGGGCCAAGCCCGGGCATCGGCCAGCAGCCGCTGAGCCATTTGCCCCGCCGGCAGCCCAGGGAGGTCCTCTGACAGAATATGGCTCACGGTCAGTGTTCCCTGATACGTTGCGTGCAACGGTGCTGCAAAGAGAAGGCGCCAGGGTACGCCCGTCCAGTCACGTCTGGTCGCACGCGCGCCGCGGCGAATCTCTGCGTTGTTTGCGCCACAGTGAACCGGGCTACAGGGCAGCCTCGACTGCGCGGATGCCGGTCTCGGCGAGGTCCGCGCCTTTGAACAGCAGGAGCAGGTTCCGCACCTTGGCCAGGGCATAGGAAAACAGATCGCCGAAATTCAGCGCCGCGGGATGGCCGCTGGTCTTGCCGAACGCGAGGAAGGCGCCAAACGCTGCGTCCAGTTGGCCGGAGCAACGTTTTGCACACGCGGGAGTTGCTAGGAACGCCCGCTAAACATCCACCTCCTCCACCGTCCGCGCCCGCTCCTGGATGAACTGGAACCGCAGCTCCGGGCGCCGCCCCATCAGGCTCTCCACCAGCTGCTGCGTCGCCGCCCGTTCATCCGGCGGCGCCACCACCTTCAGCAGCGTCCGCTTCGCCGGGTCCATCGTGGTCTCCTTGAGCTGCGACGGCGGCATCTCGCCCAGGCCCTTGAAGCGGCTCACCTCCACCTTCGCGCCCGCCTTGAATTCCCGCCGCGTCTTCGCCTCGCGATCCGCGTCGTCCATCGCGTAAACGGACTTCGCCCCCTGCGTCAGCCGGTACAGCGGCGGCTGTGCCAGGTACACGTGTCCGTTCCGTACCAGTTCCGGCAGCTCGCGATAGAAGAATGTCATCAGCAGCGAGGCGATGTGCGCGCCGTCCACATCCGCGTCGGTCATGATGATGATGCGCCCATAGCGCAGCTTGGCGCGGTCGAAACGGTCGCCGACACCGCAGCCCAGCGCCTCGATCAGGTCCTTCAGCTCCTGATTCTGCCGCAGCTTGTCAGCCGAGGCGCTTGCGACGTTGAGGATCTTGCCGCGCAAAGGCAGCACCGCCTGGGTCTCGCGGTTGCGTGCCTGCTTGGCCGACCCACCGGCGGAATCGCCCTCCACCAGGAAGATCTCCGTTTCCGCAGCATTCTCTCGCGTGCAGTCGGTCAGCTTGCCGGGCAGCCGCAGCCGCCGCGTGGCGGACTTGCGCGCGGTGTCTTTCACCTCACGCCGGCGCAGCCGCTCCTCCGCTCGTTCTATGACGAAGGCGAGCAGATTGTCCGCCTGGGTCGGATTGCCGGCCAGCCAGTGATCGAAGCGGTCACGCAGCGCGGTCTCCACCAGCCGCGCGGCCTCGGTGCTGGTGAGCTTCTCCTTGGTCTGCCCCTGAAACTGCGGCTCCCGGAGGAACACCGACAGTTTTGCCGCAATCGGCCCGAGCAGGTCCTCCGCCACCACCTGCGCGGTCCGGCGATTGCCGCGCTGCTCGCCCCAGGCGCGCAGTCCCTTCAGCAGCGCCGCGCGGAATCCCGCCTCGTGCGTGCCGCCCTGCGTCGTGGCAATGGTATTGCAATAGGAGTGGATGAACCCTTCGCCCTCCTCGAGCCAGGCGGCGGCCCATTCGGCGCGGCCGGTGTCCCCCGGCAGGTCCGCCTGGGCCGACCAGAACTCCGGCAGGACGCGGGGTGTCTCGCTGATCTCCGCCTCGAGGCTGTCGCGAAGGCCGCCAGGGAAATGCAGCACCGCCTCTGCCGGCGTGTCGTCCTTCGCGCCGCGCAGCAGGGACGGATCGCAGGCCCAGCGGATCTGCACGCCGCGGAACAGGTAGGCCTTCGACCGGCACAGCCGATACAGCCGCGCCGGACTGAACCCGACGCCGCCGAACACCGTCGGGTCCGGCTTGAAGCGGACCGAGGTGCCCCGCCTGTTGTGCACCGGGCCGGCATTGACCAGCTTGGTGGTCGGCTTGCCGCGCGCATAACTCTGCTTCCACAGCACGCGGTCGCGCGCGACCTCTACCTGCATCACGGCCGACAGCGCATTCACCACCGAGCTGCCGACACCGTGCAGGCCGCCAGACGTCGCATAGACCTTGCCCCCGAACTTGCCGCCCGAATGCAGCGTGGTCAGAATGACCTCCAGCGCGCTCAGATTCTTGAATTTCGGATGCGGGTCCACCGGAATGCCCCGACCATTGTCCCGCACCGTCAGCCAGTTGTCCGGCTCCAGCGTCACCTCGATGAAGCTCGCGTGACCGGCCACCGCCTCGTCCATCGCGTTGTCGAGCAGTTCCGCCGCCAAGTGGTGCAGCGCCGTCTCGTCAGTCCCGCCGATATACATCCCAGGCCGGCGACGCACCGGCTCCAGCCCCTCCAGGACCTCGATGTCCTTGGCCGAGTAGTCGGACCCCTTGCCCTGGTTGCCACCGAACAGGTCGTTCATGCTGTGTTCTCGAAGCTCATGCGGCACCCTACTTGGGGGTGGGGAGTCCAGGCAACCAGTCCGCCCGACCTATCACCGCGGTTCGCCGCGGTACATCACCAGCTTCAGTCGCTTGTCGTCGTTCGAATGCAATGTGGGTGCTTGCATAGACCACCATCGTTGCGGTGGCCTTCATCTGCCTGCGGCTGGTGAACCCCGCCGACACGAGCAACAGCCTTCTCGCAACGACCACATCGGCTGCGCGCAACGGCAACATGCGGGCTCAGGCGACACGAGCCGGATAACGAACGGAGGTTGGGACATGATGCAACTCGATGGGAAGACGGCACTGATCACCGGTTCGACCGACGGCGTCGGTAGGGTCGTGGCGAGGAAACTCGGAGAAGCCGGCGCACGCATCCTGGTGCACGGCCGCGACCAGGACAGAGGTCAGCGCGTCGTCGAGGAAATCAGGCAATCCGGCGGGACCGCTGAATTCCTGGCAGCCGATCTGGCGTCCCTGGCCGAAGTAAGGCGTCTTGCCGACACCGTTCGCCAACGCGCGGACCGGCTCGACATCCTCATCAACAACGCCGGCATCGGCACCGCCGGCACGACGCGGCAGACCAGTGTCGATGGGCACGAGTTGCGCTTCGCGGTCAACTATCTCGCTGGCTTCCTGCTGACCCGGCTGCTGCTGCCGCTCATCGAACAGAGCGCGCCTGCCCGCATCGTCAACGTCGCCTCAGCCGGGCAGCAGGCACTCGACTTTGACGACATCATGCTGACGCACGGCTTCAGCGGCAGACGCGCCTACTGCCAGAGCAAGCTGGCGCAGATCATGTTCACCATCGATCTCGCCGACGAGCTCGCGGGCACCGGCGTTCTGGTCAACGCCCTGCACCCCGCGACCTACATGAATACCAGCATGGTCCGGCGCGCCGGCGTGACGCCGATGAGCAGCGTCGAGGAAGGCGCGGATGCGATCCTGAGCCTCGCCGCCGCGCCAAGCCTCGGAGATCGTACCGGCCGCTACTTCAGTGGCCTACGCGAGGCGCGCGCGGACTCCCAGGCCTACGATGCCGAGGCACGCCGGCGGCTCAACGCAATCAGCCTGGAACTGACCGGCCTCGCGACGCCCTACAGGTAGTCGCCCAACCGTGGCCGGAACCACTCAAGCGAGCGCCTGATCCCCTCCTCCAGCGACACCCGTGCCTCCCATCCGGTGGCCGCACGGAACGCGCTGTCGTCGGCATGGTAGCTGCCGATGTCGATCGTCGCGCGATCCGCAGGAAACTCGCGCGTCGTGTAGCGCGCCAGAGGGCCGGCAAGCCGCACCAGCAGTTCGGCGATGTCATGCAGCGAGGCAGGCGGCGGGCCGCCGATGTTGAAGATACGTCCGTGGCATTCGGGCGTATCCGCCGCCGCCAGGAACGCCTCGGTCACATCGTCAACATAGGTCAGGTCGCGCAGCTGCGACCCGCCCCAAACCTCGAACGGCCGCCCCTCGAGCACGCAGCGGATCCAGATGCCCAAGAAAGTCTGCCGCGCATCGCGGATGCGCAGCCGCGGGCCGTAGCAATTCGTCAGTCGCAGCGACACCACCGGCCGGCCACGCACGCGATGTTCCAGCATCCAGTACTGCTCACCGGCGAACTTCGACACGCCGTTCGCGTCGGGCGGCGCCACCGCCTGGCTCTCGTCCACCGGCAGCTTCTGCACCCTTCCGTAGAACTGCCGCGTCGAGGCGTGCACCACGACCGCATCCGGCGCCGCCTCGCGCGCCGCCTGGATCAGCCGCACCTGCGCCACCGCGTTCACTGCGATGTCCGCCAGCGGATCGTTCTGGCCGCCCATGTGGCTGGTCTGTGCCGCGAGGTTGAAGATCACCGAGGCACCCTCGCAGGCGTTGCGCAGATCGATCTCGCGGATATCGCCGCGCACGAGTTCCACCGGCGCATCGGCCAGGTTGGCCGGGTTGGCACCGCCGCCGAACAGGAACCCGTCCAGCGCCACGACGCGCGCGCCACGCGCCGCCAGCGTGTGGCAGAGATTCGAACCAAGGAAACCCGCTCCCCCGGTGACCAGTACCCTGCGACCGTGCCAGCTCATGCAATGTCTCCCGCGTCCGCCATCCCCGATTGACATGCGTACATGGCGAAACTCTGTCGCCCATTAGCCTCATTGAGGCGTGCGTCATGCAGCGGGTCGCCCCGTGTCGTCATCCCCGCGAAAACGGGGATCCAGGCAAGCCGCAGGTTGCTGCCAAATTAGGCGCGATCGTGCGGCGGCCGGCGGTCGCTGCCGGAACTGCGCATGATCTCGCTGAAGCCGAACAGCAGCAGCAGTACGCCCGACACCACCTCGATCGCGGTGATCGCCCGCGCCAGCATCGAGGCCGGTGCGATATCGCCAAACCCCAGCGTCGTGATCGTGGCGACGCTGTAATACAGCGCATCGACAAAGCTGATGCGCGCCGGCACCGCATGCAGCGAGAACTGCGCCACCGGCGCGGTGAGATCGGCGATGCGGTACAGACATGCGAACACCACCACCAGCAGCGCATAGAAGGTGACGAACGCCATCATCGGCCGCACCAGGCGGTCGAGCCGCGCGGCGACGCCCTCGAACACCATGGCGATGTCGATCATCACCAGGATCACGTCGCGAACCGAGGCGACCACGACCAGCGTGATAAGCGCCATCGCCGCCAGCAGCGCCAGCCCCTGCTCCTGCACGCCAAGCTCCAGCCGCGGCAATGCGAACGAAGCGGCGCCCACGCCCAGCGCGCCGAGCAGCCAGCCCGTGATGCGCGGCAGGTGCTGCAGTTCGCGTATGCGGCGCGCATGGATGATGGAATAGACCTGCCGTCGCCGCACGATGCAGGCTCCGAGGAAGCCCAGCACCGGCATTGCCACCGCACCCAGCGCATAATCGCGCGATGCGGCGGGGAAGTTGGCATCGCGGAAGAACTGGAACGTGCAGGCGTAGATCGCCAGAAAGTTGGCGACCGTCATGCCGAAATGCGCGCCGCCCGGGAACAGCAGGTAGAAGAAGCCGAACCCGACCGCACAGGTGACCAGCGAGGACAGTGTCGCCGTCCAGTCGGCGCCGATCGCCGCCGCGACAAGGCCGACCAGAAGGAGAGTGAAGCCAGTCGAGCGCAGCCAGTGCCGGTCCAGCCCCACAAGCCGTTCGCGCGTGCGGACGCGGGCCGGCGAACGGCTCACGGCTTCAG
>Ga0070713_100002759_pt1 | contig 11483 bp, 9 predicted proteins | sample LARL82metaG_FD_65465 | JGI IMG/M metagenome (GOLD analysis project Ga0070713, IMG submission 65465) | Corn, switchgrass and miscanthus rhizosphere microbial communities from Kellogg Biological Station, Michigan, USA - LAR L8-2 metaG | ecosystem: Host-associated > Plants > Roots > Rhizosphere ... | reverse complement strand
GCCTTGCCGCCGCCGCTCGGCTTGTGCCCGTTGACCGGGGGCGGCATCGGGGGTGGCAGGCCGGCAGCCGGGGCGGGGAAAAGCGGAGCGGCCGGGGCAGGAAGAGGAGAGAGCCCCAGGTGGTAAGCGGCCACCGTGCGCACATCGGGGCTGAACCGCTCCACAGCGATGGCCAGAGCCGGGCCAACCAGGTCACGGGCGGTGGCCACACCAGCCGGCATGACGGCCGTCATGCCGGCACCTCCGCGGTGACCGCGTCCCTGGCCTGCAGCCCAGGCATGCTCCGGCGCAGCTCCCGCGCCGCGTTCAGTCCGCTCCGCACGGCACCCTCCATCGTGTCCGGCCACCCGGTATCGGTCCAGGCGCCCGCGAGTACCAGGCCCGGCAGTGCGGTCGCGGCCTGCGGGCGCAGCCGCTCGCAGCCCGGTTCCTGGCGGAACGTCGCCCGCCGTTCCCTGGTGACGAAGCAATCCACGACCTGTGCCTGCGCCGTAGCGGGGAACAGGTCTGCCAGCGCGCGCAGGAACTCCTCCTGCAGCCTGGCCGCCGGGACGTCCACGTAACGATCCGCCGCCGACAGTGATACCGCCAGGTACTGGCCCTTCCGCAGCCCGGAGGGGCCGGTCCGGTCAAACACCCATTGCACGGGCGAGTCCACCGCCGCCGCGAACGGCAGCCTGGTGACCCGCCGGTCGTAAACCACATGGACGTTGACAATGGGCGAGGAGCCAAGCTCACCCCACTGCCCGGCTCCGTTCCCCGACTGCCCGTCCGGGGTACTGTCCGGGGCCAGCCGGGCCGCTACGTCCGGGGGCACGGCCAGGACAACGCCGTCCGCCCTGATCACGTCGCTGCCGTTCGCCGCCGCGCTCTTCGCCGCCGCGCTCTTTGCGGCGGCGGCGTCACCGCGGTCGGCGAGGCGGACCAGGAAGCCGCCGGTGGGCAGCGCCTCCACCGCCGTGGCCTTCGCGCCGAGCCGCACCTGGGCGCCCAGGCGGCCGAGCAGGTCCGCACCGGCCCGCCCGTGCAGGTCGCCCAAGGGGACCGCGGGGATCCCGATGTCCGCCGCGTCCTTGGCCCCCAGCAGCGCCGTCTTCACCACGGTGGCGGCGAGCGCGAGGTTAGCGTCATCCCCGGCCACGTTGAGCGAGGAGACGGTGAACAGGTCCCACAGCACCCGCCGCGCCCGCTCACTCTGGCCACGCGCGGCGAGCCAGTCGCCGAGGCGCTTGCCATCGGGGCCGGGCCGGGCCGGGTTGAGGGCGGTCATGGCAAGGGCGGCGGGCACCACGCGAAGCCGTTCTGACACCGAAAGGTGACGGTAACCGGCGAGCGCCCGGCCCATGTGCAGCGGGCCGGGGAGACCGGTGCGGCGCAGCGTGGCGCGGCCCCCCGGGCGCAGCACGGTGACGTCGAACCGGTCCTGCAGCGACACCGAGCCGGTCACGCCGAGCCGGGCCAGCAGTCCCCGGTAGGCGGTGCAGCAGCGCAGGAACACGTGCTGGCCGTTGTCGACCACCAGGTCCCCGCGGGTGAACGAGGTCGTGGCACCGCCGAGACGGGGCCTGGCTTCGGCCAGCGTGACCCGGTTCCCCTGCTCGGCGAGGGCTATCGCCGCGGTGATGCCGGCCAGCCCGCCGCCCAGCACGGCCACGTGCGCTTTCCCGTTCACCGCGCCTCGCTCCGCCATCTGGCCTCCCTCGCGGGCGGTCGGCCCCGGAGGGCCTCCCTGGCTTCGGGAGGCTGGTCCTCGGTGCCGGGACACCGCAACGGCGCCCGGGGCGCCTTATTCGGCGTTCGGCCCGGCGCCTGCGGCGTCTCCAGGGCTCCGCCGAAGGTTGACAGAGGCTGTCTCATTTCCCGGCCTCCTTCGCTGGCGACCGGCCTTGGCGGGGCCGCACTGCGGTCGCCGCCAGGGATCTGACCGCGACCAGCGCCTTTTCCCCTGCCGACAGCGACACCCGGCGGGTGAGCACGGCGGCCGGGCTGGCGGCGATGTGCTCGAGCAGGCGGAAGTAGATCCCCGCCATCGCCCCGGCGGACGCGGCGCTGCGCCGGTCGAGCAGGGGCATGAGCGCCAGGCCCTCGGTGTACCAGGCGCGCGCGCGGTCCGCTTCGAACTCCACCAGCGCGGTGAGCTTGTCCTGGCCGGGGCCGGTCGCCGGGTCCTGGTCCAGTACGCAGCCGAACCGGTCGAAGTCCTCGGCGGGGAGGTAGATCCGGCCGCTGGCGTAGTCCTCGCGGATGTCGCGCAGGATGTTGGTGAGCTGGAGCGCCACCCCGAGCGAGTCGGCCAGCGGCACCGCTTCCTCCGGGTCCGTGGTGCCGAACACACCCAGCGACAGCCGCCCGATCGACCCCGCCACGCACCGGCAGTAGTAGAGCAGGTCGTCGAAGGTCCGGTAGGTCACGCCGCGCACGTCGGCCCCGCAGCCGTCGATCAGCTCGCCGAACGCGGCCAGCGGGATGTCGAATTTCGTGGCCGCGTCGGCCAGCGCCACGAGCACGTCGTCCCCGCCCGCCTCCCCTTCCCCCTTCACTGCGCCACCCGCGATGAGCGTGGACAGGCCGGCCCGGGCCTCCTCCAGCTTGACCAGCTTCTCCTGGGCGGGCAGGGACCCGTCCCCGATGTCGTCGATACGCCGCGCGAAGGCGTAGACCGCCGCCAGGGCCTGGCGCTTGGCCGGTGGCAGCAGCCGGATGCCGTAGGAGAAGTTCCTGGCCTGTGACCAGGTGATCTCTTCGCAGCGCCGGTAGGCGGCGCGGACGTCCGTGGCCACGTCATCTCCCGCTCACGTAGGCGTGGATGAGTTCCGCCGCGACACGGCGCTTGCCTGGCTTGGGTGTGCTGGTGAGCACGTCATGGCCGCTGGCGGTGATCGCGGCGAGGGCGGCCCGGCCACCGGCCACGTACCCGGCCACCGCGGCCCGCGCCGCGCCGCGCAGCGTGCCAACGATCGGTGCGCCCTGGTCGAGGAGCCCACGTGCCCGGCGAACCTCGAACTCGATGAGCGCCCGCACCTGCGCGGACGCTGCCGGGGCGGCCAGGTCGCTCTCGGTGACGCCGAAGGTGTCCATGTCCTCGGCAGGCAGGTAGATCCGGCCAGCCCGCAGGTCCTCGGCCACGTCCTGCCAGTGCTCGGCCAGCTGGAGCGCGGTGCAGACCAGGTCGGACAGTTCCTCCCGGCGCGGCGTGGCGGCCCCGAAGACGTGCAGCACGATCCGGCCGACCGGGTTAGCCGACAGCCGGCAGTAGGCCAGCAGGTCGCCGAACGCTGGATACCTGGAGACCACCTGGTCCTGCCGGTTCGCCTGAATCAGGTCGAGAAAGGGCTGCTCGGGGATCGTGCACTGGGCCACGGCAGGAGCCAGCGCCCGGACCACAGGGAGCCTGGGGCCATCCGCACCGGGCTCCGGCCGGTACAGCCGGGCGACGTCGGCCTCGAGTTCGTCGAGCAGGCTGAGCCGTTCCGCTACCGGCGCCTTGTCGCCCATGTCGTCGGCCGACCGCGCGAAGCCGTAGACGGCGGCCAGGTGCCGGCGGTACCGCCGGGGGAGCATGCGCAAGGCCACGGGAAAGTTCTCCGCGGTGGCCTGCCCGGCCGCCTGGGCCGCGATGGCCATGGCTGACGCGCTGACTGCCGCTTCTGGCGCACCGGCTACCCCGGCGCCCCTGGCGTCGTCCGATCGCGTCGCATCCCGGGTCACGGCTCTATTCCTTCACAGCTCTCAAGCTAATGCAAACAATGACATCTACGTCACCTGACACCTATGTCGGAGAACACCCCGGGCACCCGCCCGGTCACCGGCACAGCCAAAGGCTTTTATTGTACGGCCACCGGCACCCTCCTACGCCACATGGCCAGCTTTAGCAAGCCATTTTTCATCCCGTCCGGGAAGGTTTGGCGAACGTGTTTGCTGGGCAGAGCCACGGCCGCCGTGAGGCATGGCACCGCAGGTGAGAGGCTACGCCGTGGCCAGGTCCTGCATCAAGCAGGCCACCTGGAGGCGACCGCGGCGAGGAGTCTTACCCGCAATCCTTCAAAGCTGACATGAGCGTCATATTCCCACGGCCAGTGCCGTTTGCGGCAGGCCCGCGCTCACCGGCGCCCAAACTGACACGGGCGTCATATTCCAGAACATCGCCGGGCCCGGTATAACCGCCGCTCGCCCGGTGACCGAAACTGACGCGGCTGTCATATTCGCGGCGGCAGCCATGCACTCGTTTGTACATGCTCACATGTCCGGTTATGGAGGAAGCAGAATCCGCGCGCAGTGCCAGCCGGGGGAACCCCGGCGCGTGGCCAGTCCGGGAAACGGCCCCCCAGGCCCGGGCTGGCCACGCTGGCCCGGGGGGCCGAGCCCCGATCCCCCGGGCCGGCCGATCCACCTCGCCCGGCCCTCCCCACCGGCCCCCGCGAGCGGCCCGACCATATCATCGGCGGGCGGCGAAACCGCACGTCCGGAGGCGTCCGGGCTGTCCGAGCTTGTCCGACTAATTTCCGCGTTGCGGAGAACTGATGTCACATACTCAGCGTTTGGGCCAACCGGGGACCCGAACGGGTGGAACATGTGAACTGGACGGGATGCCAGGGGGCTGGCACATCCATACGCGTTAGGGACGCGGCACGCCAGTACGGCCGGGGCCGACGGGGCGGGGGAACCGATGACACAGCAGCCATTCCCAGGTGCCGAGCTGCCCGATCCTGGGCGGATCATCAATCAGCAGGACTTCGGACGCGAGCTCACGCTGGCCCGGCAGCGGGCGGGGCTCACCGTGCGGCAGGTGGCCAAGGCCAGCGGGATCCCGGCCAGCACCGCTGGCGACTACTTCGCGGCCCGGCACCTTCCCCCGGCCGGCCAGCCCGGCCTACTGCCCCAGATTCTTGCCGCCTGCGGGATCACCGGCGAGGCAGAGGTGGACCGCTGGCTGGAAGCGCTCAACCGCATCCGCCGGGCGCCGGGCAGGCGGCCGGTACGCGGCCAGGCGCCGTACCGGGGCCTGGCCAGCTTCCAGCCCGAGGATGCCGCCTGGTTCTTCGGGCGTGAGGAACTCGTGCTGCACCTGGTGCGGCTGGCCGGTGGTGTCGGCACGCCCGGGCTTCCGCTGGCGGTTGTCGGGCCGTCGGGTTCGGGCAAGTCGTCACTGCTGCGGGCCGGCCTGGTGCCGCGGCTGCGGGCCGGTTCCCAGGCCAGGCCGGACGGGCGCCCGGTCGCGCTGATGACCCCGGGCGACTCGCCGCTGGCGGCCCTCGCGTCGGCGCTGGCACCGCTGACCCCGCAGGGCCAGGCCGGCCCCGAGGAGCCAGCATTACTCGCCCAGGCGCTCCGGGCGGCGCCAGGCCGCTACGCCGGGCTGATCGACCGGGGCGAGGATTCCCCCGCGATCATCGTGGATCAGTTCGAAGAGACGTTCACGGCGGCCGGCGAGACCGAGCGTCAGGCGTTCATCACCGCGCTGGCCGCCTTGTCGGGCACCTGCCTGGTCGTGCTCGGCCTGCGGGCCGACTTCTACGGCCACGCGCTGCGCTATCCGGAGCTGGCGCGGTCGCTGCAGGACCGGCAGATCGTGGTCGGGCCGATGTCCGCGAGCCAGCTGCGCCAGGCAATTGTGGAACCCGCCCGCAAGGCTGGCCTGGACATCGAGGATGGCCTGGTCGAGGTGCTGCTGGCGGACATGAGACCGGCAGGCGCGCTGGGGGCGGCCGGGCACGAGGCGGGCGCGCTGCCGCTGCTGTCCCATGCCCTGCTGGCCACCTGGGAACGGAGCCGCGGCAGCCGGCTGACCGTCGCCGGCTATCAGGCCAGCGGGGGTATCCGGGATGCCATCGCGCGGACCGCCGAGGAGGCCTACGCGACGCTGGACGAGGCGGGGGCCAGGGCCGCCCGGCAGCTGTTCCTCCGGCTGGTCAACGTCGCCGACGACGCCAGGGAAACCCGCGCCCGTGTCCCGCTCAGCGACCTGCCCGGTGACGCCGCCACGGCGGCCGCCGTGCTCGAGCGCTTCGTTGAGCAGCGCCTGGTCACCCTGGACATGGCGACCGCCGAGATCACCCACGAGGCGCTGCTCGATGCCTGGCCACGGCTGCGGGCCTGGATCGACGCCGACCGGGAAGACATCAGGGTCAGGCGCTTCATCACCGCGGCGGCCCAGGCGTGGGCCGAAACCGGGCGGGAGACGGCCGCGTTGCTGCGCGGCGGGCAGCTCGCGCTCGCCAGGGACTGGGCCGCGACCGGGGCCAACCGTGCGCTGCTGAGCCAGCTGGCCATCGACTTCATCGACGCCGGCGTCGCCGAAGAGCGGGCGCAGCAGACAGTCCAGCGCCGCCGCACCAGGCGGCTGCGGCAGCTCGTCGGCGCGCTCACGGCCCTGGTGCTCATCACCATAGGGCTGGCCGGCTACGCGTTCCAGCAGCGGCAGATGGCCACCACCGCGAAGAACCTGGCCGAGTCCAGGAGCGTGGCGATCGAGGCCAACGAGGTCCGCACGGATGACCCGGCCCTCGCCGCGCAGCTGTCGCTGGCCGCCTACCGGATTACACCCAGCTCCGGGGCCCTGGCCAGCCTGCTGGAATCGTCCGGGGTGCCCATGGCGGCCCGGATGTTCGATTCCGACCGCGATGTGCAGAGCGTCGCACTCGCTCCCGGCGGCACACTGCTCGCGGTCGCGGCGGCGGACGGGACGGTGCGGCTCTGGAACGTGTCCCGGCCCGGACATCCACGACGGATCGACACGGTCACCGCACAGGGCCAGGATGACGCGCTGTACGCGGCGGCGTTCAGCCCGAACGGGAGGGTGCTTGCCGCGGCGGGCGCGGACGGGACGGTAGGCCTGTGGAACGTTACCGACCCGCGCCATCCGGTGTCGCTTGGCAGGCCGCTGACCGGGCCGGCGAAGACCACCTACTCGCTGGCGTTCAGCCCGTCCGGCAGGCTGCTCGCGGCCGGCAGCGCCGACGACACGGTACGGCTGTGGAACGTCAGCGACCCGGCGCACCCGGTGTCCGTGGGCGGCGCGCTGACCGGGGCCACCGGCCCGGTCCAGGCGGTGGCGTTCAGCCCGGACGGGAAACTGCTGGCGGCCGGCAGCACCGACGGCACGGTACGGCTGTGGAACGTGGCCAGCCCCGCCAAACCAGTGCTGGCTGGCAGGCCGCTGACCGGCCCGGCCGACGTCGTGGACGCGGTCGCGTTCAGCCCGGACGGCCAGACGCTCGCCGCCGGGAGCCACGATGACAAGGTCTGGCTGTGGAACATCGCCAGCCCCGCCAAGCCGGCGCTCATTCACCGCTTCACCGGGGCCACCAACTGGGTCATGGCCGTGGCGTTCAGCCCGAACGGCCAGATGCTTGCCGAGGGAGGCAGCGACGGCCGGGTACTGGTCTGGAACACAGCGACCCACGCACTACTCGGCGTCTATTCGCATCCGCAGCCGGTGACCTCACTGGCCTGGGATGGCCGGAGCATGCTCATCTCCGGCGACGCCGACGGTTACGTGCGGGACTGGCGGGTGCCCCCGCCCGGGCTGCTGACTGGAAGCGCTGTGAACAGCATCGCCTACAGCCCCGGCGGCGGGACCCTGGCGGTCGGCGACGCCGGCCTGCAACTGTGGAATCCGGTCGCGCGCACAGTGACCGCGAGCGCCGCAATTGCAGGCACCTTCGTGAACGCGGTGGCTTTCTCCCCCGGCGGGAACCTGATCGCCACCGGATATGGCGACGGGAAGATCCAGCTCTGGCGGCCCGGTGCCCGCCTGGTCCCGCTCGGCGCGCCGCAGACCGCTTCCATCGTTCTCCCCGGTAACCCCAGCGCAGTCGAGTTCCTGGCCTTCCGCGCGGACGGGAAGATCTTGGCCAGCGCCGAGGACGACGGGACCGTGCGGCTGTGGGACATCACCAACCCGGCCAAGCCCAGGCCGCTGGCCGTCATCCATGACTCGGCTACCTACGTGTTCTCGGTCGCGTTCAGCCGGGGCGGGCATCTGCTGGCCGCCGCCAGCGCCGACGACCTGGTCCGGCTCTGGAACGTCAGCAACCCAGCCCGCCCACAGCAGCTCGGCAAGCCGCTGCCCGGGCCGACCAACACCGCCTACTCGGTCGCGTTCAGCCCCAGCGGGCGGACCCTGGCAGTGGGCAGCGCGGACCGGGACATCCGGCTGTGGAACGTGGCCGACCCGGCCCGGCCGCACCGGATCGGCCGCCTGCTGACCGGACCATCCGGCTACGTGTACTCCGTCGCGTTCAGCCCCACCGGTCACACCCTCGCCGCCGGGAACACCGACGGCAGCGTGTGGCTGTGGAACCTCACCAACCCGGCCGGCCCCGATCTGATCGCTACCCTCACCGGGCCCACCGAGCACGTTTACTCGGTCGCGTTCAGCCCCAGCGGGGACACGCTCGCCGCGGCGGACTCGTCCGGCCAGGTCTGGCTGTGGGACACCGACACCACCACGGCGGCCGCCGCGGTCTGCGCGATGGCGGGCCAGCCGCTCAGCCGGGCCGAGTGGCAGGCCTATGTCCCGGGCAGCCCCTACGCCCCGCCCTGCCCTCCGCGCTAACGGCCCGTCCGCTCACCGTCGTGGCCACCTTAGCGCCGGGGGTGGCCAGCACGCCGGATGGCTGGGATATCAGCCCGGCATTAGCAGGAATGGCTGCTGCCTACCCGGAAAGAGCGGTAGGTCCGGGCGCAGCCGGTGTGTGGCAGTATGGGGTCCTATACACAAACTGCGGCCGTTCAATGTACCACGAGTGTAGATAATGACTCGGGTTGGGCAACCGTTTGATACGTAGGACGGAGGGTAGCTGAATTTAGCATTACTGCCCACCTGACAGATATACTTGACCGGGAAGCCGCAATTGTTTCGGTATTCATCAAAGTGTCCGTTTCTTATGGGACAGCTGTTGCTGATGGCACCAGCCGTCTTGCCGGTGCCGCGACCCATGTGCCCCGCGGGCCGCGCCGCGGTCACCGAGGTTAACGAGCTGGCGTGGTGCGTGGCCGGGGCGGTCACGGCGGCGACGCTGGTGGTGATGCCAGCCAGGGACAGCGCCAGCACGGGGATAAGCGGGGAGAATAGCCTCATGATGTGACCTCCTCAGGAGATCAGATGTACCGGACTATCAGGGCTTACTCTCCACCATTTTCATCCTCGGCGGCCAGACCACCACGATCACGCACTCGTTCTCACCAGGCGGCGGCGATTGGAACGGCGGGAACGGACACCGTCATGAGCCGTCTGGTGGTCAGGTTCAGTTCCTGGATGAGGGGCGTACTGCCCGGATAGACCAGGATGTACTGGCCGGACGCATCGGTAGTGAATCCGGGCCCATCGGTTAGGTACCGGACGGCCTGCACCAGCCCGAGCGGCCTCCCCGTGGCGGTGTTATAGGCGTTCACATTCTCGCTGACTGTGGGTCTTCGCGGGTTACTCGCCGTCATAGCGAACGTGATCGCTCCGGTGGGGCTGAGCAGGGCGGATTGCACGCCGCCTGGGGCATGCAGCACCTTCCGGTAGTGGCTGGCCACCGGGCCGGGTGCCGCATTGGTCCGCAGCGTCCACACCGCGTCCTCAACCTGCGAATTTTTCTTGGTGCCGCTGCTCGGGTTGCCGACGAAGCTGAGCAGTGTGCCGTTAGCGGACAGCGACAGGTTTCTGGGCACCGCGGGCCACAGCGTGGACCAGGTCCTGACCTTCCGGGTGTCCAGGTGGATCACTCCGACCTGGCTGCTGGAGTTCTGGGTGCACGTCGACGCCGAGTAGGCGAGCACGTTCCCGTCGCCGCTCGCGGCCAGCGCGTTGTTGTAGCGGATCTCGCCGGTCACTTCCGGCACCGCCAGCGGCGCCCACCCCGTCGGCCGCCCTTGCGGGCCGAGGCTGAACCGGTAGAACCAGGTGTGACAGTCTGGGCCCCGTGCGGGGGTGGCCGCGACCACAAAGCTCTGGTCGCTGCCCAGGGCAGCCACCGCCTGGTAGTAGCGTCCCCGGCCTGGCTGCGCGACGCTGGCCACCACCCGGCCGGTGGCGGCGCTGTAGACGGCCAGACCGGTGGTGAGTATCTCGCTCGTGGCCGGCAGCTGCCGGATCCCGACGAAGAACCGGGGGGAAGCGGCGTGGGGCACATGACCGCCGGGATAGGCCGCGGCGAGGTCGCTCGCGTACGCGACCGCGGCCGGGCGCGCCGGATACTTGGCCGGGCGCACGCCACCGGGTCCCATTTGGGCGAGGCCCCCGTGGCTGCCCCGGGCTGCCGAGAATGCCTTCGGCACGACCACCGTCATCGCGGTCGCTATGACGGTGATGGCCGCTGCCGCGGCCAATGGAATCAGCACCTGCTCATAGAGCCGTGGCAGCCGCAGCCGCCGGTCCCAGGAACGCCGCCGGTTCCGCACCCACGGCAGCCACCGGCTCCAGGAACGCTCCAGCCGGTCGGCCGGCCTGGGCACGCGGATCACGGTGGGGGTAACCGACTGCGCCGCGGCGGCGAAAGCCTCACGGAGCAGCTGTTCGGTTTCACGCAAGCGCTGATCGGCGATGCTCACGGGCACCTCATCTGGCATGCTCATGGCTGCTCACCTAGTTCTCTGCCGAGCGCCGCCAACGCGCGCGACGCGGTCGAGGCGACGGTGCCCCGGGTCACCCCGAGATCCGCCGCGATCTCCCGGTCGCTGAGACTGAGGTAGTAGCGCAGGACCAGCACCTCGCGCTGCCGCCGGGGCAGGCGGGCAACCGCGCGCAGCACCTCACGCCTGTCCTCACCAGCCATGGCCGCCGATTCGGCCGACCATGCCGGCGGGTCGTGCGTGGGTATTAACGATGACCAGGCTCGCTTACGCGAACGAAGGACCGAGCGACAGCCGTTTAGTACCGAAGCTCGCAGGTAAGCCACCGCGTTGGCCGGATCTCTCAGCCGCGCAGCCCCCCGGTACAAGCCAAGAAAGGCGTCCTGGACCACGTCTTCGGCGCTGGATTGATCGCCGACCAGCAGTACCGCCATCCTGATCAGGCGCACCGCGTGATATTCGAAGAGATCGCCGACGAGTTCACCGGCATTCACCGTCATCCGCGCCCGCGTGGCGGCCCTGAGGTCGCCCGCGCCGGCGTTGTCGGCCGTCACCATTGGTCAAGCTCTCCGCTACGCGGCCGGCGCCGAGGCACGGGCCGGCCGCGATGGTCGGTCACCATACCCATATGACGCCGCCGGGCAGGAGTCTGTTGCGTCCCGCCGCTAGGTATATGTGCCGTTTTCCCGGAGAGCTCAGCCGCGCCAGATGAGGGCGAGCGCGCGGTCGTCGCTGCTGCCGACGCCAGCCGCCATGGCCCGGACCAGATCAGCGGCCCCGGCGCGGAATCCGGTGGTCACCAGCTTGTCCGCCTCGCCGAGCAGCCGGTCGGTGCCGTAGTCGATGTCCTGGCCGGGTGTTTCCACCAGCCCGTCGGTGTAGAGCATGAGGGCGTCGCCAGGTCGCAGCGTCCCCCGCTCGGG
>Ga0070713_100002758_pt1 | contig 11483 bp, 8 predicted proteins | sample LARL82metaG_FD_65465 | JGI IMG/M metagenome (GOLD analysis project Ga0070713, IMG submission 65465) | Corn, switchgrass and miscanthus rhizosphere microbial communities from Kellogg Biological Station, Michigan, USA - LAR L8-2 metaG | ecosystem: Host-associated > Plants > Roots > Rhizosphere ... | reverse complement strand
CAACTGTCTGTTTTTTGACCTTCACCGCAGTCGCTCAACCGTCCACCATTCATCGCCTCGATGGCAGCACGATCACTTCGTCTCAAGTCGATGCAACCGTCACTCACCTGATGAAATCTGCGGAGGTTCCGGGAGTTGCGATTGCCATCATCGACCACGGCCAGATTGCGTTTGTTAAGGCTTACGGATTTCGCGACACGCAAAACCAGCTTCCGTTAACGCCAGACTCGGTCATGACGGCTGCGTCTTTCACCAAGTCAGCGTTTGCTTATATGGTCATGCAACTCGTGGGTGAGGGCCGCCTCGATTTGGACAAGCCCGTCTACAAATATTTGCCCAAGCCACTGCCGGAGTATCCTGCGTACAAAGATCTGGCAGGAGATGATCGCTTCAAACGGATTACCGCGCGGATGCTTCTCGATCACACCAGTGGTTTCGCCAACTGGCGCAGCTTTGAGCCGGACCGCAAGCTGGCGATCCATTTCGAGCCAGGCACGCGGTTTGCGTACTCGGGCGAAGGAATCGTTCTGCTGCAACTGGTTGTGGAGACAATCACCGGCAAGCCGCTCGACCAGCTCATGGAAGAGCGCGTATTTCGGCCGTTAGGCATGACTCGCACCAGCATGGTCTGGCAGAAAAGGTTTGAGATTGACAACGCCAACGGCTATGACGAATATGGACGCTCTCTTGGTCCCCAGAAACGAAAGACTGCGGATGCAGCCGGGTCGATGCAGACTACTGTCCGCGATTTCGCGCGTCTAGTTCAGGCGGTCATGGTACGCCAGGGCTTGCCGAAGAAATGCATCGACACGATGCTGAGTCCACAAATCCGCATCAACTCCAAACATGAATTTCCTTCGCTGGCCACAGAAACAACGCACGACAACGATTCCATTCGCCTGAGCTACGGACTGGGGTGGGGACTGTACTGGAGCTCTTACGGAAAGGCCTTTTTCAAGGAAGGGCACGACGAGGGCTGGAGGAATTATGCGGTCGGATTTCTGCGCCCGATGTCCGGCATCGTGATCATGACCAACAGCGGCAATGGCGAGGGCATCTTCAAGGAGTTGCTCGAAACGCTTCTGAAAGACACTTCGACGCCGATCGAATGGGAAGGCTACACACCTTACAACCTGCTGCCACCTAGAACTCCACTGCCGAAGCACACGGCTGTTCATGTTGACGCGACCGTGCTCGAAAAATACGCCGGAAGGTACAAAGTGCCAGGATCCGCGCTGATTATATTGGCGATTCAGCGCGAGGGAGATCATCTTTCGGTTCAAGAAAACGATGAACCTAAGCAGGAACTTGAGCCGGAGAGCGAGACGCAATTCTTCTCAACAACTGCTGACGATGTCTACAGATTTGAAATGAACGACCGTGGTGAGGTCACCACGATGATTCTTCACACCGATGGCCAGGACATTCGAATTCCGCGCCAGCCGTGACCTCCGTGTGAACGTCTGAGGGCAGCATGCCTAGGCTGATTACCAGTACTGCTTCAGCACGCTCAGAACTGAACTCGTGCTTGGCTGATCTTCTGCGCGCCTTCTACCAGGTAGTTGTTCTGTGTGAATCCATAGTTTCCGGACACATGTGCGATACCGGCGGCGAACTTGGTCGAGAAACTTCCTCCGTTAGCTGATCAATTAGCAGAAGGGAAATGGCCACCGCCGCAACCAGCGGCTGCAAGCGTGAGCATGACTGGGATGAACAACCACAACTTTTCCACGTGTGCACCTCGGTGGCATCCAGAGCACAATCCGGGCACACGACCGCCTGAGCGGAAAACCTGGGGCTATACAGGAAACCACGGAGATGGAGCCCGAAAAGCCCTGAGATGCAGAGCTGTTCGACGGTAGGCTAGCCAGAGCTGCTGCTGAACGCAAGTTCATTCCAGCCAGAAAAGCGGAAGCCGCCACACGGCACGGTAAGCTTCGGTACTGTAGCAAACAAAAGGCGCCCGAATTTTGGGCGCCTGCTTGGCGTGAAAAGTTAAATAACGAACTTAGGCGGCTACGCTCCTTACGCTCGCATGTGCTTCCGTTGCGGCAGACGACAAGATGCCGCGCGTATCGGACGACGGCCAGCAATCATCGGCACCGATGTCCAGGGTGCGGGTCCACATTTCTTCGTCAGCGACGCGATGATTACAAATAATGCGCGTTCCTCCGAATTGCTGCTTCAGGGATTCCACATCGGAAAACGATGCTTTCTCCAGGTCCACGATCATGACGTGGGGACGAAGTTTCGCTGCAGCATGGCGAAGCTCGTCGATGGACTTCGTTACATGAACCGCGTGGAAGGAATTCGCCAGGGAACAGGCGAGAGTCCGCGCGATGTTCGGGTCGCTCTGGAGAAGAACTACATTGGACGGCATACAAATCCTCCTGAACGCTCAACCATGCAGCAGTTATGAGTTCGTAAATGCAGGCTTAACGCTCGAATGGTTCGGCTTGCACTTTCCCGTTTTGCTTGAGCAGAATTTCCACCTTGCCTTCCGCGTCCTCGAGTTCTTTCCGGCAGGATGCGGACAACTGCATTCCTTCTTCGAACAAGGTCAGAGAACGTTCCAAGGGAACTTCGCCCTGTTCCAGCTCTCGAACGATGCCCTCGAGGCGCTGAATGCAGTCTTCAAATTTTGGCAAGGAGGTCAGCTCCTGAGCGAAATATACACCCGATCGTCTTACAGTCCATAGGGGAAATGCTGTAGCAAAAACGTTCTGGTGGGTAAAAATTTGAAAAATATTACAGAGCAAACGATTACTGTTCTTTCAAGCACGCGCTGCGCTGCCGCCGAGTGCTTCCAGCACGTCAACTGCTGAGGAATAACGTCCCTGAGGTGCGCTGATCTGTGCGCCCTGTACCATTTCGCGTACCGCGATCAACATCTCGCGCGCGATGGCCACGCCTTCATGTCGTGCCGCTTCGGGATTCGGAGCACGCGACATCCGTTCCAAAATGGAATCAGGAACAGAGACGCGAAGTTCATTCTTCATGAATTCTGCGTTGCGCGCGCTAACCAGAGGCCATATCCCTGCAACCACTGGGATCTTGAAGTGCTCGATTCGGCGAATGAAGTTTTCCAGCAGCGACAGATCGAATACCGGCTGGGTGACTGCGTACTCCGCTCCAGCCTCAACTTTGTATTCAAAGCGACGAATCTCTTCCTCGATGTTGGGCACTCCCGGATTGGCACCAACGCCGATCACGAAGCTGGTTCCAGCGCCGATCGGATTTCCGCCAATATCGAGCCCGCGGTTCAGGTTATGAACAATGTTCACCAGTCCGATGGCGTCGACGTCGAAAACCGCCGTCGCATCGGGATAGCTGCCCATCTTCGGCGGATCGCCGGTGATGCAGATCAGATTTCGTATTCCGACGGCCGCCGCTCCCAGCAGATCGGATTGAATGCCAAGGACATTCCGGTCGCGGCAGGTGTAGTGCAAAATGGCCTCAACTCCGGCCTGCTGTTGCAACAGAATTGACAGCGCCTGGTTGCTCATGCGGGCCGAGGCGCGAGGGCTATCGGGGATGTTGATGGCATCGACCCCAACCGATTTCAGAAACTTCGCCCCTTCAAGTTCTTTTGCGATGTTCATGCCCTTGGGAGGAACAATTTCAACCATCGCGACGAATTCTTTGCGCGCGAGTTTCGCGCCCAGCTGCGACTTTTCCGCAATCGGGAGTGTGGGAACGGCGTGAAGAACCTCCGCTTTGACGTGACCCGCAGCCGTCTTCGCCCGCGCCTGGTCCACCCGAAGCTCCGATTTCATTTGGCGGATGTGTTCGGGAGTGGTGCCGCAACAGCCACCCACCAGCCGTACGCCGGCACCGACGAACATTCTCGCGTAGTTAGCCATGTATTCGGGCGAGCAGAGATAGATGTTGCGCCCTTCGACAGAACGCGGAATGCCGGCGTTTGGCTGTGCCGAAATGGGACCTGTGACTGCGGCGCGCAGGCGCTCCATTGCCTCCAGCATCGCCACCGGGCCGACGCTACAGTTGCAGCCAATCACGTCGGCACCCCATTCCTGAATTCGTGGTCCAAAGACTTCCGGGGTGGATCCGTCCAGGCAGGTCGCATCTTCGTCCACGGTAACCTGCGCGATGACGGGAATGGACGGGTCTAGTTCCCGCGCTGCTTGGTAAGCCTGATGCAACTCTTCAAGATAGCCAAAAGTTTCCAAGATAAGCAGGTCAACGCCGCCCTCGATCAGTGCCGCAATCTGCTGCCGGAAGGCGTCGCGGGCTTCCTGAAACGAAGTTTTTCCCAGCGGCTCGATGCGAATCCCTAACGGCCCCACTGATCCTGCCACCCAGGCGTCGAAACTCTTCGCCGCTTCCTTGGCGAGCCGCGCGCCGGCGACATTGATGTCTTTCACTTTGTCAGCCAGACCGTGGCGTTCCAGCCGGAAGCTGTTCGCCCCGAAAGTGTTGGTTTCGATCATCTCGGCGCCGGACTGCAAATATTCGTGGTGCAGGCCGCGAATCAAGTCCGGCTGGGAAACGTTCAGCTCGTCATAACAACGATTGATGAAAATGCCTTTGGCGTATAGAAGGGTGCCCATTGCCCCGTCGCAAAGGACAGGAGCGGCCTTCAGGCGTTCGGTCAAATTACCCGGCATGCTATTGAGAATACAGTAGAAATCGGGAGCCGGTATTGGTTTGGCCGGAACCGCGCGGCGAAAAATTCATTCGAGTGCTCTGATATAATCCGCTCTTCGCATCTAACTCTCTATCCATCAATGCTCTCGAAATTCCCAGGGTTAAAAAGGACCTCGCGCAGTCTTATTGTCTTTGCTGCTGTGGCCGTGCTTCTGTCTTGCAGCTCGAGTTACAACAGTGGAGGGGGGGCCCAAACCGGTCTTACATCCCGGGCTTTTGTGTCTAACCCTGTTCACCCCACAGTTTCAGGTGGAGGAGCGCCGGCACTTGAAATCATGGATGCGAACCGGGACCTGCTGTCTGGCTTGACCGTTCCGCTGACGAGCATTACCGCGAGCCTAGCCGACCCCGGCATGATGAGTGTGAGCCCCGATCACGGTTTTACCCTGGTGATGAGTCCCAGCGATCACAAACTGGGACTCGTGGACAATAGCCGGGAGACTCTGGCCGGTACAATCACGCTTCCGGGAGTGAGCGACAGCTTTTTTGTGTGGACGGACAACAAGACGGCCTTTGTGGCGGTTCCCAGTGCTCCCATTGCCGGTCAGGCTCCTGGCGCGGTGGAAAAGTTCGACATCAACTCAGCCGCCATTACCGCAACGATTCCGATCCCTGCCGCGCATTACGTGGTGCCAAGCCCGAATGGCAATCAGGTACTGGTTTTCTCCGACAACATCAATTCCGTAGTCTTGCTGACGCCAAGCTTGATAGGAGCCTCTGGGCAGCCAACGACCATCTCGCAGTGCACCACGACACAAGTTCCTGCCTGTATCTTGCCCGTGACATTCGATCGTCCCATCAGCGCTGTGTTCGATCCGAGCAGCACGACCGCTTACGTGCTGAACTGTGGCCCTGAATGTGGTGGCACGTCCGCTGGAGTTACTGCCATCGATATGACCAACCCCGGCAACCCCGGTGCAATCGTCTTGGCAAACCAGTCGCTTTCCGCAGCCACTGCCGGGTGGCTGCAAGGTACACAACTGTTTATTGCCGGGACCCAGATTGGAACCGGCGGGGTCCTTACGGTACTGAATCTGACCTCAGGGCTCTCCAATGTGAACTGCACCGCAGCAACTCCCGTCAATTGCCAAACCTTTGCGATCACGGACGGCTACCACACCGGGATGCAGATGGGTTCCAATGGGCAGCTGTTTATCGGTTCGAAGGCGTGTTCTGGTCTCAGCGGCAATGGTGTTTGCCTCTCAATTCTGAATACCGCCAAGATGCAAGTGGTTCCCACGCCGAATAACAGTCCCATCGGCGATGTGACTGGCATGGCGCCGATTCCGAATCGAAACGTTGTCTACGTTTGCCAGGGCGGAATACTTCGGATTTATGACACGACCACCGATCAGCTGGAAGTTCTGCCGGCACCCGAAGCGCAGCCAAATGTAATCGGCCAAGCCGTCGATGTAAAAGTGATTGACTTCTAGTGCCCTCCGCCATGGTTCCGCGTGCGGAAGTCATCCGAAACCCAAACACATCCCCAATTGATTTCATCCTGAGATGTCTTTAATCGTCGGTGCTAGTCCTTTCTCTGCGCCCTTCTTGCCAAACAACGCTTAAGTCCATGATTTCATTGACATAGCCCTAAAGCGACCTCCAGAACTGTTTACATCCTTGACCGTATGGAACTTGTGTCCTGTGACTGTGTTTAATCAAGATGAAAAGAGTTTCAGCGGCCCGAGTTGCCGCAAAGGAAACGACAATGAACAGACGCTCAGGATTTGTACTTACCGCTGCAATCTTGATGCTTTTAATCGCGCTGCCTTCGATCGCGCAAGACCGCGACGATCAGGATCCGCCGGCCCGCGCTGGCCGCGTTAGCTATACCAGCGGATCAGTCTCATTTCAGCCTGGCGCTCAAGGCGACTGGCTTGACGCCGTGCCGAATCGTCCGTTGACCACGGGCGATAACCTCTGGGCGGATCGCGATTCGCGCGCTGAAGTGCAGATTGGCTCGACTTCGATCCGTCTCGGCTCCGAGACCAGCGTCACCATCTCGGACCTTGAAAATGACGTCACGCAATTGCGCCTTTCGATGGGCACACTTTTCTTCCGCGTGCGCCATGTCGGCAACGATGACACTGTCGAGGTGGACACTCCAAACCTCGCCTTCAACGTGACGGAACCTGGCGAATATCGCATTGACGTGAACGAGAATGGTGATCAAACCACCGCTACTGTGTGGCACGGTTCTGCAGAAATCACGGGCGGCGGGAGTTCCTACCGCTTGGCCGATGGCCAGCAGGGGACCTTCTCGGGCGTCGATCAGTTGCGCTATGACGTTGGTGAAATCGGTCGCGACGACGACTTCTCGCGTTGGTGCCTGGACCGTGATCGCAAGTATGACCGGGTTCGCAGCGCCGAATACGTTTCGCCTGAAGTAACCGGCTACGAAGATCTCGATGAATACGGCCGTTGGCATTACGAGCCAGGTTACGGCAACGTTTGGACTCCAGTCGGTGTTGCGTACGACTGGGCTCCATATCGCTACGGGCACTGGGTCTATGTGTCGCCCTGGGGCTGGACTTGGGTCGAAGATGAGCCTTGGGGATTCGCCCCTTTCCACTATGGACGTTGGGCTTTCGCAGGAGGGGGATGGTGCTGGGTCCCCGGGCCCGTCGCCGTCGTGCCAGTCTATTCGCCAGCCCTTGTGGCCTTCGTTGGTGGTGGCGGATTCCGTGTAGGAGTTGGCGTCGGCGTGGGGTGGTTCCCACTTGCGCCGGGCGAAGTTTTTGTCCCCTGGTATCGCACCAGTCCGCGCTACGTGCAGAACGTCAATATCACCAATACACGCGTGACCAATATTCAGGTCACGAACGTTTACAACAACGTGACCGTCAACAAAGTCACGAATGTGACCTACATCAACCAGCGCCAGGGACGCGGCATCACCGTCGTCAATCAGCAGACCTTCGTGAACGCGCGGCCTGTGCGCAACAACATCATTCGAGTGAACGCCCGCGACTTGCAAACCGCGCCGGTAACGCACGAGGTGGTGCGCAATATGCAACCGGATCGTCAAAGTCTATTCGGGACAGCGCGACCGGTTCGCTATGCGCCTCCACAGCAAGTGATGGCGCGTCCGGTGATCGCTACACGGCAGCCGGTGATGGTTAACCGCTCGGCGCCCGTGCAAGGCGCTGTGCGCTACACACCTGCCACGCCTCCACCGGTTCGAACCGTGCAGGCCGCTCCTCGCGGCGACGCGCAAGTTCTGCAGCGCGGCGCCCGCGGAGCAACGCCGGGATTCCGCAACGGTCCTGCGCAGGCAGAGCGCCCGCAGCCGCCGAACAATGGCCCGAATAACCATGGCCCTGTTTCGCCGATGAATGACATCAACCGCGGTGGCAATCCGGATGCGAATCGTGGCGGCAATCCGAACATGAACCGCCCGAACGTTCCGCGTCCGGGCGCTCCGCAGGGTGCTGGGTCGCAAGGCGACATCCGACAGAATGGTCGGGGTGTTTATGAGAATAACGGTAATGCGCGCGGAGAACAAAACTCTCCAGCGAATCGCCCGAACAATGCTCCTGCGCCTCAGAACAATGCGCCGGCAGCCCGGCCGAATGCGCCTGACGTGAACCGTCCCGCGCAGGACAACAATCGGCCAAGCGTGCCCGACAACAACCGGGACATGCGCAATGTACCGCGTCCGCCGTCAGGTAGCGAGCAACCGCAGTCGCGGCCTAACCAGCCAGACGTACGGCCGCAACCACAAGGAAACACGCAGCCGGAGCCGCCGAGGTCGAATGCTCCCTATACGCGTCCGCAGCAGCCCGACAACAATAACCGCAATGTGCCGGACGCACGTCCGAATTATCGGAACTCGCCCGACAACGTGCGTCAGGATTCAGCGCCGGCCCAAGTGAGACCGCAGGCTCCGCCGCCGCAACGTGAATCGCGTCCGGAACCTCCGCGGCAAGAGAACCGGCCGCAGCCGCAAATGCAGAGAGACAACACGCCGCCACCGCAGCGTGAGTCGCGTCCGGCAGAATCGCGGCAGGACAAAGGCGGCTCGCAAACTAACCAAAGCAACAACAAGGACAATCCTTCGAAGGGCCGCTAGAGCAATTCTTTGATCAGAAGGCTCGAGTTTTGATGACTCGAGCCTTTTCTTCATCGTGGCTAAAATCGCGTGGTCGCAAATGGGCTCAGATCGAATCCCGGGTTCTTCCCCATCACTACGTCGGACATCAGAGCAGCAGTGATCGGCGCCAGCAGAATGCCATCGCGATAGTGCCCAGCCGCAATGAAGTACCCAGAGACGGGGGTCTCGCCGAGAATTGGCAATTCGTCTGGTGTGCCCGGTCGCAGTCCTGCCCAAGCTTCATGACGAAGTGACTTCGCAATTCCGGGAACGAGTTCGACGGCAGCCTCGAAAAGACGCTGCAGCGTACTTACGTCGGTCTGCTTGTTGTAGCCAATATCCTCGAGAGTAGAACCGATTACCAGCCGTCCATCACTGCGCGGTACCAGATACACTTTCTCGGACCGAATTACGTGCTGCAGTCGAGGTGCCTCCACCACGGCCAGCATTTGCCCTTTGATTGGCTTGACCGGAACTTCGAATGGAGCGATGGCCCCGGCCCAAGCTCCAGCGCAGTTGACGACAGTTTGCGCTCTGTATTTGGCTTTGTCGGTCTGCACACCAACCGCTCGCCCGCCTTCGACCAGCAGAGAGTTGACCTCGGTGCCCGAGGAAATATCTACTTGGCGGTGTTGCACCGCCTTCAGCGCTGCAGATACTAGCGCCCGCGGATCGATTGATCGTTCGCGAAGATAGGCTGCACAAATCTTTGCAGGTGTTTGTGGAAGAAGTGGAGATGTATCGATATTCGGTTCCAGCGACTTCAGCCGCTGTGGCGAAAGCGGCTCAGCGCCTTCAGGAAATTCACCGTGACGCGAGAGGAGGATGGTCCCATGTTCGCGCAGATCAACTTTCAGTCCTGATTCATCTTCGATTTCGTGGACAAACTCCGGATACATCCTCGCGCTTTCGTGCGCAAGGGGCTTGAGCGGGGCAGGGAATTCGTCTCCAGCGTCGGCCAACATTCCGGCCGCCGCATGGGAAGCTTCGCGGCCCGGTTCGCCGCGCTCGACGATCAGAACGCTCATGCCCTTCTTGCGCAATTCAATCGCGAGCGACAGCCCGATGATGCCCGCACCGATGATGATGACGTCGGAAGACTTCATGTGGGAGTGGCTAGTGGTCAGTGGTTAGTGGCTAGTAAGCGGTGATGGTTTCGCTAGCCACTAGTCACTAGCCACTGCTTCACAGTCTGCTCAAGTACTCCACGATCTCAGGCTGGGTGAAATTCACTGCCCCAATCAGCTTGCGGCGAACCATGCCGCCGCGGTCGATGATGTAGGTTTCGGGAAATTGATAGGTGCCGTACTTCGCCGAGACTTCAGCGACCACTTCGGTTGGAGTTCGACGGCCGGGATCGAGAGCGGTTATGAAATTCACGTTGTGATCTTTGAGGAACTTCTCATAATCTCCCGCATCCGAATCGACGCTGATCCCCACAACCACAACGCCTTTGTTCTGCAACTCCGATTGCATCCGCATCAGCGAGGGCAGCTCTTCGACACAGGGCGGACACCAGCTCGCCCAAAAATTCAGTACGACGACTTTGCCTTTGAATTGATCGAGGCTGACAGTGTGGTCCGAGTCTTGGACTTTAAACTCGGGCGCGGGGCGGTCAATCGCCGTCGGCTTGGAGCCGTGATAGCACGCGCTCACCGTAACCGTTAAGAGTAGGAGTAGGACGAAGCTATAAAAACGCACGTAGATATAATAAACAACCCGAACCTGATTTCCGAGATTGCTCCCAAATACCGATCGTGGCCAGCCATGACTCCATCGCCGTCTCCGTCATTGTCCCCGCGCGAAATGAAGAAGCCTGTCTGGGCGCCTGCCTTGAATCTCTGGCGACGCAGACTGGAATCCGTTTCGAAATCATCGTTGTTGACGATGCTTCTACGGACCGCACCGCCGAAATCGCCGGATCCTTTGCCGATGGTGCGGGGGCAGCATTCGATGTCCACCTAGAACTTTCAGCCCCGCAGGCGCGCGCCACCTTAGCCCACGACGGCAGTCCCGGGTTGCGTCCACCACAGCCTTCTAGTCCCGGAGGGATGGCCGAACTTTCAGGGACCCTTGTCACATCCCACCTCACCGTGATGCCGGCTCCGCCACTTCCCGAAAACTGGACCGGCAAGAACAACGCCATGTCCGCGGGCGCGAAGATCGCAAAAGGGAAGTGGCTGCTCTTCACCGACGCTGATACCTTCCACAAACCCGGTTCCCTGGCTCGGGCTGTCGCCGAGGCGGAGAAACATGGGGTTGCACTGCTCTCCTATTCTCCCGAGCAAGAGGTGCGCACATTTTTGGAACGAGCTGTCATGCCGGTCATCTTCGCCGAACTGGCCTCGACCTATCCTCCTGCCGAGGTCCGCGATCCCAATTCGCCCATTGCGGCCGCCAACGGCCAATACCTGATGATCTCGCGCGAGGCTTACGACGCCGTCGGAGGTCATACGAAGATCGCGAGCGATCTTCTCGAAGACGTCGCCATGGCGAAACTGGTGAAGTCTTCCGGCCGGCAGATATGGTTCCGCTACGGCGGAGATGCTGTCCGCACCCGTATGTACCGCTCCTGGTCGCAGATGAAAGAAGGCTGGACGAAGAATCTGGCGATCTTATTTCCGAATGCTTCGGAACTGGCACTTGTCTATCTTGCTTTCTTTTGTGTTTTGGTGGGAATGGCACGCTTTGAAGTTCTTGCTATCTTAGGGGACGTCCCATG
>Ga0070713_100002757_pt1 | contig 11484 bp, 8 predicted proteins | sample LARL82metaG_FD_65465 | JGI IMG/M metagenome (GOLD analysis project Ga0070713, IMG submission 65465) | Corn, switchgrass and miscanthus rhizosphere microbial communities from Kellogg Biological Station, Michigan, USA - LAR L8-2 metaG | ecosystem: Host-associated > Plants > Roots > Rhizosphere ... | reverse complement strand
TTTGGGAGTTGACGAAGAATTTTGGTCTCACCAATTTGATGTGCAGATGAATTCCGGCGACAGAAAGCGTCATTTTGCCAAGTGGTTCACGATTGTTGCCCCGGTATTTCTTCAGGCGCAGGTGCTGAGACCAACGTGGATGCCTTGGAAGATTCGTCAGGTTCTAAACTGGATATCCAGAAAGGGCGGCAGGCGAATCTTGAAGCCAAGCATAACTCCTGAAGATGACTCACATTTGCAGAAGCTTTTGAAAAGCGACGTGGACGCACTGAAATCTCTTCTGAACGATGAGCTTCCCGAGTGGCGGCCCTATGCTTAAGTCACGTCAGTTCTCAAAGTCTTCAACGCCAGATACCGCGCGTATCGATCGTTATCTTCGGCTTGAGGAGGTCGCGGTCGATGCGCTTAAATTGGCGGTGATCCACCAACAGCAGCACAATGTCCGCCGCGGGCAGCGCCTCGCGCAATTCGACGAGTCTGATATTCGAGGTCTGGCTGAGACTCGCCGGCAATTGCTTGATGTTTGGTTCGACGACAAGCAACTCGCCCACCTGTTCACGCGCCAGCCGCTCGACAATGTGCAGCGCCGGGCTCTCCCTTAGATCGTCGATGTCGGCTTTATAGGATAGGCCGAGACACGCGATGACCGGGCTGCGCAGCCGCTCGGCTGCAGCTTTGACCTTAGCGAAAACCATTTCGGGCTTACCGTCGTTGACGTCCCGGGCCGCCCGGATGACAGGCGTCGAATCCGGCGCGGCTGCGATGATGAACCAGGGATCGACCGCTATGCAGTGTCCACCGACGCCGGGCCCTGGCGAAAGGATGTTCACTCGAGGATGCTTGTTGGCAAGGTCGATGAGATCCCAAACATTCACGCTCAGCCGGTCGCAGATGATAGAGAGTTCATTCGCGAAAGCGATGTTAACGTCGCGATAGGCATTCTCGACGAGCTTGGCGAGTTCCGCCGTACGCGCGTTAGTCAGATGCATCTCGCCTCGCACAAATGTGCGATAGAGAGCAACGGCGTGCGTCGCACATAGGGGAGAAATGCCGCCGATAATCCGATCGTTGTCGACGAGCTCGCGAAGGACACTGCCCGGCAGGACGCGTTCCGGACAATGGGCGATATGAATGTCGGCGTCCTCGCGCTCGACTTCGGGCATCACGAGATCAGGACGAAGCTCAGCGAGCCAGGAACAAATCTGTTCGGTCGTGCCCACCGGAGACGTTGATTCCAGAATGACGAGATTACCCTTGCGCAGCAACGGCGCGATCATTTGCGTTGCCGTTTTGACATAGGAGATGTCGGGTTGGTGATCGCCAGTAAACGGGGTCGGCACCGCGATGATGAAGGCGTCGGAAGGTTCGGGTTTTATCGTCGCGCGAAGTCTGCCCGCAGAAACCGCCGCTTGCACGACCATGTCTAAGTCTGGTTCGACGATGTGGATCTTGCCTGCATTAATAACGTCGACGATCCGTTGCGCTACATCGACGCCTATCACTTCGAACCCACGGCTCGCCAATGCGCCGGCCACAGGCAAGCCGACATAGCCCAGACCTAGAACCGAAATGCGTTTCGTCGAAGGGGCATCGAACGCCGCGCTCAACTTGTCGTCAGCGTCGGGCATGGTCGAAGTCCTGAAGGAGAGAGACAATAATGCGCTCGCTGGCCTTTCCGTCCCCGTAGGGGTTGTGGACCGCAGTCATGGCGTCATAGTCATCAGCATTTTCAATCAACCTCATAGCCGTCGCGACGATGGCCCGAGTATCCGTACCGACGAGCTTGACGGTACCAGCAGCCACCGCTTCGGGCCGCTCGGTTACCGCTCGCATCACGAGCACAGGTTTGCCCAACGACGGGGCCTCCTCTTGCACGCCGCCGCTGTCGGTCAATATGAAATAGCTCTTGGACTGAGCATACACAAAATCCAGATAGTCCAGCGGTTCGATCAATTTCACGTTAGGAAGATCGCCAAGCAGCGAGAACGCAGCGCGCACATTTGGATTGCGGTGAACGGGGAACACGATCTGGACGTCGGGCCTCGCCGCCAATTCGGCCAAGGCCGCACAGACGTCGCGGAATCCGCCGCCATAGCTTTCGCGCCGGTGGCAAGTCACGAGAATCGTCTTCTTGTCGCTGTCGAAAAATGGAAAGCGCTCATGCAATTCGCGTTGCGTGTTCGGCTGTGCCAGCGGACCTCGCACGATGTCGAACAGGGCATCGATGACAGTGTTTCCTGTCACAATGATGTTCGCGGGCGCAACACCTTCTGCCACAAGATTGTCACGCGCTGACGTGGTGGGTGCATAAAGGCGGTCAGAGATTGTGTCGGCTATGCGCCGGTTTATTTCTTCGGGCCAGGGCGCGTAAATGTTCCCCGTCCGCAAGCCCGCTTCGACATGGCCGACCGGAATTTTTTGATAATAGGCGGCTAAGGCCGTGGCCATTGTCGTTGTGGTGTCGCCGTGCACCAGTACCCGGTCCGGCCGATATTTCGCAACAATGGCCTCCATTCCGGTCACGACGTTTGCCGTCAGCTGGCTGAGCTTCTGGTCAGCTCTCATCACGGCGAGATCCTCATCCGGCTGAATCGAAAACAGATCGAATACCTGTTTGATCATCTCGCGATGCTGACCCGATGAGCAGACAACAACAGTCAAGTCCGGAGTCGCCTGCAGCCGCCGAATCAGCGGCGCCATCTTGATTGCCTCCGGACGTGTGCCGATGACAGTGAGGATCTTTGGCATAACTTTTTAAGCTGTCTGATCAGATTTGCGCGTTTCGCCGCAACGGATTATCAGCTTGAAGGCAAGCCATCCAGAGCATTGGACCAACATGATAAATATACTAGGGTTCGCGTTCTTCGCACCCGTGACCCGGTGGACTGAGTGTGCTGACACGACCGCCGTTGTTCCAGGTCTCGGACCTGACACAACCGCCGTCGTTCCAGGTCTCGAGGAGTTCCAATCGGGATGCCCTGTGCGACGCAGCATTAACCGCGGTCCCAAGGAGTCTTTGTTATGATTCGCGTGACATGCAACTTGCCGCACCGGTCTGTAGAAGAATGCATTCGATATGTTTCAAGAGCAAAATTGCGCGAGGAAGGCGCTATCTATCCAACCTAGGTCGAAGTGCCTACGCTTTGCGTCGGCTGTGACGCAAAGCTTGCGCTTGGAGAGTCGTTAAGAGCCGACTGTCTCAGGTCGATCGTCAGCGAACACAAGGATTCCCGCTTGCCCCGCTCTCTTCGTGACGATCCGCTTTCTGAATGGCGGCCCTATGCCTGAAGGACGCGCGCGGCCGGAGCGCAGTGTTCACCGGCATATGTTGGGTGGCTCGGCTTGGGCAATTGGTCTGCGCTGGAGCATACGGCTAACTGGTCTCGTCAGCACGGTTGTTCTGGCACGCCTACTCACGCCTGCCGACTATGGTGTTGTCGCGATTGCAACATTGATCGTTGGAACGATCGAGATATTCACCCAGACCGGACAGTACAATGTCATCATTCGCCATCCCAGCCCCACTCGCGAACATTACGACTCGGCGTGGACAGTTTCTTTACTTCTGGGTGTCGCGCTGGGGTTCGTCGTTCTGGCCAGTGCCCCCCTCGCTGCCGTGTATTTCCACGAGCCGCGTTCGACTACGATCGTTAGCATTCTAGCCTTTCGTACGATGCTGATGGGTACGCAAAATATTGGTGTCGTCAATTTCCGTCGGCATCTGCAGTTCCACAAACAATTTCAGTTCTCTGTTTATCCGGCGCTGTTTTCATTCGTGATGACGATCGGGAGCGCTCTCATACTCCGGAACTATTGGGCGCTCGTGATCGGAATTATGAGCCAGTATGTCTGCACAGTCGTGCTCAGTTATGTAATGGAACCATTTCGGCCTCGATTTTCGCTGAGCAAGGTGGGTGAAATCTGGTCGTTCTCGTTTTGGATTTTGGTTCGCACGATAGGCGTGTATCTGAACAGCCAGGTTGACAAGATTGCGATCGGAGGTTTTGCAGGTGCAGCAGCAATGGGCCACTACGATGTCGGCCGCGATGTTGCAACCAGCCCAACCCAGGAACTCATCAATCCGATGGTCGCTACGCTTCTGCCGGTTATGGCGACCGTCCAGGGGGACCACGAGAAACGAAGGGAGTTATACCTGAACGTTCTCTATTGGTCGGCGATTATTTGCACGTCGACCAGTGTGGGCGTTGCGCTCGTTTCCAATGACATGGCCGATCTAGTGCTGGGCGCGAAGTGGCATGATGTCAAACCGTTGATGCCCTGGCTGGCGCTTGCGTTTGGAGTGCTCGGGCTCAGCAACAGCGTCTACTCGGCCTTCGACACGATCGGGCGACCGCGTGTCTCAGCGCGATTGCAATGGACGCGCCTTGCGGGATTGAGTCTTTGCATATTCCCAGTAGCCTATATCACCGGGGATCTCCGCTGGATCGCAATCTCGCGCTTTGTGGTAACCGTCGCAATCACGCCTACGCTCTTCATGGCTTTGGCCAGCGCTCTTGACGTGCATATTCGCGACTTCGTTTTAACGATGTGGCGTCCGATAGCGTCGGGATTAGCCATGGCCGTCGTTGTTCTGGCCCTCAATGCGTCCATCGATTTCAGTGGAACACCGCGGCTTGGCCTCGACGTACTGGCAGGCGTCGCGAGCTACGTCACGGCACTTGTCCTGCTTTGGCAATTTGCTGGACGCCCACCTGGGCCCGAATCCGATTTATGGCAGTTGCTCGCCTCACGACCCTGGCAATTTCGCCCGTGGGTTTGGGCGAAAGCGCGCGTCGGCGCATCGATCGACAACAACGACGATACGCCACTCAGCTAGTAATGGGAAAATTGCCTGCCATTCATCCAAGACAAGTAGCGTTAGCCGAGAAGGAAGTGTTGAACCAACAGGATCTTGGATACTTTGCGCTTGCAAGCTCGCGATGCGCCGGGTAACGCGTTGGCCTTCGGCTTGGCAAGTTTTTGGTGCGGAACGAATGGAAATGCACGAGCCAATGGGCACTGATCGTCCAGCGGAAACCGCAATAAAAAAAAGCAGATCACGTCTCCCAGTTGCCGTTGTCGTTGGTTTGGACTTAAACGGCTTGGGCGTCGTGCGCAGCCTTGCGCGAGGGCGCGTTCCTACGCTCGTGCTTGATACGGATTTTCTGAAACCGACGGCAGCAACGCGTTTTGGGCGAAGGCTCAAGGTTCCAGCTCTATCGGGAACGACGTTCATCGACGCACTACATGAAGCTGCTGCACGCTTTACCGAAAAGCCGGTACTTTTTCTCACCCAGGAAGGAAGCGTGGAAGCCGTCGCCGCCGCACGGGACAGCGTTCTCGCTTCCTATCGCTTCACCATGCCGACTCATGACGTCATGCGCAGCCTGATGAACAAAGGCGGTTTTCAACGGCTTGCGGAGGAACTGCACAGCGCGATACCACGTTCCATCCGTCTCACGAAGGATGTAACGCCGGAGACGTTTTCGTCGTTGCGATTTCCTTGCGTCGTCAAGCCGCTAAAAAAGGAAGACTCCTACTCCGTCAAGTTTAAGAAGGCTTACAAAGTCGAAAGCGCGGATGAACTCGAGCGCTTGTGGCACGTGCTGCAAGGCACGGCGAGCGAGATGATCGTGCAGGAATGGATCGAGGGATCGGACAGCGATGTTTACTTTTGCCTACAGTATCGGCCGCAATCGGCGCCGCCAGTATCCTTCGTTGGCCGCAAGATCTGCCAGTGGCCGCCCTTGGTGGGAGGCACCGCCAGTTGCGCACCCGCGCCCGAAGCTCACGATGAACTGGTGTCGCTGACAAACACGTTCTTCGATCGCGTCGGGTTTGTCGGGTTAGGAAGCATGGAGTACAAACGCGACGTTAGGGACGGGCGATTCTATATGGTCGAACCGACAGTCGGACGCACGGACTATCAGGAAGAAATCGCCACACTGAATGGCGTGAACATACCCTATGCGGCCTACTGCGCAGAGATCGGCCGTCCGAACGAGTCGATCGTTTCCATTCAGCGACCGCGCATGTGGCGCGACATGGCCTCGTGTCGAAAGGCACGCGCCGCGGGTGCAGTTGACCGCGCTTTTGAAATTTCGCCAGATGCAGAGATTGTCGACGCCATGTATCGCGCGAATGACCCAATGCCGTTCCTCTTGATGAAGTTGGAGCCGCTGGAGCGACGCGTGAGGCGTTGGTTCGGTGGTCGCTGAATGCAGCAAACGGTCAAGTGGTGAATTCTCCCCCCTTTTTCATTGTCGGATCCGGTCGGTCGGGTACAACGCTGCTACGCATGATACTCGTGTCTCATTCGCGGATCTGGATTCCGCCGGAGACCTGGTACCTGAATCAAATGCGCGACGTATTGGATTTGAACCGCCCACTCTTGCCGCAGGAGGTCGAACGTGTCCAGCAGATCATGACTCGACATTACCGCTGGCCCGATCTCGAACTTTCGGCGGACGAATTCCGCAGCAAGATTGCCAATATGACGACTCCTTTTCTGCGCGACATCGTCGAATTGGTGTACCTCGAACATCTAAAGCGGAACGGAAAACGTCGTTGGGGCGACAAGACTCCAGGATACATTGAACTTGTGCCTCAATTGGCCCAGCTATTTCCCGGCGCCAAATTCATTCATGTCATTCGCGATGGACGTGACGTCGCCAAGTCGTTTCAAGTTCGCCGGTGGTCAGGGCGTTGGCTGCATCAGAACGCGGACGAATGGCTCATGGCGATGAACTATGGCGAGCGTTGGAAGAAGTCGCCATATGCTGACGCCTTCTACGAAGTTCACTACGAAAACCTTGTGCTCGATCAGGAACGTGAAGTGCGCAGAGTGTGTGAATTTCTGGGCGAAGAATATCAACCGCAGATGCTGTCATGGCCGAATGACGTCGAAAAACAGGTGCCCGCCCGCGAAGCGCACATCCATGAAAAACTTGGCCGTCCGCCGAGCGTCGAAGATGTCGGCCGATGGAAGCGCGAGATGAGCGTGCGTGAAGTTTTGATCAGCGAGGCGTTCATGGGCCCGCAATTGAAGGCGCATGGCTATGAGTTGCGGTTTTCGAGTCCGATATGGAAGCCGCTGTTGTGGCTCACGCGCTGGTCTTGTCGGTGGGCGCTTCCCGTCGCAAGCCTGCCGCTAAGGGCATTTCGGATTCTGCGGCAACGGTTTTTTGGCCAGTTGGTGCGTCCCGAAGCTGGTCACGGGCAATAATGCGCGACTTGCTGTTGCTCACCTACACGTTTCCGCCCGACAACACGGCCGCCGCAATTCGCCCTGGTCAACTGAGACACTATTTGCCCCAACTCGGCTATCAGCCGCACGTCGTTGCCTCAAGCTTTGAAGGCGGGTCAAACATCGACCCGTTCGTCCACCGCGTTCCGGGCGACCATGAGCCACGCCGTACCGCTTTTGAATCGAGGCTGGCGGCATGGGTCATGCGTAATCTAGCTCCATATGACGATCGACTACCTTGGATTCCTTATGCCGGACGGGCCGCAGCTGATGTGATCCGTTCGCGCCCCATCGACGCAGTGTTTTCGACTTCTCCGTTTCTCGCCGCGCACTTCGCCGCGCTGGTTTTGAAATTGCGAACGGGACTACCTTGGATCGCGGACTTTCAGGATCCAATTCGCGACAATCCCTTTCGTACGCGAAGATGGTTCTTTCCCTACGATACGATCGTGGAGCGGCTGTTCTTTCGCTTTGCCGATCGTCTTATCGCCAATACAGATACCGTGGCGGAGGCCTGGCGCGCGCGTTATCCAAAGTTGTCCGACAAAATCTCCGTGTTGTGGAATAGCTTCGACCCGCGCGAAGAGTGCTCAATCAAACCGCGACCTGAGCGGAAACATCGGCTTCTGGCGCACATAGGCTCGCTCTACGGGGATCGTCACCCTGCGCAGCTTTTGGCGACGCTGGAACGGCTCGCGATCCAACCCTCGAAGGTTCGTGTGAAGCTTGTCGGTCCCATCGAGCCCAACTTGCTACAACGCCTGCAGAGCCTCTTTGATCGAGCTTCGCAGAAGGCGTTGCTTGAATATGACAACCATCTGGTGGATCGCGCGGAGGCGCTGAAGGAGACAGGGGAAGCGGACTACCTACTTTTGCTTGATCTGAACGCGAAGAACGCGTCTTTCCAGCTACCGTCGAAGCTTCTGGACTATGTGCGATTCGGCAAGCCCGTCCTAGCCTATACCCCCAAGAACTCGCCGTCTGAACGCATTCTGGCAGACAGCGGTTTGACGTTTGTCGCCGTCGATCCGACCGAAGACGCAAAGTCGCAAGACGCGAAAGTCGCAGCCTTTCTGGACCTCGGCATCGAGCCGCAGATTGCATCGTCCCAGTTCGTTGAAAAGTTCAGCGCGGAAACGCAGGCGCGTATCGTCGCCGGCCTGCTGGATGATTTGTTGGAGCGCGGATGAGTAGGCTGAAAAAAACGGCCAAATCCTGGCTCGATCGGTTCACGCTGCCGGCACGTGCGCGCGAGGCGAGACGAATGGATCGCCGAGGCATACGCCAAGCAGATCCGGGACCCGAGCGAGTGATTGCAGGAGCTCTCTCCTGGCTTGGTCATGCCCAGGATATGTCCAAATCGCACGATGGCGGCGTCGCTCGACACTTCAGTCTTGTCGATGGCTGGTCAAGCTCTTATCCCGAGACGACAGGTTACATCGTAGATACCTTCCTCTCCGTCGCCGCCGAAACTTCTGATCGGTCTCTGGTTGAACGTGCACGTCACATGCTCGATTGGCTCGTTTCAATTCAGTTTCCGGATGGCGCGTTTCAGGGCGGCATGGTCGATCAGACGCCGCGAGTGCCCGCAACCTTTGACACGGGGCAGATTCTGATCGGTCTCGCGGCAGGCGTGAAGGTTGATCTGAAATATCGGGAGCCAATGTTGCGTGCGGCCGACTGGTTGGTCACGAACCAAGACCACGACGGCGCCTGGCGTAAGCATGAGACGCCGTTCGCAGCCGCTGGGGACAAAGTCTATGAGACGCATGTTTCGATAGGACTGTTCCGCGCTGCAAAGCAGGAGTCGGGCCGTGGGTACCTGGAGGCCGCGAGCAAACAGGTCGATTGGGCTCTTCGTCATCAAACAGCGAACGGTTGGTATGCGCATTGCTGTTTGAGCGATTCACAAAACCCATTGACCCATACGCTCGGCTACGCCTTGAGAGGCATCGTCGAGGCCTATCTGGCGACCGGAGAGGAGAAATATCTCGCAGCCGCCTGCCGCACCGCCGACGGCGTACTCTCGGCCTTCGAGCCGAGCGGCAGGCTGGCGGGGAGGCTCGATGATCGCTGGCAACCTGCGGCCGACTGGGTTTGTCTCACGGGAACATCCCAGATCGCCGAGAGCCTGTTGTTGCTTGCGGGTCCAGCCAAGCGTGAGGATTACCGCCGCACCGCACTTAAGGCCAATTCGTTCGTTCGACGTACAATCGATCTCAACGGATCGCGTGACATTCGAGGCGCGGTAAAAGGTTCTTTTCCGGTGGACGGCTGGTATGGCAAATGGCAATTCCTGAATTGGGCGTGCAAGTTCACGATCGATGCAAATCGCGCAGAACTCATGAATTCCCAATAGCTCTCAGCCGTAGAGGATAGTACCTGCCGCCTGCTCAGCGATGCGCAAAGCAGTCCGCCAGGCCTGAGATTTGACCGGTTGGACGCGCGCACCCACGCCGGCAAGGTTTTTGGGGTCCAAATCGGCGAATCCACAGGTTGGCATGCGCCCACGCAGGGCGCTCAACGCTTCACACAGTCTTTCAAAGCGGCGCACGACGATTGGATTGCCTCTTGTTCTTGCGCGGTTCAAGAGTTCGAAACTATGGCTAACGACGATAGCCGGAGGCCGGTTCTGCGCCAGAGTTTGCCCGAGCAGCAACTGCATCTCAGATGACGAAATTGCGCAGAGTTGTGCTGGGCGCTGGTGCCTCGGATAGTCCACGAAGGTGGAAATCGGAATTTCGATCGTTCCATCCAGCTCAACAGGTCCAAAGAGCGGCTCTTGCGTTGTGATTCTGCAGGGGTCGCTGAGATACGCAAAATTGTAGCTGCTGTCGTAGGTAATCCCTTCGTTCGCCAATGCCAGCAACGTGTCGTTGTTTGCACCATAGTTACCGGCACGAAACGCTACCGGCCGCGGTGCGCCGGCGCGAGTAAGATTCTCGACGCCCAATGCGATCAGTTGGCGCTGATCAGCAAAATTGAAGTCGCACATATTTTGCCCGCGACGTGCGGAGACGGGATCGCTCGGAAACCATTCGAGCCATTCGGTGTGGATGTGAAGCTGCACCTCTTGTCCGGCCGTCAGAATCGGATCGATGGTGCGTTTGAGAAAATCCAGTCCGGTAACGTTCGCGCTCAGCGCCTCGACGAAGAAGACCGCCTTCAGTCCATGCTTCTCAAATTGGCGGAGTTGGAATTCGATCCCCCATTCGCCATCCGGGACGCGACCAAGAATGGCACAGGCATGGTTCTCTTCCGCGCTCACGTCTCTCCGGTGGGCCGCCGGCGACAACTCGGTATCGACTGTGACTAGGACTGCCGTCATATCGTTTTGAGTGCTCAAATTAGTCCGTCTGATTTCGGCCGTCTGTGGCTCAACCATTTGACGTGATCGAACGTTATGGCGCGACACAAATCGTCCGCACAACGATGGCAATTAACCGCAATCCCCTGAACTGCTTGTATAATTGACGTCGTTCGGGCTTAACTCAAGTTGGTCAGAGTGAAGCGCGATCTTAAAGATTTTGCCTCATAAAGGTCCAGCTTACCGCGTAGTTTTGCCGATAAGGACGGCGCGAGCGACATGCAACCCTGGATGATTCAAGTCCGCACCTATCTCAACGGTGCGTGGCATTACCGCTGGACGGCCATGGCGATCGCATGGGCGATCTGCATCATCGGGTGGGTCGGTATCGCTTTCATTCCCAATCAATTTCAAGCGGTCGCCAAGATTTACGTCGATACGGACACGATGATGGCGCCACTCTTGAAGGGCCTCACCGTCACCACCAATCCGCAACAGCAAGTGTCGGTGATGCTCAACACGCTTCTGACGCGGCCCAATCTCGAGCAAGTCGTGCGGCTGACGAACAGCGATGCCAATACCTTTTCTCCGACCCGGATGGCCAACGAAGAACAGAACCTTCTGGACAATATCTCGATCAAACCGCTCGGTACGAAGAACCTTTTCGAGATCTCCTATTCGAATGCCAATCCAAATCGTGCCTTGATTGTCTCTCAGTCATTGCTCTCGATTCTTGTCGAGTCCAACACTGGCGACAAACGACAGGACATCGAAGACGCGCAACGGTTCCTGAACAACAAGATCTCCGAGTACGAGATCCTGCTGCGGAAGGCCGAACAGAGACGGGCCGAATTCAGGGAGGCAAATCTCGACGTGCTTTCCAATTCCCTGACGCCAGAAAAGGCGCGTGCTGGAGTCTTCGCCGCGCAAC
>Ga0070713_100002754_pt1 | contig 11487 bp, 10 predicted proteins | sample LARL82metaG_FD_65465 | JGI IMG/M metagenome (GOLD analysis project Ga0070713, IMG submission 65465) | Corn, switchgrass and miscanthus rhizosphere microbial communities from Kellogg Biological Station, Michigan, USA - LAR L8-2 metaG | ecosystem: Host-associated > Plants > Roots > Rhizosphere ... | reverse complement strand
AATTGTTCGGCGCCTGACACGGGCAACATGGAAGTGCTCGAGCGCTACGGCACGCCCGCGCAAAAGGCGCAATGGCTCGAGCCGCTGCTGGCGGGAACGATCCGCTCGGCGTTCTGCATGACCGAGCCCGACGTCGCATCGTCGGATGCGACCAACATCGAAAGCTCGATCATGCGCGACGGCGACCATTATGTCGTCAACGGGCGCAAGTGGTGGTCGTCGGGTGCGGGCGATCCGCGCTGTCGCATCTTTATCGTGATGGGCAAGAGCGACCGACAAGCGCCGCGTCACGCGCAGCAGTCGATGCTGTTGGTGCCGCGCGACGCACCCGGCGTGAAAATCCTGCGTCATCTGCCGGTGTTCGGCTATGACGATGCGCCGCACGGCCACATGGAAATCGAGTTCGAGAACGTGCGCGTCCCGCAGTCCAGCATGCTGCTCGGCGAGGGCAGGGGGTTCGAGATCGCGCAGGGGCGGCTGGGACCCGGCCGCATTCACCACTGCATGCGCCTGATCGGGCTGGCCGAGCGGGCACTGGAAAAGATGTGCCTGCGGGTCAAGTCACGAACGACGTTCGGCAAGCCGGTGGCAGAACGCACGGTGACCCTGGAGAGGATCGCGGAGTCGCGCATCATGATCGACCAGGCGCGGCTGCTGACGCTCAAGGCAGCCTACATGATGGATACAGTGGGCAACAAGGCCGCGAGGGCCGAGATCGCGATGATCAAGGTCGCAGCGCCCGCGATGGCTTGCCGGATCCTGGATTGGGCGATCCAGGCGCATGGCGCCGCAGGTGTCTGCGACGACTTCGGCCTTGCGCAGGCGTATGCGCACGCCCGGACCTTGCGCCTGGCCGACGGACCCGACGAAGTGCATCGCAACCAGATCGGCAAGCTGGAGCTCGCCAAGCACTGATCGCGATCAGCCCGGCCGCGCGCGCCGTTTCATCCTGGCCGGCGGTTTCAGCAACAGGGTGCCACGGCAGCGCTTCGCGCCGCAGTGGCAGCGCAGCGCTTCACGCGCCCGCCTGCTGATCGGGCCGACGAAGCTCAGGCGGTAATCGTAAGTCAGCTCTTCTCCGGCGCGTATCGTGCGCCTGGCGTGAATGAAGACCCGACCGTCGTCGTATTCGATCGCCTCGCAGTTCGGCTCGCAGCCGTGGTTGATCCAGCGCGCCGCGTTGCCACGCACGCCCGCGTCGATCACGCTGCCATCGGCAAGCTCGAACAGCAGCGTGTGGTAGGGGTCGGAGGGATCGCTCGGAGGGCGCTCGCAAGCCACATCCCAACTCGAGCGAGCGCCACGGTACTCGACGATGCGGGCGCCTTTCCTTATCGTCCGGGTCGCGAATGCGCCCCGGCCGTGCGTGGGAGATGACCGGACCGTGTACGGCCGCCTCGCGCGTCCAGGCGCCATTCTTAGCGTCGGGCGATCAATACGGCGGCGACGCGGTACATCGGCGGCGGCCCGGGGGCCCGCCGTCTCACAGGCCGAGCCAGGCGATCGCCTTCAGTTCGTCGTCGCGATTCGGTGCTACGAATCCCTGGTAACCGAGCGTGGTAAGAGCGTGCTTGCCACCGTCGCTCTGCCCCAACGTCGTGAGCACCGCGCGCACTTTCTCGTCGTCGTCGGCGGACAGCCTGGACGAGGCAATGAACTGCTTGATCGGCGTCGGCCGCGAGGTCAGCAGGATCTTGCCACCCTTCGAGGTCCACGACTTCGCCACCGACTTGGCCGCAGTCGCGCCGGCTTGCGCAAAACCGTACTCGACGTAAAACGGCACCGCGTCCTGGTAGCGCGTGGTGATCACCTTGACGTCGGTCGAGCCGAACTTCTGGTCGCGCAGCATCGCCCGCAACATTGCCGCGGTGATCGAATCCGGATCGGGACTGACGACCGTCTGGCCCTTCAGATCATCGAACTTGGTGTACGACTGATCCTTGTTGATCAGCAGAAATACCGAGTAGTCGGTGAAGCCGGTCGTCCACGCGACCGAATGATACTGGCCCGACTTGATCGCAGCGAGAGAAACGTGCGCGGGATGGATGAACGATAAGTCGTATTCCTGCTTGGCAAGACCTTCGCGCAGGTCGTTGTAGGGGCTGACTACCACCATGCGCACCGGCCGCTTCAGCGCTTTCGCCAGCAGGTCCGACAACGGCTGGAACCGCGCCTGGATTTCGCGGTTGGTCTGATAGTAGGTGACGCCCTCGGTGATCGAAAAAACGAAATCCGCGGCCACTGCGCGCGGTGCAATGAGCGCGAACGCCGCCACCAAGATCGACATCCTGCGCAAAATGTTCATCGTCGTCATGCGTGATTCCCCTGATCATTCCGGGCCGCGTGCGCCTGTTGGCGGCTTGTCGCCGCGGCCCCGAAAAAGCATACGCCCAACCGCCAAACACCCGTTGTCATGACATCGTCATTACCGGGTCGCGCGAACGCGACACGGCGCGGCGCTTTGCGACGCAGCGCGTCACCCGATCGGCACCATCACGCCGAGCGATCAGTCGCTCAACGGGCGGAAGGAGCACGATCGTCGCAATCATCCAAGCCTATGCAACTCTCGTTCCAGCTGAACTGAACACCTTGAACGCCATCTGCAATTACGCCACAATCGCCGATGCACCGACCGCCATATTCGAGCGCATTTCCTGCTGCGTCGGACGCTGCGTGACGCAGTGACACATTGAACGCAAACCCACCGTATCTTTCGATCGAAGCGCTGACCGTCTCGTACGGCGCGACGCGAGTACTCGACCACGTCAGCCTGGGAGTCGACCGCGGCGAGATGATCGCGCTCCTGGGCAGCTCCGGCTGCGGAAAGACCACGTTGTTGCGCGCGATCGCCGGATTCGTGCGGCCGGAATCGGGCGCGATCCGGGTCGCCGGCAAGGACATCACCGGCCTGCCGCCCGAAGCGCGCGGGACGGCGATGATGTTCCAGTCCTATGCGCTGTGGCCGCACATGAACGTCGCCGACAATATTGCCTACGGTTTGCGCATGCGCGGCTGGACGAAAGCCGCGATTGCCGGCCGGGTCGCGGACATGCTGAAGCTGTTGCAACTCGACGGCTTCGGGCCGAGGCCGGTGACGCAACTGTCCGGCGGCCAGCGTCAGCGCGTCGCTCTCGGGCGCGCACTGGCGATCGACCCGCACCTCTTGCTGCTCGACGAGCCGATGTCGAACCTCGACTACAAGGTGCGCCTGGAGCTGCGCCATGAGCTGCGCGCGCTGCAGCAGCGCATCGGCATAACGGCGGTCTATGTCACGCATGATCGGGAGGAAGCGCTGACCTTGTCTGACCGGATCGCGGTCATCGACGCCGGCCGCATCGTCCAGGTTGGTGCGCCCGAGGAAATCTTTCATCGACCGACGTCGGCGTTCGTGGCCGGCTTCATGGGAGCGGACAACGCGATCGATGTCGCTCAGCACGACGACGGCGCGCTGAGCGCGGCGTCGGAGGTCGGATCGGACCGGCGCGTGCGCGCGCATTTCCGCAGCGATTCGGCTCGACTGGGGACCGCGACGGCGTCGACGGATGGCAGCCTGGTTCTCTCGGGGACGATTGCGCAGGCCGTGTATGTCGGCCAGGGCTATCGTTACCGCGTGCGCACCGCCGGCGGCGATGTGTGGGTCCATGCGCCGGACCGCCTGCCCGAAGGGACCGCCGCCTGCGTCATCGTTCCGCGCGAAGCGGTGCTGCTTTTTCCGCGCGACCAGGACAAGGCGGACAAGGCCGCCGCGGGCGCAATGCGTCCGGCGGCATAGCCGGGCGCCGATGTCGGTTGCGGACGATTTGGGGTATTGTCGTCAATTGTGACTGCACTGCCGCGGCGGTGCGGGCGGATGCGCCGTTTGCGCGAGCGACATCCGCCACGAGAATCGCCGCCGGAACAAAATAGGAGGGTTCGATGAAATCTCGCCTGATTGCATTCGCTTCCGCGCTCGCCTTCGCCGGCGCGGCGTTCGCGCAAACCACGCTGAACGTCGTCACCGCGGGCGACCAGAACATGGTCGACTACGTCAACAACTACCTGGCGCCGAAATTCGAGGCGGCGAACCCCGGCGTCAAAGTGCGCGCCGTGGGCACCGGCCCCGGTGATTCGGGTTCGCAGAAGATCTATGAAAAGCTGTCGGCACAGCAGAAGGCGGGTACCGCCGAATGGGATGTCGACGTGGCGGTGATCCACCAGCTCGCGTCGGCGACGATGGTCAACGAGAAGCTGTTGATGCCGTATCGCAACGACATCAGTGCCGGCAAGCTGGTCTCGCGAGACACGGCCAAGAACGCGCTGGGCGCGAACGTCGACGGGTATGTGATGCCGATGTTCCACAGCCAGATCGTGTTCGCCTACAACCCCGAGCTCGTGAAGGCGCCGCCGAGATCGTTCGCCGAATTGACCGAGTGGGTGAAAAAGAACCCGAAACAATTCGGCTACAACGGCGTCAAGGGCGGGATGTCGGGCGTGGGCTTCGTCACCGGCTGGGTGTCGGCATACAGCGGCATCGGCGACAAGCTGGAAAAGGGCCCGTTCGATGCCTCTTCGGGACCGGCGATCGACAAGGCGCTGGCCGGCCTGAAGGATTTCAACCAGTACGTCGTGATGACGCCGGGCAACGCGGGCACGCTGGATATGCTGAACCGCGGCGAGATCGCGATCGGCCCCGTCTGGGTCGACATGTTCTACACCTGGCAGGCCGACGGGCGTATGAGTCCCAAGATGAAGCTGGCGCTGCCGTCGCCGGGACTTCCCGGCCAGCCGATGTACTACGTGATTCCCGCCAAGGCGGCGCATGCGCAGCTCGCCAAGAAATTCATCGAGCTCGCGGAAAGCCCTGAGGTCCAGGCCGACGGCATCATCAAGCAGTTCAACTGGTATCCGGGCATTGATCCGCAGTACGTGCAGCCCAAGCTCGATCAGGCGGCGTGGAACAAGCTGTTCACCGATGTCTCGCCGCAGGATCTGGCCAAGTATGGCCGCCCGTTTCCGTTGTCGCCTTACTTCAAGGAAATCGTCGAAGGCTACGAGCGGGTTGTCCTGAAGTAGCGATTCAGGGCTGCGGCGAGAGGGCCCTCGGTTGGCCGCAGCGAGACGGCCTGCTGATCGCTGGACGGGGGTCGCCCTCGCCGCGCCGGCGCTCGCTGTCGTCGGCGCGTTCTTCATCGCGCCGCTGGCGATGTCGGCGATCGTCGCCTTTCGCAGCAAGGGCGGCGGCTTTACCCTCGAGCATTTCAGCAAGGCCTTCGACCTCTACACGACCGACCTGCTGTTCACGCTTGCGATCGTGCTGCTGTCGACGGTGTTGATCGGCCTGTTGTCGATCGCGATCGCAGGCTATCTGACCCTCGGCGAGAATCCGCGCGCCGTCGCAATGCTGCGCTGGCTTTACCGCTGGCCGCTGTTCATTCCATTCGTTGTCGCCGGACAGGTGATGCGGACCTTCCTGGCCAAGAACGGGATGCTGAATCATGTCCTGATCGGCAGCGGGCTGATCGAGCCTCTGTCAGCGCAAAGCATGCTCGACTGGCGCGGCATCGTCGTCGCATTCGTGTGGAAGCAGGCCCCGTTCGTAACTCTGTTATTGGCCGGCGCGATGGCGTCGCTCGAGTCGCAGCACATCGAGGCGGCACGCAACCTCGGCGCGCGGCGGCTGCGCGTGCTGATCGACATCGTACTGCCACAGGTGCGCGGCACTTTGCTGGTCGGGCTGGTCCTTTCGTTCGTGACGATGCTCTCGGTGCTGTCGGTGCCGCTGATGATCAATCCGAATTCGCCGACGATGGTCACCGTCGACGTTGCCTATCGGATCAATACCTTCGCCGATTATCCGGTCGCCAACGCGTTGTGCCTGTTGTCGCTCGTACTTGCCGCAGGCGGGGCCTGGTTCTATCTGCGGCACGCGTCGAAGAAGATCGAGGCCACCGCATGAGCGACGGAGCGGGGGACTCATGAATGCGATGACGCTCCCTTCGCCGCTGCGGTCCCTGCTGCGCGCCGTGCTGCTGGCTCTGTTCGCGTTTGCGATTTTCGGCCCGCTGCTCAACCTGTTCCTGTGGGCGTTCGCCGAACGCTGGTACTTCCCGAGCAAGCTGCCGCTCGAGTACGGGCTGACCTTCTGGTACCGCGTTTTTCAGCCGCGCGGCAACGCGCTGGCTTCGCTCGGCACCAGCATATGGATTGCCGTGCTGACGGTCTTTCTGAGCCTCGCCGTCGCGGTGCCGGCCGGATATGCTCTGGCCCGGCTAAGGCTGCCGTGGCGCAGCGGGATCCTGCTCGCATTTCTGCTGCCGCAGGCGGTGCCCAACCTGCCGGTCTACGTCAACATCGCGCAGGTGTTCTATCAGATCGGCCTCAACGGGACGATTCTCGGCGTGGTGCTCGTGCATGCCTCGCACGGGCTGGTACTGGCAGTCTGGATCGCGTCGGCAGCGTTCGCCTCGGTCGACGTTTCGCTCGAAGAGGCCGCGCGCAACCTTGGCGCTTCGGCCTGGACGTGCTTTCGCACGGTCACGCTTCCGATCGCCGCCCCCGGTCTGATTGCCAGCGCGATTTTCGTATTTCTCGAATCGCTGGACGAATTTACCGGGACTTACTTTGTCGGCGTCCCGGATGTGACGACCTTGCCGCTGCTGATGTTCAACGCCAGCATGGGCGGCAATTACCAGATCGCGTCGATCACCGCGCTGTTGCTGCTGATCCCGTCGATCGGATTCATGCTGGTCGTCGAGCGCTTTCTCAAGGCCGACGTGCTGGCGATGGTCGGCCGCTGAAGCGCGTTTCGCCGCTCGGCGCGAGTCGGTCAGGGCTTGCGCTTCTTCAGCCCCCACCAGAGCACGATCAGGCCCACGGCGAGCAGTAGCAGGGTTGCCGGCTCGGGAACCTGTCCGACCAGCGTAAAGGCCGCGTTGAACGTCGGCGCCGGGGCGATCGATGACGGGCCGACAATGTCGGTGCCGATGCGCAGCCAATCGGGATCAAGGTCGGCGTTGCGGATCCAACTCTGCAGGTCGGGAGAAAAAGGTGTCCCGGGCGGCACGATCGGTTTCGGCGCCGACAGCCACAGGAAGTCGCCAGTGTCCAGCATTACCTGAGGGACGAAAAAGTAATGGTCGGCCGGCAGGCTGAACGGCGTGAGAAAGCTCACGCTGAACAAAACTTCCTGGCCGGTGACCGGACCTTCGCCACCGGTCGTCTGGTTGGGCGACGGGTTGATTCCGTTTACGACGCTGTTGCCCGCGGTGAAACTGGGACTGAGCAATGCGGTCGAGAAATTCAGCTGTCCAGGGAAGTCGCGGCTGTCGAAGGCCACGTCGGAAGGTGAGTTCACGCGCGTCGGTACCTGACCGCTGGGCGGAACGGTCGAGTCTTTGGGAAAGACCCGGTAGATCTCGATGGTGACGTCGATGGCCGTGGAACCCAGCGGCACGAGTCCGGTGAATGTTGCGCCGGTGATATTCGTCGCACTGGCAAGAACAAAGTCGTCGGCCGATTCGATTTCGATCTTTCCGGCGCTCTCGGGACGAGACGCTGTCGCGATCAGCCCATCCGGATCTCCAGTGCTGAAAAAGAACGGAGCGCCGGCCGCTGACGCCGCCCATAGAAAGAGTGCGGCAACGGCTGTGGCCCACCGCAACACGCTCAAAATTCTGGACTTGGGCTGGAAAGGCATCGGACCCCCGCTAACGCTGACGAGTTACTTGGCGACACGTTGTACGCAACAACCGTACCGATGAGCGCAAGTGCAATGATTACAATCGCTTAGCGCGCAAGGCCGAGAATAAGGTCCAGCAGTTCGTAAGAATTGTCGACACTAAGTCCGGCGTTGGACGCGACCGGGCTTCGATCACGGCAGCGTATAGGCGGTCTTGACCACGGTAAAGAATTCCCGGGCGTAGCGTCCCTGCTCGCGCGGACCGTAGCTCGAGCCTTTGCGGCCGCCGAATGGGACGTGGTAGTCGACCCCGGCGGTCGGCAGGTTGACCATCACCATGCCGGCCTCGCTGCTGCGCTTGAAATGCGAGGCGTGCTTCAGCGATGTGGTCACGATGCCGGCGGAAAGACCGAAGTCGGTGTCGTTGGCTACAGAAAGAGCTTCTTCGTAGTCCCTGACGCGGATCACGCTCGCGACCGGTCCGAAGATTTCTTCTCGAGACGTGCGCATCGCGTTGGTCGCCTCGGTCAGCAGCGCCGGCGCCAGGTAATGCCCTTTCTTGCTGCGCTGGAGAACTTCGCCGCCGGCCACTAGCTTCGCTCCTTCCTTCTGGCCGATGCCGATGTATTCGAGGTCCTGCTTGAGTTGTGTCTCGTCGACAACCGGCCCGATATCGGTTCCCGGCGCAAGCGCATCGTCGACCTTGAGCTTGCTCAGCCGTTCGGACAGCGCGGAAACGAAACGGTCGTGGATGCCCGCGCCGACGATCAGACGCGACGAGGCCGTGCAGCGCTGCCCGGTCGAAAAGAAAGCCCCATTGATCGCGCAATTGACCGCCACACCCAGGTCGGCGTCGTCCAGGACGACCAGCGGATTCTTGCCGCCCATTTCGAGCTGCAGCTTGGCCATGCGCTTTATCGCTTTTGCCGCGATCGCGTGGCCGGTCGCGACGGAGCCGGTGAAGCTGATGCCGTCGACGCGGCGGTCGTTGATCATCGCCTCGCCGACGATGCTGCCGCGTCCCATGACGAGGTTGAATACGCCTTTGGGCACGCCAGCGTTGACGATGATTTCGGCGAGCGCCCACGCCGATCCGGGCACGAGCTCGGCCGGCTTGAACACGACGCAATTGCCGTAAGCGAGAGCCGGCGCGATTTTCCAGGCGGGAATTGCGATCGGAAAGTTCCACGGCGTGATAATGCCGACGACGCCGATCGGCTCGCGGGTGATCTCGACGTCGATGCCGGGACGGACCGAAGGAATCTTTTCGCCGGCCAGGCGCAGCGTTTCGCCGGCGAAGAACTTGAAGATCTGACCGGCGCGCGCTGCTTCACCGACGCCCTCGGCCAGCGTCTTGCCTTCCTCGCGTGACAACAGGCGCCCGAGCTCGTCCTTGCGCGCGAGGATCGTGTTGCCGATCGTGTCGAGCCAGTTGAAGCGATCCTGCACCGAGGACGCGGCCCACGCAGGAAACGCCGCGCGGGCGGCGCCGATCGCCGCGTCGGCCTGGGTCCGGTCGGCGCGCGCATAGACGCCGATGACGTCGCTCAAGTCGGACGGATTGATGTTGTTGGCGGTTTCGGCACCGGGTGCCCATTCGCCGGCGATGTAGTTGCGGTGCAGGTCGTTCATCATGGTTCCTCGTGGTCATCCGGCGCGCAGCAGTCCGCGCGCCGAAAGGTTGCGCATCAATTCGCCGGTGCCGAATGTCCAGGGCGGCGCCTTGTCGCTGGTCGTCACCTGATTCTCGAGCGCGCCCAGGCGCGCCGCCGCGATGACGACGCGATCTCCGGACTTGTGCGTGAAGCCCATGCCCGGCGCGCCGCGATCCTCGACCGGCGCGAACATCGTGCCAAGGAACAGCATGAAACCGTCGGGATACTGGTGGTTCGCGCCGATCGCCTGCGCGACCAGGTCCTCGGGATCGCGGCTGATCTTGGTCATCGAGCTCGCGCCGCGCAGGTGATAGCCTTCGGGGCCGTACACATCGAGCGTGATCTCGGCGTTTCGCACGTCATCCAGCGAGAAGCCATCGTCGAACACCCGGATGAATGGACCGATCGCGCACGAGGCGTTGTTGTCCTTGGCCTTGCCGAGCAACAGTGCACTGCGCCCCTCGAAATCCCGCAGGTTGACGTCGTTGCCCAGGGTAGCGCCGCGGATCCTGCCGCGCGAGTCGACGGCCAGCACGATCTCGGGCTCGGGATTGTTCCAGGTCGAATTCGGGTGGACGCCGATCAGCGAACCCAGGCCAACCGCAGCCATCGGCTGCGTCTTGGTGAAGATTTCCGCGTCGGGACCGATGCCTACTTCCAGGTACTGCGACCAGGCGCCTTGCTCGACCAGGATCTGCTTGATGCGCATCGCATCGGCCGATCCGGGGCGGACACTCGCCAGGTCATCGCCGAGTATGCCTTGCAGGCGAGCGCGTATCGCGTCGGCGCGGCTCGCATCACCGCGCGCCTGCTCTTCGATCACGCGCTCGAGCGTGCTTGCGACAAAAGTCACGCCTGCCGCCTTGATCGCCTGCAGATCGCAGGGGGCGAGCAGGCGCGGCGCACCGGCGTCGAAATCGCTGCGACTGTTGGCCAGAAGCGCATCGATCCGGCCCGCCGAGGGTCCGGCCGCGGCACGCATCGCCGCCGCGAGGTCGTCGCGTTCGAGCCATGCGCTGGCCGTCGGCGCGATTCCCGACAGATCGATGACCGCGCCGTCGGGCCGCACGGTGATCGGCGCCGGCCCGGCCGGATTGCCGGGAAGCCAGGCGCGACCGAGCAAGGTCGACGTCTTCCAGTCGGAGGGCAGGGCGACGAGCGCTGAGGATGGCATTGCGATCGAGAGGTTTGAGATAATCGAAGCGTCCGCGCGCCGGCGGACGGGGCGAAGCGGGTTACCGCATAGCGCCGCCTGCGATAATACCCGTTGCCGCCCGATTACAGGAGGCTCGCGATGCGTGCGCCAACGACTTCACCCGATACGCCCGACAGTTTGCCGTTCCGGCCGCCAGAATCGCTCAGCGACGCGGTGCCGTCACCGTTGCTGCTGCATACCCCCGGGCCGATTCCGCCGGTCGACGATGACGACGACGACGAGGAAGACGATAGCAAAGGCGGAGGCAAGGGCGGAAACATCGATCCGGATGACGATGAAGATCTCGACGACGATGAGGATGACGACGACGAAGCCGACAAGCAGTGGGCCTCGCGACGCGACGCGTCGGCCGGCGTCGCGGACGCGCGTTTCGTGCTATAGTATCGGGTGTATGGCGTGACGCCAGCTGCTTTTGCTCTGGCGTACGATTGCCCGCCGCGTTTCGGAAAGCACATTTCCGCACGGAATTCAGGCAATCCGATCATCGGTTTCTAATCCCTCGCTCCTTCGTTTTTCCGAGCGGCACTTCCCGGTTAGAGATGATGGTTTCTCGACCCGGTTGCGGCCGTTTGCGCACGGTGACGTCTGCCCGGCCCTGGCCGGAGCGTGACGACCTGGCGCCATTTCCGCGTTTCCGGAATTTGAGCTGACCCCGGCGCTTTTGCCGGCGCGGCCTGTTTTTTCGCGACGCCTCGTAAGGCGGCGCGATACTCATTGATCGGACGAAGGATGAATTTCGAATCATTGCAATTGGCGCCGGAGCTGCTGCGCGCGCTGGCCGATTGCGGCTATACCGAGCCGACGCCAATCCAGGCGCAGACTATCCCGCCGCTGTTGCAGGGCCGAGACGTCGTCGGATCGGCGCAAACCGGCACCGGCAAGACTGCGGCATTCGTGCTCCCCGCCTTGCAGCGCTTTGTCGACTCCAACGGAGCGGCCCCGGCCAAGCGTCCGTTCGG
>Ga0070713_100002751_pt1 | contig 11495 bp, 10 predicted proteins | sample LARL82metaG_FD_65465 | JGI IMG/M metagenome (GOLD analysis project Ga0070713, IMG submission 65465) | Corn, switchgrass and miscanthus rhizosphere microbial communities from Kellogg Biological Station, Michigan, USA - LAR L8-2 metaG | ecosystem: Host-associated > Plants > Roots > Rhizosphere ... | reverse complement strand
CGACGCACTCGTTGGCCGGCCCGCTCGTCTGCGAGAACAGCACGGGCACCCCCGCCCGCAGCGTGGCGCCGGCACGCGGCACGAACTGGGCATGGAGCGGGAACGGGTTGCCGGCGGCGACGCTGGCGGGCGCGGTGAGCGACGAGCCGGTCGGGTCGCCGAGCGCCGGCACCGCGCCGGCGCCCAGCGCCAGGACGACCAGGCCCGCCGCCACCGCCGCGGTCCTACCCCGTGACCGCGTCACCTCGTCCGCGACCCGTCGTTCGCCGCCACCACGACCGCGCCCGAGGCCGCCGGATCGGCGCGGTGCCCGTTGCCATTCCCGTCGGGCCCGTAGCGGTAGTAGTACGCGTAGTGGCTCTCGGGGGTCATCACCTTGTTCACCACCGCGCCGAGGACGTGCGCCCCGACGCGCTGCAGCGCCTCCACCGCGTTCCGCGCGGCCACCCAGCTCGTCCGGCCCTGCTCGACGACGAACAGCGTCGCCCCCGAGCGGCTGGCCACGATCAGCGGGTCGGCGACCGCGTTCACCGGGGGCGTGTCGATCACGACGTGGGCGAAGCGCGACTCCAGCCGCTGGAGGAGCTCCCGCATCCGCTCCGAGCCCAGGAGCTCGGTCGGGTTGGGCGGCACGCGACCCGAGGTGATCAGCCACAGGTTGGGCACCCGGTCCACCGGCCGGAGCACCTCGGCCTCCTCCACGTCGCCGAGCATCAGGTCGGACAGGCCGACGTTCCGGATCCGGCCGAACAGGCGGTGCTGCGAGGGCCGCCGGAAGTCGCAGTCGAGGAGGAGGGTGGGGTGGCCGTCAGCGGCCAGGGCGGCCGCGAAGTTCGCCGAGACGACCGACTTGCCCTCGTTGGGCGCGGCGGACGTCACGACGACCGTCGACCGGGGATGGTCCAGCGTGCTGAACAGGACGTTGGTGCGGAGCGTCTTGTACGGCTCGACGACCGACGGGTCGGTACCGGGGACGCCGGGCGCGTCCTGCGACCGCCTCCGGCGCCCGGTCAGCGGGATGTGCGCCAGCGGCACCATGCCGGTCCGCTCGGTCAGCTCGGCGTCCGTCTTGACGCTCTGGTCGAGGTGATCGATCAGCAGGGCGGCGCCCACGGCCACCACCAGGCCCGCCGCGATCGCCAGCGCCACGTCGAGCAGCGGCTTCGGCGATACGGGCGAGTCCGGCGTGACGGCCGGCGAGATCACGATGACGCTGTCCATCGTCCGGGCGACGTTGACCTCGATGTCGGACTCGCTGCCCAGGATCTGGAAGTACTGGGAGCGGTCCACCGTGACCTGCTGCTCCAGGTTCGTGAGCTGGGCCTGGTCGGACGGCGGCAGCGGGTGGGCGGCGCTGCTCTGCGCGTGCAGCTCGTCGATCCGCGCCTGCTCGCCCTGGATCTGGCGGAGCAGCTGCTGCACCTGGCCCTGCATCCGGGCCGCGTACTGGTCCACCTGCGTCTGCTGGATCTGCTTCGTCTGGGCGATGAAGTCGTCGACGAGCTTGTTGGCGACGTTCCTGGCCCGCCTCGGGCTGGTGTCCCGCACCGTGACCCGGAGCAGCGTCGAGTTGGACTGCGGAGCCACAGAGACGGCACGGGACAGGTCGTCCGCCGTCATCGGCAGGCGCAGGTCCGCCACGACCTTCTCGAGCAGCGACCGCTGGGTCATGAGCTGCGAGTAGGTGACGGCGACCTGGTCCGCCGTGACCGCCGCCGCGTTGGGGTCGAGCGAGCTGATCGGCTGCGCCGGCCGCACCAGCACGCCGACCTGGGCCTCGTAGACCCGAGGCAGCGCCGCGCTGACCGCCGCTGCGGCGAAGCCCGCCAGCAGCGGCAGCGCGACCACGAGCCACAGGCGCCGCCGGGCGGCGCGGAGCGCGCGGGTCAGTTCCATCGATTGCGCCGGACGCTCCAGAGCCGGACGCCGGCCACGGCCATCGCGCACAGCACGAGCACGCCAGCGACGACGAGCCACGACGGCAGTCCCCGCGCCGGGTCCGCGGTCGTGTTCGGGAAGCCGCCCGTCTCGACGACCGTGAGCGTGACGCGGCCGTCGCCTACCAGTGTCGCCGCGAGCACGAACTGGCCGGGGCAGCCCGGAGGCAGGGTCACCGTGCTGGCGGCCCGGCCGCTCGAGTCAGTAACGGTCGTCACCGGGTTGAACGTCGCCTGGCACGTCGACGCAGCGAGCGCGACGCGCTGCCACTGCCCGCCAATTCTCAGCAGGGACGGCGGCACGCTGGCAGTGCCCGGGCCGCTCAGCTGTGAGAACGTCACCGGCTGTCCGGCTGGCACCGGTGTGCCGTCAGGCTGTATGAACGTTGCCAGAAAGGTGAACGGTACACCAGCGGCGACGCTGGTCGGACCGGTGGCGGTCGAGCCGCTCCCGACCGAGTAGGCGAAGGCGGCTCCGGGCTGGACGAACGCCAGGCCGGCGACACCGACGCACAGAAGCCATCTGAGGGCGCGACAGATCATTCCGTGAACCTCTTTTCCCAGCCATGCTGTGTTGCTGTGTGACCAGCGCTACTGAGGGACGTCGTCGCGAACGTAGTCGAACTCTGTGCTCCGGGTCAAGGCTGAGATCGCGACACGGCTGTCGCCGGCGCCGCCTGATAGGCTCCGCCGCATGGTTGCGGGCTGCCCGAGATGTCACTGTGCCGTCGCTGAGATCGACTGACTCTCGGCGTCGCCTCGCGTACGGCGTTGCCTTCGTCGCGCTCGCCGCGACGCTGCTGTCCCTGGCGTCGTTCACGATGGACGTGGCCGGCGCGGTCGCGCTGCTGGAGCGCGGCGTGACCCGCCTCGATCAGGCCTCCTCGAGCCTCGCCGGCCCGCTCGACGCGACGCCGGCCGATCGCGTCGCCGCCGCCGGGACGCTGCAGCGGGAGGCGGCCGCGGACATCGCCTCCGCCACGGCCCGGCTGCGCGCCGACCTTGCGCTGCGCGCCGCCGCGCGGCTGCCCGTCGCGGCCGCGCAGCGCGCCGCGGCGCTCGACCTGGCCGACTCCGCGGGAGACGCGGCGGCGGCGGTCGGCGACCTGGTCCGGGTCGGCCGGGCCGCGGCGGACCTCCCGGGCGGCGCCGCCCCGCCGGGCCCGCGCCTGCTGGCGCTGCTCGTGGCCGCGGCCCCCGCGCTCCGCGACGCCGGGCACCGCCTGGACGTGGGGCTGGCGCGCCTCCACCGCGACGCGGGGCTCCTGCCGCCGCTCCAGCGGCAGGTGGCGGCGGCGATGGACCGGCTCGGGCGGGCCCGCGAGCTGGTGGCCACCGCCTCGGCGGCCGCCGACTCCCTGCCCGCGGTGCTCGGCGCCGCCGGGCCCCGGACGTACCTCCTGCTGTTCCCCAACCCCTACGAGCTGCGGCCCTCCGGCGGCCTGTTCGGGAGCCTGGCCACCGTCACGATGGACCACGGGACGGCCTCGGGCATCGCCGTCCTCGGCTACGAGGCGATCAACGCGCTGCAGCGCGAGCGCGTCCCGGTGCCGGCCGCCCTCGCCCGGCGGATGTCGTTCGCCGGCGACTCGCTCGACCTCGGCGACGCCGGCTGGGACCCGGACTTCCCGACCAGCGCGGCGCTCTGCGAGCGGATCTACCGGTCCGCCACGGGCCGGCAGGTGGACGGGACGATCGCGATCGACCCGTACGCGATCTCCGCCCTGCTCACGGTCACAGGGCCGCTCGACGTGCCGCCGTACGGCGCGTTCACGGCGGCCGACTTCTTCCCGAAGCTGAACGCCATCGTGAACACGGAGCGAGGTCCGGGCAGCGGCAAGCAGGCGATGGTCCCGGTCTCTCGGGCCCTGGTCACCCGCCTCATGGGCGCGGCGCCGTCGCTCTGGCTGCGGATGCTCGGGGCCCTGGCGCCCGAGGCGCGGACCGGGCACGTCCAGCTCGCCATGCACGACGCGGCCGTGTCGGCCGCCGCCCGCGGGGCGCACGTGGACGGCGCGCTCGTCCAGCCCCCGGCGGGCGAGGACTACGAGATGGTCGTGGACGCGAACGTCGGCGGCACCAAGGGCGACGCGATCGTCCGCAAGAGCGTCGAGGACCGGGTGGAGATCGGCGACGACGGCCTCGCCCGGCACCTGCTCGCGCTGCGCTACGCGTATCCGCCCGGCGCGGTGGACGACTCGGTCCCGCCGGGCGCCGACCCGGCGTACCGGGACTACGTCCGGGTCTACCTGCCCGAGGCCACCACGATCACGGGCTTCGCCGAGCTGGACGGCGCGCAGCCGGCGGCGGGCGCCATCGAGGACCTCACGGTCGAGCACGGCAGGCGGGTGGTCGGGACGTTCTTCCGGACCGCGCCGGGCCACACGACCGAGCTGCGCCTGTGGTACGAGACACCGCTCGCGCCCGGTCCGGCGTACCGGCTGTACGTCCAGAAGCAGGCCGGCGTCCTCGGCCGGCCGATGCGGCTGGTGGCCGGCGTCCCGGGCGCCGTTCGCACCCGGGCCCTGGCGGGCGGCGGCGACGAGGAGGTGACGATCTCGTGGTGACCCGGAGGCGGGCGATCGCGGCGGCCGCCGGCGTGCTCGTGGCGTTCGCGGCGTTCGCCGTGACGAGCGCGGCGCATCAGCGCGCCAGCGCCCCGAAGGTGGCCGTGAGGACGCCCTCGGCCATCATCAGCGTCAGCCCGCCGCCGCCACCGGAGACCCCGCTCCCGACGCCGCAGGTGGACCACGGCGACCTGCGCATCAAGGTCGCCGAGGTCGGCATCGACCTGCCGGTCGTCGAGGGCGACGGCTACAACGCGCCGCTGTACAAGGCGGTGCACTACCCGGGCACGTCCTGGCCGGGTGAGGGCGGCCGGTCCGTCATCTACGCGCACGCGCGCGCTGGCATGTTCGGGCCGCTGTTCGGCGCCGGGGCGGGGATGCACATCGAGATCACCGGGCCCGCCGGCGTCGTGCAGCGGTACGTCGTCACCCAGTACTTCGCGCGCTGGCCGGTCACGGACCTGCGCTGGCTGCGGCCGGGCGACCACGAGGAGATCGTCCTCACCACGTGCACGACGTACAACTACAACGACCCCCGGATCGTCGTCGTCGGGGAGCCGGCCTGACCCGACATCGCCAGAGTTGACGGCTGCTTAGAAAGCCGTATATCTTGACAATTGAGATACGACGCCGGGGCCCGGCAGGGCACGTGGCGTCAGGCTGATCGATTACCGGCTGTGGGTAGTAGGTGCCATGAACCATCTGCGTGCTCTCGCATGCCCGCGCACGCCCATCGACCTGCGCGGAGCCAGGCGTTGACAGTGCCGGCGCAGGAGCCCGGCCTGTGCGGACTGTCCGCGTCCGCGATCGTGACGCACATCGCGGCGGTGCGCAGCGCGCTCGAGCGCATCTCGCCGGCCGCCGTGCACGCGGTCGTCGACGCCGTCCTGCGCACACATTCGGCGCGCGGCCGTGTGTACGTGCTGGGGAACGGCGGCAGCGCCGCGACGGCCAGCCACTTCGCATGCGATCTCTCGAAGTCCACCGCCGTCCCTGGACGATCCCGGCTGCGGGTCACGGCCCTGACCGACAGCGCCGCCTCGCTGACGGCGTGGGCCAACGACACCAGCTACGAGCGGGTCTTCGCCGAGCCGCTGAGCGGCCTGCTCGATCCCGGCGACCTCGTCGTCGCCATCAGCGCCAGCGGGAGCTCCTCGAACGTCCTCGAGGCGGTCCGCGTCGCCCGGTCGCTCCGCGCCTGCACGGTCGGCCTGACCGGCTGCCGCGGCGGTCGCCTCCTGGGCGCCGTCGACCTGGCGCTCGTCGCCGACAGCGCCGACTACGGGGTCATCGAGGACTGCCACCTGGTGCTCCAGCACGCGATCACCGCCGGGACGAGGGCCGCGCTCCATGCCTAGGGGTGCGGTCCTGGTGGACCGCGACGGCGTCATCAACGTCCAGCGGCCCGAGCACGTGCGCTGCTGGGCCGAGTTCGAGTTCCTGCCCGGCAGCCTGGAGGCCCTGCGCCGGCTGCGGTCCGCCGGCGAGCGCGTGGTGGTGCTCACCAACCAGTCGGTCGTGGGCCGCGGGCTGATCGACGCCGCCCGGCTCGACGAGATCCACGGCCGGATGCGCGCGGCGGTCGCGGCGGCCGGCGGCCTGATCGACGCGGTGCTCGCCTGCCTCCACGGCCCCGACGACGGGTGCCGCTGCCGCAAGCCCGCCCCGGGGCTGTTCTTCCGCGCGGCCGCCGAGCGGCACGTGGACCTGCGCCGGTCGGTGATGATCGGCGACACCTGGATCGACGTGCAGGCCGCCCACGCGGCGGGCTGCCGGGCGGTGTGGGTGGGCCCGGACGCGGCGGCGGCCGGCGCCAGGGCGGGATGCGTCCCCGTGGCGCGCGACCTGCTGGACGCGGTGACCCTCCTGCGCGAATGCTGATCGCCAGGGCGCCGCTGCGGATCGGACTGGCCGGCGGCGGCACCGACCTCCAGGCCTACTACGAGCGTCACGGCGGCGCCGTGGTCAGCGCCACGATCGACAAGCACGTCTACGTGATCCTGTCGCCGGGGGCCGGACGGCACATCCAGGTCAGCTCGTCGGACTACCGCAGCTTCTTCCGCAACGGCGTGGACGAGCTGGCCCGCATCGACGGCGATCTCCGGCTGCCGAAGGCCGTGCTCCGGCGCTTCGGCGTCCGCTCGGGCCTGTCGATCCTCCTCGCCAGCCAGGTGCCGCCGGGGACGGGGCTCGGCTCGTCGAGCGCGATCGCGGTGGCGCTGACCAAGGCGCTGTCCGAGCTGTGCGGCCGGCACCTGTCGCCGGTCGAGGTGGCCGAGGCGGCCTGCGAGGTCGAGATCGGGGAGCTGGGCATGCCGATCGGCAAGCAGGACCAGTACGCCGCGTCCTTCGGCGGCCTGCGCTTCTACGAGTTCACCGGCGACGGCGTCCGGACCGAGCGTCTCGACGTGCCGCCGGGCACGATGGCCGCGCTGGAGGAGCGCCTGATGCTCTTCTTCACGCCCGGCCGGCACGACTCCGGCCAGATCCTCGCCGAGCAGCGCCGCAACTGCCTCGACGGCACGACGGGCGCCGTCGAGGCCCTGCACGAGATCAAGGAGATCGCGCTCCGCACCCGCGCCGACCTCCTCGCCGGCGACGTCTCGCGCGTCGGTGCCGGACTGCACCAGTCCTGGATGGCCAAGCGGCGGCTCGCGCGCGGCATCAGCCACCCGGCGATCGACGCCTGGTACGAGCTGGCGCGCGAGGCCGGGGCGGCCGGGGGCAAGATCGCCGGCGCCGGCGGCGGCGGCTTCCTGCTCCTGTGCTGCGAGCCCGAGCGGCAGGAGGCGGTCGCCTCCGCCCTCGACGGCGCCGGGCTGGTCCGGATGGACTTCCGGCTCGAGTCCGGCGGCGCCATGGTGATCGTCAACCACCTGGCGGGCGCCGTGGCGGCGGTGGGCGCCGGTGCGTAGGCACCAGTGGCGCCTGCTCGCCGCGGCCCTGCTCGCCGCCGACGTGCTGGGCGTCGTGGCCGGCGCCGCGCTCGCCGGAGCCGTGGCCGCGCGCTGGTTCCCGGCCGCCCAGATGCCCAAGGGCGCCTGGCTGGCCGCGCTGATGGCGGCGCTGGCCGTGCTCGGCTTCCTCTGCCGCCAGCTCTACACCCGGCACAACCTCATGCACGGGACGGTCGAGCTCGTCGGCGTCGTCCATGGCTGCGCCTACGGGGCGATCGGGACCGTGCTGGCCAGCTTCGTGGTCTCGGAGCGCATTCCCCGGATCTGGACGGCGCTGGCCTGGACGTTCACCGCCGCCGCCGTCTGCGGCATCCGCGTCGCGATCCGGCGCGGCGCGGCGCGGCTGCGCGCGCACGGCTTCTTCATCGAGCGCACGCTGCTCGTCGGCGCCGACCAGCACAGCATCGGGGTCGCCCGACAGCTCGGCCGCCCGGGCTCGGGCATCGACGTGGTCGGGGTGCTGGACGACTACAAGGCGCCGGGCACGGTCCTGGACGGGCGCTTCACCGTGCTGGGGACGCCCGCCGACCTGGCCCGGGTCGCGGCGCGACGTGGCGCCAACGACGCGGTCGTGGTGCCGGACGCCCTGGCGTGGGAGACGATGCGCCAGCTGCTCGCCGACGCCGCCACCGGCGGGACCGGCGTGCGGGTGCACCTGGCGGCCGGCTTCACCGACCTGCTGACGACCGGCGTGCGCGTCTCGGCGCGCAACCACGTGCCGCTGCTGACCGTGAAGCCGGCGGCGTTCACCCCCGCCGAGGCGGCGGCCAAGCGGGCCCTCGACTGCGCGGTGGCGGCGTTCCTCCTCGTGGTGTGCAGCCCGCTGCTGCTGGCCACGACGCTGCGGCTGCGGGCGCTCGGGATCGCGCCCCTGCGGCGTCACGCCGTCCTCGGCCGGCACGGGACGCGGTTCGAGATGCCGGTCTTCGACCCCCGGGGCACGCCGTCCACGTTCGTGCGCAAGCTGCCGGCCCTGGCCCGGGTGCTGCGCGGGGACATGAGCGTCGTCGGGCCGCGGCCGATCCCGGCCGGGGAGGCCGGAGCCGTGGAGGGTCCGAGCATCCGGCCCGGGCTGACCGGTCACTGGCGGGAGAGCGACAACCCGACCGAGCAGGCCACGCTCGACCTCTACTACATCCGCAGCTTCCGCCCCTGGACCGATGTCCACGTCCTGTGGACGCGCGCGAGGGCGCGTCTGCTGCCCTGGCGGAGGCGGCGCCCGCACCGGGCGCTCGCGCCCACGCCGGCGAGGGGCACCCATGGCGCTGGCTGAGCCGGATTCCATCGACGGAGGCGGACGTGGCGCCGAGTCGCCGACTGTTCGGTGGAGCACCGCGGCGCCCCCGCGCCGCCGGCTGGCGCGCGACGGCGCCATCTCCCTGGTCGCGTCCGGCGTCATGCAGCTGCTGAACGTGGTCTCGGGGATCGTGATCGCCCGCTCGCTCGGGCCGGCAGGCCGGGGCGAGCTGGCCGCGGTGCTCCTGTGGCCGGCCCTGCTCGCCTACCTGTCCGGGCTGGGCTGCGCCGACGCGATCACGTACCTCGCGTCCCGCCTGCCCGACCGCGCGCGCGACATCGGGGCCACGGGCCTCGTGCTCGCCGTGCTCCAGGGCGCGGCCGTCGTGGGCGCCGGCTACGTGGTCCTGCCCGCGTTGCTCGGCCACTACGGCGGCCAGGCCGTGCAGGCGGGCCGACTGTACCTGGCCTGGGCGCCGCTCATGCTGCTCACCACGGCGGGGGCGGCGGTCCTCCGGGGCCGGATGTCGCTGCTCGCCGCCAACGCGACCCGGGTCGCGGTCATCGTGCTCACGGTCGCCGGGCTCGCGGGCCTGGTCGCGGCCGGCCGGCTGACGGTCCCCTCGGTGGTGGCGGTCTACCTGGGCGCGAACGTGGCGACGCTCGTTGTCACCCTGTGGATCCTGGCGTCCCGGCGGGAGCTCGGCGTCGGGCTGCACCGCGACCTCGTGCGCCCGATCCTGGCGTACGGGCTCCGCGCCCACGTCGGGAACGTCTCCACGCTGGCCAGCACGCAGGCCGGCCAGGCGCTGGTCGCGCTCCTGCTCGCCCCGATCGCGCTCGGGCTGTACAGCGTGGCCGCCACGGTGACGTCCAGCGTCAACCTGGTCGGCGCCTCGCTCGCGCTGGTGGCGATGCCCGCCGTGGGCGGCTGCGCGTCGGCCGCCGAGATGCGGACCGCGTTCGCGCGGTTCGTCCGCTCGACGCTGGCCCTGTCGGCGCTGGCCGCGCTGGCGACGGCGCTGGCCACGCCGCTCGTCATGTCCCACCTCTTCGGTCGCGCGTTCGGCCCCGCCGTCGGTCCGGCCTGCGTGCTGCTGGTCGGCGGGACGTTCGCGAGCACGAACCTGGTCCTGAGCGCCGGCCTGAACGCGTTCAACCGGCCGATGGCCTCCAGCGTCGCGCAGGTGCTGGCGACGGCCGTCACCGCCCTCGCGCTGGGGGGGCTGCTGCCGGCGTACGGGATCGTCGGGGCCGCGCTCGCCTCCGCGCTGGCGGCCGCGACCGCCACCGCGTACATGGTCGCCCACGCCACTCGCCACCTCGACCTGGCCGCGTCCGATCTGCTGCCCCGTCCCGGCGACCTCGCCTGGGCCTGGCGCACCCTGCTGCCGCGGCTCGCCTTCCGGGGGGCGAGATGACCGGCCTCGCCCCCGTGCTGACCCGGGAGCGGGCCGCTCCGGCCGCGGCGGGCCTGGACTGGCGCTGGCCCGTGTACGGACTGCTGCTCTACCTGCCGTTCTCCGGCATCCCCATCGTCCTCTCGTACCCGGACACGCAGGTCGCCGTCCTGCTCAAGGACCTGCTGTTCATCCTCCCGGCCTACCTCGTGTTCGCGGTGGCGTGCGCGCGGTCGGGCTGGTCGTTCCCGGGCGCACCCCTGCTGCCGATGGCCGGGTTCGCCGCCCTGGTGGCGGTCGGGTCGCTGCAGCAGCTCGCCAACCCGCTGGTCCCGCTGATCGGGGCCAAGGTCTGGCTCTTCACCTTGCCGCTGCTGTTCCTCGGCTACCACCTGCCGCGCAGCCGGACGCACCTCCGCCGCCTGCTGGCCGTGATGTCGGTGGTCGGGCTGGTGCCCGCCGTCGTGGGGATCGTGGAGGCGGCGCTGCTGGACGGCGGCCGCGGCGACCTGGTCTATCCGTGGTACGGCCGCGCCGCCCAGGCGGTCACGCAGAACTTCTTCGACGCGGGGGCGTCCAGCGGCACGCTCTTCCTCCGGGTCCCGAGCACGTTCAGCTTCTCGGCGCAGTTCTACGACTTCCTGGCCGCGATGATCGTGGTGGCCTTCGCCTGGTTCAGCCTGGGCGGACGCTGGCTCGCGCTGACCAGCCTCGGCGTGAGCCTGCTGGCCGCGTTCACCTGCGGCGTCAAGGCGACGATCGTGATGACGCCGCTGCTGCTGGGGATGACCGTGCTGATCGGCCGCGCGCCGCGGGGCGCCCGGGCCTCGACGGTGATCCTGGCCGGTGGCGGCCTCCTCGCGGTCGGCGCCCTCGCGCTGCAGGCGAACGGCCTGCTCGCGCTGAGCGCCCAGACGGGTCTGGACGAGGCGACGCGGGGCTTCCTCGACGGGCTGCCGAGGGCGCTGGGGGCCACCCTGACCGGGTTCGGCACCGGCTACGCGACGGGCGCCAGCCGCTACGGCCTGGGCGGCGGGCTCCCGCTGGTCCTGGCCTCGGGCCAGGGCTTCTCCGAGAGCTGGTGGGTCAAGGTGGTGATGGAGCTCGGGCTGCCCGGCCTGGTCGCCGCGGCCGCCCTGATGGGCTGGGTGCTGGTCGGCGGCTACCGGAGCCACCGCCGCCTCGCGGATCCCGGCCTCCGCCAGGTCTCGGCGGCGCTCCTCGCCTTCCTGCTCTGGACGCTGATCTACCTGACCAAGGGCGCGGAGATCGACCTCGACCCGATCAACGTGTACTTCTGGCTCTTCGCCGGCATCCTGCTGCGCCTGCCCCTGCTCCAGGCGGAGGAGCGCTCGACGTGAGCGTGCTGAGGCAAGAGGGGGCAGGCCCCCTCTTCCA
>Ga0070713_100002748_pt1 | contig 11497 bp, 10 predicted proteins | sample LARL82metaG_FD_65465 | JGI IMG/M metagenome (GOLD analysis project Ga0070713, IMG submission 65465) | Corn, switchgrass and miscanthus rhizosphere microbial communities from Kellogg Biological Station, Michigan, USA - LAR L8-2 metaG | ecosystem: Host-associated > Plants > Roots > Rhizosphere ... | reverse complement strand
TGCCGCAGGCCGACCTGCACTGGCAGGGCAAGGACCCGGAAGCGGACAAGGAAGTGATTCGCGAGACCGCCCAGTCGCACATGGCGAAGATCGCGGCGATGCTGGCCGGCGGCTGAGTTGACGGCACGCGGGCAAATGTTTTCCAGTTCCATGCACGGCAGTCAACCGCACTTGCCTTCCGACGCCAGGGGATTCCCATGATCGACTCCACCCGGGCTTATACCAAGCTCATCGCCGCATTCAACCAAAATGACTGGCCGCGGGTGCAGCAACGTGCGGCGCAGCTTCTGCCCATCGCCCCGCGCGATCCGGTGGTGCATTTCATGGCCGGTGTGGCTTACATGCAGATGCAACAGATGCCGCTGGCGCTGGATTGCCTGCTCAAGGCCACCCAGCTGGAACCCAGCCGCGCCGACTTCCTCGTGCAATACGCAAAGGCGCTGGCCCTTGTCCGACGGATGCGCGAGGCCCGGCTCGTCGCAGACGAGGCCATGAATTGCTCGCCCAACGATCCGATGACGCTGGAAACGCTGGGCGTCGTTTATGCTCAGGTCCAAGCGTTCGCGCAAGCGGCGACGGTCTTCCGCCGCGCCGTGGCGCTTATGCCTCAGCAGGCTTCTTGCCATTTCAATCTTGCCCACGCCCTGACGGCCCTGGGCGACAACGACGGCGCCGAACGCGAACTGGAGGCAGGCATCCGACTCGAGCCCCGCTATTGGAAGGCATACCTGAGCGTGGCCCAGCTGCGATCGCAAGCCACGAGCAGCAATCACATCGAACGGATGCAGTCATTGCTGGCGCAGCACGGCAACGACATCGGCGCGCAGATCTATCTCAATATCGCGTTAGGCAAGGAACTCGACGACACCGCCGATTACCCGGGAGCCTTCGAGCATTTCACGCGCGGCAACGCGGCAATACGCAGCCTGCGCTCTTACTCGAGCAAGCATGACGAGGCCATGTTCGATGCGCTGATACGCACTTTCCCCACCGCGAACGAGGGGCCTGCCGAAGGCGATCCCACCGAGGAGCCGATCTTCATCATTGGCATGCCCCGCACGGGTACCACGCTGCTGGACCGCGTCCTTTCCAGCCATCCGGACGTCTACTCCGCAGGCGAACTGCAAAACTTCCCGACGGCGGCGCAGCAGGCGTCAGGCAGTCGGCTACCCCTGCTCTTCGATCCGGACATTGTCACCTGCACGCATGCCATCGACTGGCAGAAGCTCGGCGCAACCTATCTCGCCAGTACCCGACCCGCCACGGCGGAGCGGCCGCGCTTCATCGACAAGCTGCCGCACAACTTCCTGTATGCCGGCTTCATCGCTCGCGCGTTGCCGCGAGCCAAGATCGTCTGTCTGCGGCGCGATCCGCTGGACACCTGCCTCGGCAACTTCCGCCACCTCTTCGATCGGGAGACGCCCTTCTACGACTATTCCTTCGACCTGCTCGACACCGGCCGGTATTACATCCAGTTCGACCGCCTGATGGCGCACTGGAGGAAGGTGCTGCCCGGGCGCATCCTGGAGCTGCCTTATGAATCGCTGGTGGAAGCGCCCGAAGCAACGGCACGCGAACTACTGGCGTTCTGCGATCTCCCCTGGAACGATGCCTGCCTGCATTCCGAGAGCAATACCGCACCGGTCAACACACCCAATGCCTGGCAAGTGCGCGCGCCGATCTATCGCACTGCGATCGGCCGCTGGAAACAATACGCACCGCAATTGCGCGAGCTGCAGAAGCTGCTCGCCGAGGCGGGCGTCGAGACAGGTGTTGATTTACGAGGCTGAATCGCCGTCTGGTCGCTCAGATCAGCTTTTCCGCTTCCAGCTCGCTCTTCAGATACGCGTAATAGATCGGCGCGGCGATCACGCCGGGCAGACCGAACGCGGCCTCCATCAGCAACATGGCGATCAGCAGTTCCCAGGCGCGCGCGTTGATCTGGATGCCCACGATGCGTGCGTTGAGGAAATACTCCAGCTTGTGGATCACGATCAGAAAGCCCAGCGCGGCGATGGCGACACCGAGCGATACGGACAGCGCGACAATGGTGACAGCAGTGTTGGACAGCAGGTTGCCGACCACCGGTAGCAGGCCGACGATGAAGGTCAGCACCACCAGGGTCTTTGCCAGCGGCAGATGGATGCCGAACAGCGGAAATGCGCCAAGCAGGAAGATCGCGGTGAATACCGTATTGATCAGCGAGATCTTCACCTGCGCGAACACGATGTTGTGGAACGCCTCGGCTAGTCGCTGGCTACGCTGCCCCAGCGCCGCGGCCAGCGGCCCGACCTGGTGTGCCGGACGGGCGCGGCTGAGCGCGACGATCGCACCCAGCACCAGACCGATAATGATGTGCACGAACACCCGCACCGCGCCCTTGCCGGCCAGCTGCAGGGTTCCTGCATGCTTGCGGGCCAGCTCGATCGCGCCCACGCGCAGATCATCGACACTGTCGGGAAGGTTGTCGACCAGGATTGGCGGCAACTGCTGGCGGGCCTTTTCCACCAGCGGCATCAGCTGCTGTTGCCACAGCAGTTCGGGGTTGCCGATTTCGCTGCGAAAGAAACTGATCGCGCCGAGGATCAGCAGGATCAGCAAGCCCACTACGATCGCACCCAGCACGGCCACCACGACCACCCGCGCCCGGTCGCCGGAAATGCGCCGGCCCAGCAACGGGGTCATGGCCTGCACCAGCTCATAGACCAGCAGGCCGGACAGCAACGCCGACAGCAGGTGAACCCCGATGACCAGCAGCAGCGCCACCGCGGCCAGCAGGTAACTCGCGTAACGGATAGTCGGCGAAGGCTCGCGCGTGGTGAAAGAGGGATCCATGCGAGGTGCAACCATGAGTGCGAGGCCACCAGTCTGTCAGCAGCCCACGCCGGCTGCCAACCCTGTCCCATGGCTGTCGTAGACTTCCGCCATCGTCACGGTTCATCTTGCCCAAGGATTCCGCATGTCACTTCGCCGGCTCACGACCCTGCTCGCGCTTGCCCTGCTGGCCGGTTGCGCCACTACGACACCACCCCAGCCTGCTGTGGCGACGCCTGCGGCGCGGACGGCGGCGGTAGCGCACGTTGCCGCCAACGACAATCTCAACGCCGTAGCGTGGAGCCAGACCGCGATCGAGCACGACATGATCTACCTGCAGACTTATCGCGATGCCCAATCGCGTCTGCTCGCCGCATTGCACGACCAGCACTGGGATGCTCTGGGCAAGGCAGACCGGGTTGCACCGCTCAAGGGGCTCAAGCCGGCGGTGGTCCTGGATGTCGACGAAACCGTGCTGGACAACTCGCCGTTCGCGGCGCGCATGGTGAAAAGCGGCGCCGAGTACAACGAGGCGGACTGGGCAGCCTGGTGCAAGGAAGCCCGGGCTCGCGCCTTGCCGGGCGCGGTCGAGTTCACCCAGTTCGCCGCCAAGCACGGCGTCGCGGTGATCTACATCTCCAACCGTGCCAAGGATCTGGACGAAGTCACGCTGGCCAACCTGCGCCAGGCCGGTTTCCCGGTGAGCGGACCGCAAGCCTTTCTTGGTCTCGGCACGGTAGTCGACGGCTGCGAGCAAGCCGGCAGCGAAAAGGGTTGCCGCCGGCAATTGGTTGCACGGCACTACCGCGTGTTGATGCAGTTTGGCGATCAGATCGGCGATTTCGTGGACGTCAACGCCAACACCGCCGACGGCCGCCGTCGGGCCGTCGCCGACTACTTGCCATGGGTCGGCACGCGCTGGTTCGTGCTGCCGAACGCCACTTACGGCTCGTGGGAGCCGGCGTTGTTCAACAACGACTGGAGTGCTACGCCAGACCAACGGCGCCAGCAGAAACTCGATGCGCTGCGCTATCAGTGAAGAAAAGAATTTTTTATTATTAAAATTCAATTAGTTACAAGATATAACAAAAGTATTGCCTCAGCTTTAACGAACAAGTAATATTTCGTTGCCAACACCTGCTGACCCAATCATTTTGCAGGCAAGGCCATTTCCCTTCCGGCTCTGCCGGATTTCCCCGTGAGGCTCAGGCCCGCGGGGTTTTCTTTTATGGCGTCGCGAAATCTTGCGCCCTGCCCTTGTTTCGATACTGCCACGCCACTTACCCTGCGTGATCACGACGCTGCGCGGTACGCTTTCGCTCCGCCGTCCCCACGCGAGAACCTGCCATGCGCCTGCCCTCCATCCGTTACGCCTTCGTCCTGCTGCCGCTGTTCATCGCGTTGCTGAGCGCCTGTCACGGCAAGGACGAGTCCTCGCAACCGGGCGGCAGCACGCCGGAAGCAGCCTTGCAAGGCTCGGTCGACCTGCTCAAGGCCGGTGATTTCAATGGGCTGTGGAAGCACTCTCTGCCACCGGCCGACTACGCCAACATGCGTGCCGACTGGGGCCACCACCAGCACGATCAGCAACCGATCACGGCCGAAGATCGCGCCAAGTTCAACGAGACGCTGCAGAAGCTCACCGAACCGGATGCGGAGAACAAGCTATACGCCGAACTGCAGCCGAAGCTGACCGCGATGCAGCAGCAGTACAAAGACCAAATGCCGGTGCTGATCAGTGTCGGCGAAGCGCTGGTGAAAAGCGGCGTGGCGCAGAGCAAAACCCTCAGCGAAACCCAGAAGACCCAGGCCAACGGGGTGCTCGACGTGCTGGCGCCGTGGGTGCAGCAGACGCCGTGGTTCGATCAGGCCAAGGCGAAACAGGCGGTCGGCGTGGCCGTGGCGACCGCGCGCAAGCTGGATCTGAAAGATCCGGAACAGCTGCGCTCGATGAGTTTCGACGACACCATGGGCAAGTACGCGACCGGTTATGCCGGGCTCAAGCAGCTGCTGACGATCTACGGCCTATCGGTGGACGACACGCTGAATTCGATCAAGCTCACCCCGCTCTCCAACAGCGGTGGCCACGCCGTGGTGAAGATCGACTACACCTTGCTCGGCAAGCCGCTGTCGACCGAATCGAAGCTGGTACAACAGGACGGCCGCTGGTACAGCGAGGACATGCTGGACAACGCGCGCAAGGCGCACCAGCAGTTGAGCCAGCCGGCCGAGAGCGCCAGCGTATCGGCCAATGCCGATACCGTCGCAAAACAAGACTGAACAGCGCAGCCATTAGAATAGACGGATGCAGAATATCTACACCGCGGATTCCACCGTTCGTCAGCGCGCCCCCTGGTGGTTCAACCTGGCCGGCCAGCTGCTGCAACCGTGGGTGCGCATCCGCCGCGACCCGGCCGAACCGGCCGCCTTGCTGCAGGCCGGCGTACCGGTCTGCTACGTGATCGAGCGCGACGGTTTCTCCGACGCACTGATCCTGCAACGCGCCTGCCGCGAGGCCGGCCTGCCCAACCCCATGCAACCGATGGCGGGCACACGCCGGCGGCGCTCGGTGTTTGCACTGGCGCGACGCGACGGCTGGATCTTCGGACGCAACCGGCAGCGCGCGCCTAACGAACCGCTGCGGCAACTGGTGCGCTCGCTGGAAGGCATGCCCGAGCGCGATTTCCAGATCGTGCCGGTATCGATCTACGTGGGCCGCGCGCCCAGCCGTGACAGTGGCTGGTTCCGCGTGCTGTTCTCGGAAAACTGGGTGATGGTCGGCCGCTTCCGCCGGCTGCTGGCGCTGCTGCTGAACGGCCGCGACACGGTGGTGCACTTCTCCGCGCCGGTGTCGCTGCGCAGCGTGCTGAGCGAATCCACCGAGATCACGCCGGAACGCTTCGCGCGCAAGATCGCGCGGGTGCTGCGCACCCACTTCCATCGCATCCGCGCCGCGGTGATCGGGCCAGACCTATCGCACCGGCGTACCGTGGTCGACGCCGTGCTGAATGCCGAGCCGGTGCGCGCCGCGATCGCCGCCAGCGCGGCCAAGGAAAAAATCAGCCACGCCAAGGCCTGGCGCAAGGCGCACAAGCTGGTGCTGGAGATCGCCGCCGACTACTCGCATCCGGTGGTGCGTTCGGTGTCGTTCCTGCTGGCGAATTTCTGGAACAAGCTGTACGACGGCATCGCCATGCACCACTTCGACAAGGCCCGCGCTGCGGCGCCCGGCCACGAAGTGGTCTACGTGCCCTGCCATCGCAGCCATACCGACTACCTGCTGATGAGCTACCAGCTGCACGTGTCGGGCGTGGTGGTGCCGCATATCGCCGCCGGCGTGAATCTCAACCTGCCGGTGATCGGACCGGTCCTGCGCCGCGGCGGCGCGTTCTTCCTGCGCCGCAGCTTCAAGGGCAATGCGCTGTATTCAGTGGTGTTCAACGAATACCTGGCACAGCTGATCGATCGCGGCGTACCGATCGAATATTTCATCGAAGGCGGCCGCTCACGTACCGGCCGCCTGCTGGCGCCGCGCGCCGGCATGCTGGCGATGACCGTGCGCGCGTTCCTGCGCGCACCGCGCCGGCCGGTGCTGTTCCAACCGGTCTACATCGGCTACGAGAAGCTGATGGAAGGCAAATCCTACGCAGGCGAGCTCAGCGGCCAGCCGAAGGAAAAAGAATCTCTGCTCGGCCTGCTGCGGGGGCTGAAAGTGCTGCGCCAGCGCTATGGCCACGTGGCGCTGAATTTCGGCGAACCGATCGCGCTGACGCCGCTGCTCGATGCGGCAAGCGCCGACTGGCGTGCGGCGGCTACCGATCCCGATGCCAAACCGGAGTGGCTCAACGGCGTGACCGATCGCCTGGCCGAACAGATCCAGATCAACATCAACCGCGCCGCCGACGTCAATCCGATCAACCTGCTCGCGCTGGCCCTGCTGGCCACGCCGAAGCATGCGATGGCCGAGAGCGACCTGCTGACCCAGCTCGATCTGGGCAAGGCGCTGCTGGAAGAACTGCCGTATTCCGATCGCGTCACGCTGACCCCGATGAATCCGGCCGCGATCATCGCTTACGGCGAGCAGATGGGCTGGATCCAGCGCGTGCAGCATCCGCTGGGCGACGTGCTGACCGTCGGCGGCGAGCAGGCAGTACTGCTCAGCTACTTCCGCAACAACGTGCTGCATCTGACCGCGACCGCCGCCTGGGTCGCCTGCTGCTTCCTCAACAACCGACGCATGTCGCGCGGTTCGGTGCTGCGGCTGGGCCGGATCATCTACCCGTTCATCCAGGGCGAACTGTTTCTGCCGTGGGATGGCGAGGGCTTCAGCGCGCAGCTGCAGGCAACGATCGACTTCTTCGTGCGCAGGGGTCTGCTCGAATCCACCAACGACGGCCGCACCCTCGAGCGCAGCGCCGGCCAGGAAGACAGTGCGTTCCAACTCAAGGTGATCGCGCGCAGTCTGATCCAGGCGTTCGAGCGCTATTACATCACCATCGCCGCCCTGGCCAAGAACGGTCCGCACACGATGACCGGCGCCGAACTCGAGAACGCCTGCACGCTTACCGCACAGCGACTGAGCCTGCTCAACGAATTGTCCGCGCCGGAGTTCTTCGACAAGGCACTGTTCCGCGGCTTCATCCAGAAGCTGCGCGAGCGCCGCGTCGTGTGGACCGACGACAACGGCAAGCTCGACTACGACAGCGCACTCGAAGGCATGGTGCGCGACGCGCGGGTGATCCTGTCACGCGAGGTGCGCCACTCGATTCTCAAGATCACCCCCGGCGGCAGCGAGAAGGAGCCCGCCGCGGGCGAAGCCCTGAGCGACGACATGGCCGGCACCGCCGCGCCGCCGCAGGCCACGCCGGCCCGCCGCCGCGGCGACAAGGTAGACAAGGTGCCCTCGGATGCTTCCAGCGAGGACTTGCACCAGCGCCATGTCGATGCCGAGCATCAGATGCATGCTCACAGCACTGCCGCTGCCGCCGAAGAACCCAAGCAACCCGATCTTCCCCTCTAGCCACGCCGGCCGGAACATGGCCGGCCTCGGGTAACATGCAAGCATGAGCGAACACTCCCCCAAGACCGCGCCAGGTCCGACCACCCATTTCGGCTTCCGCGACGTGCCGGTCGGCGACAAGCAGAAGCTGGTCGGCCAAGTATTCACTTCAGTCGCGCGCAGCTATGACCTGATGAACGATCTGATGTCGTTCGGGGTGCATCGGCTGTGGAAGCGTCACTTCGTGGCGGTCAGCGGCGTGCGCCGCGGCGACCGCGTGCTGGATCTGGCCGGTGGCACCGGCGACATCGCTGCGTTGCTGAAGCCGGTGGTGGGCGACGAGGGCGAGGTAGTGGTCGGTGACATCAACGCGGCGATGCTCGGTGTCGGCCGCGACCGCATGACCGACCGCGGCCTGGTCTCCGGCCTGCGCTGGGCCCAGCTCAACGCCGAAGTGCTGCCGTTCCCGGACAACAGTTTCGACGCGGTGACCATGGCATTCGGCCTGCGCAATGTCACCGACAAGGACAAAGCACTGGCTGACATCTGCCGCGTGCTCAAGCCCGGCGGCCGCCTGCTGGTGCTGGAATTCTCGAAAGTACAGAGCGAGCTGTTCGGCAAGCTGTACGACTTCCATTCGTTCAGGATCCTGCCCAGGCTCGGCCAGCTGTTCGCCGGCGATGCCGACAGCTATCAATATCTGGCCGAGTCGATCCGCAAGCATCCCGATCAGGAGACGCTCAAGGGCATGATGGAGCGCGCCGGCTTCGGCCGGGTCGAGGTACGCAACCTCAGCAACGGCATCGTGGCGATCCATCGGGCGTACAAGCTCTGAAACAACCCGTTCGCGCGCAGGCTTCATCCTATAAATCGATCGAATCGACGTCCATGCCGAACCGCTATCGCCCGTTTGCCGCCGCTGCCGCCTTGCTCGGCTGGCTTGCGCTGGCGTTGCAGCTGTCGCTGTCGATCCAGCTGACGGTGGCGAACGGGCAAGGTGCCTTGGCCGGGGTGTGGGCCTATGTCGGCTACTTCACTATTTTGACGAATGTGCTGGCGGCGCTGGCGCTGACTTCCGCGGCACGCGGCCCGCGCGGAGCGGTCAGCGGCTTCTTCACCCGGCCCGACGTACATACCGCGATCGCGATGAGCATCGCCATCGTCGCGGCGGTCTACAACCTGCTGCTGCGCCAGCTGTGGCAGCCGCAAGGCTGGCAGATCGTTGCCGACAACACCTTGCATGTGGTGATGCCGGTGCTGTTCCTGCTGTACTGGTGGCTGGCGGTGCCGAAGACGACGCTGCGCTGGCCGCAGGCCATCGTCTGGCAGCTGTATCCGGCCGCCTATTTCGCCTACGCGCTGGTCCGCGGCGCGGTGAACCATTGGTACCCGTATCCGTTTCTCGACGTCGGCAAGCTGGGCTATCTGCACGTACTGGTCAATGCCTGCATGGTGTTGCTGGCATTCGTCGTGGTCGCGCTGCTGTTGGTCGCGCTGGCGCGTTGGCAGGTACGGCGTTCAAGCAACACTGCGGCGCTGCCAGCGCAACCCTGACCACGGCAGCGCCGACGCTTCAGCTCGCCGCTGTGCGCAGATCCGCCAGCAGAACGCCGGACTGAATCGCCTCTTCCTCATGATCCGGATCGCGCCAGGTTTCCTGCAGCGCGTCGGCATACCAGCGGCGCATGCCCGGCAACTCACGCAGACGCTGTGCATAGGCGCTGGCCCCAGCACCCAGCGTGAGGCCATAGGTCTGGATGCGGAAGGCTACTGGCGCGAAGAACGCATCGACCGCGCCGAACGCGTTGCCGGCCAGGAACGGGCCGCCGAAGCGGGCCAGACCTTCGCTCCACAATTCGTCGATGCGTGCGACGTCGGCACGCAACGCCGTCGGCAAGCTATCTGGCAACCGGATGCGCAAGCCACAGTTCATTCCGCAATGCGTGCGCAGCGCGCTAAAGCCCGAATGCATCTCGGCGACGGCGCAACGCGCCCACGTGCGCGCCCGCGAATCGGACGGCCAGACGTCCGGATGACGCTCAGCCAGATACTCGGCGATCGCCAGCGAATCCCATACCACCGTGTCGCCGTCGCGCAGACACGGCACCTTGCCATTCGGCGAGAACGCGCGGAACGCGCTCCAGCTCGATCCTGTGCCCGGCGCGAACGGCACCAGCCGCTCGTCGAACGGAATACCGAGTTCGCTCAGCAACAGCCACGGCCGCAGCGACCACGACGAGTAGTTCTTGTTGGCGATATAGAGTTCGTACACGTTGCACTCCCGGTTGACTGTCTGAACGACCTGGCCAGCGTCGCCAAGAATGGCTACATCAGACGCGCCGTGCCGGAGACGCGAATGGAACTGCCCGGCTCCGTCGGAATCTCGGCCCTGAGGCGCGAAGGACAGCCCATGTCCACGCCCTGCACCACCTCGATATCGCCACCGTGTGGCCAGTCGAGGTCGCGCAGATAACCTGCGAAGGCCGCGGTCGCGGCGCCGGTAGCCGGATCCTCGTAGACGCCACCGGAGGCGAAGGGATTGCGGGTATGGAAACGCTGCGGCGTTTGCGTATGGGCGAGCAGGATGGTGACTAGCCCGGCGTTGCGCATCAAGGTGCGGCCGGGATCCAATTCGTAGGCCATCGCCGCCAGCGCTTCGCGGCTGCGGAGGGCCAGTGCCAGGTGATCCGCGCCACCATGGATCAGCGCGGGCGGCAGGCGTGGATCGAGATGCTCGCGGGTGTAGCCGAACAGTGCCAGCGCCTCGTCCACCAGCGCTTGCGGCGCAGGTGCGCTGCGGGTTGGCGGCGATTGCAGGGCTGCGCTCAGCATGCCGCCCACGCTCCGGCCTTCGACGGTGATCTTCGCCTCGTTGAGGGTCAGCGCGAACACGCCGTCGCCCTGCGCGAGCGCCAGCGCGGCGCCCAGCGCGATCGTGGCGTGGCCGCAGAACGGCACCTCGGATTCGGGGGAGAAATAACGCACCCGCCAGCTATCACCCTGGCGTGTGGCGAAGACGGTTTCCGAAAAACCGACATCGGCGGCGATCCGCTGCATCACCGCCGCCTCCGGCAACGCGTCGGCGATCAGCACGCCCGCGGGATTACCGCCGGCATCGCCGTCGGCGAAGGCTGCGATGCGCAGAACCTCGGCGCCGCTCATGTCGGCTCCGACACTGCCGCCAGCGCCGGCGCTGCCCTGCGCCGTGCATTCGCCAACACCACGCCGCCGACGGTGATCACGCCACCGACCAGGGTCAGCATGCCCGGGCGCTCGCCCAGCCACAGCCAGCCGATCAGCACCGCGATCGGCGGCGAGAAATAGATGAAGCTGGACACCTGCGATGCGGAGGCCCGACGCAATGCCGCGTTCCACGCCAGGTAGCCGATGAAGGTGGGTGAGATGCCCAGCCACAGCAGCGCGGCGATATGCGACCAGGGCGCTGTCTGCAACGCCTGCGGCAGCTGCCAGCCAAATGGCAGTGTGGCGAGCGTGCCCGCGAAGAATGTGAATGCCGTGACGCCGACCATGCTGTTGCGCGCAAATAGAGGCCTCTGCCCCACAAAATAGATCGAACAGGCGAGCACGCTGAGCAGCACCAGCGCCGCCATCGGCTCGAACTTCACCTGCTTGCCGCTGGCGAGCACCACCATCACCACACCGACCAGTGCCACGCCGAGTCCG
>Ga0070713_100002747_pt1 | contig 11498 bp, 10 predicted proteins | sample LARL82metaG_FD_65465 | JGI IMG/M metagenome (GOLD analysis project Ga0070713, IMG submission 65465) | Corn, switchgrass and miscanthus rhizosphere microbial communities from Kellogg Biological Station, Michigan, USA - LAR L8-2 metaG | ecosystem: Host-associated > Plants > Roots > Rhizosphere ... | reverse complement strand
AATCGAAGTCAAGTACTTTGAATCGGAAATTTTTGCTGAGTAGAACAACGTAACCGCAAAGGTCGCCGAGAAAGCCCGCTGAGTACGCGGAGAGAAAGGTATATTTTTTCGAAGTAGACCATGCAGCCTGGCCCGCCAATCAACAAGCAAGAATCAACTATCGACAGTTCTGTTCTGACGGTTGCTGACCGGCTGCACTCTGCGGCGATTCATTTGTTACGCCGTGTTCGCAAGCAGGACGTCGCCACGGGCGAAGGCCCAGCTCGCCTCTCCGCTCTATCGGTGCTGGTTTTCGGTGGACCGAAGACACTGAAAGAGCTAGCCGCGGCCGAACAGGTCAAGCCTCCCACCATGAGCCGCATCGTCGCCGGGCTCAAGCGGAACCACCTTGTCACGATTGCCGAAGATTCCGCAGACGCAAGACGCATGCGCATCACTGCCACCCCGAAAGGCACACGGCTACTGCAGAAGGGCCGGGAAATGCGGATCGCTTACCTGGCGTCGCAACTCGACCGGCTCACCTCGGCAGAACTATCCCAGCTCGGGGGCGCTGTGGAAATCCTGAGCAGAATGCTCCAGAATTGGGGCTGATTTGCACTTGCCGTAACCATCCGCTTGGGTACTATGGACACATGAATTACGGAACGCGCGGTCTCATACTGTTAAGTCCTTTGGTTTGCGGCGTTCTCGGGTGTGCGGTTCCGAAATAGAGCATTGGTTTCGGGAATTCCCCTCCCGAACGGGCACAAGGTCTCATAAATCGGGTCGAGAGGATACGGGTGTCTCGCTCACGAATCATCGTGGCGGTGTCGGCTTTTCTCTGGGTGGCACATATCGTGGTGTGCACGTCCCTTGGCAGCAGCCCCCCCGGGCCAGTCCTCTCAGACATTCTGCAATTGGTGATCGGCGGTTTGTTGATCACTGCGATGCTGATGGCGGCCAAACGCTCCGAAGGAATGGCCCGCGCATTCTGGCGACTCGCGACCGGTGCCTACACGTTATGGATGATCGCGCAGAGCCTTGGAGTGTATAACGACCTGGCACGAACGCCCGTGGTGTCGTGGGTTACGAATCTTCTTTTCTGCTTCTGGTTTGCACCGCTGGCGATGGCGCTCTTTTTGGATCCGGAGTACGAGAGCGGCCGCATCGACGCGATCCTGATTCTCGATTTTGTGCAGGCCATGCTGGTCTGCATCTCGGCCTATATCTATTTCTTTTACCTGCCAAAATCGCAACCTCCCGGAGAGATGGCGCACGAGGTCTGGGCGCCCTATTTCGGTGGATATGCGTTGGTGGCCCTCGCATTTGTACTGCGATCCATTTTCACGAATTCGCGAGATGTCCGTGTCCTGTTTGGATCCATGGGACTGTTCCTGTCCCTCTCGGGATGCGCGGACGCAATGTACTACTACGGCCCCGGCCAGAACCTGAAGACCGGTCAATGGTTCGACCTGCTGTGGAGTTTCCTGCTGATCGTTCCGATGATTATCGCGACCGCATGGAAGCAGGCGGAAGCTCCCATGATTCCGCTGGAGCCGCCTCGCCGCGACAAGAGGATTTACGCCGAAGTCTCTTATCTGCTTTATCCGCTGCTGGTGGTAATCATGTCGCTGCGCATTGCACAACAGCGCTTAATGCTCGCTGGACTGGTGGTTCTGTTGTCGTTTGTAGTTTCCAGTACGCGACTGCTAGTGACGCAAAACCGCCTGCTGCTGGCGAAGGAAGCTCTGCGGCGAGAAGCCAAGCGTGACAGCCTCACCGGCTTGTGGAATCACAAAGCCATTCTGGAGATTCTGGAGCGGGAACTGCTGCGCGCCGAGCGCGATCAGCAACCAGTGGGCGTCATCATGGCTGATGTTGATCACTTCAAGGCAGTGAATGACAGCCGCGGACATGCAGCCGGCGATGCAGTGCTGCGGATCATTGCCAGCGGGGTCGCAGCGATGGTCCGGCCCTATGACTCAGTCGGCCGCTATGGAGGCGAGGAATTCCTGATTATCGCGCCCGGTTGCGGACTGGGGGAGACTTGGGAACTAGCCGAACGCGTCCGCAATCATGTCGCCCGGTGCAACATTATGGCCGGAGGTGCCCCCGTCCAGGTCACATTGAGCTTGGGCGTCGCAACGGGGAGAGCTTCCGCCGAACTGGAAAAAGTCCTGCAGTCCGCAGACGCTGCTATGTATCGTGCAAAAGCAGCCGGACGTAATCGCATCGAACCCAGTCTTGGCCGAGCCGCCGGAGCCGGTCAGGGGACCTTCCCCACCGCAGAGCACGACTTCTGGATATAACCCAGGCCTCTTTCTTATCACTCCAAGCAGGATTGTTGATTGCCCAGCAGGGGTGTATGTTGTAACCGGATAGCGCGTCGCCGACGTATTGTGACGCTTCGCTAACTGTCCCAGCGTCGCTTGGTGTTCAGAATTTGCAGGTGTAAGTTGCGCTCTGAGTCACGTTGTTGCGTGGCGGAAAGGAAGAGCGATGGCGCGTCGCGCTTACCTGGCTTCTGCATTTTCTTCACTGCTCATCATCCTGTTCGCCCTGGCCGGTTGTGGAAGCGGTGTCCATGTTTGTCCGGCCGCGAGCAGCTCCGTGTGTGGTTGTGGTGCCGGAGCGAATGCTTGCGCCCTCCCGCCGCCACATATCTACGCGAATGGCATCGACGGACAGATTTATGTATTCACGGTAGATCGAGGCACCGGGACGATCGGCGCTTCCAGTTCGGTTGCCGGACCGGCTAATTCGCTAGGCATCGCTGCTTTGAACGATCAGTACTTGTACGTGTCGGACTTCGGACTTGGTGGTCCTGCAGCGATTGATACTTGGTCGATCAATCCGTCTACCGGCGGTCTCACCCCGGCGCAGCCGTTCGCTCTTGGCCCGCTCAGCCTCGCCGCCGGACTCGCGATCGACTCGAACAATCAGATGCTCTACGTCGCCGACGCCGGGAAAATTGATGCCTTGCAGGGAAATTCGGCAACGGGAACACTCACTCCCATCTCAGGCTCGCCTTTTCCGGCAGGCGCAAATCTCTTTTTGACGATCGATCCTACGAGCCAATTCCTGTTCGCGTCGGAAAGCGACCCGCCCGGTAGCATTGCCGCCTTCACTATTGATGCGTTCTCCGGCACGCTCACGCCGGTGTCAGGGTCGCCGTTTGCTGCTGTCCCGAATACCACGGTACAGCCCGGAGAGATCGCGGTCGATTCGAGCGGAAAATTCGTGTATGTCACGCTTGTGCAGAGCAGTCAGATCGCCGGGCTCTCTATCGCAACGCCAAGCGGCGCTCTGACGCCTGTGCCGGGATCACCATTTAACACTGGAAGCACTCCACTCGCTCTCGCTGCGGTGGGTGAGCACCTGTATGTTTCGAACATGTTGGATGGCACGATTTCCGGTTACGCGATCGACTCCAGCGGGGGACTGACTCCCGTACCCGGATCGCCATTTCCGATCCGCGCAACTGCAATGACCAGCGATATGTTCCAGAGTTTTCTTTTTGTGTCGGGAACCGGCGGGATGTCGACGTTCAAAATCGATCCTACGACAGGATCATTGACACAGATCGGTTCTCCGGTTGCATTTGCGGGAGCGACGGGACTGACGTATGTGCAGTAACGCGACATCCCCTGTTCGATGATCGGAGGGGAAGGGAAGATTGTTGATTGTTGATTGTTGATTGTTGATTGTTGATTGTTGATTGTTGATTGTTGATTGTTGAATGCCGAATGCCGAATGCCGAATGCCGAATGCCGAATGCCGACAAACTAGGGTTTAGGCCTTTCATTCAACAATCCACAATCAAAATTCAACAATTCTTCCGCCTACCCTACTGCTACCGCTGTCTCGACCTTCACATTCCTAAGGAACTCCGCCGCTTCTTCCGGAATCACGGTGTTGATGAACATTCCCGAACCGAGTTCGAATCCCGCGGTGCGGGTCAATCGTGGAATTACGCTCAGATACCAATGGAAATACCGCACTCCCACGCACTCCGCCGGTGCGGTACGGATGGTGAAGTTGAAGTCGGGGTTCTGTAATCCATAGTAGAGCTTGGCCAGCACTGTGCGCAGCATGCGGCCAAGATCTGCAATCTCTTTCGCGCTGATGTCTCCAAAGCTGGCCATGTGCCGCCGCGGATAAATATGCGTGAAAAATGGCGCGGGCGACGCAAACAACTCGACTGCAACAAAATGCTCGCTGGTTAGAATCACGCGCGTCTGTTCCTGCAGTTCCTCCTCAATGATCTGGCAAAACATGCAGCAGCCAAAATCATCGTGATGCCGCAGCGCCTCCTGGAAGCGCTGCCGAATCTGGTAAGAGATCACGGGCGTCGCAATCAATTGCGAGTGAGGATGCTCCAGGCTGGTGCCGGCGTCGGTGCCGTGATTCTTGAAAATGGTTACCTGCGCGACGCGTGGATCGAGACTCAACTGGTCGTATCGGATCTTATAAATGCGCAGAATATCTGCAACCTGCGAATCTGTCATTTGCGCCATTGCCAGCGAATGATCCGGCGTTTCCACGATCACGTCATGTTCGCCGAACCCACCCATCGACCGGCGCGAGCGGTGGATCGTGCGAACGGGTTCACAGTCGGGCGATAAAGCAGCAAACTTGTTCGGAATAACGCGCGCCTTCCAGCCATTCCCGTCGGGAAGCCGAAGGATCTCGGGCGGAGTCTGACTTTCGTGGCCGGGACAGAATGGACATTTTTCAGAAAAGGATACAGCGGGCTTAGCTTCGCGCTTCACAGCCATCTGATCGGGGCGTTTCGCCCGCTCGGTGGCAATCACGACCCATTCCTTGGTCATGAAATTCTGGCGGAGTTCAGGCATTCGGAGCCTCCTTCAACTAGTGTGCTCCCATTCCCGCCCTCATATACACGAAAACTGAGCTTTACTCTCAGCTTCGTTCCCAATTCCGTACCGGGCCTAAGTCGTGGCTGAAACGGGAACACTGGAGACGCCTACACTATTTGTTTCGTGATCATCGATCGGTCAACCTTGCGAAATACGGCTCAGTGACTGTGATGGTGATGGTGTTCTTCGCTGGTTTCAACGGGGATCACGCATCCATGGGCCGTCTCGCAGACGGCGTGCTCGAACTGGATCGTCGTGTGATCGATACGGAAATCGTGATGCAACCGCTCTTTCACATCCCGCAGAATTCGTTCACTCACCGACGGAGGAATGTCCGCGATCGAAATATGGCAGGACAAAGCATGGGTCTCTGATCCAATGCTCCATACGTGAAGGTCGTGCACGTCGTTGACGCCTTCGACGCCCCGGATGACTGCTTCGATCTTCTCCAGCTTCATGCCGCGGGGGATACCTTCGAGCAGGATATTCAGCGTCTCGCGCACGATTCCGAACCCTGACCATAAGATCAGCACCCCGATCGCTACCGACAGCACCGAGTCGATCCAGTAATTTCCGGTCAGCAGGATGGCCCATCCGCCCGCAATGACTGCGGCGGTCGAAAGCGTATCGCCAACCTCGTGGAGCAGGGCGCTGCGAATATTGACGTCGCCGCCAGAACGATACAAGAGCAAGGCAATGGCGCCATTCATGACGACACCGGCCGCAGCAACCCACATCATCGTACTGGCCTGAACGTGCTCGGGGTGCTGCAACCGCCGGAATGCCTCGTAGAAGATGAAGAACGAGACACCCACAAGGGACGTGGCATTGACCAGTGCCACCAGAACTCCTGCACGGTGATAGCCATACGTCTTCGACGAATTCGCCGGACGCGACTGAAAGTAGACAGCAACCAGCGACAGCAGGAGCGCCAGAAAGTCAGAAAGATTGTGTCCCGCCTCAGATAGCAATGCCAGCGAGTGAGCGCGCAGGCCGGCGACCAGCAGCAGGACGATATAACCCAGCGTCACCGCCAGTGAGATCGTAAGCACGCGAGTCGGACTGCCGGTGCCGCGGGCGTGAATATGCATCCTTATCAGTCTACGGGCGCCGGAATTTGCCTTCAAGCCACCCGAACATGAGTTGCGGCTAGTGGTCTGCAGCCATGGCCATTCGCTCGAAGTGACTGGCGCAGCGATACGACCTGAAGTGCCGCAATCTCGGCGTCGCTTGGTGCCGTAGTTGCTCCTCAATTTCGCGCAACCGCACAAATGAACATTTATGGACGAGATTGTTAAAGATTTTCTAATCGAGAGCAATGAAAACCTGGACCGACTGGACCAAGAACTCGTCAAGCTCGAGTCATCGCCGTCCTCCCGGGAGTTACTGGCAAGTATTTTTCGGACGATTCATACCATCAAGGGCAGCTGTGGGTTCCTCGGTTTCACGCGCCTTGAAAAGCTGACCCACACAGGCGAAAACCTGCTCTCGCAGTTGCGTGATGGCAAGATCACTCTGACCGCTGAAATCACTAGCGGACTGCTCGCGATGGTCGACGCAGTTCGCCACATGCTCGCAGTCATCCAGAACTCTGGACGAGATGGATGGTCTTGAAACTGTCCGCGAACTGCGCAAGATCGACTCCCGCGTTCCGATCATTATGTTTAGTACGCTGACGGAACGCGGGGCCGCCGTGACGCTCGAGGCCCTGGCACTGGGCGCGACCGATTACGTCACCAAGCCCAGTAACCTGGATGGCAAGGCTACGCTGGAAGCCATTCTTCGGGAATTGATCCCGAAGATCCGAGCTCTGTGCCGCGTGCCGGGCGCGCACAATGTTCTTTCGGATGCCCCGGCAACTCCGCCGATTGCCGCGGTGCAGGGGCCGCGTGTTTTGTGTCCCGCCAAGATCGTGGTCATCGGCGTCTCCACCGGGGGGCCGGACGCCCTCGCGCGACTTCTTCCGTCGCTGCCGGCAAGCCTATCTGCCCCGGTGCTCATCGCACAGCATATGCCGCCGATCTTCACCAACATGCTGGCATCCCGGCTCTCGTCCAAATCGGAATTGCCGGTGCGGGAGTGTGTTTCAGGAGAAGCCGTTGCCGCCGGACGTGCGGTCATTGCCCCGGGCGATTTCCACATGGTCGTACAGCAAGAGGTCGGCGCAGTCCGTCTAAGAACGCACCAAGGCCCGCGCGAAAACTTCTGTCGGCCCTCGGTGGACGTATTATTTCGTTCAATCGCCCAGGTCTACGGAGAGCGTGCATTGGCGGTGGTTTTGACGGGAATGGGCCAGGACGGATTGAAAGGCTGCGAAATGTTACGGGCGGCGGGAGCTCGAGTCTATGTTCAAGATGAAGCAACCAGCGTCGTCTGGGGAATGCCCGGTTTTGTCGCTCGCGCCGGTCTCGCCGACAAAGTCCTTCCTCTCGACCAGATTGCTTTGGAGATCGTGCGCGCCACCACGCTCCAGGTCGCGGCGCGGAATCAGTCGTGATCAGTTCTTGGTAAGACTGTCCAGATAACGGTTGTTGTAGAAAGTCGTCGTCTTCTGGACGTATTCCAGGATGCGGAACATGCGATCGCGGGCTTCGCGGTTCATCTCGCGGAACTGCACGGCCACGCCGGATCCCGGATCAAGGCGATTGACGAAGCCCTCGGCCGACAGGCTGGTATCTTCCATCGAGAAATTCAACTTGATCTTGCTGGCGGGTGGCAATATCGCACTGGTCTCTATGTAGCAACCGCCCATGCTGATGTCGGTCAAATTGGCAAATACCGGCACCGTGCCAGCTTCGGAGGTAACTTCAATGGTGACGCGGCACTTCAACCGCGGATGCGCCCGCCGGTCTTTGTACGATAGCTGCTTCTGTTTCTCGATGTACATCCGGCGGTCGGCTTCAGAGAGAAGCTGCTCGGCATCGTTGCCATCGTCGGGATAAACCGCGCGCCCGACGCTGAGAGACAGAATTTCTTCGTTGCACACTTCATTTCCAGCATGGCGGGCCAAAGCACGCAATTGCTCAGCTCTCTTGCCGGCCGCATCGGCAGCTAGCCCGGGGGCGATCACCACAAATTCGTCGCCTCCCATTCGAGCCACGTAGTCGTATTCACGGCAGCTGTCTTTTAGCGCCTGTGCAAACAGTCGCAAAACCCGGTTTCCCTCGAGATGGCCGAAGCGATCATTGATCTGCTTGAAGCCGTCCATATCCGAAACCATCACGGTCAGGGTAGTGTTGTCGCGTTTGCAGCGAGCCAGTTCGCGATCGAGTTGCAGGAATAGAGATCGGGCATTCGGCAAGCCGGTCAGATAATCGGTCGTTGCCGAGCTTTCCGCTTGCTGATACTTGAGAGCATTCTCAATGGCGAGTGCCATCTTGCCGCTGACGGCGAGCAGAATGCGCAGGTGATCGGAGGTGAAACCATCGCGCTCGGCCCGATACAAAGCCAGCACACCAATCACTCCGGAAACTCCCTCCAGAGGAACGGCCAGCGCGGAACGCAAACTGCTGACCTTCGTGGGATCGTTCAGGTATCCGGGCTCGACCGACGGATTTCCGTTGATGATCGGCTTTCTGTTTTGGGCCACCCATCCCGAAAGTCCCTGCCCGACAGGTATCCGCAGCGAAGAAAACAGCCGGTAGTTGTCGCCGTTTACATATTCCGGAACAAGTTCTTCCTCACGTCGCACATAGATGGCGATGGCATCGTAAGGAACCATCGGCTTCAGTTTGACGGAGAACACCGAGAGCGTCTCACCGAGGCTGAGCGAGGCACCCAAGTCCTGGCTCAATTCGAACAGCGCCTGGGCTTCCTGACGCGCCGCGGCGATTGATGACAAGAACGTGTTTTCCCGTCCCGCGTAGTCTTGTGCCTTGGCGTTTTCAAATCCAGCCGCTGGCTCCAGGCCGCGCTCGATCTTGATCGCCGTCGACAAGGGCGCGTTCGGGTCTTCGGCCGACTTGGCAATCGCCATCTCTTCCAGATGCTGATATCTTTTTTGAAGGACATCGACCACTCGCGGATCAAATGACTTGCCCGACTCGGCAGCCAGCTTCTGCATGACATCTTTCAACGGCAGCGCGCGCCGGTACTGACGATCCGATGCGAGCGCATCCAGATAGTCGACGGCCGACAAAATACGTGCTCCGATGGGAATCTCCGCCCCCCTCAGGCCCACCGGATATCCTGATCCGTCCCATTTCTCGTGATGGGCGCGGACGATCGGCACAACGGGATAGGGGAAACGCACGCGCTCCAGAATCTCCGCACCGACCAACGTGTGAATCTTCATCTTCTCGAATTCTTCGGGACTCAATCTTCCCGGCTTCGAGATGATATGTTCCGGCACCGCGAGCTTGCCGATGTCATGCAATAAAGCGGCGGCATGCAGTGCTTCCAGTTCCGGGCCGCTTACACCTAGTTCTTTAGCAACCTCGATGGCGTACACTCTCACGCGCTGCAGGTGCTCGTGGGTGGTGTGATCCTTTGCCTCAATGGCAAGCGCCAGTGCCTCGATTGTTCGCAAATGCAGATTCGCCATCTCTTCCACGTGGCGCTTCTCGTCTTCGAGTTTGCCGAGGTATAGCCGGTACGAGCGGTAGATCAGATAAATCACGGGCAATGCGAGCAGCGACGTTTCCCAGTTCAAGATGCGGTTGAGCCACGCGATCACGCCAGCGATTCCGGCTCCAACCAGGTAGTAAGGAAACGACCAGAAATAGCAGTCCACCAGGATTCTTTGCAGCGGACGGCGTTCAGTCAGGGAGATGACCGTCGCGATCGAACCGGCATTAGCGATGAAATAAACCGTCGCGGAAATTCCGAGCAGAATCGGACGGCTGTCGATAACCAGATTCATTACCGGGTTGTGGAACACCAGGTAAGCAAGCGCTGTCGAAATGCTGCCCGCGCACACGTTGAAGGTGACCTGGATCGCTCGCGGACGGTCAGGATAAAGGCATTGCGCCACCATGGAAACCGCGCCGAGAATCAGCGTCTCAGTAAAGCTCAGTTCCAGCACACCGATCAGAATGAAAAGGAAGTTGACCGAAAGCGTCCCGGTGATTCCCGGCAGATTTACCTTCAGGCGGGAGGCGAGGATAGCGATTCCCAGGTAGCAGATGAACTCCGCAATGTTCTTGCTGCTCTGGTGAATGCCGCCGTAAATCAGCGTTCCCAGACCGGCCAAAACGATCATCGTGATGAATAACTTGGCCGGGACCGATAGCCCTCTCCACGAGCGGGACCGCTCAGGCAATCCAATAGCTGTGCTGGTTGCGCCAGTCATACGTATAGACACACACTGCCCGGGAGATCGATGTCCCCGAGTATTCATAAATATCAGCTAACTGGCATTAAAAACAATGATTTAGCGGAGTTTGGCAAAACTTCCGTAACTTGCGGAGGGTCTTTCCACAGCCGACAGTGCATGTACTAGTGCGTGCAGCCCTAACAAGGAATGGTTCTAACTCGCCATCGATGTTTTGTTGGTTAAATAGTCAAACTGAACGATGGATGCTTCAAACTATTTTCAGATGCGTCAGCTAGGCTCACAGGAATCGAATGTGGGCGCTCGTGGAAGGCTTGGCCGTAGTCCTGGTGATTTTCATACTTGTGTTCACAATCATTGACTTGACGCGCCAAAAGTAACGTCTCGTTGCTCATCCTTCCTCCATGACAAAGCCCCGGTCCCAAGAGCCGGGGCTTTCTTCCTACCAGGATTAACCTATTTGCCGAAGGGTTAATCGAAACGGACAATCCCCTTGTTCAAGTCGGCTTCGGCCTGGACAAGATTTTCGGGCTTACCAAGGTCGTGCCAGTAGTATTCGTCGGCTCGGAACGCCAGGATCTTCTCACCCTCCCCCGCCAACCGGAGATAGGTTGTGATAATTGAAAACACGCCGTGCTCGGCGATCATCTTCAGCAATTCCGGCGAGATGATATGCACCCCAGCGAAAGCGAGCCCTTCGGAGCGCTGGGTGGACCGAACCAGTTCAGGCTCCTTGCCTGCGGTGTGTCGTCCGCATAGCTGCCCGTTTTCGGCAAAGAGAAGCTGACGGGAAGTCTGCCTCTTTTGAACGGCGAGAGTTGCAAGGGCGCCGTGATCCCGATGGAAGGTCACCATGCGTCCGAGATCAATGGTGCTGATTACATCTACATTGTGCAATACGAAAGGCTCATCAGATTTTGGGCTCTGAGTGAAAAACCATGCCGCCTTCTTCAGCCCGCCACCGGTATCGAGAAGAACATCATCTTCGCGGGAGATCTCCACGTGCATGCCGAAGTTGGAGTTCTTTTGGAGGTAATCGATCACCAGATCGGCGAAGTGATGCACATTCACGATCACTTCTCGGATTCCAAATGTGGCCAGCCTGCGAAGGGTGATCTCGAGCAGCGTGCGTCCACCAACTTCCACCAGCGCCTTGGGACGTTGATCGGTGAGAGGCCGCAGGCGGGTACCAAGCCCGGCAGCAAGAACCATCGCCTTCATCGAGCGGCTTTCTCCGCCGCCGAATTCTCCGCCTTCATTCTCTCGAGCTCGCGATGCGTCACCACGACCTCGAGACCGGCCCTGCCCCTCAGGCGCTTGGCAACCTGCTCGGCCAGGTACACCGAACGGTGCTGGCCGCCGGTGCA
>Ga0070713_100002745_pt1 | contig 11505 bp, 9 predicted proteins | sample LARL82metaG_FD_65465 | JGI IMG/M metagenome (GOLD analysis project Ga0070713, IMG submission 65465) | Corn, switchgrass and miscanthus rhizosphere microbial communities from Kellogg Biological Station, Michigan, USA - LAR L8-2 metaG | ecosystem: Host-associated > Plants > Roots > Rhizosphere ... | reverse complement strand
TAAATCCCATTGGGATCCACAGGAAGCTTTCCACTGCTCAATGGCGCACTGATGACGTTCGGGAAAGTTGTATCTGTCAGCGCCTTGCCCTGCGAGTAAACACCATCAAAAAACGACCCTGCCATGGTAACGGTGTTGGCTATATCGCTGGTCGCGTCTCCGTAGGTTGTGTTGGTATTGAAGTACCGGGAGCCGCCTAAGCCATTAATGAGGTCCGGCAGCATAGTAAGAGCGATGTTGCCAGAGAAATTTCCGTACCATATGAAATAAACATTATGCGGCCCCAGCATTACCGGGCCGCCGTGGTACTCAATACCGTTGCCCGTAACTACCGATTCCCCGATCGGACCTAATTGGAGAGGGTTGGGACCTGACTGGACGTTGGCAGGATCAAAAGGCTTGGTAATGCCGATAAATTGCGCGCTGGCAACATTCGCAAAAAGGCCAAAAGAGACCAATGCCAAAACGACGAAGCGCTTGAATGTTTCCATGATGATCGCACCTCGTCTGCCAGGATCGGAGCACGGGACAGTTGGCAGTTTCCCTGGATAGTTATCTACTAATTTTTGATGGAAAATCATTTTTGTCATCGAAGCATCACCTTGTTACAAAAATCCAGAGTAGCACGATACCCTAGAAAACAACCCTGTTCAACCCACAGCGAGGACAATTTTTTTTAACCTGCGGTGTTACATTTAGCTTGGTAAGTCACTCATTATGCGCACTTTTATACACAGTCATGCGGGAGTCGCACGCAGGGCATGAGTATTTTCTCTGGGGGGGTGAAACATTAATATCGCATAGCCGCAGCAAAAAGCAAAGATCAAATACTTGTATCTTCTTCGGGCAGATTGGTCACGCAGCCGGCCCAGAATCCTTTATATAAAGACAAAACCTTTTGCCAATCGCGGCGGGAAGAGAAGACCAGAGTCCGATAAACCATCCATGCGCCAAAAAAGGGCATCTTGAAAGGCCATAGCTTTAGCGGAACGTGTTTTCGAGCAAATATCATGTTGGCGCGCGCCAAATGGAACTCGATGAAACCATTCCCCTGGTTCCGATCCGTAACGTAATGCTCTTTATGCCAGATCTTGGCCTCCGGTACATAGTATGTTTTGTATCCGGCTTTCAGCACGCGCAACGACCACTCAATGTCCTCATAGAAATGGAAGTATATTTCTTCCATGACACCGATTTTGCTGACTACCTCAGCCTTGATCAGGAACGCACAGCCGGTAAGAAATGAGACTTCGCGAAGTTTATCGAATCTACCGTCGTCAAGCTGGCGTAGGCCGAACACTTTGGGGAAAAGCCTCCAACGCCGGTGCTCACCTCCCGCATAATTGAGCCTGTCAGGATGATCGAAGAACAATATCTTGGGACTTGCTGCACCGAATTTCTCATCCGATTCGGCAACACGGACCAACTGACTGAGGAAATCTGAGGCGACGATGGTGTCATTGTTGAGCAAAAGAACATAGTCCGTGCCGCGGTGCAGAGCATCGCGGATGCCTACATTACAGCCGCCGGCGAAGCCCAGGTTTTTGGCGTTCCTGATCAACCTGATCTCAGGCACATTTTCCAGAAGCTTTTCCGGGGAGCCGTCGACAGAACCATTGTCCACCAAGACCACCTCAAAATTTCGATAGTCCATCTTGCGGAGCGACTGCAGGCAATCCAAGGTGACCTGATAGCTGTTCCAGTTCAGGATCACAATGCTGACGCGAGGTTCACTCAATGACATTTTTTGAAGGATCCGCCGTGGCCAAAATCGGGCGGCTTTCTTCATTGTAATGTGAGAACCTGAAGGCGATAAGAAAAAGCGGCGATGTTACAATTGTCATCGTCCAACCAGACCAAACTGATGCATCACGCCACCCTGAAAAGCAGTCGCTATGAGATCTCCGACAATGGCGATCGTTTCAGCCGGAATTACCTTTTCATCGAAGAAGCCAGAAAGTACAGCAACATCCTGGAATGCGGGTGCTCCACCGGTTTCCTCTCCAGCCAACTTGCCGCCGCCGGCTCCCGTGTGGTGGGCATTGAAATTGACCCCGAGGCTGCGGAAAAAGCCCGCCAATTCTGCGCCCGTGTGCTGTCTCTGGACCTGAATCGCCCACATTGGAGCAATGCCGTGGGTGAACGATTTGACCTGGTCACTTACGGTGATGTGCTTGAGCATCTTCTGGAGCCGCAGGCCGTTCTTCGCGAAACCAGAAACGTTCTAGCGCCGGGTGGACGCATACTCATTTCCCTGCCCAACATCGCTTACTGGACGATGCGGGCAAAACTGATGATGGGAAGATTCGAGTACGAGAGCATGGGCCTGCTGGATTACACTCATCTTCGATTCTTTACATATCATACGGCGCGCAAAATGATTGAGGAAGCCGGCTATCGGATCATTCATTTCCATCCAGTTATGGGCGGCAAGTTCACTGGTCATTTTCGTCCCATGTGGCAGCGATTGACGAACTTGTTTCCTAATTCAATGGCTTTTCAAATGTTATTTCTGGTTGAGCCGGTCGCTGACATTCATGAATCCAGACCCTCCTGACCTAACGCCGACCGCCAATCCAGCGGCACCCGCCGCAACAAAAATATGCGCGGTAATGGTGGTCTATAACCCTGACGCGACGTTGGAGCAAAACATACGAGCGCTGCTGAACGAAGTTGCCAGTCTCATCGTGGTCGACAACCGCTCAGAGCCGTCCATCCGTTCGCAGATCGCGGCGCTGGCTAACACCTGCAATTTCAAAGTGATCTGGAACCCGGAAAATGTCGGGTTGGCTGCGGGGTTGAACATAGGCATTCGATGCGCCCTCGCAAATGAGCAATATCAGTGGATCGCTACGTTCGATCAGGACAGCAGAGTTTCTCCGGGATTTAGCGACAGCATGTTGGCCGCTTATGCATCGTGCCCATTTCGAGGTCAGGTGGCACTAATCGCTCCCCGCCACGTGCTTGCCTCAGGAAGTTCTGCCGAGAGGCTGCGACACGATTCGCAGTTTCAGGAAATACCTGTTGCCCTGCAATCCGGCAGCTTCTTCAGCCGATCCGCATTAAAAGACATTGGGTTATTTGATGAGGCATTTTTCATCGACTACGTTGATTTCGAGTTCTGCCTTCGCCTGCGAAAAAGTGGTTTCCGCCTTATCGAAGCCACGGAGGCGCCAATCTACCATCGTGTGGGAACACCCACGCGGCATACTTTCCTGGGCATAGGCTGCACAGTCTTCAACCACAGCCCGCTGCGGCGTTATTACGCTGCCAGGAATCGTTTGCGAGTTTATCGGCGCTACGTGCTGTCTGATCCGCGCTGGATTGGCCATGACATGTGGTCCTGGTTCAAAGAGATCGTGAAGCTGGTCTTTTTTGAGAGCAATCGCCTGGAGAAACTGGCATTTGTGGCCAGAGGAGGTTGGGATGCGGTCCGCGGACGCGGCGGCATTTACTTGGGATGAAAATTGCGCCGGGGGCAATCAATTCTTTTCCAAATGTGAATTCTCCAGCTAACGCAGGGGCTACGGCTTCTGCAAAAATAAGATTAGGTGGTTGGGCCTTAATCTCTCCGCCGCCAGCACCTGCCAGCCAGCAAACTCGACCAGATTCTTTGCGCTTTTTAAATCGAAAACATGATGATGCAGCAATCGTTGCTGGAAATTGTTCCGATAGCGCTCTCGGTGTTCAGCAATTGAATTTGCGATTGGATATTTTTTGTAATCCCATAAGGTAACAAACTCTTCCACGTGCGTCATGTCATCCTCGCCCATGTCGCGCGTATAGTCGTCGCGTAGATGCTCAAGCGTTGTCACAGGACGACGATAGTCAAAGGTGCGGTGTTTATCCGGCAGCACCAGAAGAAGAAAACCGCGCGCCTTAAGAATTCGTTTCCAGTTGTGCAAAGCCTTAATCGGATTGGCTATGTGCTCCAGATTATGCGATGAGAGAACAAAGTCGTACGTGGCATCGGCAATGCCTTCAAGCGTAGAACCTTCAGTGATGAAGTTATTGCCGGTTCTCTTGCTCTGATCAAAATGAAAGGTTGCTCCTGATGTGCGCGCCCCTTCCCAATGTGTCTCTTCGGCAAAAACGCAATTATCCAAAGATTGAACGTGACGATAGATAGGAAGTTTGGTTTCAAATATATGGCTGGGGCCGCCAACTTCCAGGCCATTCTTCGCGCTCAAATGGTCCTTTACCAGCGGGTAACAATTAGCCCTAAGAAGCACGCTTTCAACGAAGGCATGGAATCTTCTGGCAAGAGGCTCAAGCGGCGTGTTGACAACCAGGCTCTTCATTACTTTCAGCGGATTCATGAGAGAAAAATATTGCGGCGTCGAGCCACTGTTGGCGATGCTAACAAAGAAGACAGGCGACAACAAGATAACGCCATCTCAGAGTCGGCGAAGAAATCCATTGGGGGCAAAGGAAAAACCGAATTTCTTTTCACGCTCAAAGTCATGCTCGTAATCCTGAGGAAACATGCTGAAGTATTCCTCTATGGCCTCATACGGCCCAGGCCCAAAAGATTTTGCTACGGGATGTCCGTTAATGTTTGAGTCTTCCACTACCAGATAGTCGCCGGTCAGCAGAATATCTCGCAGGTTAATCATTTCGGCAAGGACGTGCTGTTTTGAGTGGTCGCTATCAAGGATCGCAAATGCCGGGCCCGGGTAATCATGTCTCAAGGCCAGGAGTGTTTGGCGCACTTCCGGAGCAGCAGAGGACATCGTCAGCAAGCGAATGTTTGGGTCTGATTTTGTTTGCTCGGAAATGCGGGATTCAGTAATGTCCACGGAAATGACCACGTAGGGCCGGCCAATCTGCTGCATCACCGAAGAAAAGAAAAGGGCCGAGCCGCCTTTCCATGTGCCGAATTCGATTACTACGGAAGGCTTCAGGAAATACAGGATTTCCTGGTAATTCCACATATCCATGGGCGACTTATAGGTCTGCACGCCCATCCATGTGGTCTGTTGCCAAACGCCGGTGTTGTAATACCAAAGATGGTAATAGCGTTTGGCCAAAGAATGGATGAGATTGAAGCCCATGAGAATGATAGAAGCAGCGAGGCCGAATTATACCCGATAGACGTTACGATCCTTCCTTGCGTGCCGGTGTTTAACGTTTCAGGCGCTGCAGCAGATATATAAAAGGAGCACGTTGAGTGGGCGTAAACAACCACAGCCACGAAGCCGGGAGAGCAACAAGAAATATCGCGCCAACTACAAGAAATTTGATCGTCAGGCCGATGATCAAGGCCACCGCCAGATTGAGGATCAAGGCTCCGGCGATCATCAGCGGCAATCGGCTAATAATGAATCGACATTCCGGCAATAAGCGAAAAGAGAAGAAGAAAAGCAGGAAGGAGTCGATGATGACCCGCAACAGCCAGGCAACGGCAACGCCGGTAATCCCCCAGGATTTGGCCAGAAAGAACAGCATCACCACATAAATAGGAAGTTCCATCAGATGGAACTTGGCTGTCATGTCAGGACGGCCAACGCTTTGCAAATGCGCAAACGGCACATGCGCCATGCTGTTAACCAGCACAGCAACCGCCAGAAGCCGCGCAACCGGAGCGCTGTTGTGGGCAAAGTCGCCGCCCAGCCAAAGTGCCAGCCCTTCAGGCGCAAAAATCACCAGGACCAGAGTGAGAGGTAGCAGGAAAACAAAAATATATTTGACTCCGCTTTCATAGAGGGAAGCCAGACGAGCGCGATCGGCGACGCTGGTAGCAGAAAATACGGGAAACAGCACGCTGACCAGCGCCGAGGAAATCAGCCAAAGCTTGGTTACCACTTCGTACGGAATGGAATAATAGGCTACTGCGGCAATGGAGATCACGCTGCCGATGAGGAACCGGTCGAAAGTGACCATCATTGGACCCAATACGTTGCTTACCGTCATCCAACCGCCGAAAAGAAACAAGGGTTTGACGGAAGGAACATGAAAGCCAAAGCCGCCGCGCAACGTGGGCATGACGTGAAAACAGGCCCACAAATGGGCGGCGCAGGCAAGAATTCTTCCCAGCACAAGTACCGCAATAATCGGAATCAGGCTGTGAGTAAAGGGCAGAAGAACGACCGGTCCCAGATAACTGAATATCCCCATGGGAACACGGATGGCGGTTGCCAAACGGAAATGCTGCACGGCTTCAAGCACTCCGCGGAGTCCGGCGGTAATCACCACTACTGGGACCGCGGCGCCAAGCCAATAGAACGAGCCCAGGGCTTCATGGGAAAGCGAAGCTGGGACTTTTAGCAATCGTTCAACCAGAAGCGGGGCCAGAAAAAGAGTTAAGAATGACCCGACCAGCCCCACGCAGGTCATGAGGAAGAGCGAGGTCCAGATCAAGGACGGGATTTCCGTTTGACGGCGCTGCCCAATTCTTTCCGCCACCAGTTTGGTCAACGCGCGAGAGAGTCCGAGATCAAACAGGCTGAAATATCCAATCACTACCCAGGCCAGACTAATGATTCCAAGTCGTTCCGTACCTAAGCCACGCTTGAGAATGGGTAAACACACCACTGCCACCACTACCGGAAAGCAATTGCCGAACAGGTTCCAGAGCGTATTGCCGGCGAGCGAGCGCCCGCTTGGTACCGCAGCGTCAAATGACGTTGTCTCCGGATCTAGGTTCTCGGATGCTAAAGGAATATCTTGAGGAATTGTCTTCATTCTTTATCTGCTTCGCGCTAGAGAAGCAAGCGCGCGGGCCTTTGCCTCTTTCCGGAGGTTTCCATCTTTGCAATCTCTAATTCTTCCCGCACCATTTCTGTCACAAGTTCATCGAACGTGGTGCGGGGAGCCCAACCAAGTTTTTCTCTGGCCTTGGCGGCGTTCCCTAACAGATTTTCAACTTCTGCCGGTCGAAAATAGCGGGGATCAATTGCCACGATACGCTCACCGGTCTTAGCGTCAAGGGCCACTTCATCCTGGCCTTTTCCTTCCCAGCGAAGGTCGAGCCCCAGCTTTTGCGCCACGGCGCAAACAAAATCGCGGACGGAATGCTGCGTCCCAGTGGCGATCACGTAGTCCTCAGGACGGTCCTGTTGCAGCATGAGCCACATCGCTTCCACGTAATCGCGGGCGTGTCCCCAATCCCGCCTTGCGTCGAGATTACCAAGATAAAGACAATCCTGCGCGCCGAGTTGAATGCGCGTGAGAGCACGGACGATCTTGCGTGTAACAAAGGTTTCGCCACGCACCGGGGATTCATGGTTGAAAAGAATTCCGCTGCAGGCGTAGATGCCGTATGTTTCGCGATAGGTCGCGGTAATCCAGTGCGCGTAAAGTTTGGCAACTCCATACGGAGATCGCGGGTAAAAGGCCGTGGTTTCGCTCTGGGGAACTTCCTGCGCCTTGCCAAACATCTCTGAGGTTGATGCCTGATAGAAGCGCGTTTTGCCCTGAAGGCCCAAACTGCGGATTGCTTCCAGCATGCGCAGCGGGCCAAGCGCGTCGGATTCCACAGTATATTCAGGCTGCTCAAAGGAAACGGCAACGTGACTCTGTGCCGCCAGATTATAAATTTCATCGGGCTCGACCAGTTGTATGGTCCGCTTCAGGCTGCTGAAATCGGTCATGTCACCATAGTGGAGAAAAAAACGGCAGCCTTCAGCGTGTGGGTCCTGAATCAGATGATCGATTCTTCCGGTATTGAATGACGACGAGCGGCGCCTGATCCCGTGGACTTCATAGCCCTTTTGAAGAAGAAGCTGGGCCAGATAGGAACCGTCCTGGCCAGTTACACCGGTGATTACCGCCCGCTTAAGGGCCATGCTGATTCTCCATCTTCATGCCTGGGTGAAAACCCGCTTGGATCGCAGGCACAGGACCGCTTTTCCCTGTTTCCTGGATTTGAGCCTTCCTATTGTAAGTGAGCACAGCGTTTTGCCTGCGCTGGCGCAGGCAGTTGCTGAAAGAAGGTTGATTGGCGCGGATGATCAGTGACCAGAGCCTCGAAAGACGACAGGAATGGTTTTGCAAAGAATTTTTAAATCCAAAAACACATTCCAATTTTCAATGTACTCAAGATCAAGCATTACGTTTTTTTCAAACGACGGATCGTGGCGGGCGGTTACCTGCCAAAGGCCGGTGAGTCCTGGCGTTACGTCGAGCCGGCGAAAGTGCTCAAGGTCATAGCGCTTGAAATCATCTTCAGGATGCGGACGTGGACCCACGACGCTCATATCGCCCTTGAAAACGTTGAAGAGTTGTGGGAGTTCATCAATGCTGTATTTGCGCAGGAAGCGACCGAGGCGGGTGATGCGCGGATCGTCAACGATCTTGAAGGTAGCGCCGTTGCGCTCATTCATATGCATCAGGCCGTTCTTGCGGGCGTCGGCATCGGCACACATGGTGCGGAATTTATAGCAACGGAATTTACGTCCTTTGCGGCCTACGCGCCAGGCTTTGTAGAGGATCGGGCCGGGGGAATCAATCTTGACCGCAATGGCTGTCAACAGCAGCAACGGAGAAGTGACCACCAGCGTAACAATGCTGATGAACAGGTCCATTAGGCGCTTCACAAAAAGACCCAGAGCGGGAATCGGCTGGCGGTTGAGTTCCAGGACCGGTACGGAGCCGATGTAATTCATGCCGGCGCCGATGGCGAGACCTCCGTAGAGATCAGGCACCACCTTCACGCCAATGCGCTGGCGGCGGGCCTCCAGGACGATGCGAACCACCAAGTCACGGCTGATGGACGGAGTGAAATAAATCTCGTCGATAAAATTTTCGGTGAGGATGCGTGGCAGATCGTCCGGCGTTCCCAGGCAGAAAGGCCGCGTGCCCGGCTCCCAGTCAACGAATCCGCAAAATGTTTTTCCCAACTGCGTGTGGCTTTGCAAATAGGAGCGAAACGCCTGTCCTACTTCTCCGCTGCCGACGATGAGAACATGCTGATTGCCAATGCCGCGCTCAATGCGCTTCAGGTTATAGCGCTCCATCACGTAACGCAGACACAGAACGCCCGCCAGGCTGAAAAGGGGCGTGCTGGCAACGATCAACCGCGGAACTGCTTGTTCGCCTGCGATAAACACAATCATGATGGAAATCATGGAGGATACCATGAAGCCCTTCAGGATCCTTACTCGTGCGCCGCGGGCGGAACGGATTGCGGCGTCGGAGTAGAGATTCTGCGCAGCGTTGCAGATCACAGTGAGGCAGGCATACGTAAGCAGGAATACAAACAGACGCAGAGGCGGAGTTGTAACATCAACGGGTGAGACTCCAACCAGATCGCCCAGAAAGTCGCGCCCTGAATAAGCCGCGTAACCGGAAACAATGACGATCAGGGCCTCTAACATGGCGACGGCCGCACCAAGCCCGGTCCCTTTTTCATGCGCCAGCGCACGATGAATCTGGGTCCCAGCAAAGTGCGACACTTCCAAGAGATTGCCTTGTTCCTTTACTACCTCTTGTGTAGACACCGTAGCCTCCTGACTGTGTCTGTGCTCATGCTTGCGAAATCTCGTCCGGCCGTCCTGCCCGATGGATGCTGCTCACGGAACTTGAGTTTCTACGGCCGGCGCGGAGTACCTGCGAAATCAAAATGCGCCTTGGATCGTCCTGGTCCCAGCGGTCCCACCAGTTCTTGATGAAATAGCCAAAACAGGCCAACAACGCGCTCAGCAATGTTCCCAGGGGGATAATGAGCTTCCATGAAGGTTCTCTTCTCTCTGGGATTGAAGCAGGATCCAATACTTTGACTGACGGAATTTCCTTGGCTTCCTGGATTCTGGCCATTTCATATTGCTGAGTAAGCAATTCGACTACCGTTTCGCGAATCTTGGTTTGGCGATACAGATCGGCCCACTTCACTCCCAGCAAGGGTAAATTCTTTACTGATGGGTAAGGACTAGTTGGGTCTTGAACATTGGGCGCGCGGCCGGAATTGATTTTCGCTAATTCGCGTTGCAGTTCATTCACGTGGGCCTGAACGCTCTTCACGCGAATGTTCTCTTCCGTGTAAGTTTGCTTCAGACCTTCTAATTGCGCCTTGGAAGCAATCAGTTCGCCCTGGAGCCTGGCTGCAGCTTCCACCTCGACCTTTGTCTGCTCCGGAACATCCAATGCCATGTTGGCACTGGCGAATTGGCTGAATTGCCGTTCGGCTTCCTGTAAGTTGCTGTTTTCATCGGCCAGCCGGCCCTCGATAAAAATACGTTCCCGGCGCGCAGCAGAGGTTGAAACCTTGGCCATGACTGAACCGAGTTCCTCTACATAGGCATTGGCAAGTTCCGTGGCCAAAGCGGCGTCGTGGTCCCGCACTGCGATGGCAATCACGCCGCTCTTTTTATCTTCACTAATTGAAGTGCGAGATACGAGTTTCTTGCGCGCATCCTCCATATAGAACTTGTCATACCGTTCGAGGAGATGAAAACGGTTGATCAGATTGTCCAGGACGGTGCGGCTTTCCAGCACTCTGGCAAAAATCGCGCTCGTGCTTTTCATCCCCATCAGGTCGCCCGCCATGCCTATAAGACCGGGCGATTTTGAAAGAGCGGGAACAAGCGAGGCAAGACCAGAACCGCCGCTATCCGGAGGCATGATCTGCGCTGTGCTTTCATATTTGGGATAACGCCAGGCAACAACCAGGGACAAAACAAAACCGAGAATCACCCATCGAAAGATCTGGCGCCGCTGCAGCCAAAGACGGTAAAGCGCATCTGTCCATCGCAGCCAGCTGGGACTGGGTGCAGGCAGTTGGGCCCCATTGGCTTCACTTCTGAGAACTTCTCTTTCGGCCTCGCTTAGCGGCATCCGCCAGCCTCCCTTGCGTAGATCCAAGCAGGCCTAGCGATCCAATTCCCAACAATTTTCAGCGGACCAGATTTTAGGACTTCCAATTTACGTCCAATCCCCTTCCAAACGTCTTAGTCTTAAACGTCTTCCAACATATAAAGTTGCAGAACCGACCCAAACTGTTGCCGTTCCTAAGTAGAGAGAAAACCCCCGTTGCCCCCCTGAGATCGGGTGAAAAACCGATTTTTCTCCCCTGCCAACCGTCAATGCATTTAACAACACTGCATTTACGTAACCACTCAGCTTACCTCAAATCAGGAGCTGAAGTTAGGGATGAGGCAAACAGGTTACGAATCCAGATTATAAACCCCCTGAGGGATGTTCTCCATTGTCGAGAGAGATCACTGCACCAGATTTGGGTCAGCACTAAAGGTGTATCCGCTGGAATCACTCACCCACAGATGTGTGTTGAAAGGCAACAAGCCACTGGAGCGCATATATCGCGATGTCTGCGCATCCAAAGATGGTCGTTCGTTTGCAATAAATGTCGTAGGCCTTTGGCGTTAAGTCGCGCCAGAGATCAAACTCCATTGCCCACACCAATCTTTGATGTTGGCAGAGGAGAAACGCGGCAGCAGTTCTGATTTGACGATCACGCCTTTAAGAATAGATACTGACACGACAAATAATCCCAAGTAACTGGTAGCGGGATTTGTTTTGCTTGGAGAAAAGCAAGAACATGCAAATCTC
>Ga0070713_100002744_pt1 | contig 11506 bp, 8 predicted proteins | sample LARL82metaG_FD_65465 | JGI IMG/M metagenome (GOLD analysis project Ga0070713, IMG submission 65465) | Corn, switchgrass and miscanthus rhizosphere microbial communities from Kellogg Biological Station, Michigan, USA - LAR L8-2 metaG | ecosystem: Host-associated > Plants > Roots > Rhizosphere ... | reverse complement strand
CGAGAGGCTGAAGGCGGCGGTTTGCTAAACCGTTATACGGGTTAACACCTGTATCGAGGGTTCGAATCCCTCCCTCTCCGTGGAAGTGCAAAGGCCCCCGCTTTGCGGGGGCTTTTGCACTTCTAGGAGAGGGAGGGCTGCTCGCTGGCGCTTCGCAGAAGTTTCTTTTGGAGTCGCCTTATCGCCCGTCGCCCGTCGCCCGTCGCCCGTCGCCCGTCGCCCGTCGCCCGTCGCCCTAGCCCTTCTCTCGTGCATCGCCTTCGTTTCGCCCCCTCGCCAACCGGCTATCTCCATGTCGGCGGTGCGCGCACGGCGCTCTTCAACTGGCTCTTCGTGAAACACTACGGCGGCCAGTTCCTGCTTCGCGTCGAGGACACCGACCGAGCGCGCAGCACCGAAGAGAGCACGCGAGCCATCTTCGATGGACTCGAGTGGCTCGGGCTGACGTGGGATGAGAACGTGGTCTATCAAGGTGCGAATCTCGCGCGACACCAGGCCGATGGCCGGCGTTTACTGGAGGCGGGCGCGGCGTATCGCTGCTTCTGCACGCCTGACGAGATCGAGGCGCGGCGCCGTGAAGCCGAGGAGCGGGGTGATGCTTTCAAGTATGACCGCCGCTGCGATCGGCTGTCAGCCGAGGAGGTCGCGCGTCGTGTGGCAGCCGGCGCGCCATTCGTCGTGCGCTTTCGCGTGCCCGATGGCGAGACGTCGTGGGAGGATGTCGTACACGGGGTGATCACCTTCCCGAATAAGGACATCGAGGACTTCGTCGTCCTCCGCTCCGACGGAACACCCATTTACAACATGGCGGTGGTCTCGGACGACATTGCGATGCGGATCACGCTCGTTATGCGAGGCGATGATCACATCTCGAACACCCCGAAGCAGATCATGCTCTACGCGGCCCTCGGCGCGTCGCTCCCGCAGTTCGCGCATCTGCCGATGATCCACGGGCTCGACGGCAAGAAGCTCAGCAAGCGGCATGGTGCGACTGCTGTTGGTGATTATCGTCACCAGGGAATTCTGCCGCAGGCGATGCTGAATTTCCTCGCGCTGCTCGGCTGGTCGCCGGGCAATGACATCGAGGTCATGACAGTGCCGCAGATGGTCGAGCTCTTCTCGGTCGAAGGTCTGTCGAAGAAGGCGGCGATCTTCGATCCGAAGAAGCTCGAGTGGATGAATGGACAACATCTGAGTCTGCTTGCGAGCGAGGCGCTCGCGCCGATCGTCAGCGACGCGCTGGTGGAGGCGCGACTGACAACGCGCGAGGAGATAAACGCACGGCGGTCGTGGTTGATATCCTTGATCGATTTGCTGAAGGTGCGCTCGCGCACGATCGACGACATCGTGCGACAGGCAGCACCGTACCTAGCCGAGCACGTGAGTTACGATCCAGACGCGGTCGCCAAACACTGGAAGGATCGTGCGGCGACAGTGGAGTTGCTGTCGAACGTGCGCAACACTCTCACGTCGCTAAACACTTGGGAGCCGCACAAAATCGAAGATGGTTTGCGCGCGCAAGCAGAGCACCGCGGCATCGGTGCTGGCAAAATGTTTCAGCCGCTGCGGGTCGCACTCACCGGTCTGACAGTGAGCGCTGGGATCTTCGATGTGCTGATGCTGCTCGGTCGCGAGCGCTCTCTCGAGCGCATCGACGACGCGGTGAACTTTCTGAGCGCGTAACGACTAGATGGCGGAGCGTTGACCCTTCAGAGTGCGGTAACGTACATTGTCACGCCGCACTATGCGGTTCCCACCGTGCTTCGGGGTTCACACTTTTTCGCCAGAGCAGGCTCATGACGGAGCCATTATCCCAGTTGGAACGGCGCGTCTATCACTACCTGATAGACTTCCTTGCCGAAAACACGTACCAGCCGAGCATTAGAGAGATTGCTAAACGGTTTCGAATTAAGTCAACAAAAACCGTTTCGGATCTGTTGCATGCTCTCGAAAGCAAGGGCTACATCCAGCGCGATGAATCGCGCTCGCGCGGTGTGCGACTGCTCGGTTTCGCCGCGGCGGGACAGACGCAGCCGGTGCCTTACTACGGCAGAATTCACGCGGGCGAGCCCTCGCTGCTGCCGGAGTATCGTAAGTATTTCATAACTATCGACCGACGTTTCGTGCCGACCGAGGATGTCTTCTTCGTCAAGATCAAAGGCGACAGCATGATGGGGCGCGGCGTGCTCGACGGCGATTTCGTCATGGTCTCGCCCTCGGCACGCGCGAAAGACGGCGACATGGTCGCGGCCCGCATCGGCGACGAGGCGACCGTGAAGACGCTCACCCATCGCGGCGGAACGATCGTTCTCGAGCCGGCGAACGCGTCCGAGCGCGCCATCGAGGTCGGCCCGAGATCGGACTTCTCGATTCTTGGTGTCGTGTGCGGCGTGTTTCGCCCGTTCTACGAGCAGGAGCCGCCGCCAACCTTCACCGAGGAAGAGTCCCAGCAGCAGCTCAACTAGCGGTCGCTGCCCTTTCCGTCGGCCGCGACGGTCTTGTCCTTGTCCTTGTCGCGACGCTCCTTCTCCTTGCGCTCGCGAATTCGACGCACGGCGTCGCGGAACTCGTCTTCACTCACCGCCTGCTGGGCGTGCAGCTGGATGTCGTTGTACATCCAGGCGCGGTTGCGCGCATCCACCGGCGACTGACCGCTGCCGATCTTCAATGGCAGCGCGGCGAGCACGGCGTTCGGAATCGTGAACTTCCCGAGCCTGATGCCGCCGGGATCCCAGCCCCATTTCTGGCCGTCAGCGGTCGTATGGGTCCAATCACCCGGCTGACGCCCCGGATGCTCGGCCGCGTATTTCGCCGAATCGAAGTAGATGCCAAAGGCCGCCTGCACAGCGGAGTCCGCGAGCTCGGCCGGTGATTTCGGTGTCGGTGCGTAAGGTGCCGGCGCGAGCGGAATGCGCGCGTCGGGCGCGGCCGGCTCGATGCCTGTCGCAATGCCGGCCGCGGCGCCGCCAGTGCCGCCTGCCTTCCCTGACACAGCGCCAGCGCTGGAGTTGTTAGGCACCGGTGGTACGACCGACGGAATCGTCGTTGGCGCGACCAGCGGCGCCGGATTGGTGCTCTTCGCTGGCGGTCCTGCTGTCGTTCGGGAGCCATTCCCCGTCCGCTCACCGCGCGGAAGCACCATGTACTGCAATCGCTCCGGTGTGTGCTCGCGGTCCTTCGGCAGACCGATGAGCTGGCCGAGGGGATATCGGAAGGTGATCGTGGCGAGCGCGATAATGATGAAGACGTGAATGACGATGGACAGAAGCAGCGAGCCGCCTCGGTCCTTCTTCATCGTCAGATTCAACTTCTCGCGCCTTGGCTTCACGCGACCCTCGCCGTCAAGTTGGCTAGCACCTTTCCCGCACGCCGCGCTGCCTCGGCAATCCGCTCTGGCGCAGTGATGAAGGATACGCGAAAGAAGCCTTCTCCGCCTGCCCCAAATGCTGACCCGGGCATGATGACTACCCCTTCGTCCTCCAAAAGTCGCTCGGCAAAGACCGCGCTCGGGACATCCTCCGGCAACCTTAGCCAAAGGTACATCGTGGCTTTCGGCACGTCACACAAAAATCCCGCTTTTTTGAAGGCGCGGACGGCCGCATCCCTTCGTTCCTTGAACACCGCGACGTTTCGGGGGACAAACTTGTCCCAGCTCTGCAGCGCCGCTATGCCAGCGGCCTGAACGGCCATGAACTGCCCGGTATCGACGAACGACTTCACCTTCGCCAGCGTCGAGCACACCTCGGCATTGCCAACCGCCCAGCCGCAACGCCATCCCGTCATATTGTACGTCTTCGACAGAGAATGGAATTCGATGGCAACATCCCGAGCGCCATCGATCTCGAAGATGCTCGGTGGCACGTAGCCGTCGAACGCGAGCTCCGAGTACGCGTTGTCGTAGACGAGAAGAATGTCCAGCTCGCGGCAGCGCTTCACGACCCGCTCCAGATAGTCGACGGGGGCGATCGCGGCCGTGGGATTGTTCGGGTAGTTCAGATAGAGAATCCGCGTCCGCGACAATACATCCGAAGGGATCTCGTCGAGATCGACGAGGAAATCCGTTCGCGGCCGGAGCGCATACCGGTATGGCTTGGCCCCCGAGAACAGAGTCCCACCCTGGTACGCGTTATAGCCGGGCTCGGGGATGATCGTGTATGTCCCTGGCTCCGCGTAGGCCAGCGCGAGGTGGGAGATGCCCTCCTTCGAGCCAATGAGTGGAACGATCTCGGTGAGTGGGTTCGTCGGAAAGCCGAAACGCTTCTCCATCCATTCAGAGACTGTCTCTCGGAAACCCACGAGGCCGAGCCCGAAGCCATAGCGGCTCATCAACGGTTTGCGAGCCGCGTCATCCAGAGCCTCGAAAACCGCTGGCGGCGGTGCGAGGTCGGCGTCACCAGCTCCGAGGTCGATTACGTCCAGCCCGCGCGCCACTAGCTCTCGCTTCCGCTGAGGGATCTTTGCCAGTGGATACTCGGGCAGCGTTTTGAATCGCTCGGCGTGCTTGGGCACTAGGCTCTGACTCTCACGGAGTTTTTCACGCGACTGATACCGACAATCTCCACTTCTACCTCGTCGCCGGGCTTGAGGATCCCGACGCCTGCTGGCGTCCCAGTCGCGACGATATCATCTGGCTCGAGCGTCATGACATTGGACACGTATGCGAGCAGGTCCCCAATGGTGAAGATCATTTCCGAGGCCGAGCCGCGCTGACGCTCGGTGCCGTTCACTCTCGTAACTACTGTGAGCGATGACAAATCGTTTGGGACTCTACCAGGTTCGCCAATTGGGCAGAACGTATCGAAGCCTTTGGCGCGAGTCCACTGCGAATCCTTGCGCTGCAAATCGCGCGCGGTCACGTCATTGACCGCGACGATTCCGCGGATTGCCGATATCGCCTCGCGTGGCGACGCCTGTTCGAGCCGTTTACCGATGACGAGTCCGATTTCACCCTCGTGCTCGACCTGCTGCGACTGCGGCGGCAGCTCGATGGCATCGCCGTCGCCGATGATACTCGAGGGCGGCTTCAGAAAGAACAATGGCTCTTTGGGTACGTCGTGGCCGAGCTCTTTCGCGTGCTCGCTATAATTGCGGCCTATGCAGACGATTTTTGAAGGTCGTTCGGTTGCCATGTCTTGTCATCCTGAGGAGCGAAGCTCCCACTCTTGTCATCCTGAGGAGCGAAGCTCCCACTCTTGTCATCCTGAGGACCGAAGCTCCCACTCTTGTCATCCTGAGGAGCGAAGCGACGAAGGATCTGCTGGTCGGAGTAGAACTCTTTGACCTGCTCGAGAATATCATTCCATTTTCCAATCTGTCGACGCGCCGGCGGTAGTCCTTCCAACAATCCGCGACCGTAGGTCTTCGTCACAATTCGCGGGTCGGCAATGACGACGACACCACGATCGGTGCCGCTGCGAATGAGCCGGCCAAAGCCCTGCTTCAATCGCAGCGCCGCGTGCGGCAACATGTACTCGACGAAGGCGTCTCCACCGCGTGCGGCGATCGCCTCACAGTGCGCGGCCGTGATCGGCTCACTGGGCACGCGGAATGGGAGCTTCGCGATGAGGAGTGCGCGGAGCGCCTGACCGGGCACGTCAACACCTTCCCAGAATGACGCCGTACCAAGCAGGATGGCGCGACCCGATTCACGGAAGCGCGCAAGCAGCGCGTCGCGTCCATCCTCGCCATGCACGAGCACGGGCCACCTGCGATCGGCACCGCGCGCACGGAGCTCCGACGCCATCGCGCGAACGTCGCGATGACTCGTGAATAGCACGAACATTCCACCATCCGCCGCGGCCGCCAGATCGAGCACGAGCCGCGCGCTCGCGAGCTGGTGCCCGCCGGCATCGACGTTAGGCGCCGGGATGTCGGTGGCAATCGCCAGTAGTGAGTGGTCGCGGTACCTGAATGGCGAAGGAAAGAGACCCGTGCGCGGGGCGACATCGGGCTCAGTGAGCCCGAGGCGTCTACTGAGGAAAGCGAAATCCGCCCCCGCCGCTCCTCGTGAATCACGCAGTGCGTTCTGCTCCCGCGCCCCAGCAGCCAGGGTCGCACTCGTGACGATTGTCGTCGCATTGCGCTTGAAGAGATCCTCGCGCAGCACTGGTGCGAGATCGAGCGGGACGGAAGTCACCGCCGCCGAGCGCTCCCGACCCTTGGCTTCGATCCATCGAACGGTAGGATCGCCGGCCGGCGGATCGAGTGCCTGGTGTAGCGCGTCGCCGGCGAGCTGAAGTCGGCGGATGACGGCGCGCAACTCGTTCAGCAAGGGTGCCAGCTGCTCGTCGAGCTTCGCGCTGCCCTCGATGCGCTCGCGGACGAGCTGCAATCCCTCATGCAATAGCTGAATCTCGCCTAACGTGTCGTTGAGCGCGACACGGAGCCCGGTCTTCCAGATGGGATGGTTCGCAAACTGCTCGGTGAGCCGGAGCACTGGCTGACCGGACTCGCTGAGCAGCAACTCGAGCAGGTCGAAGAGCATCGAGCTCTTGTCTCGAACGGCATGGACCGACGGGGCGAGACGGGCGTGGACGAGGTCGAGGCTGGCCGTACTGAGCAGGTCGTCGTTCGCCGACAGCCGGGCGACGAGCGACGGGAGCAAACCACGCCCGCGACGCTCGAGCCGATTGAATAGACGCTGAAGCGAACGGCGGGTCGCGGTCATGCCGAGGTGGGCGGCCGCCGCGTCCTCGAGATGATGCCCTTCGTCGACCACGAGCCGCTGGTACGCGGGCAGCACCGCGGCCTCCTCCCAGTTGTTGGACGCGCGCCTGACGGCAACGTCCGACATGAGCAGATGATGATTGACGACGATGACATCCGCCTGCGCTGCCTCACGGCGGGCCTTGTAGAGGAAGCACTTCTGATAGAGCGAGCATTTGAGCCGCAAACAGAGATCCGGCTCCGCGGCAACTTCATCCCAGAGCTCCGGCCGCGGCGGCGTCGGCAAGTCGGCCAGTGACCCGTCAGTCGTTTTCTCCGACCACTGCACGATGGTCTCGAGCTCGCTCGCGAGACTGTCGTCGATGAGCGTATTGCCGGAGCCCTTCACCTGCTCGAGTCGCAGCAGACAGAGATAGTTCCGCCATCCCTTGAGCAGCGCGTAGCGCACCTTCTGATCGGAGAGCGCTTCGGCGAGGAAAGGCAGGTCCTTCCCTACGAGCTGCTCCTGCAGGTTGATCGTGTTCGTCGAGACGACGGTGCGTTCACCATTGGCGGCCGCCCAGCGCAGCGCGGGAACGAGGTAGCCTAACGACTTGCCGACCCCCGTGCCCGCCTCCAGAAGCCCGATACCGCCTTCGTTGAAGAGGTGCGTCACGGCCATCGCCATCTCGCGCTGGCTGCCGCGATCCTCGTAGCGCGTCAGATGCGCGGCAATCGGTCCATCGGGGCCGAGGTCGTGATCGATGCTTTCGGCATCGAGCAGTTGTGTCTCGCGCTGGCGCGGCACCTCGACCACGACATAGAGCTCACTCGCCACGTTGTTGACGATGGCAAAACCAATCCCGTCGTCGTGGAGTCGCGCCGCAATTTCCAGGTCCTGGCTCGACGGCTCCAGAATGCCGGATGGATGATTGTGGACGAGCATCTCCCCGCGCTGTGCGAACCCGGGAAGCGCCAGCACCCGACCGATGTCGCCACGCGAAGCGACTCGCGCGGATTGCAGGACGCCATCCTCATCCACCGCGCAGACGAAGCAGACTTCCCTTCCTCCGGCAAGGCGGATGGCGGCTTTAATCGCTGTCGCTGCTTTGGGAGAAAGGCGGTCTGACGGCACGCAGACAATATACCGAACAAAGACCGCAAAGGCGCGGTGCGCACACACCCCGCCTGGCAATTCGATATGGAGTCGCGCGCTGGCTCCGCTCCGTTAAGTCTTCAGGGGTTTCTTCTTCGCCGCTGGGAACAAGACGTTGTTGAGAATCAGCCGGTAGCCCGGCGAGTTCTTGTGCAGCGACAGGTCCGTCGGCGCGTTGCCGATGGCGTGTTGCGGGTCTTCGGGATCGTGGCCGCCGTAGTACGTCCACGTGCCCTTGCCGTAATCGCCGTGGATGTACTTCACCCAGGGCGCGCCCGGCTCCTCGGCAAGTATGACGTCGCTCGGCTTCAGGACGGACCGCGTGAAGCTCGTCGTCACGCCGTAGAAGTCACTGACCACGGCGCGATGGTTCTGGACGAGCATCGACGGCACCGGATCGAACTTCGCCGAGAAGTTGAAGAGCGTGAACGTGCCGAGGGGCTGACGTCGTCCAGGGACGTTGACCTGGTGTCCGTCGATATCGCTCATCGAGTTCACGAATGGGGAGTGCTCGAGATGCGCGTCGCGGAAGGCGAACGAGCGCTTCCAATCCATCTTCCGGTCGGCGTCGTCGTCCATCGGCGTGCCGTCGATGTAGGCACCAGCGAGATCGACGTCGTGACCGGCGATCGCCAGCTCGAGCGTCTCCGTGGCGCCGCACATGGCGAAGAGAAACCCACCACGCTCGACGAATTGGCGGATCTTCTCGGCGACATCCTTCTTCAACGCGGGAATGTTGGCGAAGCCGAGGCGCTTGGCCGCCTGCATGTTCTGCTGCATCAGCTCGATGAACCAGGGCGCCTCGCGATACGTCAGATAGAACTTGTTCAACTGTCCCGTGAAGTCCTCATGGTGCAGGTGCAGCCACTCATACTTCGACAGGTCGCCGTGCTCGACTTCGTCATCGTAGATGCGCGTGTAGTCGATGCCAGCGTACTTGAGCGCCAGGGTGACGGCATCGTCCCACGGCAGCGCCTCGGGCGGTGAGTAGACAGCGATCCTCGGCGCCTTCTCGAGCGGGACCGCGTCCATATTGCTGTTCGAGATCTCCGCGCGAATGGAGCCCAGCTGTCCGTCGTCGATCGGCTCGACGGTGACACCGGCGAGCGCGGCACGCTTCCGAAGCTCCGGCGTGTCGGGCAACAGGAAGGCGCCGCCGCGATAGTTGAGCAACCACTCGGCGCTCAGACCGTCCTTGAGTGCGTTGTAGGTGATGCCGTACGCCTTGAGGTGGTCCTGCTGGGAGTCGTCCATCGGGACGAGCAGGCGCTGCGCTGCCGCGGGCGCGGCGGCACAGACGCATAGCAGCAGCGCGGCGGCGCGGCGCAGAATTGAATGTTTGCTCATGTCGCGCCGGGAATCCCCGCTCGGGCCAGGTCGAGCTCACGCCGCGCTTGCGGCACGAGCGCGCTCTGCGGATAGGTGAGAATGAGGTGCTCGAGCCGCACGACGGCTCCGGGGGCGTCGCCGTGACGGCGAAGGGCGCGCGCCCATTCCAATTCGGCGGATGGTGCCTCCGGGGTCGTGCTCTGCTGTTCGACGATCCGACGCCACAGCGCGACAGCCTGCGTATCGTCGCGAAGGGCTGACCGGATCTGCGCCGCGGTGGCCAACAGGATAGACGTTGCATCGCCCGCAACCTGTCGATCGGCCGCCTCGACGAACGCCGTCGCCGCGCCAGTGCTGTCATTGCGAGCGAGCATGAGGAAGGCCCTGCCCAACGCCGGAGCGCTATCGGCATGGATGCGGGCAATGATCGCCAAAGCCGTTGCCAGCTCGGGTGTCGCCTCGATGCTGCTCCGCAGCAGGACGCGCGCGGTGCGCAGATTTCCCTCGTAGAGCGCGAGCCACCCTGCCGCGTCGCTGGAATCGCCTTCGGTGCCCGCGGTCGAGAGAGATGCACGCGCCCGGGCCATGTCTCCAGTGCGGACCCAGCCTAACGCGATGGCCCGCGTGAGCGCGGTGCGCGCGCCCGGCGTGAAGAAGCGATCGTAGCGTGCGACCAGCCGTTCCGCCGCCGCGGGCCGGCCCACCATCGCGAGCGCCCGCGCCTGGATTGGGACGGTCGTCCTCGCGGCGCGCGCCGAATCGGTGATGATGGGTGCGTTCGGTCCTTCCGGTGGCAACAGCGTCAGCGCCGTGCCCGGATCGGCGGCGCGCAGAGCGGCGTTGGCCGCGCGAAGCGTCGTTTCCGGCGTGCGCTGCCAGCGTAGTGCCGCAACGAGCGCATCGCGCGCCAGCGGCCAACGCTCCTCGCCTTCGGCACGAGTGGCAAAATCCGTCCAAGCCGCCGCACTCAGGCTATCAGGCGGTAAGTCCTTGAGCGCGAGCCAACCATCCGACGGGGAGCCCCACCCGACTTCGAGTCCAGCGAGCGCCCGTCGCGATGCCACGTCAATTGGCGTCCCCAGAAAGACCTGCCTGACGGCGCTCCGTGTCGCAGGCGGCGTCGGTGTGAGCGCATAAACAGCGGCCTGCTCGAGATACGGCGACGTCGCCAATGCCTGCCGCCATGCCTGCGCTGACTGCTCCCACAAACCCATTGCCGCGCGCAGCTGGGCGATCTCCAACTGCAAATCGTTCGTCGAGCCGAGGGCCTCGCGCGCCTGTCGAATGACGCTGTCAGCGCTGGCCGTCAGTCCGCGCTGCAACAGCAACCGTGCGTATTCCCGATACGGTGTCGGATCACCGGGGACATCCCTGATCCATCGATCGATGGCCGCATGCAATTGCTCTTCTCGGCCGAGCGACTGCAGGGTGCGCAGCTGGACGCTGCGGTAAACGCTTTCGTGCGGGTTGCGCCGAATGAGCGTGTCCAGCGGCACGAGCAGCGAATCGCTCCAACCCAGCTCCGCGTACACGCGCTCGAGGCCGAGCAGCGCACTCACGGCGCTGGTAGTGTTCAGCGCCGTCCGAAAGAGCGGCGCGGCGTCCTTGTACTTGCCGGCGCTCTCGAGCTCGAGCGCTTTATAGAAGGCAGTTGTATCGGCGCTCTCGCGTTGCGCGTGAAGCGTGGCGAGTGGCGCGCAAAGAAGGGCCGGCAGCAGTGATCCGATCGCCACGCGCCACGCTCCACGCGTCACGCGCCCCGGGTTACGCGCCACACGCACAACGCGCAACGCGTCAGGGCTTCTGCTCATTGATGCGCTTGAAGTAATCGAGAATCGCGCGGCGCTCGTCAGCCGTGAGACCGCGGAGCTCGTTCCAGTCCGGCTCGCGGAACTTCGAGGCGTTCTTCCCCGTGGCATCTGTGTTCGTCGGCGTGAACTGCTCGTCGCCTTTTGCGGCACGTGCTTCCCGTTTGTTACTGTCCTCACGCTCGTCCTTTTCGAGCGAACGTCCAGCGTCCAGCAATCTTCGGAAGAGCTGCTGCTGGCGGGCGAGCGTGGTGCCATCGATGCGACCGCCCTCCATGGCGTCGGCGAGCTGACGCGCCTCCTTCGCCAGCTGAGCCGCGCGGTCACCACCCGCGCCTTCACCCATCTCGTCGAGCTGCTGCGCGACGCCACGCTGCTGTCGAGCCAGCGCGCGCGCCGTCGCCTGCATCTCACTCGACATCTGGCCGCCGGGCATGGGCATGAGACCCTGCGACTGCGCGTTGATCGATCCCTGCTTCTTCGCCATCTCCTGCAGCTGCTGCAGCATCTCGGCGAAGCCGGATGCGGACGACGCGGTGTTGACGCGCTCGCGATCCCGCGCCAGCGA
>Ga0070713_100002742_pt1 | contig 11510 bp, 8 predicted proteins | sample LARL82metaG_FD_65465 | JGI IMG/M metagenome (GOLD analysis project Ga0070713, IMG submission 65465) | Corn, switchgrass and miscanthus rhizosphere microbial communities from Kellogg Biological Station, Michigan, USA - LAR L8-2 metaG | ecosystem: Host-associated > Plants > Roots > Rhizosphere ... | reverse complement strand
GCTGGGGCACGTTCTTCCTGCCTCGCATCGGCATGGAGGTGATCGTGGATTTCCTCGACGGCGATCCCGACCACCCGCTGATTACCGGCTGCGTCTACAACGGCGACAACGCGCCGCCGTACGCGCTGCCCGGCGAGATGACCAAGAGCACCATCAAGACCATGTCCAGCAAGGGCGGCGACGGCTTCAACGAGCTGCGCTTCGAGGACAAGAAAGGCAGCGAGGAAATCTTCATCCATGCCGAGAAGGATCTGCAGACGCGGGTCAAGCACGATTCGGTGGAGAGCATCGGCGGCGACCGCCAGCTCACCGTCGCCGGCAACCGCTCGGAGACCGTCAACGGCGAGCAGCAATACGTAGTGCAGAAAACGCGCACCAGTTCGGTGGGTACCGACGACGGACTCACCGTGGGCAGCAACCTGACCATCAGCACCGGCAGCGACCTCGGCATTTCCGTCGGCGGTTCGGCGATGCACGACATGGGCCAGGACATCCACATCAACGCCGGCATGAACGTGGTGCTGCAGGCCGGCATGCAGATCAGCCTCAAGGCCGGCGGCAGTTCGATCGTGCTCGGGCCAGCGGGCGTCACCATCGACGGCGCCCTGGTACGCATCAATTGCGGCGGCAGCCCGTTGTCGGCGAACAAGCCGCAGAAACCGGACAAGGCGAAGAACGCGAAGGACGCGGTCACCGGCGCTGCCGGCTCGGCATTGGCCGCGCTGCAACAACTGCAGGCTGCGGCGATGCAGGCGGCCGCACGCGCCGGTGCGCCGTTCTGCGCGGAATGCGAAGCCGCAAGGGCGACACTCGCCGCGATGGGCCACGGTTGATGGAAGCGGACACGTGATCGATCAGGCTCAAGTCGCTGCACTCATGCGTATCGTGTTCAAGCACGAGCAGCAGCACATCTACGCCGTACTGGACGGCTGCATGCTCGCCGAGCTGCCGCAGCGCCTGCAGTCGTCAGGCTGTCCCTGCAGCTGCCTGTTTTCCGGGACGCTGGATCCCATGCTGGAGTCGGCCGCACCGTGGCTGGTGGAATTGCCGGCGCAGGCGCCGTTCACCCGCGCGATCCTGCGCGAGGTCTGGAACGAGCACGCCGGCATCCTGCTGCAGACTGCAGCCGAGATTGATCTCTATACGGTGCGCCATCACCTGCGCCGCTTCCTGCGCGTCAGCGGACCGGGCGGCGCGCCGATGCTGTTCCGCTTCTACGATCCGCGCGCCTTCCGCATCACGGTACCGCGGCTACGCCAGGCCGACTACAAGGCCTTCATCGGTCCACTGCAAGGGGTATTCACGGAAGCCGACGATGCTGTGGGCGCGCTGTATTTCACCGCGGACGGAGCGATTGAGGGACAGCGCCTGTCGTTTCAACTGGCCACCACGGGATGAATCTCGCCATGCTGCAATTCGATCGCAAACAACTCGCCAGCATCGGCCAGACGCATCTCCAGCAGTCGCTGCATGATTTCCTGCGCCGATACCTGCCGCAGGCTTCGCAGATGCCGTCGGCGCAGCTGCGAGGCGCACTGGACAACGTAATCGCGGATTGCCGCGCACGCGGGCTGAACAGCCAACGTGCGATAGCTGCCTATGCGCTGGCCGCCTGCACCCTGGGCAGCGCCACCGTGAACAACGACCCGGCCTTGCAGCGCATCGTCGCCATGCGGCAGTTGCCGCAAGCGCACAAGGCGTTGCTGATCCAGACCTGGCTGGCGCGCATGGGTGCCGAGCTGGGCAAACACGGACGGAGCTGAGCGATGAGCGACGACTTCCCCTCGCCCGATCTGGGCGGCATGGTTGAACAGGCTTCGAATGCGGCCGCCGGCGCCGTGGACAGTGCACAGGGCGCTGCGCAACAAGCAGCTTCGCAGGCGAGTGACGCGGCCCAGGGAGCGATCGGCGAAGCACAGAACGCGGTGAGTACCGCAGCCAGCACGGCCACAGCCGCCGCCAGCGGTGCGATGGCGCAGGCACAGAGCGCCGTGCAGGAAGCCGCCGGCCAGGCCGGCAATGCGGCGCAAGGTGCGCTAGGCCAGGCCAACCAAGCCATGGGCAACGCGATCGGTACCGCCCAAGGCATGGCGCAAGGCGCACTCGGCCAGGCCAACCAGGCTTTGAGCGGCGCCAGCAAGGCCACCGGCGATGCCGCGAAAGACGCGCTCGATGCCGCCGGCGACGCCGTCGACAAGGCGCAAGGCATGGCCAACGACATCGCGCAGAATGGGCTGAGCAAAGCCAGTGATGCGCTGGACAACGCGCAGAGCACGGCCGAGGGTGCTGCGCAATCCGCACTGCAGAAAGCGAACGATGCCGTCAACAACGCGCAGTCGATGATCGAGAACACCGTGCAAGGCGCGCTGAACGGCGCCAACCAGGCGATCAACCAGGCCAAGGATGCCTTGCGTAATGCCGGTACGCAGGCACTGCAGCAAAGTCTCGATGCCGCGCATGGCGCGCTCGGACAAGGCAATGCGCTCGGCCACGAGGCGCTGGCGGGATTGGCCGGGGCATTGGCTGCGCTGCCCGATCAGTTTCCGGATCTGCCGGCCGACTATCCGGGTTCCGAGTGTCCGTACGTTCGTGCATTGCACGACCTGCTGGCCCAGCGTGCAGCGCAGGCGCAAAACTCGCTGGGCAATGCGGCCAACGCGCTCAACGGCGCCGGCGACATGCTCGATCAGACCACCTCGGCACTGGGCGACGCGGCAAATCAGGTAGGCGATACCGCCAACCACGCGATGGATCAGGCACTCGATGCGATCAACAGCGCGCAACAGACCGCCAACGATGCCGCACAACAGGCATTGAACACGGCACGCGATGCGCTGAACCAGGCCAAGGACACCGCCAACCAGGCGGCGCAGCAGGCGATCCAGAAAGCTACTGATGCGGCGAATCAGGCCAAGCAGCAGGCCAGGGACACCGCTCAGCAAGCCGTCGATCAGGCCAATCAGCTGGTCGACAGCACGCAGAAGCAGGCGACCGATGCCGCCCAATCAGCCATCCAGACGGCTCAACAGAATGCAGCGGCGATGCAGCGGCAGGCGAGCGATCTGGCGCAGCAAGGGATCGCCCAGACGACGCAGGCAGCGCAGCAGGCGCAACAGGCTTTGAGCGGGCCTACTCAGCAGGCGTTGAACCAGGCACAGGCCGCCACTCAAGAAGCGGCGCAGCAGGCCGGCGATGCGGCCCAGGGCGCGATCGGCCAGGCCCAGCAAGGCATCGCCGACGCCAGCAAGGCGGTCGCAGGAGCTGCCTCGGGCGCCGTTGCGCAGGCCGGTCAGGCAGCTGGCCAGGCCGCCGCGTTGGCAGGCAACGCGGCCAAATCGCTGGGCAACGCCGCGAATGGACTCGGCGGCGGCATGCCCGGCTGAACTGGGCATTCTCAAAACCGCAACGCCGCCGCCCTGCTCAGGGAATCTGTTCGGTCATCTGGCCAGGACTGGCCACCGTGATCACGCCCGCCCACATGCACATGCAAGTACAGGTGTTGTCCAGGCAGGGGATGTTGCCGAGCATCACCGTCGGTGTGCCCGGAATCCACGGTGACGACGTGGCGGGGATGCACGGCATCGGCGTCAGTACGCCCATCGCCGCGGTGGTGGCCGCGGCTACCTGCGGATTGGCCGGTGACATGCACATGCCGAACGGCATGATGTTGGTCATCGGGATGTGATCCATGATCGTCGCCGCCGGCTGATTGGTCGACAGCATCTTGTTGGTCGGCAGCACCACCAGGGTCGATGGCGCCACACCCATGCTGCACATCAAGCTGGCACCGTTGACCACGTGGATCGGCATGACGGAGCCTCAGCCACCGCTGGCCACGATCTCGACGCGACGATTCTCGCCGGCGGTCGGATCGGCCTTGTTGAGCAACTCGCTGGCGCCCTTGCCACTGGCGCTGAGCCGGCTGGCGGCCACACCGTGCGCGGTGAGGTAACGCTTCACCGAAGCCGCACGCATCTGCGACAGGTGCATGTTGTAGCCAGCCGAACCGACACCGTCGGTATGCCCGATCACCTGGAACGAACGACCCTTCAGTTCGTCCGATCCCAGTGCCGCGGCGAGATTATCCATCGTCGTCGCCGATGACCCTTCGATGCGGTCGGAGTTGAAAGCGAACTGGATCTGCATCGAGATCGAGGCCGGCGGTGGCGCGACGGGCTGATCGGCCACCTTGCCTGCCGCCGCTGCGCCGCCTAGCCGCAGCGAGCGCGTGGCGCCGGTGTTGACCGAATCGTCCTTCTGTACCTTGAGCTGGTCGACGATCGACTTCACCGACGGCGCGTCAGAAGACGGCGGCGAGCCGGCATCCTGGGCGACGGCGCAGGTGGCCACAAACAACAGTGAAAAGGCGACGCGGGCCAGCGGGCGGATGACGTTCATGGGGACTCTCCTGTCGTCGCGCCGGACAGCGCGGCAAAAACGGGTATTCGATGGCGGCCAGTCTGTACAGCACGCCACGTTTTTTCGATATGCAATTCGCTCTATGCCGCATGTTGCTATGTCGCAGGTTGCTATATCGAAGTGCTTATCGAAGCGATGCCCGGAGTTATCTAGAGTGTGATCACTACAGCCATGGAAGGTCGCTCACCCCACCGGACCGACTTGTCCCGACAGCCTGCCATGATGCCGACATTCATCGCCATTCCCTCGCCGCAGCAATCGTCACACCGGGCATGCCTGCGCTTGCCCCGCAGGGCAGCGGATCAAGGCTGACCATGCCGCGCCATCCCACTAGCTTGCTGCGCCGGCTGCTTGCCGACAGCGTATTGCCCTGCGCATTCGCCGCACTGGTATTGACCGGCCTGCTCACCGTGCAACGGTTGCGCTCTGTGGAAGACACCGCCCATCTGCAGATTGCCGCGCAGCTCGAACAACTTGCCGGCGCACTGGAACATGCCGCCGGCGCGAACACGCAGGCACTGCTCGACGGAGCCTTGCGTGGCAGCAGTGACGAGCCGTTGCAGCGCGTCGATCTGGAGGAAGCCGACGGTCGCCGGCTGTCCAGCGGCGCACCGGCGGATGCTTCGTTCGAGCGCTACCGCCGGAATCTGTCCAGCGGCCCGGGACCGCATCGCATCCTTACCGTTCATGTCGATCCCGCACCGCGCCTGCACGCGCAGCGCCTGATCCTGCTGTACGGCGTGTTGAGCGGATTCGGCATCGGAGTGCTGGTGGTGCTGGCGACACTGACCTTGCGTTATCGCGTGTCGATACCGCTGCGGGACCTGCAGCGTTCGCTCGACGCCTTGCTCGACGGCGACGACGAAGAAGTGAGTGCGGATGGACTTCAACCCCATGGCGAATTCGCACGGCTGCATGCGAGTACCGCGGCACTGGCCCGACAGCTGGAGACGCATCGTGCCGACTGGGCATCGATCAAGCAGACCACGGCGATCGATGCGCTGGACCAGTTGCGCCAAAGCCAGGCGGCGGAGCGGGGAAAATCGCAGTTCATGGCGCTCGTCGGCCACCACTTCCGCCAGCCGGTGCAGGCATTGCAGTTGATCGCGGCCAGCCTGCATCCGGGCATCGACGCCGAGCAAAGCGCCTTGCTGGCACAGATGCGAGCCAGTGTGGCCACGATGACCCGGCTGCTGGATGCCTTGCTCGATATCTCGCGACTGGACGCCGGCGTAGTCGCTGCAACGCCTGCTCCATTCAGCGTGGCGGGTCTGTTCCTGCGTAGTCGCGCAGCGCTGGCGGAGGATGCGCGCCAGCATGGGGTGCGCTTGGCGTGGCACCCGGGCCATTGGCTTGTGCATGGCGATGTCCAACTCGTCAGTGATCTGCTGCAGCAGCTGATCACCAACGCCATTGCGCACACCGGTTCACCCGGGCGCGTGTTGATCGCGGCACGACGGCGAGCCGCGGGAGTACGCATCGAAGTACGCGACAGCGGGCCGGGCATCCCGACGATCCATCAGCAACGCATTTTCGAAGAGTTCGTGCAGCTGTATGGCGAAGGCGAGCGCCATGAAGGCTATGGACTCGGCCTGGCCATCGCCGCACGGCAGGCCAAGTTGCTGGGCACGCAGATCGGGCTGTGCTCCGAACCGGGACACGGCAGCACGTTCTGGTTCGAGCTGCCGCTGGCATCCATGGAGAACAGTGATGGCCAGACGGATACTCGGCAAGCATCGCCGGCGATGCATCCGGTCAATTGATCCCCGCATCTGATCGAACATCAGATCGCAACTCACGCGTCGTACGAACGGGCTATGCCCTAGTGCAAATAGGCCGTGGCTGCCTGGCTGCCTAGACTGCACGAGCTTCGAAAGACCGTCGGCATCACGCCCGCGGCTCGCAGTCTGGGAGGGACACCGCGTGCGCGCTCAGATCATGTTGGTCCGGCTTGCCGCCGCCATTCTCGTCGCCATCACCGGCACGGCCGCCGCGCAGGACCTGCCGGCGTTGCGCAGCCACGACGCTGCCGCCATCGACACATCAACCGCGCGCAACGCACAGGCACGCATGGACGATGCCGATACGGCGCTGGCGTTGAGCGCCGATGGCGCGCTGCTGTATGGCGCCAGCGCCGTGAAGATGGACGGCTACCAGTACTGCAGCCAGGCCGTTGCGCTGGCGGAAAAAGGCGAGCTTCGGCAAAGCGTGCGGGCCGCCAGCCAGGCGCTCTATCTCGCGCAACAAAGCAAAGACGACGAACTGCTGGCGCGCGCCTATCGCGACCTCGCGATCGTCTACGGCTACGGCGGTGATTTCGAGAAGGCTACCGCTTTCGCCAAAGCCGCACTGGCGCATCCGGTGAAGGATCCGACCAAGGTCGTCGGCCCCGCACACAAGGTGCTCGGCGACGCCGCCGCGCGACAGGGCGACTACAACGCGGCCGTGGCCGAATACCAGCTCGCCATGGCGAGCAGCTCCGATCACTACCGTCCGCTGGTGCAGCTGTCGCTGGCCAATGCGCTGATCGGCCAGGGCGACGTTGCCGGTGCGCGCAAGCAACTCGATGCGATGAAGACCATGACGGCCGATCCCACGCTCGCCATCCAGCTCAAGCGCACCGAGGCGAAACTGTTGCTGGCGGAAAACAAACCCAACGATGCGCTGGCGTTGTATCGCGAGCTGCAGACTTCCGCCGCCGGCAGCGATGCCGGCTACCAGCGTTTCTGGGCCGAGGACGGCATCGCGCGCAGCCAGTTGGCGCTGGGCGACAAGGCGCAGGGCGCCGCCACATGGAAGCAGGCACTGGACGGGCTCGACCAGGTGCGTGCGCAGTTCCACAGCGAAGAATTCAAGATGGGCCTGTTCTCCGACGTGCAGACCGTGTTCGAGCAGGCGATCGATCTGTACTCGCAGATGGGCGACAGTGCGCAGGCCTTCGACCTGTCCGAGCGCAGCCGTGCACGTGCGCTGCTGGACGATGTACGCGACCGCGCAAAGGTTCAGCCGGGGGTCGCCTCGACCATTCCGGTCGCGGAACTGCAGAAGCAACTGCACGCCGACGAACGCGTGATCGAGTTTCACACCCTGCCTGAGCGGCTGCTGGTGTGGGTGGTCGGCGGCGATGGCATCCACGAGCAGAGCTACCCGATTCCGCGCAAGGATCTGGTGCGGCTGGTCGATGCGTTCCGCCAGTCGATCATCGATGGCCGGCGCAGCGCGGTGGGCGGAGCCGATCAGCTTGGCGAACTGCTGATCAAGCCGCTGAACCTGCCAGCGGATGTGCGGCTGATTGTGGTGCCGAGCGGCCCGTTGCATTACCTGCCGTTCCAGACGCTGCGCGTGGACGGCCACTATCTGGTCGAGTCGCATCCGGTGTCGGTAACTCCCTCGATCAGCATTGCCATGCAACTGATCCAGCGCGGCAGCGCGGTGCAAGGCACGCTCACCGCCTTCGGCAACCCGGACGTGGCCCCGCAATATGCCTTGCCCGGCTCGGAAGCCGAAGTGAAAGTGCTGGCCGCGGCCTTTCCCGGCAGCCAGCTGTTTCTGCATGGCGACGCCACCAAGACTCGCTTCATGGCCAGCGCCGACAAGACTTCGCTGATCCACGTGGCCGCGCATGCGCAGGCCGACACGATCGACCCCCTCTACTCGCGCATCCTGCTCGCGTCGGAGAACGGCAAGGTCAATTTTCTCGAGGCACACGAGGTGCTCGGCCTCAACCTCGACAAGGTGTCGCTGGTGACATTGTCGGCGTGCGAATCCGGACTCGGCCGCGTGGCCAATGGCGACGAGGTGCTCGGCTTCACCCGCTCTTTCCTCGCCGCCGGCGCATCCAGCCTGATCGTGTCGCTGTGGCCGGTCTCGGACGATGCCACGAAATTGCTGATGTCCACTCTCTATGGCGAACTGGCCAAAGGCACCGATGTGCAGGTGGCCATGCAGCATGCGCAACTGGCCGTACTGCGCAGCAAGGGCATGGATCACCCGTTCTTCTGGGCGCCGTTCAATGTGATCGGCGACTGGCGCCTCACCGCTGGAGCCAAACCATGACATGCCTCGCAAGGATCGCGGCGCAGCCGCGACGTCTGCCACTGGCGATCGCGCTAGGGCTGATTGCCCTGCCCGCATTTGCCCAGTCGACCAGCCAGGGCCTGCAGTCGCAGGCCACTCCGCAGATTCCGGCAGACCAGCAGGCGGCGCCGCTGCCGCAGCCGCAGAACACACCCGCCCCGCCGCCGGTGACCGCACCGCAATCCAGCTTTGTGTTGCGCCGGGTGGTGTTCACCGGGGCCAGCGTGTTTCCCGCAGCGCAGCTCGATGCGCTGGCGGCGGAGCACATCGGCAAGCCGGTGACGCTGGACGATCTGGACAAACTGGCGCAACAGGTCACCGCGCTCTATCACAAGGCCGGCTACATCTTCGCCACCGCGGTGGTACCGGTGCAGGAAGTGAAAGACGGCGTGGTCGAGATCAGCGTGATCGAAGGCCGCCTCGGCCAGATGAAAGTCGAGGTCGATCCCGCCGCGCCGATCACGGAAGCACGCATCCGCGCGATGCTGGCGCCGCTGGTGCCGGGCCAGCCGCTCAGCGGCAAAGTCTACGAGCGCACCATGCTGTTGCTGTCCGACCTGCCCGGCATCAAGGCGCAGTCCTCGCTGTCCTCCGGCGCCGAGGCCGGCACCACCGACCTCGTGGTGAAGGTCGGTCGCGCCGCACCGATCACCGCCTCGCTGGGCGTCGACAACTTCGGCACACGCGAATCCGGCATCTTGCGCGCGGGAGGCTCGCTGCGCTGGAACAGCCCGTTCGGCATCGGCGACAACCTGGATGCGCGCGGGCTGGTTTCGGAGCGTGGTGGCACCACCTTCGGACGGCTGTCGTACGAAGCACCGCTCGGTTACAACGGCGTTCGTGCCGGCGCCGGCATCGCCCGCGTGCACTACAGCCTCGGCGGTGCATTCGAACCTCTCGACGCGCTGGGCACTTCGCGCATCGCCGACGCGTCGCTGACTTTCCCGGTGCTGCGCCAGCGCGACCAGAACCTGTTCCTGCGCCTCTCGGTGGATCGCAAGCTGCTCACCGACGAACTGCGCGCCGTGGACTACACCTCGCACAAGCGCGTGCAAGGTGTGGGCATCGGCTGGGCCTGGGAGCGGCGCGACAACTTCGGCGGCGGCGGCTACTTCAGCAGCAATGGCGTGCTGTATCAGGGTGACCTGCACATCCGCGATCCGAATGCACGCGCCTACGACCAGAGTATTTACGGCAACCACACCGAGGGCGGCTTCACCAAACTCACCTTCCAGTTTTCCCGACTGCAGGCGCTGGCGCCGAAACAGACGCTGTTCCTGGGCATCGGCGGGCAGCTGAGCAACGGCAACCTGGATGCGTCGGAAAAACTCTCACTGGGCGGCCACGATGCCGTACGCGCCTACCCGCAGGGCGAAGTGCTGGTGGATCGGGGTTTCATCGCCCACTTTGAATACCGCTATTCGCTGAGCCAGGACGTCACCCCGTATGCGTTTTACGACGCGTCCCGCGGCTGGGTCAACCGTTCGCACGAATCGCCGGGCGGTCGTGTCATCCGCAATCTGCGCGGCCCCGGCCTGGGCGTGAACTGGGCGCGGCCCGGCAATTTCTCGCTGGACCTGACGGTGGCCTGGCGCACGTCGCGTCCCGCCGTCACCAGTGACGGCGACAAGCGGCCGCGGGTGTTCTTCCAGATCCAGAAATTTTTCTGATGCACGGGTCGCTGCCACGACCTGCACGGCATGGCTGCCGCCACGGAGACTCGACATGAACGCGCAACCCATTACCCGCCCGCGCCGTCCGCTGCGTCTGTTGCATCGACCGCTCGCTGCCGCATTGGCCCTGCTGCTGGCGCCGGCGGCGTTCGCGCAGAACCTGCCCGATGGCTTCACGCTGAAATCCGGCAGCGTCGATCTGCCCAGCACCGTCGGCCAGACCATGACGATCGGCCAGCACAGCAAGGGCGCGATCATCGAGTGGAACGGCTTCAACATCGCCAATGGCTATCACGTCGACTTCCGGCAGCCGGGCGTGGACAGCGTCACGCTCAATCGCGTTACCGGCGCCGGCATGTCGCAGATCGACGGCATGCTCAGCGCCAACGGCCGCGTGTTCGTCGTCAATACCGCCGGCGTGCTGTTCGGCAGCAACGCGCAGGTCAACGTAGGTGGCCTGGTGGCTTCCACGCTGAGCATCAGCGACACGGATTTCAATGCCGGCGTCGACAGCGGGCACTTCGTATTTGCCGGTGACGGCAACGCCACGATCAGCAACCTCGGCAGCCTTGCCACCGCGGCCGGCGGCACCATCGCGCTCCTCAGCGGGGGAAGCATTTCGAACAGCGGCACCATCAACGCGCCTGGAGGCACCGTGGCGCTGGGCTGGGGCCATGCGATCACGCTGGACATCGGCGGCGATGGCCTGACCAATCTCATCCTCGCTCCCAGCAGCAACCACGGCGGGGTCGCCACTATCGTCAACAGCGGAACCTTGCAGGCCGATGGCGGCCAGGTGGTGCTGCGCGCGGATCTTGGCAACATCAGCGGCGTGGTGAATCAGTCCGGCATCGTGCGCGCGCGATCGCTGCAGAACCGCGGCGGCCAGATCGTGCTGGACGCCGGCGCCAACGAACTCGACATCACCGGCAGCAACGATGCCGGCGCCGGCGATGCCGGCGTCGCCGGCGGCACCATCACGGCCAGTGCCAATCGCCTGCTGGTGAACACCGGCGCCGCATTCAACGCCGGTGGCGGCAGCGGCGGCGCGAATGGCAACCTTACGATCAACTCCGTCAGCGACATCGTGATCGCCAGTGCCGGACAGATCACCACGGATCTGGGCAACAACCTGCATGCCTCCGCTTCCCATCTGCTCGACAGCGCCTTGGGTGGCGCACTCGGCAACGGCACCAACGTCACGCTGAACGGTCTGGGCCAGCCAAGCGGCAGCGGATATCTCGACGGTACGGTATCGATGCTCGATGGCATCACCTTTCCATACACCCCGCAACAGATCACCGATGCGCCGGCGCAAATCGTCAAGAACGCCGGCGTTGA
>Ga0070713_100002740_pt1 | contig 11513 bp, 9 predicted proteins | sample LARL82metaG_FD_65465 | JGI IMG/M metagenome (GOLD analysis project Ga0070713, IMG submission 65465) | Corn, switchgrass and miscanthus rhizosphere microbial communities from Kellogg Biological Station, Michigan, USA - LAR L8-2 metaG | ecosystem: Host-associated > Plants > Roots > Rhizosphere ... | reverse complement strand
GCCCCATCCGCGCCCCAAGAGCACCCGATTCAGGCATAAGGCCAGGTCAGAGCGGTACACAGCAACGGCCTCCGGAGCCGTGAGCGCAGGTTCGAATCCTGCCGGGGGCACCAAATTCGAACGTTAGGTCGAAGGTGCTACTGCCATACTCTCCGACCCTAACCCGGCTCAAGAGCAACGGTCATGTAGACCGTTTGCGTCAACCCAGCGTGAACGACACCGCGACATGCTGGTCGATCGAGTAGCCCCTGCCGACTCTGGGCGGGCGGCAATCGCGCTTGATGAACCGCGCACCGCATGCTGAACGTCCAGTTCTGGCGCAAGCTCACGGGCGGCGTGTTCGCGTTGCACCAGAAGAGCGCGTTGTGTCGACCATGTTGCCACGATTGAGAACTGGGCAAAGCATGGTGGCCGTACCTGCCGGGTCGCGGGCGAGGCCCGGCCGGGCGCCTGGGTAGCTGAACTGGCCGGCCTGCTCGATTTGGCCGGCTGCCCGGCCGCGATGCGGGTGATCGTCCGCCGGGAACGCCCCCACGCCGGCGCTCAGCTGCGGTTAACCGATATCGATGGGCACCGGTTCACCTGCTTCACCACCGACGCCAAGAATGGGCAGCTCGCTGACCTGGAACTACGCCATCGCCGGCGCGCCAGGTGCGAAGACCGCATCCGCGCTGCCAAGGACGCCGGGCTGCGCAACCTCCCGCTGCACAGCGTCGACCAAACCAGATCTGGTGCGAGCTGGTTGCCATGGCCAGCGAGCTGACCGCCTGGATGCAGATGCTCGCCCTCGACGGGACAGCCCGCGCCTGGGAACCCAAACGGCTGCGGCTGCGCCTGCTCTCCGCCGCCGGGCGCCAGGTCCGCGACCCGGCGCGACAGCCGGGAAGCCAGGCACGGCCACACGCTGAAAACAGCAGCCAGCCGTCATCTCAACCGGACCCATCAAGATCGCGAAACATTGAGGCTAGCCAATTTAGTCATATGAGAAACTTTTATCTCTCCATTACCTTTAGGCAACTTTGCCTTTACAAATCTGGGGCGTTCGGGTCACGATGGTTACATCGGGGACTCCGAAGATCTGAACGTCACGAGGGTAGCCGTGCGACTGAAGCAGCTTTACAGCTGGCGCCTGGCTCAAGGAGACCAGGGGAGGAACCCAACGATCTAAGGGGGATAGCCATGGACCGGTTCGATCCCATCCAGAGCCCGGGAGAGACTTTCCACTACTGGCAGTGGGATGCCTCGAGCGGTCACCAAGAGCACCTAGCGGGCACCGACTCTGAGACAGCCCGCGTCGCCGTTCACCGACCCATCGAGGCGCCGATAACGACGAGACGGCGGAACAGCAAGGCCGGCAAAGCTATCTAGCGAGAGTCTTGTGGCCGACCATGAGGACCCGCCGACCCATGGGAGTGCACCAGAGACGGCTGCCGGGCCAGGGAGGACGGGGCAGCCCATAGCCTGCTGGATCACGGGCTTCGGGGTGGGTGCGCGTGTGGTCCAGGAGATCGTCGCGGCCATGCGGCGGGCAGGCGTCGATCCTATCTGGCACAACCAGGAGTCATCGCTACCCGCGATAGGCGTCGTGGTGTTCGACGCGGTGACGGACCAGTTGTGCGAATTCGTTCGCGAAGCTAGCGGCGCGGGGACGGAGCGGATTCTCGGGCTATCGACCGCAAGCATGACGCCGGACGGGGCTCGGTTGTGGGACCTGTTGTACGCCGGATCCGGCGATGTGATGGCCTGGGCAGGGCGCCCCGATCCTGCGAGCGAAGTGCATGCCCGCCTGTCCAGGTGGCGCGCTGTAGACGACCTAGTAGCGTCACCGCTGGTGCGTAGATCCATGGTTGGGGAGGGCGCCGCATGGCGTTCTGTGCTCCGTGAGATAGTCGAAGTTGGGCGGTTCACTGACGCTTCCGTTCTAATCACCGGGGAAAGCGGCACAGGTAAAGAATTGGTGGCGCGCCTCATTCATGATCTCGACGAACGGCCGAAGAAAGGAAAGCTCGTCATCCTGGACTGCTCCTCCATTGTTCCGTCATTGTCAGGCAGTGAGTTTTTCGGGCATGACCGAGGAGCATTCACGAGCGCTGTCGCAGCGCGCGAAGGTGCGTTCGAGCTGGCGGATGGCGGCACTCTGTTCCTTGACGAAGTAGGTGAACTCCAATCACAGATGCAGGCGGAACTCTTGCGGGTGGTGCAAGAGGGGACCTTCAAGCGAGTGGGCAGCAACCTTTGGCGAAAGAGTAAATTCCGCTTGGTGTGTGCCACGAATCGGAACCTTCTGGACGAGCAGGTGAAAGGCACGTTTCGCAGCGATTTCTACCACCGGATCGCCAGCTGGACGCTGCATCTGCCGAGTCTTCGCGACCGGCCTGAGGACGTCATTCCGCTGTTTAGTTACTTTTATGATCAAATGCATCCTGAAGGCGGCCGACCGTACATAGACAACACCGTGCGCGAGCTACTCCTCCAGCGCGCATATCCCGGTAACGTAAGAGACCTCCGCAATCTTGCCTTCCGCGTCTCGCAAAAGCACGTCGGCAACGGGCCCGTGACTGTCGGGGATATCCCCCAGGAGGAGCGGCCTCCGCCAGGAGAAGACCACTGTTCATGGCGTGACCTGGCGTTCGAACGATGCATCCGGAGAAGCCTCAGCCTGGGCGCGACTCTGCAAGAGATCACAGCGGGAGCATCGGACACGGCCATCAGCATTGCCGTCGCTGACGAGGGCGGGGATCTCCACCGCGCCGCCCGTCGGCTCGGTGTAACCGACCGGGCTCTCCAACTGCGTTGGGCAGGTTCGCGCGCGCGGTAGCGGTGGCCCGCACCACGCCGCTGCCCACAAGCTGACGAACTGAATGAGGCGGAGAATGTTGCACGGCAAGATCAAGCTCTCTCAGCGTGCCTCACCGGCTGGGACTGGGGCTCTGGCACAGGACGCAGCTTGGCTGGCCCACTTCTTGCAGGAGATCGGGCTAACGGCTGGTTCGGCAGGAAGGTCAGTCCATGACGGCATCTTCGCCATTGTCAAGGCTCAGGGTGGACCAGACGGGGATGCTGCACAATGCCATCCCGCGGACAGGTGGCTGGCGGCTGGCTGGTCCAGCCACAGACCTCCCTGACACGATCTGGCCGGGACCCGCACTGGGAGGACCCGGCATGCAACGGGAGGCCCCGGCGGTCCCGGCTGGCCCCTCAGCCCGCCCGCCACTTTGTTCCGAGATCGCGCGGGTGGCACTCCAGCAGTTCCGCCGGTGGCGGTCGGGCGGTGGCACCGCCCTCGTGGAGACGTCGCCGATGGCAGGCCCGATCCTGCGCGAGTACTACCGCGTGGGCATCGGGATAACCCCGAGCTACGCCCAGTTGCAGAGCACGGCGTTCCAGGACGCGCATCCATGGAGCGCGGTCTTCGTTTCGTATGTCATGCGCACCGCGGGCGCCGGACCGGCGTTCAGCTACTCGGCAGCGCATCAGACCTATATCCGGGCAGCGCGGCGGAACCGGCTGGACCAGAACAGCGCAAACCCGTTCTGGGCGTTCCGGGCAACCGAGGTTGCGCCGCGCGTCGGGGATCTGGTGTGCGCGGCGCGGATGAACAGCGGAGCGACGTACGACAACATCGGCGATCCTCAGATACGGCCAACGCACTGCGACGTGGTGACCGAAGTCCAGCCGGGACGGATCCGGGTGATCGGCGGGAACGTCAGCCAGACAGTCGGGGAGAAGTGGCTGTGGACTCTGCCGGATGGCCGGTTGAGCCTTACCGGCGGGCAGAATCAGATCTTCGCCGTGATCCGCTGCCGGGCCGGGTCAGCATCATCTACAGCGCCGAGGCCTGCGCCGGCGCGGGGCCCGGCGGGACTGGGAGCCCGGGTGCTGCGGGTGATGGAGCTTCTGGTGAGCCGCTACGGCTACCCGGTCAACGGCGCGGCGGGCCTGGCCGGCAACCTGATCGCCGAGTCGTCCGTGCTGCCGAACCGGATCGAGTGCAGCCGCGAGGCTACTCCTATGCAGGCGCCCGATTTCACCGGCCGGGTGCGGGACTTCACTCCCGACCAGGTCCGGGATCGGAGTTACACCCGGCGCACCGGGCCACGTTGTCCCGGTATCGGCATCGCTCAGTGGACCAGCCGCGACCGCAGGGCAGGGCTATTCCACCACGTTTTCCAGGGGCGGCAACTGGGCTCGGCCATCCTGTTTGACCTCGATGCGCAGGTGGACTACCTGGTTGCCGAGTTGCGCCGAAGTTACCGCCCGGTCAGCGCCACGCTGATGTCGACCGGTGTGACCGTGGAGCAAGCATCCGACGTTGTGCTTCTCCAGTTCGAAAGGCCGCGCTCGGCCGAGGGACAACGCCCACTTCGCCGGGCTCACGCCGCCAGGGCACTCCAGATCTACCGAGCAGCCCACTCGAATTAGGCCTGTTGGATATGGCAAAAATAATTCGACGCAGCGGCTGGCTGATGACCTGCAACTGCATCCGGAAATTCCGGCAGCAGTTTCAGCGCCAAAAGCCCGCCGAAACCAACTGCCAGCGGTAAACAAGGGAGGCATGTCATGAAGAGACACTGGTTCGAGATCGTCCGCCGAGCCGCCAAACGCTATTCATGGCTTTTCGTCGAGGTCCGGGACGGCCAGCAGCGCGTGCTGGCTTACAGCGCCCGCGACTACCGCTCCCGGAAGAAGGCGAGGAAAGCGGTCGATGCGCTACAGCGCGTCGTCCCAGGCGCCGAGGTCTTCGAGCTGTGCGACCGGGACCGGTTTACGGTTCCGGCCAGCAATTTCCGGCTCGTTTCCGGCGTGCTGCCGCTGGTCGTGGGGGAATCCCCCATCGCGTACCCTTCGGCAGTGATCCGCCGACGGGAGCCCAAACGGCGGAGCTCGCAGGCCAAGATGCGCGAGCGGCCGGAGGAGGCGGTATCGCCCGCACAGCCCGCCGTCCAGCAGAGGGCAGCCGAGACCGAGCCCGAACCATCAGCCACTCCGGCGCAGGAGCGCCCTAGTCGGCGCGGCCGCCAGCGGCCAGCGTCATAGCGCGACCAGCGGCGAGACCACGAAACCGCGGTGACCCCCTCGGGCAGTCCTGATACCACCACGGCCACGCCGCTCGATGCCTGGCTCGAGGCCATCGACGCACCAGACTCCGTGGTTCAGTCGCTGGTGCGCGATCTGGGTGGGATGGGCGTGCAGCTCCGCCCGCGCGGCCCGGGCCCAGGCCGGCCGCGGAGCGGGGTGATCATATTCGCCGGGGACATCGCTGCCGCGACTGATCGCATTCGCCAGGTCACGAACGGTCGTCGGGAGCCTGTCCTGGCACTGTCCACATCCCAGCACACACTCGGCAGCGGTAGCTGGGAGCTACTCCGGGCCGGTGCCGCAGACGTGTTCAGTTTGCGTGACCCGGCGGGCTCGGCCCGGCAGGTGGCGGAGCGGCTGCGCCGCTGGCGGACCATTGACGAACTCGTCGACTGTCGGCACGTCCGGGAATTCCTGGTGGGCGGCAGTCTCGCCTGGCAGGCGGTGCTCCGTGACACCGTCGAGGTAGCGCGTTTCACCGACGCCGCAGTGCTGATCACCGGCGAGAGCGGGACTGGAAAGGAACGGGTGGCGCAGCTCATCCACGAGCTCGACCCGCGGCCGAATAAGAAACAGCTGGTGGTGCTGGACTGCAGCACAGTGGTCCCCTCGCTATCTGGAAGCGAGTTCTTCGGCCACGAGAAAGGCGCGTTCACCGGTGCGGCCGCCGCCCGGGAGGGCGCCTTCGAGTTGGCCGACGGCGGTACCCTCTTCCTCGACGAGGTCGGCGAGCTCCCGGTGACCCTCCAGGCCGAGCTGCTGCGGGTCATCCAGGAAGGCACGTTCAAGCGGGTCGGGAGCAACACATGGCGGAAGAGCACCTTCCGGCTTGTCTGCGCGACCAACCGGGACCTGGCGACCGAGCAGGCCAGAGGCACCTTCCGCAACGACTTCTATTACCGGATCGCCGACTGCACCCTGCACCTCCCGAGCCTGCGGGACCGCACGGAGGACATCCTCCCGCTGTTCCAGCACTTCTTCAGCCAGGTGCACCCGGACCGTAAGCCGCCTGAGTTGGCGGGCGCGGTCCGTGAGCTGCTGGTCAGTCGCGCGTACCCGGGTAATGTGCGGGACCTGCGCAGCCTGGCGCTGCGCATCCTCCATCGCCATCTCGGCGCCGGGTTTGTGACCGTGGGCGACATCCCTGACCAGGAGCGCCCGGCCCCGGAGCGGCCCACCGCCAGCTGGCCGGATCACAGATTCGAGGAGAGCATCCGCCGCAGTCTGGCGCTGGGCGCCACGCTCGAGGACATCACCTCGGCCACGGCAGACGTTGCGACGCGGCTCGCGGTGGCCCGAGCGGGAGGCGACCTCCAACGGGCCGCCCGGTCGCTTGGCGTGCCGGATCGTACGGTCCGCTTGTGGGCGGCGGGCCAGGTGAACCCGCAAGCTGACCGGCCGCTGTCGCCTGCCGGTAACGGCTGCGCGCCGCCCAAGTGAGGCGAAGGAAGTTGCCGGCCAGGATCAGCGACTCCTCTGTCCGCGGAAGCCGCAGCATGCGAACCTTCTCGAGTTCCAGCCCAGGGTGCAGCGACGGCCCGTCCGTCCCGAACAGCACTTTGTGCAGCCCGGCTGTACGGACCGCCTTCTCCAGCAGGTCGAACCGGCGCACGCCAGACGTGTCCGTGAAGAGGTTGGGCCGCTCGGCCAGCAGGGCGCAGAACGTCAGCTGAGCGCTCCAGTCGTCGGCGAAGCTGCCCAGATGCGGAATAACCAAGTCGACGTCGGGATACTGCCGCGAGCAGGTTGGACCGGACGATACCGGCCTCGTCGCACCGCCCCAGGTAGCGGCTCAGCGGCGCCGATGTGTCCCAGGGCCCGGTGAATCCGTCACCGGGCCCGGCGTGGCAATGGGCGTCGATGATCCATGCCGATGTCCGCATGGCAGGCGGTGCGCCGGCCGTCGCTGGCCGCATCGATCAGCCACTGTACGCGCCGTACCGGCGGCGCAGATGGAAGCCGGGGGGCGACGGATCGCGCCGCTGGACCAGGTCGATGCCGGTCACCGCGCGGAATGCATGGATGTACCCCTGCAGCTCCGGCCGCCAGTAGCGGGCCCAGTTCGCCCCCTGTTCGGGTTCGATCACAACGGTCCATGCGCCGAACCGGATGCCCAGCAGCAGTTGCTCGCCGAACACGGCCAGATCGCGGAAGTGCAGGATGGAGGTGTCCGACCAGCCCTGCAGCTTGTTCATCGCGTCCATCGAAGCCATCCATTCCTCCGGATGCGCGACCATGATCCGGCTAGGCAGGAACTCGCGCATCTCGGGGCGGGCCAGGATCCACTGCTGCATCAGCATCTCGTGCCGCGCTGTCCAGGGCAGGTCGCCATACTGGTTGTGCGCGCCCTCAGTCAGCAGCAGGTGGGTCTCCTTCAGCGCATTCAGCACGCTGAACCCGTCTGCGATGACCGTGGTGTCGTCATCCTCCTTGTAAAACTCCCAGCACAGGGAGAGCAAGTTGTGGAACGCCTCGATGAACCGTGACCTGGAATCGGCGCCGCGGACCCGGAGCCTCGGCGTGGACGTGAGCGCTAGACCGTAGTGGTGGTCGTACTCGTAGGCCCGTCGCCGTGTCGTGAGCCGGTGTTGCTGATCCTGGATATAGCCCCATAGCAGGTTGTTGAGCGGGCGCAGCGGGTCGATGTCCAGGCCTGCGAGCGGGTCCCGCCCGGGCATGGCGGAGCTCCGGTTCTGGAACCGCCAGCTGATGGCGTTCATCGCCTGCGCCAGGTGGCCTTCTTCCTGCCAGTACGACCAGAGCAGCTCGAGGAAGCAGGGGTTGGCCAGCTTCTCCGCCAGGATGCCATAGCAGATCTGGGCCTCGTCGTCGCCACCACTCCCGACGATGGGGACGTCCCCGAGCTTGAGCCGGATCAACCCCAGATAGGGCAGGACGTCGAGGAACTCGCCGTGGCCAGTGGAGACCTGAGTGAGGTAGTCCCGCAGCTGCGCCTCGATGTCACCAGGCTGCACCGGCCGGTTGAGACGGCGGCTTTCCTCGTCCAGGTCCAGATTCGTGAAATCACCCAGGTCGACACCGCAGTGGATCATCAGGAAGACTTCGGTGGCGGCCTTCAGCAGCCGGTAACGGTCGACGTTCGGGAACGGCAGCGCGGTGCGGCGTTTGACCTTGCGCAGTGTGTGCCTGGTGTGTTTCGTCTCGAGCGGCTGGTCGCCGGGCTGGTCGCTCCGCTCGCCGCACACCACCGCCTCGATGAACCGGCTGTAGTTCTCGAACCCGAGGGCGTTCGTGCTGTTGCGGATCGCCACCCACAGCGCCTGGTCCGACGTAGGCGGCGCGGCGGCGCGCTGCAAGGTAACTGACACCCTGTCACCTGCGCCGAACGGCCGGGGAGTCACCTCAATGGATTCCGATACGCCCGTCAGATCCCCCGGTTCGGCGTCCTCGCGGCGTTCGCCGTTGCCCTCGTCGTCCGGGACCACCCTGCCCTCATCGTCCGGATCCACCCTGGCCAACCGGATGCAGGCGCGCCAGGAGCCGACTGTCAGCGGGCTGGTGTCCAGGGTCGCCCGGAGCTGGTCCCTATCCTGCGGCAGGCAGACCTCGCATCCGGTGACGGTCGTGGCACCCAGCAGCACGACGCGGGTGTCCTGCGCTGACAGCTGCACTGGTCCCTCCACCGTCCACTCCACGGTGAACTTGCCTCGGACGTGCTCCGGCACCTGGGCCGTCAACAGCACGGTCCCGCCGACGCTGATCCGTTTCGGTTGCGCGGTGACGGTGATCTCTCGGTAGGCCTCCGGGCCATTGGCGTTTATCGCATGCGACATCGTCGTTCCTCCTGTCATATTGCGGCGCGTGAGCGCTGGATGTGGCCGGGCAGGCCGACCCAGCCGGATGAGTCGGGCAAGCCGACCGGGGCGGGTGGGCCGGCCCAGATGGTGGGCTGGCCGACGAACATCTCGGTGCCGGACCGGGCCGTGGCCCGGGCCGTGTCAAGAGAGCTCCGGACCGCCCAGGAAGCGATCAGCCGCCGCAGCAGCCGACTCTCGCGTTCCGGTGACAGCCGCCCACTCGCCCTAGCCTGCCCGAGGACGGCGAAGGCCATGGTCGGCGGTTCCATGGCCATCCGGCCCGGATCCGCTTCCCAGGCCGAAAAGCGCTGCAGCAGCGGCCCCCGGTATAGCCCCGGGTTATGAAGCACCTCGCCGAGCGGCCAACCTCGCAGCCGTGCCGAGCGATGCTCCACCAAGACCGAGACCAGGTCCGGCATGGTGGTCCGCAGCTCGGAGATGAGCGCCGACAGCTGCGGCCGGATGCCGACGATGGGATACATCGCCTGCCAGGTGGCGGCGAGCTGTTCCCACTGCGGATCCGGGTACAGGCGATCGCCAAGCGCGCAGCTGAGCAGCACCCGCACCCAGGGCATCGGGTGCGGGTCATCCTGGGAGGGCCGGAAGACAAAGCCGCGGGGCAGGCTGACCAACCCAATCAGGCCAAGCGTCGATCCGATCCCGATGCGGCTGATCGACCAGAAGTCCGCCACGATCTCGGAGATCCAACGGTCCCACAGGTCCCAGGCTCCCCGCAGGCCCGTCCGGGCGCGGATCGGGCGCAGCTGCGCCCGCAGCGACTCCACCAGCTGGAGCAGCGCTGCACCCTGGTGCCCGACCTCGTGCACGAGCGAGGACGCTATGCCGAATCCGATCATCCGCTCCCGTGGGATGCGGATGATCGCGACCGGGTTGTCTCCGCCGCCCGGCAGCCTAGTACGGGCCCGGCGGATGGCGCCGCCCAGCCCCCGATGCAGCGAGCAGATCACTGGTGGTCCCTCGAAGAACCTGCCCGGCACGAGCAGTGCCTCAGCCGCCGCGACATCCAGCCCAGACAGCAGGACCCCGTTGTCGTGCTCGCTTCGCTGAGTGATCACCTCGGAGAAGAGGTCGAACTGGGACAACGCGTTCTGGAACGTCAGCCGGAGCATCCAGAACCGGCGCTGCTGCTCGGCCGCCGATGCCGCCGCGCCCGGCCCTCGCAGCCAGCGGAGGAACGCTCGGGCCCGCAGGTACACCTGGCGCCGACCGGTGATCAGGTACTGCTCGATCCCCGACAGCGCAGCCGGTGACAGCGCCGCGGCCGCGAGCTGAGTCTCCTGGAGCACGAACGGCTGGACCGACGCGAGCCGGGTCACCAAGGCGCGGGTTTCCTGTTCCAGAAACCATGTCACGGACGGGTCGCCGTTCATGAACTCATGCGCCTAGCACGATGATCTTGCCGCCGCGGCGGACCCAGCGGCCGGCGGGGCCGCCCGGGCCGTCGCCCCGGCGGTCGTAACCCGGACCCGGGCCGTCGTAGCCGAACTCGCTCTGCGGCGCGGCGCCGGGTTCCGGCGGCGCGGCACCGGGCGGCGGCGCGGGAGGCTCAGGAGCTGCACCTGGCGGAGCGGATGCGCCGATCGGCACCGCAACCCAGCGGTAGCCGGGCTGGGGCGAAGGTGGCTGATCCGGCGCCGCCGGCGCGCCAGGCTCGGGAGCCGGCTCGACGGCTTGCGGCGGGTAGCCGTATCCGTACCCGTATCTGCCCCAGTAGCGGCGCGGGCCCCAGTAACGGCCACCCCAGTAACGACGGCCACCATAGCCGTACCGCCAGGACGGGCGGCCATATCCCCAGCCGCGGCGGAAGCCGCGGTACCGTCCCCCGTAGCCCCGCACGAACGGCGTGATCAAACGCCGCGTAACGTTCGACCAGCTGACCGGGGACGCGCGGTGCCAGGCCTCATGGACAACCCCGAGTTCACCGACGAGCTCGGGCGGGGCGCCAACCGGTGCCATCGCGACGTTTCGCGCAGCCCCTGAGGCCAACTGAACGAAGCGACGGGCCGCCTCGAACTGTTCCTGCTCCTGGTCCGACTCGGCCTCGAATAGGGAGCTGGCGGCCGAGCCAAGGGTACTCCCGATCTGGGTCCCGGCCCCTGGAGCGATGGCGCTCCCAATGGCGCCGCCTATGGCCGGGAGGGCAGCGCGGGCCAGCGGTGTGATGGCGTTGATGAAAGCCCGGCCCTGCGGGGAGTTCACCGCGCCGCGGATCCCCTGGACGGCACGGCCGACCGCGTTCACGATCCCGCCGAGGAACTGCTCCAGCTCCTGCTCATTGGAGACCTGCAGCAGTCGCGCGGCAAACTGCTCCTCCTGTTCTGGGGACAACGCCGCTTCGCCGGACTCGGCCTCCTGACCGAGGATCCGTGTGAGGATCTGGTGGAGGAACTGCTCCTCGGCCTCACCAGCTTCACCCTGCCCGGACTCAGCCGACCCGTATTCGCCGGCGTATTCCGATTCCGCCTCCCTCCTGAGCCCGCCCAGCAGCGACGGCAGTAGCGACGGCAGCGCCGACATGAGTGCCTTGCCGACGATCGGGATGATCGGCAGAAACTGTTCCTCGCCCTCGCCCTCGCCGTAGGGACCCTCGCCCTC
>Ga0070713_100002738_pt1 | contig 11518 bp, 5 predicted proteins | sample LARL82metaG_FD_65465 | JGI IMG/M metagenome (GOLD analysis project Ga0070713, IMG submission 65465) | Corn, switchgrass and miscanthus rhizosphere microbial communities from Kellogg Biological Station, Michigan, USA - LAR L8-2 metaG | ecosystem: Host-associated > Plants > Roots > Rhizosphere ... | reverse complement strand
CGGGCTGTTGAGCACGTCGCCGATGCTCTACCTGGGCGCGGTCGGTCTGCTTCTGCTCGCCTATGACCGGGCCGACATCGGGATCCCTGCCCTGATCGCAACTGCGGTCATGGTCTATTTCAACGCCTGCATTCAGGACTGGTGGGGAAGCGCGGGGTTCGGCGGCCGCCGGTTCGACGGTACGATTCCTTTCTTCTGTTTCGGCCTGGCGGCGTTCATCGAGGCCGGTTCACGCCTCGCGGTGCGGCATTCGCGTGCCGTGATCGTGCTTGCGCTGGCGACGCTGGCTGCCGGCAATCTCGGGCTCATGCAGGCGGCACACGACGGCAGCGTGCGGATCGGTGAAACCCTCGCGTTCGACCGGGCGTGGGGCGCCGAGGCACACGCGATTCACGGCTGGGTCGGGAATCCGTTCACGTATCCCGCAAGTCTCGTGTATGCCCTGCGCAACCGCGTCTCGCCTGGGGACTACGACCTGCTGTCGACCAATCGCTTCCTCAGTGATTCGCTGCAGCCGTACGGCCGCGTTGACGTCGGAGGCGACGACGAATGGCTGATTGAGGACGGGTGGCACGCCGCTGAGCACGATGGAGGCACGACATACCGGTGGGGCCAGCAACGCGCCGGGTTACGGATACCGCTCGATCATGCAGCCGCGCTGCGCGTGCAGGTCCGGCTGCATGCGTTCGGCTATCCAGGCGCTCCTCCGCAGACGGTCACGATTGAAGCAAACGATCGCGCGTGCGCCCCGATCCCGGTCGCATCGGACTGGCACACGATTGACTGCACGCTCGACAAGGCTGCCTGGCACGCGGGTATCAACCATGTCGTGCTCGTTTTCGCCTTCGCTGCAAGGCCGATCGATGTCGGCCTCGGCCCCGATATACGGTCGCTCTCGGGTGCCGTGGACTGGGTGCGCGTGTCGGTTACCTCACCTGATTCAGCACCGTGACCTGCGTGCGCCGCCGCAGATCGGCGACCCAGGCATCGACGGCGGCGTTGAACTCGGCCTCCGGACGGTCGGCGCCGAACCGCTCGATCAGATAGGTCCGGATTCTGAGATCGTCGCGGATGAACCGCCGCACCTGATCGCGGGTCAGTCCGGTCACCGCCAGCTCGCGATCGAACGCCGCCGGCGACCCGGCCTCCTTCTCGATCGCATCGACACGGACCGTGATTTCGATTTCGTCCGGCTGCGGCGGCTGGAGGCGTTCGACTTCCGCGAGCATCAGCGCGCGCCGGACCAGCTGACGCAGCACGTACAGGGTCGGATCGGCCGTGCCCGGCGGAACGTTCACCAGATGAAACGTCTCGGCCGCCGTGACGTCCGATTGCATGATCGGCTGCGCCGCGACCACGGCCATGATGCGGTCGATGACGACCGGCGACGGCTGCTGGAGCGCGATCGCGAGAAGTAGCGAGAGCATGGCATTAATCATTCGGCATTCGGCATTCGGCATTCGGCATTCGGCATTCGGCATTCGGGATTCGGGATTCGCTAAAACGCCTGCCCTATCGAGATATGGATCGCGTAGGGGGACTCGAGCTTGTTCCCGATGACACGCCGATCCAGTTTGAAGCCGATGTCGACCCGGATGGGTCCGATCGGCGACTTGACGCGCAGCCCGGTGCCCACCGATCCACGCAAATTGGTGATGTCGAGATCGCCGGCGCGCGGATAGACGTTGCCGCCATCCACGAACAGGACGCCGCCCACGGGACCGAGCAGCGGCGCGCGCAGCTCCGCGTTCAGTACGATCGTGGCGTCGCCGCCGAGCGGAACGCCCGTCGGCGTGATCGTTTTCGGCACGCCGACCGTGTCGACGGCGTAGCCGCGGATCGTCGTCGAACCGCCGGAGAAGAAGCGCTCGCTTGCGGGCAATTCGCGAATCGTCGTGACCGGATTCCCGTCCTCGTCCACGGTGCCAGGGGGCGCCGGGCGCGGATAGGGGTCCGCGAGACCGAGACGTGCACCGCCGGCGAAGACCAGCCGCGGCTTCCCGAGGTTCCTGTACACGAAGCCCTGCAGGAATGTCTTCGTGTAGCCGACCTCGGACCCGATCGCGCGGGCCGCCGCCGTCCCTTCCGCGCTCAACAACGACCCCTTTTGCGGCTCGAACAGATCGTCGCGTGTGTCGCGCGCCAGCGCGACCGAGAACGCAGAAATCCGCACCTGAGGAAACGCCCGATCGATGAGCGACGGATCGAAATCGAGCACAGATGGATCGAGATCGAAGACGTGCGTCGTGCTGAGCGAGTAGCGCAGCGTACCGCGAAGCGGCGTCCGCCCTGGACGCTGATTGTAGAAATGGGTCAGTTCCGCGTTGACGCCCTTGCGCGCGAAGTTGAAGCCCGTGCGCACTCCCTGTTCGACGGCCGCCGTGCCCGTGAGATCCCCGTAGTTGCTGAGCGCGCGCGGCTCGCGATACGTCGCTACGACCCGGTACTCGTTGAACTGACTCTGATCCGCCGACGTGGTGCTCGGCCGCAGGCTCACGCGCGAATACAGGTCGATCGATCGATTGGTGCCGCCGAGGTTACGCCGGCCGACCTCGAAGAATCCTCTCGGGGCGAACTCGTAGCGCTCGCTCGTCGTCCCGTCACCGTTGTCGCGCAGGATGCGATCGACCTGCAGACCGCCGCCGTAGGCGATCGTCGTCCGCGGCGCTTCCTCGACGGTCACGACGACGTCGGTCTGTGAGGGATCCCCGTGAGACACCGGCTGAATCTGAATGCGGCGGAACAATCCCAGCGCGCTCAGCCGCCGCCGGCTCTCGGTCATCGCCTCCTGTCCGAGCGGGCCTCCTCTGCGAAACCGCAGTTCGCGCAGGATCACCTCCGGCTTCGTCAGCACGTTGCCGGTCACGAACACGTGATCGACGATCGTCTGCGGACCTTCCTGGACGGTGAACGTCAGGTCAGACGTCGCGGTGCCCGCCGCCGCCTGTTTCAGGTCGAGCGGCGACGGCGTCACGACGACGGCGTCGTATCCCTTGTTCAGGTACTGTCCCGCGATCTGATCGCGGCTGTTCGCGATCGCCGGCGCGTAGTACGGATCACCGGTCTTCACCGCCACGCCCTTCATCAGCTGGTCCGTCGGGATATGCTCGTTGCCGCGGACCGCGACCTGACCGATCGTGACGCGTGTTCCCTCTTTCACCGTGATCAGCGGCCGCGCCAGTCCAGGACCTGCCTCGTCTGTCTCCGAGGTCACGTCCGCCCGGATGAAGCCCTTCTGCCGATACAACAGCTTCACCTGGTTCTCGATCGCGCCGACCCTCGACTCGACGAACAGATCCCCTGGTGCGAGCGCGAGTTTCCGTGCCTTCAACGCCGCGTCGATCTCTTCGGTCGGCACGGCGGCATTGCCGGTGAACTGAAGTCCGGGGGGCGCGACGCGATACTGCGCGCCGCGCGCGATATGAAAGACGAGCACCAGCTCGCCCTTGACCTCGCGCTGTTCCGGTTGCTTGACGTCCGCCTTCCAGTAGCCCTGCTCGTTCAGCGCGTCCTTGATGCGGCGGGCCGAGTCCTCGAGCAGATCCGGATCGACAGATCCTTCGCGTTCGATCGGAACGAGGTCCTCGATCTTTTTCCCGCTCGGGAGCGGGTCCCCTTCGAACTCCACGCGAACGGGCGGCCCCGGCTCGACGTTGACCGTCACGTCGACGCTGGTGCGGGCGGCATTGAGCGATGCAGGCTCTTCGTGGGCGCTCGCTTCGTAGTGCCGTTGGTGTCGCATCCAACCGACGTAGTCCGTGAGACGCCGCTGCAGATCGGCCGGCTCGTACGGCGCGCCGGGCACGATTTGCAGGCGCGTCCGGACCTTGTCTGCGGACTCGAGCGGGTGGCCGACGACATCCGACTTCGCGATCTTGGCCTGCGCCCCGGCGTGTATCTCGAACACAGCCGTCGCGCGGTGCGGCTCGTGTTGAACGATCGGCGGCCCCGGCGCGACGGTCGCACTGAAGTAACCGGATTCGCGGTAGAGATCGCGCAGCACTGCCGCGACGTCGTTCTGGCGGCTGAGCGGCGGCAGCGCGCCGAAACGGTCGGCCATCCTCCGCCGCAGGGCGCTTTCCGGCAGCCCGACTTCCCCGCGGAATTCCACCGCCGTCACGACGTGAATGGGCGCGAGTTCGTAGCGCAGCGCGACGCGTCCATCCGCGGCCGGTTCCGCCGCGACCTGGACATCCTCAAAGCGGCCGAACGCGTAGAGGTGGACGATCGTCTCGCGGACAGCGGTCATCGACAGGGGTGCGCCGACCTTCGTCTGGATGCCGTCTTTGAGAGACGCGTCTTCCGTCGGCTCGCCTTCGATCGACAACGAGACTGACGCGACAGGACGGCCGACGAAGGCGGTCGCGGCCGGCTGCTGCGCCGCCGCGGACGCTGCACATACGAACACCGGAACCAGCCCGCGAAGCACGCGGATGGCTGCGGTCACAGCACCCGCCTGAAGCGGAAGTCGATCGCGAACGTCGTGGACCCGGTCTGCGTGAGCACCCAGCTGAGACGATCCGATTGATCGTATTCGAGGATGATGATCTGGTCGCCTCCGCGCGCCGTCCCGCCCAGCGCGCGGGAGAACGTCACGTAGGCGCGATCGGAGATGCGCGTCCCGAGAATGAGGCGGGCCGTCGGCGTCAGCGGATCGGCGGATGACGTGCCGAGGCTGGGTGAGATCTGCACGGTGTCGATCCCGAGTGCGTTTTCGAACGCGCGGCTCACGGATCCGGTGATGCCTCCCGCGAGGACGCGCAGGATGCCCTCGCGCAGCAGCGCTTCCTCGTTCTGCGTGACCGTCTGCTGCCGGAGCGCCGCCACCTCAGGGTTCGTCACGTCCGTACCGGGCTGCCCGAACACGAGCCCGATGATCTGCGCCGTGGTCAGTGGCGGATCGGAATTGAGCTCCATGTTCATGCGGCCCTCGAGCGTGCCGGACACCGCGAGCGTGACCCGGTACGGCTCGGGAACCCCGGGCGCGCGAATGCGCGCTTCGGCCTCGATGTCGAAGAACGGCTGGATCCGCGTCGCGTTGACGAAATCGATCGTGCCGCGCGTCATCCGGTAACGGTTGCCTTCGAAGAAGACGTCGCCGCGCTCGATGTCGAGTTTGCCGGACAGTGAGGGATGCTCGTAGGTGCCGCCAAGCGTGAGATCCGCACGCGCCGTGACGCGAGCGAGATTGTTGTTCAGCCGCAGCGTTCCCGGCGCGTCGATCTTGATGTCATAGCGGATCGGCACCAGGTAGCCTTCCTCCGCCGCGCCCTCCGGCGCGCCGGCGCCGCCTCCCGCCAGCGACAGGATGTCGACGTTCGGCTCGAAGTACTTCTCGTACAGACCGTCATTCACTCTGACGGTGCCGCCGAGCACCATTCCCTGCGGATTGCCGCGGAGCGTGAGGACGGCGTCCACGTTCGACCGGAATCCCTCCGGGTAGCTCAGGCGCATCTGTTCCCCGGTTGCGGTCAGATCGACATCGCCGACCTGGAATCCCTTCAGACCCACGCGCCCCTCGAACTTCACTGTGCCGCCGCCGAGCTGCGCGGCGGCATCGACGACCCGGATGCCCTGAGGATCGAACAGCAGCCGCGCGTTGATGTTCTGAAAGCTTTGCAGCGAGCTGTACCGCAGACGTCCGCCCGTAATCGTCGCGTCGCCCGAGAACACCGGATTGTCGAGCGCCCCGCGCACCTGCGCGTGCAGCGACGCACTCCCCGAACTTCGGATCGTGCGGAAGTAGAACGCCTGCAGGATCCCGAGGTTGGCGTCGCCAACGGCGTCGAGCGCGATTTGATTGTTGTGCAGGCCGATCGTGCCGCTCAGTTCGAGCGCGGTGTCCTCACCTTTGAGGTTGAGCTTTTTGACCTCGATGACGTGGTTGTTCAGCACGAGCTGAATCGCGCCATCGTTCGTCGCCGCGTAGTCGAACAACTTGAGCTGCAGACGATCGACGTCCGCTTCGACCACGAGATGATCGATGTCCGCCAGCTCGCCGTGCGCCGTGATCTTTCCGTCGGCGACGATGCTGTTGAAAGGCGACGACTGCGGCAGGAAGAACCGCAGGTAGGGATCGATCGACGTGTCGGAGAACTGCAGCGCCGCGTTGACGTCCATCTCGGGCGTGAGTCCGAGCTGGAGCGATCCGGACACCGACAGGCGCTTCGACGAAGCCTCGAAGTCGGTGACCGTGAGCATGTCGCCGCGGAGCGACAGCGTGCCTTTCACGTCGCCGATGCCTTCGTCCTTGGCGAACAGGTCCGCGATGCTCGCCTTCACGTCGTAGCGCGGGTTGGCGAACGTGCCGGCGCCCGTGGCGGTGAACTGCAGAATCCCGGAGAGCGGCGCCTGCTTGAACTGCAGCGTCTGCATCGATTCGACCGGGATCTTCGTCCCGTCCGCGTCGAATGAGTAGTTGCCGTCCCACGCGACCCACGCGGCGCCCGTCAGGGCGCCGGTGCTCTTCTTGATCCGCACGGCGTCGAGCCGCACGCCAGTCCGTTCGAAACTTAGGTCCGACGTCGCCGTCTCGAACGTTTCACCGTACGCGAGGCCGTTCTCGATCTGCATCTTTCCATCGCCGTCCGGCGTCAGGTACGCGCCGTGGAGACGGAACTCGCCCGACAGCAGGCCGTCCATCCGATAGTCCTGGAGCTGAAAGGCGTTCCGCAGATCGACCATCGGCCGCTTCGAGACCTTGATGACCGCGTTGATCTCTTCGCCGTTGTCCTTGCGAGGGAAACCGAGCGAGAAGCGCCCGTCGGCATCGATGCGGGAGTCTGCCTTCTCCACGACGCCGTTCTTGATGTCGACGTAGCTGTTCTCGATGACGAGATCGCCGGTGCCGCGCCCCCACAGCACGCCCCACGCGCGCATGCGCTCGCCCGCGAAGCGCCCTTCGATCCTCGGGCGGCCGAACGCACCGAGCATGGTGCCGTCGAATTCGCCGCGTCCGCCGATATCGATCGCGCCGGTCTTCGATCCGAACGCCGTCATGATCCCCGCGAGCAGGCGGTCGCTTTCCTCCCAATCGAGACTGGTGACGTGGAACGGCATCGTCGATCGCTGCGCCCACGCCGTCTGCCCGGTGAATTCGACGTACGTCTTCTCGGTCGCCGTCCAGCCGCTCGCGATGCGGATCCACTCGGGGTCGAGCGAGTAGGTGATGTGTCCCGCGATGGGAACGTACCCGAGATCGAGAGCCGGATTGAACGGACCGACCAGCGGCGGCAGCGGATCGACTGTCGCGATCAGATCCGCGCGCATCTCGCGCGGCATCGGCTGCAGGCCGTCGGGCATCGTCGCGGTGACCTCGCCGCTGCCCTTCTTGTCGCCGAAGTGCCCGCTCGGCCATGCGAGCTTGTTGTAGCCCGATGCCCGGCCGGCAAGACGAAGCCCCTGCAGCTCCAGAAAGTCAGTGAGCCGCGGAAGGTCGATATCCGTATACGTCGCGTTCCAGGTGTCGGTCGGCGTGCGGCCTGGCTGCCCGAGCGGGTCGATCATGTAGTCGAACTTCGCGCGCCCGCCGTAGAGATCTGTCGTGACGTCGGTGACCCGGAAGGTGCTCTTGTTCCAGAGCAGCGCGCCCCGGACGTTGCCGAAGCGCCAGGCATTCACGCCGGCTTGCGGACTCGTAAAACTGCCCTTCAGCTCGTAGCCGGTTGCGCCCGTCGGCATCTTCAAGAACCTGAAGGTCCCTCCGAAGTCTCCGTGCCCCGCGACCGTGAAGTTCATGGCCTTGAAGAAGAGGCCCTTTTCGATCGGGAAATCGACGCGTGACTTCACGTTGAAGAGCATGTCGGGCCAGTTGCCGAGATCGACGTAGCCGTTGCCCCTCGTCGCCGCCCCCGTGCTGTCGATCCGGATCTCGTCGAGCAGGACCTTGCCGTTGTCGATCTTGAACCTCGTCTGGAAGTCGGTGGCGAACTCCTCGTAGTTCTGGATCTTCACGCGCCCGTCCTTGAACGCGGCGGTTCCCCGGTACGTGTCGAACCCTTTCCAGACGCTCACGTTCAAGTTCGGACAGCTCACGCGCCAGGGCGTCGTGTGATCGTCGTAGGTGAATCGTCCGTTCCTCGCGTTCACCTGCCGCGCGGTGGTGGTCAGCGGCCAGCGCGACGGTCCTTTCGGCTTCGTGCGCGGCGGCCCTTTCACGCGCGGAAAGCTGTGCTTCCCGTTCGGGAACTGCTCGACCAGCATGTCCCAGCCGTCCATGTCGACGTTCTCGATGATCAATTCATGCGTGATGAACGTCCACCACGGCAGATTGACGAAGACGCGCTTCGCCGTCATGAAGGGACGGTCGGTGGGCCTGAGTCCTTCGATGACGAGATCGTCGACCTCGAATGCGCCGGTGAGCAGCCGGATCTTCAGCTTGCCGATGTGGGTCGGCCGATCGAGCCAGCTCGACGCGCCCTGTTCGGCCCTCCTGCGTGCGGCGGGACCGAGATCGATGGAGACAAATGTGACGATGAGAGCCGCGACGATGGCCGCGAGGATCCCGAGCGCCCACAGGATGGGATGCTTCCGTCTCGGTTTCGGCGCCGGCGGCGCCGCGTCGGCCGGCGGGGTGACGGGCTCGTCAGTCAATGACCACCAGCACGCGCCCGGCCTCGACCGACGTGCCGGCAGTCACCGGAACGCTTTTCACGCGTCCGGCTTTCGGCGAGCGCAGTTCGTTTTCCATCTTCATCGCTTCGACGACCACGACGGGCTGACGCGATTCGACCGCTTCTCCTGCGGCGACGAGCACCCGGACGACGCGGCCCGGCATCGGCGCGACGATTTTCTGTTCGCCATGGGTGCCGCCGTCGGCGTCGGCAGCGCCGCGGCCGGTCCGGCTGGCGTTCACCGATACTTCCGCGATGCGGCCCGCCAGGTACGCCAGCAGCTCGCCGGGCGCCTGTCCGGGCGCCACGTGCACCGTCGTCGATCGATCCGCCGAGTCCTGGAACACCAGAGACAACCCGAATTCGCCACTTCGCTGCACGTCGACGAGGGACGACTCGCCGTCGACGCTCACCCGAAGACGTAAGGCGCCGTCCGGCGTCTGACCGGCTCGCTCGATGGATACGGTCCGGCTGCGATCGTTCAACGTGATTTCAAAGGTCACGTCGCCGTTCGCATCAGCGCAGCGCCTCCTGTCGGCCGGCGTTCGTCCACGCGCTGCGTCCGCCCTGTCGCGAAGCGCCTCCCTGCAGCGACCGGAACATCGCATCCAGGGCCGTCGCGATCACGATCGCCCGCTCGTCGTCCTCGGTGAACTCGCTGAAGGACTCGCCGCGCCGGGACACGAGCAGCCGATCCAGGTACGTCGTGTCGAAGCGCCCTGCCACGAAGTCGGGCTGCCGCAGCAGCCACAGGAAGAATGGAATGGTGGTCCTGACGCCGATCACCTCGTATTCCTGCAGCGCGCGCAGCATGCGGGACACCGCGTCGGGGCGCGACGCGCCCCACGCGATCAGCTTCGCGATCATCGAATCGTAGAACACCGGCACCGTGTACCCAGGCAGCACGCCGCCGTCGTCGCGAACGCCGGGACCAGCCGACGGCCGGATCGCGCGGACGAAACCGGGCGAGGGCATGAATCCCTGGTCGGTGTCTTCCGCGTAGATGCGGCACTCGATGGCGTGGCCGTGGGGGGAGAGCGCCTGCTCGGGCTCGATTGAAAGACGCTCGCCGCGAGCGATGCGGATCTGCCAGTGCACGAGGTCCTGGCTCGTGACCATCTCGGTAACGGGATGCTCGACCTGGAGCCGCGTGTTCATCTCGAGGAAATAGAACGAGCCGTCCTCGTCGAGGAGGAATTCGATCGTGCCCGCGTTGCCGTAGCCGGCCGCTGCCGCAACAGACGAAGCCGCGTCCGCGATGCGGCGGCGGAGATGCGCGTCCACGGCGAGCGACGGCGATTCCTCGACGACTTTCTGATGCCGGCGCTGGATCGAGCACTCACGTTCAACGAACGGGACGATCGTTCCGTAGTGATCGCCGAGGAGCTGGATCTCGATGTGCCGCGGCTTCTTCAGGCGGCGTTCGAAGTACACGGCCGAGTCGCCGAACGCGGACCCGGCCTCGGAGCGCGCCGTACGCACCGCGTTGAGGAGCGCGTCCGCGGATTCGACGACGCGCATGCCTTTGCCGCCGCCGCCGGCGACCGCCTTCACCATCAGCGGGTAGCCGACGCGTGCGCCCTCACGCGCGATCGCCTCGTCGGTGGCGTTCGCGCCGAGCGGTGCGTCGGTGCCGGGAACGACTGGCACGCCGGCCCGGATCGCGACCGCGCGCGCGCCGGTCTTGCTCCCCATCAGGGTGATCGCTTCCGGCGACGGGCCGACGAACGTCAGTCCCGCGTCGGCGCACGCGCGCGCGAAGGCCGCGTTCTCGGCGAGAAAACCGTAGCCCGGATGCACGGCGTCGGCGCCTGTCGCCCGCGCCGCGTCGAGAAGGCGATCGATGCGGAGGTAGCTGTCGCGCGCGGGGCTCGGCCCGATGTGGACCGCCTGGTCGGCATCACGCACGTGGCGCGCGCCGCGATCGCAGTCGGAATAGACCGCGACTGTTGGAATCCCCAGCTCGCGGCAAGCCCGAATGACGCGGACCGCGATTTCGCCGCGGTTCGCGATCAGAAGCTTCACAACGGAATGTTACCGTGTTTTTTCGGGGGATTCTTGTCGCGTTTCGTTTCGAGGCCAGACAGCGCCGCGATCAGTTTCGAGCGCGTCTCGCGCGGGTGGATCACTTCGTCGACGAACCCTCGCGCTGCAGCGATGTACGGGTTCGCGAATTTTTCACGGAACTCCGCGACGCGTTCGGCGCGGGCGGCCTCCGGCTCCGTCGCCTTCTCGAGCTCGCGCTTGTAGAGGATGTTGACCGCCGCCTCGGGGCCCATGACCGCGATCTCGGCGCCCGGCCACGCGAAGTTCGCGTCGGTGCGAATGTGCTTGCTCGACATCACGCAGTAGGCGCCGCCGTACGCCTTGCGCGTGATGACGGTCAGCTTCGGGACGGTCGCTTCGGCGAACGCGTACAGGAGCTTCGCCCCGTGGCGGATGATCCCGCCATACTCCTGCACAGTGCCCGGCAGGAAGCCGGGTACGTCCTCGAACGTCACGAGCGGAATGTTGAACGCGTCGCAGAAGCGGACAAACCGCGCGCCTTTCACCGATGCGTCGATGTCGAGCGTGCCCGCCAGATGCGCCGGCTGGTTGGCGACGATGCCCACCGAGCGCCCACCGAGCCGCGCGAAACCGACAATGATGTTCTTCGCGTAGTGCCGGTGCACTTCCAGAAACGCGCCTTCGTCCGCGATGGCGTGAATCAGATCCAGCATGTCGTACGGCTGGTTCGGCGAGGCGGGGACGAGTGTGTCGAGCGCTGGGTCCTGACGGTCGACGGGATCGGACGTTTCGACGCGCGGCGGATCGTCGACGTTGTTGCTCGGCAGGTACGACAGCAGCTCGCGGATGAGCCGCAAGCACGCGCGATCGTCGGGAACCGCGAAATGGGCGACGCCACT
>Ga0070713_100002737_pt1 | contig 11520 bp, 8 predicted proteins | sample LARL82metaG_FD_65465 | JGI IMG/M metagenome (GOLD analysis project Ga0070713, IMG submission 65465) | Corn, switchgrass and miscanthus rhizosphere microbial communities from Kellogg Biological Station, Michigan, USA - LAR L8-2 metaG | ecosystem: Host-associated > Plants > Roots > Rhizosphere ... | reverse complement strand
TGCGCCACGTTGTCGGTTCCGGAGTCGACCATCGACTCCAGCGTCATCGCCCGCGGCACGTGACCCGTGACGGTCATCCCAACCTCGTGCGCGCGGCGGATGATCGCGCCGGCGACGTCGGGCTTGATGAGCGTGTACAACTTCATCTGCTGAAAGCCGGCGGCGTGATATGCGTCGACGACAGCGTGGCCCTGTTCCGGTGTGTCCGCGTAAACGGTGCCGAACGCTTCCGGCCCGCTGCCGTCGACGAGCCCCGCGAGGAGCAGGCGCGGCGCCAGCACGTGTCCGTCGCCGAACGCGTCGCGGAGCGCCATGAGAGACTGTTTCTCGCCGCCCATATCGCGCGCCGTCGTGACGCCAACGCCGAGGTAGGCCGGTCCCCACTCGGGCAGCGCGATGTGGGCGTGCATGTCCCACAGACCCGGAATGATCGTCTTTCCCCGCACATCGATCGTGCGGACGCCGGCGGGAAGCGTCACACTCGCGCGAGGACCCACGGCCGCGATGCGCCCTGCGCGAACGACTACCACGCCATCGTCGATTGGCGCGCGCGTCGTGCCGTCGACGATCCGCGCCCCGACGAGCGCGAAGTCTCGTTCGGCGATCCGCGGAATCAACGCGCTCGTACGCGATGCGGCCGCCACTTCGGCTCGGACAGCGTCGGCCTCGATCGAGTCGAGCAGCGCGGGCTGCGCAGCCACGAGGTCCTCGCGGACGCCCTCCAAGGGCAGCAAATTGGCGCGCGTCACGATGGCGGCGAATCGAGACGACGCGTCCAGATAGACGATCTCCCTGCCCCACGCGACGCCGTCGATCGCAAATCGCCGCAGCGTCATCGTCGTCGTCGCGCCGCCCTCGCCGAACCGGAGGCGCGCGGCGCCGAGATCTTCGACGGTCACGGTCGTGGTCGGATCGCCGGGCGCGGTGACGATGACTTTCGGCCGGCCATGCGTCTCCCAGTAGCGGACGAGTAGCGCTTGAAGCTCGAGCGGCGCGTAGCCGGCAATCGTGAAGAAATCGCGCGGAGCAGCGAAGGTCAACGTGTCATCGAGATTGCGAGCGCGGACACGTTTGTCCTCGACCATAACATCGGCGTCGACGTTGACGAATCGGTACGTGCGCCCCACGGTGCGAAGTTGTAATGGCTCAAATCCGGCCGTGAATCGAAAAGTCGACGCGAGCTGCACTCGGCCGCCTCGATCGAGGAACTCGAACGAATCGGCGAGCGCGAGTGCGCCGTCGGTTGCGCGAATGACGAATCGCTCGCTCCCGATCGCATGGCCGAGCAGGTGGACGCGAATCGCGCCGCTGTCGCGCTGCGCCGACGCCGGAAGCGTTGCGAGCGCTGTCACCACCGAAACGAGCGCGGCGTGCCCCAACCTGAGTGCAATCATTCCCACGACCCCCGGCGTTTTACATTTACGGCCCGGACATCTTGCGAGGCGTAATGCTGTCTGAAGTCAAGCTGCTCGACGACATGGATGAGTCTATGTGGAATCTGTTGCAACGGAACCTCGGCGGCTTGAGTGAGGAGGAGGCGGATTGGCGCCCGCATCCGCAGGCGAACAGCGTTCGCTGGATGGTCGGCCACTTGGCTTGGTTCGAGGAGTGGTCGCACGACGCGCTGGCGCAAGACGGCCGATTCCTCGTCGATCGCGACCCGACGGCGTTTCTCGAGGGGACGATACCGCAGGTGCTCGCTCGATTCACCGCAGCCCGCGCGCGCTACCGCGCGCGGTTGGCGCGATTGGAGCAAGCCGATCTCGATCGGGAGCTCAGTTACTTCGGTCGCTACGACGTCAGCGGTCTCGGATTGCTCAAGACGCATGCGCTGCATCTCGCCGGCCACCGGTTCCAGGTGCGCTACGTGCGCGGGACCTTCGCGCGCGCAAGCGGTTTGTCGAAGGACAGCTTCGACCCGTGGTAGCGCCGGCGTCGGCTGCCTATTGAACTGAGCGGTCCCCGGGCGTCACCTTTTCTCTCGGTCGGGAAGACGATTCGTCGCAATCCACCAAAGGGACTACCGGAGGACGCCGTGAGCGATCGCCAGAGCCGCAGAGAATTCATGGGCCTCACCGCCGCGGGCGTCGCGGGCGTCGTCACTCGGCCGTGGCTGGGTGATGCGAGCAGCGGAACCGTGCCGGCCGCCTGGCGAAGCGTGGGCGGAGCACAGGGCGCACCGAGCAGGGACGCCGACTTCGTCGTGTACAACGCGAAGGTCTACACGATGGATCCAACAGCGCCGCGCGCCGAGGCGTTCGCGACGAGCGGCGGACGAATCATCGCCGTGGGTCGAAGCGCCGACATCCGCGGACTCGCCGGCAAGCGCACGCAGACGCTCGACGCGAAGCAGATGACGATCGTGCCGGGGTTCATCGACTGTCACAATCACGCCGGCGGCAGCACGCTGCTGTACGAGGTTCTCGTTGGCAATCCGTTCGAGGTCGAGTTCGTCACCATCGCCAGCATCGTCGACAAGCTGCGCGCCAAGGCGCGTCAGACTCCGCCGGGAACGTGGGTCGAAGGGTATTTCTTCGACGACACGAAACTCAAAGACAAGCGCGCGCTCAACGTGCACGATCTCGATCAGGTGTCGACGGAGCACCCCGTCGCCGTGAACCACCGCGGCGGGCATACGTCCTTCTACAATAGTAAGGCGCTCGAGCTGGCGGGAATCACGAAGGATACGCCGGATACCGCCGGTGGGACGTACGACCGCGATGCGAATGGCGAGCTCAATGGCCGCGTGACCGATCGCGCGCGCGGAGTCTTCAGTCGCGTCGGCAAGCGTGCGTCGTTCACCCCAGAACAGATGGCGCAACGCGACCGCGACGGGTTGGCGCACATCTCGAAGCAGTTCGTTCGGTATGGGCTGACGAGCGTGCACCACGAGAGCGGCGATCTCGCCGCGCTGCAGGAGGTCCGGGCACGCGGCGATTTGCATCATCGCGTGAGCTACGAGGCCAGCGGCCGCGTGTTGGATTCCATGATCGCCGGCGGAATCATGACGGGCTTCGGCGACGAGTGGATCAAGCTGGGCGCGACGTCCGAGCATACGGTGGACGGATCATTCTCCGAGCGTACGATGGCGCTCAGCACGCCGTACGCGGGCACGACCTACAAGGGCAACATCACCGAGACGCAGGACGACCTCAACGCGTGGATCGAGAAGGTGCATCGGGCGGGCATTCAGGTGAACTGCCACGCCAATGGCGATGTCGCGATCGACATGTATCTGACGGCATTCGAGCGCGCCCAGAAACTATCGCCGCGCGCCGACGCCCGACCGAAGATCACGCATTGCACACTGATCAACGACGATCTGGTGCGTCGGATCAAGGCGGTGGGCGCCGTGCCGGCGATGTTCACGACGTATGCCTACTACAACACGGACAAGTTTCCGTTCTACGGCGCCGAGCTAATGAAGCGCTGCATGGCGTATCGCACGCTGCTCGACGCCGGCGTCCCGGCCGCGGCGGGATCGGACTTCAGTCCCGGGCCCTTTGCGCCGTTGATGGGCATTCAAGGCATGGTGACGCGCACCGGCTGGGACGGCACCACGTGGGGTGCCAACCAGCGGATCACGGTCGATGAGGCGATCAAGGTCAACACGGTGAACGGCGCCTTCGCGTCGCGTGAGGAATCTCTCAAGGGTTCGATCACGGCCGGCAAGCTGGCGGACTTCGTCGTGCTGGCCGACGACCCACACACGGTGAGCAAGGAGAAGATCAAGGACATTCAGATCGTGCGAACCGTCGTCGGGGGCGCGACCGTGTATCAGGCGTGAGCTGTCTCGCCTTCGAACGCTTCCCCGCCCTGAGATATCCGCCATGTCGATCGTGGATCAGATTCGCAACGCGCATCGCACACCGCCCTGAGTCGTTACCGTGATTCAACTCCACCGGCTAGCCGGTCGCGTTGCCCTCGCGTTGCTGTTCGTGGTCACCGGGATCGCGAGCCGCGCGGCCGCACAGAATCCCCCTGATTGGACCGAACCGTTTCCGCCGTTTCATATCGTCGGGAATCTCTACTACGTCGGGAGCAGGGGGCTGGCGAACTACTTGATTACGACGCCGGCGGGGCACGTCCTCATCAATAGCGATCTCGAGGCCAACGCCCCGCTTATCCGCGCCAGCGTCGAGAAGCTCGGCTTCAAGTTCAGTGATATCAAGATCCTATTGATCAGCCACGCCCACTGGGATCACAATGCCGCAAGCGCGCTGATCAAACAGATGACCGGTGCTCAGTACATGGTGATGGATGCGGACGTCCCGGTGGTCGAATCGGGAGGTAAGGACGACTTCCAGTACGGCCACACGCCAACCTCTCTCTATCCGGCCACGAAGGTCGATCGCGTGCTTCACGACGGTGACGAAGTGAAGCTCGGCGACGCGGTGCTCGTCGCGCACCTCACGCCCGGTCATACGAAGGGTTGCACCACGTGGACGATGAAGGTGAAGGAGAACGGGAAGGAGTACGACGTGGTCATCGTCGGCAGCCCGAACGTGAACGCGGGCTACAAGCTCGTCGGTAATGCCTCGTATCCGCGGATCGCCGAAGACTTCGAGCGAATGTTCACCGTCCTCAAGTCATTGCCCGTCGACATCTTTCTGGGAGCGCACGGCGCGTACTTCGACATGGAAGCGAAGTATGCGCGACTGAAACCGGGTGCGCCGTCGCCGTTCGTGGATCCCGACGGCTACAAGAAACTGGTCGCCGACAAGGAGCAGGAGTTTCGCGCGGAGTTGGCAAAGCAAAAAGCTGCCGCGCCGCCGCCGAGCGCGGCGCAGAATCCGTCGCCGATGGTGGAGCAGACACGCTCGCACGAGCGCCTGTCACAGAGAGAGCTTGGAGGCGTGCACACCACATTCGCGGGTCCCGAGGACAAACCGGTCGATCTCCGGATTCCCGACCACGCTCGCGGGCGCGATGAGATCGATCTCGTCGTGCATTTTCACGGTGCGGCGTGGCTTCCGGAACAAGCGGTGGCCGGGGTCGACGACCACACGGTCGCGGCCGTCGTGAATCTCGGCGTCGGCTCGAGCGCGTACCATCGCGCCTTTGCCGACCCCGTGGCCTTCGACTCGCTTCTCGCCCGCATCACGCGATACGTCTCTGCTGCGACAGGCCAGGCAACGCGCATCAGACACCTGACGCTCGTTGGATATTCGGCGGGACACGGCGCGGTTCGAGCGATTCTCCGCGAGCCTCGCCACTTCGCGAAGGTCGAGGCCGTGCTGCTGATCGACGGGATGCATACGTCGTACGTCCCCGAGGGCATGCTGCTCTCGGCCGGTGGCGCGTTGGATACCACCAACCTCACGGCATTTGCCGACTTCGCTCGGGCCGCGGTGCGCGGCGAGAAGCGCTTTGTCGTCACGCATTCGGAAATTTTCCCCGGCACATTCGCCAGCACCACGGAGACGGCCGACTGGCTTCTCCAGGCGCTCAGCTTGCATCGAACTCCCGTTCTGCGTTGGGGGCCGCGCGGCATGCAGCAGCTGAGCGAAGCCCGCGCCGGCCGCTTCGAGCTCCTCGGCTTCGCGGGCAACTCGGCGCCCGATCATGTCGATCAGCTGCACGCGATGCCTGAGTTCCTCGCGCGCGTGCTCAAACCGTGACCTACGTTGTTGATATTGTGGCTTGTCAGGAGGAAGCATGGCGATCATCGGAATGCATACGCTGATCTACTCGAAAAAGGATGATGCGACGCGACAATTCTTTCGCGACGTGCTGGGCTTCCCCGCTGTCGATGCCGGACACGGCTGGCTCATCTTCGCGGCGCCGCCGACGGAGATCGCCGTTCACCCTGCCGAGAACGACGAATACCATGAGCTCTATCTCATGTGCGACGACATCGATGCCACGGTGAACGAGCTCAGTGCGAAAGGGGTTGCGCTCTCGCCCATTCAGGAGCGCCCATGGGGAAGAAGCACCCAACTGACGCTGCCGAGTGGGCAGCAGCTCGGTCTCTACGAGCCGCGACACCCGACGGCGACCGGTCAGGTCCGGTGATCGCCACACACCGTCCGCTCGAGCCTTTTCCTTATGGAGGAAACCCGTAGTGCTCTTCATGATCATTGAGCGGTACCGGCACGGAGATCCCAAGCCCGTGTACGATCGCTTTCGCGCGCGCGGACGTCTCGCGCCCGATGGTCTCACGTACGTCAACAGTTGGGTGACGCCGGACCTCACGAGGTGTTATCAAGTGATGGAGTGTAGTGATCGCGCGCTCCTCGACGCGTGGATCAGCGCGTGGAACGACATCGTGGATTTCGAAGTGATTCCGGTGATCACGTCGCCCGAGGCGGCCGCGCGTGTCCCGGCGGCAAATGCGACGCTACGCGTCTGATCCGTCACCCATTTGCCGAGACAACTCATGCGCCGAACGCTTGCCATTGTCGTGCTGATCGCCGGCGCAGCCTGCCGACGCGATGCGTCTCCGGGTGCGTATCTCTTCGTTTGGGCCGGCGACTCGGCCGAGAAGGCAAGTGATTTCCTCGCCGTGATCGATGCCGATCCGACATCGCCGCACTACGGTGGCGTCGTCACATCGCTTCCGACGGGCATGATCGGCACGCATCCGCATCACACTGAAGCCGAGATGCCGGCCGACGGGCATCTGCTCGCCAACGGATTTCACTCCGGAACTACGTGGCTGTTCGATCTCACGAATCCGTCGCAGCCACGAATTCTCACGTCGTTCGGAGACTTGGCAGGATTCAGTCACCCGCACACATACATCCGACTCGCCAACGGCCACGTGCTCGCCACGTTTCAATACAAGGCCGACTCGACCGCACTCGCTCCCGTCCACACGTCGAATGCGATGGCGATGGGCGGCGAACATGCGACCGGCGGCCTCGTGGAGATGGACGAACGAGGCAGCATCATTCGCGGCGGCGCCGCCGGCGATTCGACGATTCCGGATAAGCGCATCTTTCCGTACAGCGTCCTCGCGATGCCCGCAATCGATCGCGCGGTGTCGACGACCACCGACATGGATGAAGCGGACAAGAAGGCGACGGCGGAATGGGTGCAGTTCTGGCGCTTGTCCGACCTCACCATGTTGAAGAGCATTGCGCTCAAACCAGGACCGCGCGGCGACGAACACCAATTCTCCGGCGAGCCACGCATCTTGCCCGACGGCAAGAGCGTCTACATCCACACCTTCAACTGCGGACTGTACCTCGTACGCGGCATCGACCAACCTGAACCGAGCGCAACGTTCGTGAAGGGATTCGAAGGAAAGAATTGCGGGGTCCCGATTCTGATCGGCCACTACTGGCTGCAGCCGGTGCCCGATACGCACTCGCTCGTCGCGGTCGACATCACCGATCCCGAACATCCGCGCGACGTGTCCTCGGTCAAGCTCGGCGACGACGAGGCTCCCCACTGGATCGCGATCGACGGCACTGGCCGGCGCCTCGTCCTCAACTCAGGCGGCTACTCGAGCGGCAACCGTCTCTTCATCATCAACTTCGATCCGGCAAGCGGCGCGTTGAAGCTCGACGAGCGTTTTCGCGATCCCGGCAGCACGCGTCCCGGCATCCGCTTGACGCAAAAGACCTGGCCGCACGGATTCGCCGGAACGGCAGCGCCGCACGGCACCGTGTTCTCGCGCTGAATTCGAAGACCACCGCTCCCGGAACCGACATGATTGCCAGACGTCTCCGCCGCGCCGCGCTTCTCTCCGCGACGCTCGCCCACATCGTTATCGCGCAACAACAAGGCGCCGCACGCGACACGATCAGGAACGCCGCGTCCGTGCTGACGTGGAACATGGCACAGAAGGAGTCCGGTTTCCCGGCGATGGAGACGCTGTTTCCCAACCACACGGTCACGCACGGTGATCACGTGCACCCGCTCGCCTCGGGCGCACCGCTTTCTGCATTCGCCGCCGGCAGCGCGAAGGCGGATTCGCTCGAGCGGTTCATCGCCGAGCAACACGTAGCCGGACTGCTCATCCTCCAAGACGGGAAGATCCGTCTCGAGCGCTATGCGCTCGGCTACTCGGCCGCGGGTCGTTGGACGTCGTTCTCCGTCGCAAAGTCGTTGACGTCGACGCTCGTGGGCGCGGCGATCAAGGACGGATACATCAAGAGCCTCGACGAGCCGGTCACGAAGTACATCAAGCAGCTGCAAGGGAGCGCGTATGACGGCGTGACGGTGCGCCAACTTCTCACGATGACATCGGGTGTACGATGGAACGAGGATTACACGGATCTGCATTCCGACATCGCGCGACTCTACGCGGATCCGCCGGATTCCGGCGTGGACGCTACGGTGAGCTACGTCCGCAAGCTTCCGCGCGAGAGCGCGCCCGGGACGAAGTGGGTGTACAAGACCGCCGAGACGAACCTCATCGGCGTGTTGGTGATGGACGCCACCCGGAAGTCACTCGCCGAGTATCTGTCGGAAAAGATCTGGCGTCCGTATGGAATGGAGCGTGACGCAGCGTGGATGGTCGATCAGATCGGACACGAGCAGGGCGGATGCTGTTTGTCGGTGAGCCTGCGCGACTATGCGCGGTTTGGTCAGTTCATCCTCGACGGCGCGAAGATCGACGGGAGGTCGATCGTACCCGACGGCTGGCTCGATGCGGCGACGCACAAGCAAGCTGAGACGGGCGCTCCCGGCGCCGGCTATGGGTATCAGTGGTGGACGACGGACGACGGCACGTTCGACGCGCGCGGGATTTTCGGGCAGACCATTCACTTCGATGCGAAGCGCAGGCTCGTGATCGTGATCAACAGCGCGTGGCCGGTCGCGACGGGTCGGGCGCAATCGTTGGCGCGGGCGCAGTTCCTCCAGACCGTCGCGGCGGCCGTGGATGCGGACGGACTGCACCGATAGTCAGAGGACGGCTCCGGATATTGCCCGGCGACGCCGCTCCGGCAACATTGAAGTGTGCGCAACCATATTGCAGGAACATCTCTCGCGCTGTTGTTGTCGGCGTGCATCGACCGCGCCCCGGCACGCATCGTCGTCGATGCGGACACAGTAGTCGTCAACAGCCGGCAACCGGTGGCGCTCCCGATCCGGTTGGTTGACAGCGCCGGGCGAACGACTCGCAGCCGCGGCTTACGCTACACGCGTGCGTCGGGCGACTCGTTGCGCGTCGCCGCGGACGGTCGAGTGGCATGTCCGTGGCCGGAGGATGCTGCGGTTCGCATTTCACAGGGATCGCTGGCGGCTCGTGTCGTGGTCAAATGCCGACCTATCGCATCGTTCCATTTCGCGCCCCCGATTCATTTCGCCGTTGGTGATTCGGCGCAGGCGCCGGTGCTCAACGCGATCGGACCTGATGGCAAGCCGGTCAGCCCAATCGAGGCGAGCGCGAGTAGTCGTGATACAACAGTCGCTCGGGTGCACGACGGGCGCGTTGAACCGGTCGGACGAGGACTCACGCGCATCGACGTCGAGGCGGGTGGGCTCAGTTCCTTTGTGTTCGTCGAAGTTCTGGAGCAGGTCGCGAGTCCGGAGCGCCTCGCGGTGAACCAGGAGTTCCAAGTCCCGTTGCGTTTGGCCGGCGGCGAGATGCGGAGCTGGCGACTCGCTCCCGGTCTATATGAGCTTCGCCTGGACGCGAGCGGGCGAGAAGGACCGCGCGCAGGCTCTCTCGCGCTCGCGGCGTTCAACGCCAATTGTGCGCGGTATTCCGATCGCGACGGGCATTACTCGTGCGTCACGGGCGATCGCGGCGCGGTCATCGTTCGCAATCCAATGCCCGCGGGCGCCCGGAGCGCCGACTCCGCTCTCTTCGTCGTCGTGCGTCGCACGTGTCCGAGGTGCGGCCGACCGACCGCCGCGACCGGCGTCGAACTCAGCGCCTTGAGAGTACGCTGAGCACGCAGACGACCGATTCTCACCGGTGCCTCTGAGCCTTCTCTAGCGCCCGGGATACGCGTTGTTGATCCGCTGCAGCGGCTTGACGATGCGGACACCGGTGAGCGTGGAGTCCGGCACGCCCGCCGCATCGTGGGGCGCCGGGCCGCCGGTCACCTGCCAGAGCCACGTGTATCGCCCTTCCGTCATCGGCAGCTCGACGACCCACGCGTCGCCGCTCTTGGTCGCCGGTATCGGCGCCCGCAGGAAATTTCCGTTCAGCAACACGGCGGTCGCACCAAGCGCTGACGGCGCCGACACTGGCAGCTCGAACCGGACGACCGGCTCGCCCCAGTGGCGCTGCAGGAGAAAATCGTGATCCGGATCGATGCGTATCTCGCTCACCGTGCCAATGCCGCGGAGCGAGAGCGTGTCCGCGCGATGCACGAGATGAATCGTCTTGCGCACGGCGCCTGACAACGTCGTCAGCTCGATGTCGAGTCTCGGCAAGTCGAAGAGCTCGCCCGGTTGGTCTTGGCTCACGATGAGCCGCGTCCCGTCGACGCGCGCCTCGACGTTCGGAATATATTTGCTCGTGAGCCACGGCATGACGAAGGACTTCATGCTGTGCCCGGCCGCCTTGGACCACGCCGCGATGAGCTCCTCGTAACCACTCGGCCCCTTCCCCATCCCGTCGATGTACGAGCGCATCCCTCGATTGAACGCCGAGTCGCCCATTACGTAGTTGCCCGAATACAGAATCCACACGCCTTTGCGGTAGTGAATTCGGCCGTTGTCGTAATTCGCGAGGATGCTCTGTTGCCCCTCGAAGCCGCCGGCGAATCCGGCGCGGTCGGCGCCGACCATGTACGAGTTGCGCATGGCGTCCCAATACGTGCGCTCGGCGTCGGCGCCGTACAGCGATCGCAGCATCAACGCCTCGACGAACGTCGCCCACGCTTCGTGGAGAAAATTTGAAGCGCGGCCCGTGCCGTTCATCGTCCACGCGTGTCCCGTCTCGTGCGCGAACGTCTGCGACGCAGACGAGCCAAGCGATCCGCCATTAGCGCCGGAGATCGCGGCGTTGTTCATTCGCACGTTGAATCCGCCGGCGCCGAGCGCGCGATCCTGGACGGCGGCGAGATAGCGCGACGGAAACTGCGGCTCACCGAAACGCGGCTGGAGCAGATCGTACACGCGCTTCGTCACCGCGGCGAGCGAGTCGTGCGAGTGCCGGAACGACGGCGACGTGAAGGATTCGAAGCGGAAGGTGCCGAAGTCGGTGGTCTGCGGCCGCCAGTCGCGATCGTAAATGAGGGCCAGCGCGAACTCGTTGTGCAAGCTCCGACCGCGCACGATTCGCACGCCGTCCTGCACAGTATCTGTTTGCGGAATCGTCGTCGTGAGATAGTACTCGGCCGGAATGCGCGCCGTGATGCTGATCTGCGCCAGCTCGTTCGAGCTCAGATAGTCGAAGAACGGGTGCCAGACGTCGGTGTTGTTATATGCCCCGAACGCCGGCGCGACGGCCGCCGCGCTGTCCGAGGCGCGAGCGCCACGGCTGGCGGCGAGTGAGTAATCGAGAACGAGTTTGGCGGCGTTGGCCTTGGGGGTCTTGATCCAGAGCACGCCACCGCCGAACAGATGCTCGGCCGGCTTTCCGTCGACCGTAACGGAGTGGAGCTGCACGGC
>Ga0070713_100002736_pt1 | contig 11521 bp, 4 predicted proteins | sample LARL82metaG_FD_65465 | JGI IMG/M metagenome (GOLD analysis project Ga0070713, IMG submission 65465) | Corn, switchgrass and miscanthus rhizosphere microbial communities from Kellogg Biological Station, Michigan, USA - LAR L8-2 metaG | ecosystem: Host-associated > Plants > Roots > Rhizosphere ... | reverse complement strand
AGTCCGATCCGGCACTCACGTATAAAGTCAGTGGTCTGCAATTCACTGACAAGGCAAATTATGTCCTGACCGGCGCACTGACTCGCGCCCAGGGTGAATCCGTAGCAAGCAGCCCGTATGGCATCACCCAAGGCTCACTGGCATCCAACAGTAATTACACGATTACCTTCGCCGGAGCGGTTCTGACCATTACTCCGGCGCCATTGACCGTCACCTCCAGCAGCGGCGTGATGATCTTTGGCACCGCCGGGTTTATCGTCACGCCGGTGTACAGCGGATTCGTAAATGGGGAGGGTCCGTCCAATCTGCCGACGGCGCTTGCTTGCGGACCGGCTTTCAGTAACATCAGCCCTGCTGGATCGTATCCCACAGGTTGCACCGGCCCGGCCCTGGACGGCAACTACGGCGTCACCTTCGTTGGTGGCAATCTTGTAGTCTCCCCAGCGAATACACAGACCACTGTTTCTTCCTCGGTCAACCCATCCACCTATATGCAACTCGTCACCTTTACGGCAGTCGTTACAAACACCAGTAACGGCAGTTCGGCCGTCCCAACTGGAACGGTGACCTTCACCGACACATACAACACTCAACAAACCGCAATCTGTTCCAATGTCGCCTTGAGTGTCGTCAACGGACAGGACCAGGCCACCTGCAGTTCCACCACGCTGGGTGATGCGAACCCGAACGCCATCGTCGCGACCTTCACGCCGAGTCCGGCAAACTTCGTCGGCGGAGGCTCGACTGCGCTGCAGCAGAGCGTGAACCCAGCGCCTGCCGTCACACTCAATCCCACATCGATCTCCTTCGGGAACACGAATGTTGGCACTGCCAGCAGTGCTCTGCCGGTAACACTTGGAAACGCCGGTGACGATCTCCTCCGTCTCAACGCCGGTGCATTCGCGATCACCGGGCCGAATGCGAGCGACTTCGTCATTACAAGCACAACATGCGGGGCCGCCATTGGATTTGCGTCCGGAGCAAACACCTGCAAAATCAACATCGTGTTCAAGCCCACCGACACAGGTGTTGAGACTGCGACCTTGCAGATCACGGACAATGACGACAACGCCACGAACGCCCAACAGTTCGTTTCGTTGAGCGGATCGGGCCTCAGCACCATCTCCGGAACGTCGCTTTACACGGATGCAATCTTCGGCACGTCAAACGCCTGCGGCGCCATCACTGTTAGTGGCGGCAGTTTCATCGACAGCTTCAACTCGACGCTCGGCTATTCCGCGTCCAGGCAAAATGCCGGCGGGAATGTCGGCACAAACGGAAACGTGACGCTGAACGGAAGCAACAGCGCCATCTATGGTTCAACCGCAGTGGATAACATATCGACCGGAAGCTGCAGCAAGAGCTCAGTGCTCGGCCTCACCAGCAACGGAGGAGCAAAAGTCACCGGCGGGCTGACTCCGCTGAACGGACCCATCACCTATCCTGCACCGCCGGCACCAAGTCCTGTTCCTCCGACCACGAATCAAACCATCTCTGGTTCATGCCCATCCGGCATGGCGGGTTGCACTAACAGCGGCAGCAAGATGGTAGCGCTCTCTCCGGGACAATACGGAAACGTCACGGCGAGCGGCGGCACCACCGTTCATTTCAGCAAGGGCACATACAACCTGAACAGCCTCACTCTGACTGGCAAGAGCATTGCCACCTTTGACTCGGGCCCGGTGGTCATGAATATCGCCGGAGCTTCGCTCAGCAATGGCAGTCCGGCGATCGATCTGAGTGGCGGCAGTATCGTTAACCCAAGCCACATTCCCGCCAACCTGCAGTTCGCATACGGCGGTTCGCACGGCGTCAATCTGACGGGAGGTGCTGACAGCTACGCGGTGCTGTATGCTCCGAACGCGCTCGTCAACATGAGCGGTGGCACCGATTTCTTCGGCTCCATCATCGGCAGCACCGTTACCAGCAGCGGCGGAACCGCCGTCCACTATGATGCGAACCTGCCGAGCATCGCATCAGGCAACTACATCTGGTTTACAGCGGTGGTGAATAATGCTACTGGACTGCCCGCCAGTCAGCAGGTCAAGTTGTATCTGACCAACGCGAGCATCAGTTTCACAGCCAACAACACTCAATACAACCTGCCGATTCCGAACGGAGTGATAACCTTCAACTCGTCGGCCCAGCCCTCAGGCGCGAAGACCAGCTTTGACCTGAATAACAACAGATGGAGCACCAACGTCGCGAAGAATGGAGCGACGGGCAACACGTTCGTTACGGGCTTTGCATTCCCGGTTCCGGCGAACTTCCCGACCGGTATCCAGAACGTGACGTTCTCAGCCGCATTCTCGACCGACACCCCCGGAATCACTTTGCAATGGCAATGGAACGCGGCCGTGTACAACCAGTTCAGCGCTACCTATGCGATGACTGGAAACAGCAATGTTCTGGGAGTCAATGCGGAGGATGGCGCGGCCAACATCAACGGCGCGGACCTCGCAGGAACGCCCGAGACCTACAAACAGTACGCAACATTTGGAGCAACCGGCGGATACTTTAGCAGCGCCTCGGGGATCGTGCCGACGGTTGCGCAGGTGAGCGCGTCACCCAGCAGTCTGGATTTTGCAAGCCAGACGGTTGGCCAGCCAAGCCCGACGCAGAGTTTCACGCTTACCAACAACTCTTCCAGCGCTCTCACCATAAACGGAATCGCAACAGCCGGCGGTGACGCGAGCGACTTCAAGGAGACAGACAACTGCGCCAGAACCGCCTTAGGGTTTGGAGCGGCGGGAGGATCCTGCACGATCACAGTGACCTTCACGCCGAGCTACGCCACCTTTGAATCGGCGAAGATCGTCATCACGGATACCGCAAACAACAGCCCGCAAACCGTATACCTTTCAGGCTCCGGGGCCGCGCAATAGTTCGCTGGCAAAGAGATGGAAATTCAGTTCGAAATCGCTACCGGATGCGAGCCGGCCAAACCGAAGGATTTACAAATCCAGTTCACGTGGCCGTAAAACGCCTTCTCGGACCCATGACACGGAAAACCGTTCTCGATTGCCGATGCGATTACCAGTGATAATGTCTTTGCCGCCAACTAATCGCGATGGCTTCGCTTAACAGGGTTTCGGGACGTCGATGGTAGTCCGGTTGCCTTTGTTGAATTGATCTCGAGATCTCCAGCAATGGTCGCACGGTCGCTCTCGGAGTATGCGAGACGGAAGTGAATCGGGACTGGCATTCGGCCCCGGGCTTCGGTTAAATGTTTTCCACCTTTTTATTTCTGAGCGCCTGGCCAATGTGAATCGGGGGATAGTCGCACTCCGCGAAAACCCACTCCCTGTCTTTTCCGTCGATAAGATTTTGATCAAACAGAATTACGGTCCTGCAGTGCCCGCAACGGAATCCAAGATGTCCTCTGTCCCAGGTCGTCTTCTTGTACCAACCGAGGTCTGTCTGCGCCACCTTCAGAGTGCTTTTGCAGCTTCCGCACACCACCTTCTGTGACCATTCGGGGCCGACTGAAACGATCTCCATGGGTAGCTCCTATTGTTGTTTTTGAAATATCAGCTTCGATGCGCTTCTGCGTCGAATGTCCAAGTCAAAACAGACGCCGGGAAGGGAACCGATCGAATCCTAGTTTGTCCTGGTGGTAGGGATTGTAATTTACCGCGATAGGCTTGGGACAACAGGATTCCATGCGACCTGCGGATTTTTTCTGCTCAGCCCTTGTTGTCAACCTTGGATCCCGCTCTTGTTTTGTCAGCCTCGATATTGTTCGTCGCTCACCTTTTCGAGCCAGTCGACGGTCTTGCCATCGAGCTTTTCCTGGATTGCGAAATGGGTCATCGCCGTGGCAGGCGAAGCGCCATGCCAGTGTTTTTCTCCGGGCGCAAACCAAATGACGTCGCCGGGCCGAATCTCCTCGATTGGCCCGCCTTCGCGCTGCGCCCGGCCAAGCCCCGCGATGACAATCAGCGTCTGGCCGAGCGGGTGTGTATGCCACGCCGTCCGCGCGCCAGGCTCAAACGTGACGCTGGCTCCGACTACGCGCGCAGGATCAGGCGCACTGAAAAGCGGATCGACGCGCACTGCTCCAGTGAACCAGTCGGCCGGGCCTTTAGCCGAAGATTGCGAGCCGCTTCGTGTGATTTCCATAAGTCTCTACTCCTCCCAACAGGGAGCCGAAGGGGCTCGTATCCAATGGCGAACCCCTGGTCCACAATTACTCCGACTTCAGCGAAGCCATGTCGATTGAAAAACGATATTTCACATCGGCCTTGATGACACGATCGTATGCCTCGTTCACTTTCTGAATGGGGATCACTTCGACGTCGGAGGTGATGTTGTTCTTTCCGCAGAAGTCGAGCATCTCCTGGGTCTCCGCGATGCCGCCGATGAGAGAACCAGAGAAACTGCGGCGCGCGAAGATCAGGCCGAAGACTGAAACCGGGAGCGGCTTTTCCGGTGCGCCGACCATGGTGAGGTTCCCGTCACGACGAAGCATCTGGATATAGGCGTTGATGTCGTGTTCGACAGCCACCGCATCGAGAATGAAATCGAAGCTGCCTGCGTGTTTGGCCATCTCGTCAGCATTCTTCGAAATCACAACCTGGTCTGCTCCGAGGCGAAGCGCATCGTCCTTCTTTCCGGGGGATGTGGTGAAGACGACGGTGTGGGCGCCCAGTGCGTGAGCGAATTTCACGCCCATGTGGCCGAGGCCGCCGAGACCGACAACGCCTACCTTCTTGCCCTTCGTAACGCCCCAGTGTCGCATCGGAGAATAAGTTGTAATGCCGGCACACAACAGAGGCGCCGCTGCCGCGAGATCGAGATTCGATGGAACGGAGAGGACAAAACCCTCGTCTACCACGACGCTGTCGGAATAGCCTCCGTACGTCACTCCTCCGAGATGCTTGTCGGGAAAGTTGTAGGTGAGAATCAGATTCGGGCAGAACTGCTCGAAGCCCGCCCGGCACTCGGGGCACGTCCGGTCCGAATCGACGAGGCAACCCACTGCCGCGAGGTCGCCCTGCTTGAACTTCTTCACTGCGGATCCGACCCGGGTCACCCGGCCGACAATCTCGTGGCCCGGAACGCATGGGTAGACGGTGGGCATCACGCCGCTCCACTCATTGCGCGCCTGGTGAACATCGGAGTGGCATATCCCGCAAAACAGGATCTCGATTTGCACGTCGGTCTCTGTCGGATCGCGGCGTGCGATGGTAGTTGAAGCGAGGGGTGATGTCGCACTGGCAGCAGAGTATGCTTTTGCGTTGTACATGGGGATTTCCTTCACCTCACAAATATGCGGCGAGCACTTCGCCTCATTCAGACTATAAAAGAGCGGTCTCCACCGGTATCCCGATCCTTCCGATTTTTTGCCTGATTCTGTCCGGGGCTGGATTTTTTGTGCCGGACTGAAGGCGATGACGCTTCCTCGAGGAACCTTCGGCGAACTGGCGCGTACAAATAAGAAAGGGCCGGGAGGATTGCTCCCGGCCCTTTTTCTGGTTCAGTTGGAGTTTAGAAGCTTGCCCGCATGCCGAACTCCATCTTGCGGGGGGTGTTGTACTGCTTTCTTTGCACGCCCCAAGTGGGAGTGTTTGAAATATCAAGGACGGGGTCGGCAAGAATGTCGTGGTTGAAGACGTTGGTGAAGATCACCGAGAGATCGAGAGAGACGCTCTCGAAGACTTTGACGTTCTTCGCCAAGCTCATGTCCACGTTCCAGTACGGCGTGGCTGTGATCGGACCGAATCCAGGATTTTTGGAGTCGATGCCGAGGATGGGTGCGCGAACCTGGTTATATACAGCTTCCGGATCCTTGAACATGTTGATGGCTCGGCTTCCCGGACCGGCCACCTTCGTTCCTACACCGTTGGAGCCCGCGACGTTGTAGTGCGAAGAATTGCCGGCGTTGTACTTGCTGGTGAAGACGCATTGTTCGTTGGAGAAGTAGCTGGCGGCATCAGCGCTGCCGAATGATTGACCATCGGTCTGGGTGTTGCAATAAAGTGGCTCGCCGCTGCCCGCAGTGAAGATCGGGGCAAGCGACCATCCACCGAGTGCGCGGCCAAGGATGCCCTGCTGGCCCTTGAAATAGGGCTCGTTCCAGACCATGTAGGAGTTGTAGACGAACTTGCGGTTGAATCCTTGCACGCCATACATCTTGCCCAGGTCGAAGGCGTCGTTCGGAGTGATTTCGCTGCTTGCCTGGACGACGGCGCCTGTACCGAGAGCCTTGCTATAGGTGAAGTTGTTGTGCATCAGCAGCCCGTGCCAGTTTTGGGTAATCAAGGTGATGAAGCCACCGTGGTAGTTCCCATAGCCGGTGCTGGCGTTTAGGGCCAGGCCGCTCGACGCGATCTCTGGGTGGTTGATGTCCCCACTGTTGTTCATCATCGTGGGGGTTGATGCGCTGAAGTTGAATTTGCCTGCGTCAAGATCCGACCAGAGACTCCATACCGCCTGAGTGGTAAGGTTGTCGAATTCCTTGTCGGCTACGGCCGCGGTGCAATTGGCATATCCGGTACAGTAGCCGGAAGCCGCGAGAGAAGATTCAAAGAACGGCTGTGCAGCAATGCCCGATGGAACGCCTGCGGCTCCGCAATCTGCAGCAGACTTCGCGCACCCCAGCGCAGTTTCCAAAGCCGCATAAGCTGATTTGAAATCCTGGCCGCCGGAAACCATCATGTAAGGGACAACGTTGAGGTTGTAGGGTTCGTATTCGTGATGAATCAGGCGCCCGATGTAGCCAACCTCCAATGTGTTCTGACGATTGATCTGGCGCTGAATGGTCAAATCGAACGAGTCGGAGACGTTAGGCCGGAAGTCGGGATCAAGGCCTTCGGCCGCCGAACTCGCGGCGTTGTTATAACCCGGAAAGACCGGTTGCGGCAGGGTGGCGCTGGCTGGCGCTAGCGGGGCTGTGTTTCCATCTACGCCAATGCGGAAGGCCGTCGAGACGGTTGGGTTGGCAGGACCGCACTTGCCCGTAGCGAGTGGCTGGGTGCACTGCACCGGCTGAATCAAGCCGACGCCCAGGAGAGGCACCAGCACCAGGTCCACACCATTCAGACGTCCATAGACACGGCCATAGCCCGCGCGGATGACGGTGCCTTCATGGCCAAAGATCTTGCTTCCCAGGCCGTCGCCATTGAAACGTGGGTTCCACGCCACTCCGACGCGCGGACTGAAGGAGCCATAGAACGGATTGTAGGGATATTTGCTTCCTTTGCCGACGTTTTGGACCAGGGCAAATCCGAGTTGAGGGTTGTAGACCTGGCCCTTCAATGCCGCGGCCTTTTTCTGTGCCAGGTAGTCCAGGGTCTTGACCGGTTCGTCTGCAGCGTCTACCAGTACGGTCTGCTTGCCGCTCGCTTCAGTCGGAGGCATTTCCAGCGTCCACCCCATGCCGTAGCTCAGAGTGAAGGACGGCTTCAGGTGCCAGGTGTCGCTAAAGTACACGTTGTAGTAGGGGATGGTGCTCTTGTCGAAGGCGTGGGTCAGCGGCGGGTTCAGGGCTAGCGTTGGTCCGGTGCGCGTGTACGCCACCTGTGCCGCAGTCACAATTCCGAGGGCAGCGGCTGCAACTCTGGCGGCCGTGGTGCCTGTCGGATAACCTGCGTTTTGCAACTCCGTGAGATCGAGGTTTTGTGCGCCCTTTCCATTATTCTGCCCGAGCTGGTAGGTAGGAGTGAAGTTGATGCCGCCGCCGTTGTCGGAGCGCTGGTGGAAGTTGAAGTTGTGCTGGTACTGCCCGCCGAAGGTGATCAGGTGATTGCCCTTAACCAGAGTGAGATCGTCGCGGAAGAAGTTGTCCTGACCATCCCAGAAGCGGGTGCGGACGTTTTGTGTGTTGACGTTGAAAGGGGCGAGCGGCGTGGCTGTTTCACCGAACGGCTCCAGGGCCCCACCTAGTCCATCGATCTGCGGCGGGGCGTCTTTGGTAGCCCACGACCAGTAGTTGCGCAAGAAGCTGTAGTGGAAGTCGTTGGTTAGCGACGACGTTATGTTTGTGGTAAGTCCCGCCACGTAATACCACGGCTGCTGCGGACGCGTGGCGACGGAAGCCGCCTGACCCAGTTTATCGCCCTTGAAGAATCCTCCGATGTCGATCTGGCTGGTGGAAGCCTGCGTCAGCTTGTAATAGCGATAGCTGGTCATAAAGTGCCACCTGTCGCTGAAATCATGGTCGAGCCGGGCGACGAAGAAGTTGTCCTTGGTCGGCAGGTTCAAGGTGCCCTTGAATTCGTACTCGTTTACGCCATCGCACGTTGCGCTATTGATGTCGGGACAACCAGCGATCCCGGCGGGTTCGTACTTGTTCCACATTTGCTGGACGACCGGGTTGATGCCGATGTGGCGTGGATCGATGGCGGCCAGATCGTAGGTTTTAGAACCGAAGGTGACGATGCCGTTGCGCAAATTCGGCGAAGGTACTTGGGCCTCGTAGATTTGAGAATTTGGGAAACGGTATCCCTGGTAAAGCGCAAACAGATAGGTCTTGCCGCCCATGAAATGGGGTAGAATCGGACCGCCCGCACCAAAGCCATACTTGCTGTAGTGAAAGTCGGGGGGAGCCGCATAACCCTTGGCTCGGTAATTGTTCTGCCAGGTGTTGGCGCTGAAATTGTTGTCGAGGTAGTATTCGTAGCCGGTGCCGTGCCACCTGTTCGTACCGCGCTTGGTTACAACTTCAACCTGCGCACCAGCCGAGTTGTTGAAGTCGGCGGTCTGGTTGGTCGCGTTGACTTTGAACTCTTCCACGCTGTCTGCCGGGGTGGGCATCACACCGGTGGGGCCCGCCGCGACGGCGGAATTTTGGTTCGCGACTCCTGTCGGATCGCCTGCAAACGAACCCGTGTAGACGGACATGCTGCCGTCCATGTCATTGGTATTGTTGCCGCCGTCCAGCGAAAATGTGCTTTGGTCGACCACTGTGCCGGCCACGCTGCCATCTGGACTGACGCCCACCTGCAAGGTGGTAAAGGTGCCTGCATCATGGAGAAGGCTGGGAAGCTGAGCAATCGCTTCCTGCTCAACAGTGCTACCTACCGTCGCGTTCAGGGTCTGCAGATCGGTCCCGGCGGCTTGCACCTCGACCGTTTGCTGCGCGCTGCCAACATGCAGTTTGAAGTTTGCTGTGGTCTGCGTGCCAACCTGGACGGTTTGATTGGAGATCTTGTTGAGTTCGAATCCCGCTTTGCTCGCGGTAATGATGTAAGCGCCCGGTGCGATGTTGACGAAAACATATTGGCCGGTGTGGCCCGTGACCGTTGTCCGGGTGTCGTTCGTTGAAGGACTCGTCAGGGTGATGGTTGCGTCCGGAACTACGGCGCCGCTCTGGTCGGTGACCGTGCCGACGATTGTGCCTGTATTCGTGGACTGCGCTAAAGCGAATGTTGCGCCGATACAACACAGACAGATTACGAGCGCGATCGCTCGAATTGAGAATCGTGATTGCTGTTGCGTCATGAAGCTGCCCCTCCAGGTAATTGAAATTGAGTCCCATGACGGGACCCACGATGCTGCAAAAGGCCGAACACTGATGTGAATCGGCTCTTCTACATATGTCCCAGCGGCAAGACTTCTGAGCGCCTCCATTTTTTGGTCTTTTCGATGGACGAAAAAAACAAAACCAAAAACTGGTAGAACCGTCAAAATCTCTGATCGCTGAGTGTTCCGTTCCAATGACCGCTTTCAAAGCATGATGCCGCGAAAAATAATAACGAACCTGCTCGCGAGTCATACCTCGGAGTCATTTGAGGTTCGGTATTCTTGGAACCGCTGAACCGCGAGGGTCCCGGGGAATTCACGCTCAGCCTTGATCTACTGCATACGAACGCTTAGTGTGCTGAAAATGTCAGTCTCGCAAATGCCATTTCATGCGTGGGAAACGTCGTTGAGAATCTCTCGTCGATTCGAAGTAGATGGAACATTGTCGTCAAACGGCGGGGAACCGTTTCTTTCGGAAGATCGCCCTGGAAGATGCAGGGATCCTTCGAAAGTTGCTCCAAAATATCACGTAATTGTGATCTATTCAAGAACGATTAATAAAAGAAACTTCCGTAAAATCCTGTTTTTCGTAGGAATTAACGAACCCTGCATCCAGAGTTAGCCCCCTGTCGCACGCTGGTGATGGCCGAAAATTCGGAGCCGAAATGTGCTTGTTGCTCTGCCTTCGGACTCGTAAATCGATTTTGCTAAACCCCTGTGTAGATCTGCAGCGGCGCCCAGAAGAAGGGCTTGCGAAACTCGCCCTGGGAATGCAGCAGGGTGAGCTTGGCCTGCCGCAGGGCCTCGGCGGGAGTCCGGCCGTCTTCGAGGCCCTGGTACAGGGAGCCCATCAGACGTGGCGTCGATTCCTCGCTCACCTCCCAGAGGGCGCCGATTACGTGATGCGCTCCGGCCCGCAGGAAAGCCCATGACAGGCCAACGAGTCCCTCTCCCGCATAGGAGCGGGTTCCGCTTCCATAGCAGGCGGAGATGGTAACCAGGCGCGCATGGATCGGATGCTTCATGATGTCGCGGGCGTGCAGCTTGAAAGAGTCTGCTTCGGTCGTTGAGCGAGAGAGGATAATTGCCGAGTCCAGCGGATCGATGCGGCTGGCCACACCATGGGCTACGAAATGGATGTAGGTAAACTTTTGCGGAGCGCTTGCCAGATAAGATCCGGCGGTTGCCTTTTCTCGCCCGAAGACAGTCACTTCCGGGGCAGGGAAGTGCTTCTCGATCTGATCCATTTCAGATGCTGCCTTGGGCAGGTCGGGATAATCCGGGTTGGGCGACACAGCGTCGCCCACCAACAGAAGCCTGTTTCCGATTCGCTCAGAAGGCTTCGCAATGGCGAGTAGCTCAAGAGATGAGGCGGAGACGAGCGTCGCATCTTCAATGAAGTAATGTGAGACTGGCTCCGGCACGATTAGCGTTTCGAAGTTCAGCTGGCTGAGCACGCCGTCGTTCAGGATCACCACGGTTGAGCCTGGCCGAATGAGTTCGCGAGCCGGCGCGACAAGCATCCGATAAAGGGCAGCGCCATCCGCATTGGAAGTTTCGACCGGATCACTTAATCCAAGCAGCGCCTTGCGATATCGCTCAGCGACCGGTGTGATCTGGTCCTGCGCGGGCAGCCTGAACATGCTTGTCTTCGCGGGTGCGATCGCCCACAAATAGGATTCGCGCGGGCCTAGCCAGTAAAACAGAAGTGTCGCATTCGTTTTGCGTGCGATCTCGCCGGGGTGAAAAGACGCATGCGCGACTGACGGGGAATTGGACGTCACCTCAAGCCCCTGCTCAAGGGTGCGAGCACGGCTGCGATCAGCAAGCGCGAGCGCCTCGTCGGTCTTGTGATGAGCCACGAGAAAGTGTATGTAGTCGTCGTAAATGCTGGTGGCATTGGCAAGGAAAGGAAGCTTTGACTCTTCGTTCTTGAGCGAAGCTCGTGCCGATTCAAATGTGGAGAGCGAGGTCTGATACATCTGATCGGCTTGGACGCTACGGCCTTCTGCCTCGTAGAGCCGAGCCAGTTCGTGCTGTGCACCGAGTTTCATGG
>Ga0070713_100002735_pt1 | contig 11524 bp, 9 predicted proteins | sample LARL82metaG_FD_65465 | JGI IMG/M metagenome (GOLD analysis project Ga0070713, IMG submission 65465) | Corn, switchgrass and miscanthus rhizosphere microbial communities from Kellogg Biological Station, Michigan, USA - LAR L8-2 metaG | ecosystem: Host-associated > Plants > Roots > Rhizosphere ... | reverse complement strand
ATGACCGGCTTGGTGACGCCGGTGATGATCTGGGCCTCGGTGTAGTCGAAGTAGCCGGCACCGCCCCAGATCGAGGTGAAGTCCGGGCCGGGGGTGAACTTGATGCCGCCGCGGGCCACGTTCATCTCCGGCACGTCCAGCATGCCGTCGTTGGTCTCCTGCTCGAACAGGTCGTAGAGCACGGTCGACGGCGCGCACCAGCCGGTACCGGCGGCGGTGAGGGCGTTGGTGTCGGCCTTGCTGCCGGCGTTCTTGGCGGCCAGCTCGATGCTGGCGAGCAGGGAGCCGCCGGGCAGCCGACGCTCGTCGGCCACGTGCGCGATGAAGTCGGAGATGTCGCTCTCCGGGCCGACGCTGGCGGTCAGGTCCGCCGGGTAGTCGATCTTGATCTGGGCCACGCCGTTCTGCTGCGGCTGCCCGTTCGGGCCCAGCGCCGAGTAGGAGATCAGGTTGCGCTCCACCGCCTTGGCGACGGTGAGCCAGTCGACCTCCTCGCCACCGCGCATGCCGGGCGCGCCGGCCGCGGCGAGCAGCGTGGCCTTGAGGAGCGGACGGCCCTCGGCTTCGCCCTCGGTGGGTACCGTCTCGGCGGCCGGCTTGAGGCCGGAGGCGACGGTGGAAACGCTCGGGGTGCTCTTCTTCGCCGCCGGCTTCACGGCGGGGGCCTTGGGCTCCTCGGGCTCGGCCGGGGTGTCGGTGTCGGCCTCGTCGTCGGTGTCGTCCTCCAGGGCCTGGGACAGCGCGGCGTACGCGCCGGCCACCTTGTCCTGGCGGGCGGGCTTGGCCAGGGCGGCCTTGGTCCGGTCCACCAGTGCCTTGAGGGCGTGCATGGTGTCGATGTCGTCGTCCGAGGCGTCGTCCACGTCCATCTCGGCGTACGCGCTCGCGGCGGCCTTCGCGTTGTTCAGCAGCGCGCGCAGCTCGTCCTGAGTCTGCGTGGCGAACTGGTCGTCGGCCGGCACGGCGAAGGGGATAACAGCAGCCATCGCGGCTGACTCCTTCGAGGGGTGTTCATCGCGCCCGGCCGGACCACAGCAGCACCAGTACGCCAACGCTGTGGATCATACGGCACGGTGAGCACTGGTGGCACACACTGCCACCAGCGGATGCGAATACCCCTCGCCATCGCACATAACCGGCATTATGTGCGGCCTGGACTTACTAGCTAGCAAGGGTGATAGCGGACTTACCCCCCAGAGCGCCCTAGGACGGTTTGGGGGGCGTGACCGGCGCCCTTGACGCACGCCGCATACCCCCTGTATGCTGGGCGGACACAGAAAGGACACACGTCATGACAACCCCCGAGAGCACCCAAACCCCCGGACCGGGCTACGACGCGGTGACCGCACGAACCGACCTGGTTGGCCGGCTGGCCGCCTTCCACGAGCGGGTGGGCACCTACCTGCCCGGCGATGTTGAGCTGGACGACAACCTGCCCCACCAGTACGCCGAGGCGGCGGTGAAGATCATGACCACCGGCCACCCGACCAGCCGCAAAGAGGTGGCCTCCGCGGTGCTGCTGATCCTGTTCGGCGGCGGCCTCTACGTCCCCGACCCCGAATTCTGGCGCACCGACCTGGGGCAGCTGGTCTACGAGGCAGGCGACTGGCCCGGCCACTACCTGAGCGTTTCCGAGGCGACCCACGTGCTGCGCGTCTCCCGCGGCCGGGTCCACCAGCTGCTCGCCGAGAAGAAGATCGAGCGCTCAGACGTGGTGGAGGGTGCCCCGATCGCGGCCCCGGCCCTGCGCGAGCGGTGGGAGAAGATGCGGGCGGTGACGGGATGAGCGACGCCGACGAGGCGGTGGCCGTGGCCTTCCCGATCGTGATGCCCGACGAGCCGTTCATCCGGGTGCAGGTGCAGCGCACCGCCACCGTCACCTTCACCTACTGGGAGCACGTGCCCGGCACCGACGAGGAGGCGGCCCGCGCCTACGTCGAGGCGAACGCACTGCCGCCGAATCTCGACGTAGAGATCGGTCCCATGTTGACGCCTGACCTACAGCGTTCTTGGGGGTACCGTATTACCTCGGGTCACTGGTCCACCCCCGAGAGTGCCCAGTCGCCCGGTACAGCCCCACCCCCCGCACAACCCCAGCGGAGGCCGCGCCAGAGGGCGCGCCAGTAGGAGGGCACATCCATGGCACGAGGCTGCGCCAGTTGCATGCTCGTCACGATCACCCAGCCCGACGCACCGACGGATCACCTGTCCATCCACACGGGTGGCAACGTGGACGCCGCGCTCGTGGTGCTGGTGACCGGCGTAAGCACGATGCTTGACCCCACCGTGCTGGGCGATCCTCCCAGCTACGCGGGCGGCTCGCTCATCGAGATCCTGGAGGGCGTGTGCGCCGAGTTGAGCGTGCCGTCCAGTAGGAATCGGGTCGGCGGGATGCCGATCACGTTCGATCTCGGGGCCCGTACCGCCCGGATGGACTCGCCGCGGATGGGTCACGGCCCCACGTTGACGCTGGAGAACTGGCTGGGCATGGCCGGGTACCTGCTGCACCGTCGCCGGCAGGCCAGCCAGGTGGCCACGCTCAACTGAGCAGACTCGAACCAGTACACCCCCTAGACTCGCTTGGTCTAGGGGGTGTACTATGTGGATCGTCAGCTACCGAGCACAGCCCCCCGAGGGGAGACGCCCCCGATGCCCACGCTCACCGCCACCAGCCGCTATCGCTGGTCAATGCACTACGACGGCCAGACCGGACAGCACGAGCGGCGTGCCCGCGCCGCCCTCCGGGAGATCACCGACGACGTGATCGCGCTCGGCGCACCCGGTACCTACCGCTTCCAGCTGCCCACCGGCGAGGATGAGCGGCCGACCAGCGTGCTGCCCAGCAGCGCCCAGAACCTCTCCCGTGCCTGCTGGAGCGAGGAGCCTTCCGACCCGTGGGGCAGCGCGCCCCTGTTTCCCGCCTACTGAGGAGAACCCCGTGAAGAACACAGACATCCTGCTCGGCGTCGAGTATTACTACCGCGACACCAAGGACTGGGCGCAGCCCGAGTGGACCCATCCCCAGGAGAAGCCGGTGGTGCGCCTGGACGAGAAGCGCTACCGCGCGCCGGACACCTGGGCGCGCGATTTCAACTACGTCGAGGACACCAAGGGCGGCTACATCCGGTGCCGGTACGTAGGCGGCAGCGCCGACGTGTACCTGCGCCCCCAGCACCTCCACGGCCCATTCGACGAGGTGTACGCGCAGGTCAAGGCGTTCTGCGACGAGCGCGATGCCAAGCGCAAGGCGGAAGCCGACGAGCGGGCCGCGCAGCAGTCGGAGCTGGTCGAACTGGCCCGGCTGGTCAGCGTGCACGTCAACCCCGACGGTCGGCCCATGCTGCTCGACGCGAGGCAGGGTCGCCGGCTCATTCTCTCGGACGGCCCGACGGCGACGGTGGACCGGCAGTTTCTGCGCTACACCCTGGCGACTGTGCGCCAGCACGCGCGCGACCTGGAGGAGGCGCACGCGGAGGTGGAGCGGCTGGTCGACCAGTGCGACCAGCTGCGCGTCTCCCTGAACGAGGCCACCGCAGAGCGCCCCGTCTTGTACTGAGCCAGCACAGCAAAGGGCCCCCCGCCGCGAGGCAGGGGGCCCTATCTGTTTCCTGGGGAGGTAGCAGACGTGGACAGCCTACAGGCCTTGCGAGGCCAGCCAGACCTGTGCGTCAGGACTTGGCCACGGGGGTGATGGTGCCGCCCTGGCCAGCGCGCTTGAGGGCGAACTGCGCCTCCGTCTCGGTGGGGAACTTGCGCGTCGTCCCGTCCGCGTAGGTGACCAGGAACTCCTTACCAGCCGCGCCGCAACCGCAACCCATGCCTACTCCTCCCCGGTGCCAGCCAGGCTGGCCAGCAGCTCGTTCTTCGCCAGCTCGAACACGTCGCACTGGGCCTCGGACAGGCTCGTGCGCAGCCCCACCATAGCGTCGGCCAGGTCGCCCTCCCGGCGCTCGCGCGCGGCGGCGGCGCGCAGCTCGTCGCGCTCCTGCTCGCGCAGCTCGGTCACCGTCTGGCGGATCACCTCGCGCAGCTCGGCCACGTCCGGCTGCGCCTGGGTGGGTACCAGCGCGCCGGCAGAGGTGAGCGCCTGCGGTTCGCCGGCAGCGGCCAGCGCCCGCGGGATCGGGAAACCGGCCGTGTTGACGTGCAGGGCGGCCACCAGCTCCAGGTTGCCGGCCACCCGCCGCCAGTCGCCGGACAGCGGCGCGGCGCGCATCGTGGAGTAGGCCGAACTGGTCGCCGTCGGGCTCATCGCGCCGGCCACCCAGATGCCGTGCTCGTCCTGTCCGGCCCGCACGTACGCGCCCACCGCGCTGGTGGAGTCGTAGTGGTCGGCCGCCGCCGCGTAGCCCAGGTGGTGCTTGGCGTGGCCGCCGCCGTAGGTGAGCCGGCCCACCGGGATGCGCTTGCCGGAGGCGGTGACCAGCTCGCCGGTGTGGAAGTAGGCGTAGTTGGTGCGCGACTTGGGCGGCTGGATGCAGGCGTCGCCGATGCCGGTGTGGCAGGTGCCCCACGCGGCGAGGTGGCCGAAGACGCGACCGTCGTCGGTGATGGTCAGCGGGGTGGGTCCGCTGAGCTGCGGATCGTGGAACCACTCGTCGGGCGGGGTGTCCAGTGTGGACGGTGCGCCGGCCGCGGTCATCGTGTCCCAGCTGGCCGGCAGGGCGTCCACGAACGCCTGGCCCTTGCGGTGGGCGATGGCGGTCAGCCGCTCCCGGAACTCGTCCATCGGGATGAGTGGCTTGGCCCGGCCGTAGCTGGACACCGCGTCGTGCACGTCCTGCGGGGTGACGATGGGGAAGCGCCGGCCCTTGGGGTCGATGAAGTCGGCGGCCTCGATCTTGCCCCGGTCGACGCCGCCGCCCACGTTGGGGTCGGTGGCGTACTGGCCCACGTAATCGTCGTGGTCGGGCTCGTCGTCGGCCATCGCCTTGCGCGGCTTGCGCTTGGCGAACTCCTCGTCGTCGGTGTCGAGCAGTCCGGCCTGCTCGGCGGCCTCGTGAATGCTCACGAACTCCTCCACGCTGAATGTCTGCGTCTCGCCCGCGTTGGCGTTGACGTTGGGGTCGCCCCCGGTGTCCAGGTCGGTACCGTACTGGCCCTGTCCGGCCAGCTCGGCGAACGCGGCGATGGGTACCAGGGTGGCGGCCCGGATGCGGGCCTTGGTGACGGCCTGCACCGGGTGGGGCTGCTCGCCGTCGCACCCGCACGCCAGCTGCTCGGCGGCCTGGGCCAGGGTCTGCTTGGGCTTGTAGAGACGCCCCTCGGATTCGGACGAGTCGAGGTCGACGGACGGGCCGACCACACCGTTCTTGGCCAGGTACAGGGCTTCACCCGCGCGCTTGCGGATGTCCTCGGGGGCGTCGTCGCCGTCGAAGAACACGCCGGTGCCGATGGGCTGGCCCTGGTCCCCGGCGTAGTCGATCTTGTCGATGCGCCCGACCACGTGCGCCTGGGCGTGGCCGCCGACATCCTCGGAGACGTGCCGGAACGGCAGCGGCGTAGCCAGGTGGTCCAGCACGCCGGGATCGAACATGCGCTTGTCTCCGGTCGGCTTGCCCATCACCGCGAGCGGCATGCGCCACGGGGTGCCCGTCTTGGCCATCACTTCTCCAGGGGGATCGCGCCAGGAACCTGAGAGGGATCTTCCCACGAGGTTGGCGGCAGCTTCTCGGTGCGCACGATCGCGGCCTGGGCCGCCTCGGGCAGCTCGTCCCAGGTGCTCGCGCCGCCGGTGGAGATCGCGTCGATGACGGTCTGCCGGTCGTCCGGGTCCGGGTCGTGTCCGCCGAAAGCGTTGTCGATGCGCTCCAGCAGCTGTGGGCTGATCACTTGTGGTCCTCCGCCTGCACGATCAGGATGGCGCGGTTCAGGATGTTGAACGAGGGCGTCGACTTGCTCGCGCCCAGGTGGGAGGCCTGCGAGTCGGTGAGGATGAGGGCGTCGAGGCCTTGCGCGATGCCGAGTCGGCCGGCGTCCTGGAGCACCCGCGAGGTGCCGTAGTAGCCGCGCGCCTCGGTGACCTTCTTCGAGCCCTCGGCCGTCTTGATGTCCTTGGGGATCAGGGCCCGCACGATCGAGCCACCCGAGCCGTAGTAGCCCGCGGCGTACTGGCGGGCGGTGCGCTCGACGGTGGAGAAGTAGTAGCCGTTGCCGAAGATGCCCTTGCCGAAGTAGGCGTCCCCGTAGCGCAGGTCGTCGTTGATCTGCTTCGCCGTCTTGCCGCCGCCGTCCTTCACGCCGCGGTACACCACCCAGTAGTCCCCGGTGGCGATCAGCTTGTCGATGTCGGCCTTGGGCAGCACGGTGGGCAGCGCGTCGTAGCCCTGGGCCGCGGCGAGGGCGGCGAGGCGACCGTCGGCGGTCTTCCCGTCGTACTTCGTCTTGTCGGCGTTCACCTGGGCGCGCAGTGCCGCGTGCTTGCCGGTCGGGTCGGCGGCCAGCATGTCCTTGCCGCGCACCACCTTGCCGGCCGTCTTACGGGTACCCGACGGGGTGAGGCGGGGCAGCTTCTTCGTGACCGCCGCAACCTGGGCGATGGTCGGCGAGCCCTTGGGCGGCAGGATCGACGCCACGTTCTGCTCGAACGCACCACCGGCCAGCGGCGCGAGCAGCCGGCCGTTCTTGTCGAGGTCGCGGATCTCCTCGATGGTCAGCCACTTCGCATCGGCGGTCTCCCCGCCGTGGGATGCGCCCTTGAGGTTGGGCACCAGCTGCTTGTCCACGGTGGCGACCACGCTGGTGTACTTCCAGCCCGGCTGGGCGGCCTCGTGGTAGCCGTGCACCTTGGCGGCGGCGAAGTCCTTGGGGTCGAAGCCCAGCTCCTCCAGCACCTCGCGGGTACCGCCCTGGTACGCCGTCTCGTTGGAGTCGATCGCGCCGCCCGGGTAGTGCCACTTGCCTGGGTCGGAAATGCCGGGCCCGCGCTGCACCATGAGGTAGCGGCGCTTGCCGTCGGGCCCGTCGTGGGCGAGCAGCACGCCGGCCGCGCCGTACTTGCCCCACACCCGCTTGCCGTTGGAGAGGGTGATGAAGCCGTCACCGCCGTGGCCCGGGTTGGGTGACTGCACGAGCAGCCCGGCCTGGGGTACCGGCAGCCGGGTCTGCCCGGTGACGGAGCCGGCCGGCGGGTAGATGGCCTGCGGGCCGACCTGCCCGGCCGGTGTGCCGGCGGCGGTGAACCGGGTGATGAAGCCCTGCGCCTTGAGCTTGTTGGTGCCCTTCGAGGTGGTGGCAACGTAGGACAGGTCGCCCAGCACCTGCTGCTGCTCGGGCCCGTTGAGCTGGGAGAAGTCCCCGGCGGTGAGCGCCCCGTACGTCTTGATCTGGTGCGCGGCGGTGTGCGCCTGCGGGTGGACGCCGTAGATGGTGTCCAGTGCCGCCTGCACCTTGGGGTTGCTGCTGGTGGTGATCGGCGCGGGCAGGCCGGTGACGCCGGGGCCGGGCGAGCCGACACCGAGCGGCGTCGGGCTCGGGTGGTACTTGGCGACCAGCGCGGTGGCGCTCCGGTCGCCTCCCGCCGCGAGCCGTGTCAGCTTCGCATCGATGGCGTCACGGAAAGCCGGCGGCAGCTTGTCGTACTCGGCCTTGTCCACCTTGCCGAGTGCGGAGAGCAGGCTCGGGTCGGCGTTGCGCGTCGGGTCGGCTGCCGTGATGGCGCGCTCGGCGTCGTAGGAGTAGGTGAAGCCCTTAAGTTCGTCCAGCTGCCCCTGCGCCTCGTAGCGCACGCGCAGGTCCGGCGGCGGCTGCATCGCGGCGGGCGGGTTGGCGAGCCGGGCCAGCGCGTCGTCCACGGCCTTGCGGTCGAGGGCGGTGAGGCTGCGGTAGTCGCCAGCGTCGAGCAGCTGGAGGTCGCGCAGGGCCTCGTCGGGGGTGTGGAATTCGGCGTCGAACCGGGCGGTGGCCACCGCCCGGTTCTTGTGGGCGACCTGGTAGCTGGGCAGCTCGTCGCGCAGGCGCGCCAGCTCGTACGCGGCGGTGGTGCTGCGCGGGGCGATCGGGCTGAACTGCGTCTGTGGCAGCAGCGCCTGCACCTGCATCGCGTTGTTGAGGTAGTCGTCGAGCAGCTTGCGAACCAGCGGCGGCATGTTCCGGTAGTCGGCCGACGTCAGGTCTCGCGCGGCCGGCAGCGGGTCGATGCCCTTGCCTCCCCTACCGCCGGTGGCCGCGTGGCTGGTGATGTCGTCCAGCAGCATCTGCACCTTGGGCGGCAGCGTGGTGGCCTTGCCGTCCACCTTGTCCAGCAGCTCCTGAGCGCGGATGGCGGCGGCATGGTCATAGGTGGTGATGCCGCTGGTCGGGTTGAGCACCGAGTCGATGCGCTCGCGGGCGGTCGCCCGGATGGCGTCCTTGGCCTGGTTGTCCAGCCGCTTTGCCAGGTTGTGGGTGTCCCACTGGTCCAGCAGGTCACTCAGGTTCTGGTCCTTGGCCTGGTCGGGCATGGCCAGCAGCCGGTGGTCGATGAAGTCGTTCATCGCGGCGTTGATGATGTCCGGTACGTGCGCCGGGGTGCCCGGGTTGTTGAGGTCGGCGGTGATGTAGCGGGCAAGGGCGGTGCTGGTGGGCTGGTTGGCCGGGATGTCGTGGGCCATGTCCAGGGCGATGCGCACGCTCGATGGCACCTTGGAGTCGAGCGCGAGGGCCCGAAAGGCGAGGGCGGCCCGGCGGCGCGGCTCCAGGCTGGTGTCCTTGGCCAGGTCGACCATGTGCTGCGCGAGGGCGGTCGCGTGGCCTTCGTCGTAGGCGCGGGTGTAGGCGTTGTCCAGCTGGCGCTTCATGTCGCCGCTGGCGGTGCCGGTGATGGCGGCCTTCACCTTGTCGCGCAGCTGCTGGGCGCGCAGGTCGGCCAGCTGGGTGTGCGTGTGCGCCCCGGTGCCGCCCGGGGGCAGCATCCCGGTGGCGTGGTAGAGGCGCAGCGCGTGCTCGCGGGTCGCCTGGTCCAGGGAGTGGTCAGTGGACATCGCGCCGAGTCGGCCGTGGAGGGCGGTGCGGGTCGCGCGGTCCACGGACGACGTGTGGTTCTGGGTGAGGTCACCGGCGGCGGCCAGGAACTTGGCGGGGTCTTTCTCGGCCATGGCGTCGGCCACCTTGATGCGACCCTCGGCCAGGTCGATGAGGCTGGCGTCCTTGGGCTCGGTGTCCACGTGGGTGGCGAGCACGTCGTGCAGCGCCTTGGCGGTGTCGGCCACCAGCGGGTCCGCGGACTTCTCGGACTCCACCAGCCGCTTCGCTACCTGGGCGTTGTCGGTGGCGTCGAGCTTGCCCAGGTCGGCGCGGGTCAGCTCGCCCAGGGCGTTGAGGTGGTCGAGGTCGTTGCCGCCGTGCGCCTGCTGGGCCACCTCCTTCACCTTGTCTGGGTAGCCCTTGGCGTTGACGGCGTTCACCGCGTCCTTGGCGTCCTTGACGGCCTGGGCGGCAGCGTCCAGCTTGGCTGGGGCGGCCGGGGTGCGCAGCGCGGTGTGCAGGTCGGCGGCGCGCTTGCGGTCGGCGTCGTCCAGCCCAGAGCCGGGCTTGCTGAGCACGTCGAGGGTCTGGAGTACCGCGGCCCGGTCGACGGGGCCACGCTTGTCGAAGTCGGCCTTGGTGATGCCGGCCAGGTGGTCGAGGCGGCGCTTCGCGGCCGGCGCGCTGGGGACGCTCGGGGCGACGGCCTTCACTGGCGCAGTGGCGGTGGTGCCCACCTGCGGCCCGGACGGGGTACCGACGCTCTTGATGTGTGCGTCCGTACCCAGCTTGGCCTGCACGTCGGCGACGGCTTTCTTCTTCGCCGGGTCGAGGAACTTGCCGTGCATGAGGGTGAGATCGCGGGCGATCTTCGTCTTCGTGTCGTCGGGCAGCCCCTCGAAGTCGCCCTTGGACAACCCCTGGTAGGCGGCCAGCTTCGCCTTCGCAGTGCCGCCGGTGGACATCTTGGCGGCGTGCTGAGCGGCCACGCTGGTGCGCTGCGCGGGCACAGCCGGCGCGCTCGGAGCCGGCGCACTCGCGGCCGGTGCCGGCTTGCTCTTGCCGTCGAGGCGGTCGAACTTGTCGGCGAGGGCCTGGGCGCGCGCCCGCTCGGGGCCGCGCTCGGCGCGCAGCCGGCCGTGCAGGTCCACCTTGTGGGCGTTGTCCAGGCCTTTGTAGTCGGCGTCGGACAGCTTCTCCAGGTACCCCACCTGGTTGGGGGTCAGCGCGCCGCGGTACCGGGACAGGTTGGCCGCAACGCGCTGGTTGGCGTTGTACTCGGGTGCGGTGGTGGTGGCGACCGCGTGCACCACCTTGCCCGGCGCGGGCGCGCTGGGGGCGGCGTGGGCGGCCGGGGCAGCCGACGGCACAGGTGTGCGCTGGGCCGGAACATGGGGTGCAGTGCCGGCCTGGGCGGCCACGTGGGCCGGGCCCTTCGCCTGCGCGGCCGTCTTGCCCACCTTGGACACCACGCGGTCCACGTTGGCCACGGCGTTGGCGGCGGGCTGGTTGGGTGCCAGGTGTCCCGGGGTCCAGCCGGGCGGCGGGGTGCCCGGGTTGTCCCGCGGCATGATCGGCTTGAGCAGGGCCGGTGGTACGCGAAGCCCCTTCGACTTGAGGTCAGCGACCTTGGCCAGGCGCTTGCGGTTGAGCCGGTCGACGCGCTCCTGCTCCAGGGCCTTGAACGCGCCGGGCGAGACGAGGTGCAGGGTGTGCTTCCAGCCCTTGCAGGGGCCGGGGTGCAGCGGCGCGCGGCAGGCGGTGAGCGAGCACAGGTCGTGTGCACCCCAGCTGTCGGTGTCGATGGCGGCGGTCAGGGCATCAAACACGTCCTGTACGTCGTCTCGCTCCCACCAGCGAACTACCGAATCCGCCAGCTGCCCGACAGTAGCCACCCGGCCACCCCTCTCACGTCCGCCATGATCGTACGGCCTCGCGCGCACGCGAGGAGTGGCGCAAGATCAGACCTTGGTGCTGGTCTGGTAGGACTTGAGGCCGGAAGCCACGTCCTTGATCTTCTTCGCGGCGGCCCTCTTCTTCGCCGCGGCCTTGTCCAGCTTGTCCTGCTCCTTCGCGTCCTTCGCGGCCTGCGACTTCGCGGCGGCGTCCGCGGCGTCGTGCTGGGCCTGCAACCGGCCCTGCCCGGCCACCACCTGCTTGTTCTGGCTCGACTGGCGCTGATAGGTGGCCAGTGCGGAGGTGGCGCGGGCACGCTGCTCCGGGGTCATCTGCCCGAGCATCGTACGGAGCCGGTTGGCGATGGCGTCCAGTTGCTTGGCGTTGGCCTGGGCCTGGGCGGTGATGTTGGCGTCCGCGCCCTGCGGGATGTCGGTGCCGGGCTCGTAGTCGCCGCGGTGCTGGCCCTTGCACAGCCCCGGCTTGCCGGTGGCCTTGCAGGCGGTCAGCGAGCAGTAGGCGTGCGGGTCGCCGGCAGCGGCGGCGATCGTCTGGCCCGGGTGCCACTTCTCGGCCATCGGGGTGGGCTCTCCCTTCACTTCCAGCAGCTCGACGCAGCGGCAGTTGATCACATTGGCGGGTGAGGCGGCCGGGTCGCCCGGATGCATGAGCGATTCGCCACCGA
>Ga0070713_100002734_pt1 | contig 11525 bp, 7 predicted proteins | sample LARL82metaG_FD_65465 | JGI IMG/M metagenome (GOLD analysis project Ga0070713, IMG submission 65465) | Corn, switchgrass and miscanthus rhizosphere microbial communities from Kellogg Biological Station, Michigan, USA - LAR L8-2 metaG | ecosystem: Host-associated > Plants > Roots > Rhizosphere ... | reverse complement strand
CTCGTCTCCGGGTTTCCGGCCGGCCCGCCCGGCACCAACTGCTTCGTCGTCGCGCCCGGGCCGGGGGAGCGGTGCGTCGTCATCGACCCGGGCATCGAGGCGACCGGGCCGCTGGAGGACCTGCTCGACCGGCACCGGCTGCACCCGGTCGCCGTGCTGCTGACGCACGGCCACATCGACCACACCTACTCGGTGGTGCCGGTCTGCGAGGCCAGGGACGTGCCGGCCTGGATCCACCCGGACGACCGCGGCCAGCTCACCGACCCGCTGCGCTGGCTCGGCGCCCCGCCCGGCACGCCGCTGATGGGCATGCCGACCCTCCCGACCGCCGAGCCGGCGGACCTGCGCGAGCTGGCCGACGGCGAGAACCTGGAGCTGGCCGGGCTCAGCCTCGGCGTGCGGCACGCGCCCGGCCACACGCTCGGCTCGGTCGTGTTCACCGCGGAGACCGCCGACGAGCCGCTGCTGTTCTCCGGCGATCTGCTGTTCGCCGGCTCGATCGGCCGCACCGACCTGCCCGGCGGGTCGTACCCGTCGATCCTCGACTCGCTGGCCCGGGTCGTCCTGCCACTGGACGACGCCACAGTCGTGCTGCCCGGGCACGGGCCGCAGACCACGGTCGGCCGCGAGCGGGCCAACAACCCCTACCTCCAGCTGGCCACCGAGCAGGGCTGAGGCCGGAACCGGATCGGGCCGGGCTGCGTTGTCGCATGAGATGGAGGAGAACGAGGCGCGCCGGGTGACAGACCGGCTGCGGGATCAGGGCGTCGACGCCTACATGGAGCGGGCCGGGATCTACCAGTTCGGGGTGCGGGTCTCCCTGCCCGACGGCCGGCAGGCGGTCTGGGACTCCGACGGCACCGCCGGCCTCGAGGCACAGGTCATGCGGGACGGCATGCTGGTCGGCTTCGTGCCGTCGATCCCCGGCTCGGAGGACTTCGACGAGAAGCAGACCGTCGACACGATCGCGCAGACCGACTACGACCAGCCGATCGCGCGGCGGCGGAGTACGCCGGTCCCGCCGGCCGCGCCGCTGCCCCGGCAGGGCGGGGTCTTCCGCCGCTTCCTCGGCGGGTTCCGAGAGCGCTGACCCCGCTGCGACCACGCGCCGCGCACGCCGAGACGCCGAGGGCGGGGACCGGACCGGTCCCCGCCCTCGGCCGTGGTCAGACGACCATCCACCCGAGGACTGAGGTGGACTGCAGGAACACGATCAGGACCATGATGGCGAGCAGGAAGATGCTCCAGCCGAACACCTTCCGGAACAGCTCGCCCTCGCGCCCGGCCAAGCCCACCGCGGCGGCGGCGATCGCCAGGTTCTGCGGGGAGATCATCTTGCCGAGCACGCCGCCGGAACTGTTGCCCGCGGCCATGAGCACCGCGTCGAGCCCGGCCTTGTTCGCCGCGCTGACCTGCAGGGCGCCGAACAGCGAGTTGGACGACGTGTCCGACCCGGTGACCGCCACCCCGAGCCAGCCGAGGATCGGCGAGAGCAGGGCGAACGCCCCGCCGGCGCCGGCCATCCAGTTGCCGAGCGTCTGGGTCTGCCCCGAGGCGTTCATCACGTACGCGAGCGCCAGCACGGCCATGACCGTCACGATCGCGGTCCACAACTGCTTGTACGTGTTGCCGTAGGCGGCCAGTGCACGGCGGAACGAGATGCCGATCACCGGGATCGTGATCAGGCCGGCGATGAGCAGCAGCGTGCCGCTCGCGGCCAGCCAGTTGAACGTGTAGTTGGGGATCGTCGACGCCTTGCCGCTCGCGGCGAACAGGTGCAGGCCCGGCCAGTGGAAGATCTTCGTAGTCTTCGCGATCTCGGGCTTGATCCCCGGCAGCTGCGCGATGATGAAGACCGCGACGACGATCAGGTACGGCGAGTAGGCCCTCCAGATCTCCTTGCGGTTGTAGGGCAGCTGGGTGCCTCCGGTCGTGGGTGGCAGGTCGGCGACCGGCTCGTCGAAGTGACGGTGCCCGCGCGGCACGTCGCCGCCGGTGGTGGTGCCGCCGGTCGTCGTTCCGGTGCCGCCGACCGTCTCGGTGCGCTGTGCGGTGGCGACGCCGCCGCCGACCGCGACCGCTTCCTCGGTCTCCTGCTCGATGTAGGTGTGGGCCGGGTGCCAGACCCGCACCAGCAGCACGACCGCGCCGGCCGAGGCCAGCGAGGCGAAGATGTCGGCCAGCGGGACGGAGATGTAGTTGGAGGCGACGAACTGGAACAGACCGAAGGTCACGCCGCACAGCAGCGCCGCCGGCCAGGTGTCCTGGATGCCGCGCTTGCGGTCGACGATGAACACCAGGCAGAGCGGCACGATGATCGACACGAGCGGGGTCTGCCGCCCCACCATGGCGCCGAGGTCGTCCTGCGGCAGCCCGGTGACCGTGGCCAGCGTCGTGATCGGCACGGCCAGCGCGCCGAACGCGACCGGCGCCGTGTTGGCGACCAGCGCGACAGCCGCGGCCTTCATCGGCCGGAAGCCGAGCGCGATGAGCATGACCGAGGTGATCGCCACCGGCGTGCCGAAGCCGGCCAGTGCCTCCAGCAGCGCGCCGAAGCAGAACGTGATCAGCACGGCCTGGATGCGCATGTCGTCGGAGACCGAGGCGAACGACCGGCGCAGCACGTCGAAGTGCCCGGTCTCCACCGTCATGTTGTAGATCCAGATCGCGTTGATGACGATCCAGAGGATCGGGAAGAACCCGAATGCCGCTCCCTCGGCGGCCGCCAGGACGGCCTGGTCGAACGGCATCGGATAGACGAACACCGCGACGATGATCGCGACGAGCAGGGACAGCAGCGCGGCGACCCACGCCCGCAATCGCAGCACCCCCAGCAGCACGAACAGTGCTGCCAGGGGTAACGCCGCGAATAGCGAGCTCCAGCCAAGCGAGTTGGCTACCGGATCCAGGACCTGGCGATACATCGGCGTCCACCTTCCAGCGACAGGACCCCCGTGTTACGGCGATACGTGATCCGGGTCACCCCGGTTCGGTCATTCCCTGGTATTTGTCAGTTCTTCAATTGACCGGCCGCGCAATGACGCGTCCAGCACTTCGACGGTGTGTGCGAGAGCGATGTGGCCACCGTTGCGGCGCAGGGCAGCGGCGACCTGCATAAGGCAGCCGGGATTGGCGGTGACGAGCAGCTCGGCCCCGGTGGCCAGCACGTTCGTGGCTTTCCGGTCACCCAGCTCGGCCGCCGGCCCCGGGTTGAGCAGGTTGTAGATACCGGCCGAGCCACAGCACAGCTCGGCCTCGGCGATCTCCTTGAGCTTCAGTTCAGGAATCCCGGTCAGCAGAGCTCGCGGCTGGGCCCGGATGCCTTGCGCATTGGAGAGATGACAGGCGTCGTGGTACGCGATCGTCACCGGCAACGGGTGCCGCGGCGCGACCGGGCCGAGCTCGGCCAGCAGCTCGGAGACGTCCTGCACCTTGCTCGCGAAGGCCGCGGCCCGGCCGGCGTACGCCGGGTCGTCGGCGAGCAGCTCGGCGTACTCCTTCATGGACGAGCCGCAGCCGGCCGCGTTGACCACCACCCGCTCGACCCCCGCGTCGGCGAACGCGTCGATGAGCTTGCGGGCGAACGCCTGCGCTTCCGGCTCGCGTCCATTGTGGACCGACAGCGCCCCGCAGCATCCCTGCTTGCGCGGGATGACGACCTCGCAGCCCTCCAGCGCGAGCACCCGCGCGGTGGCTGCGTTGACGCCGGGGAAGAACGCGCCCTGCACGCAGCCGGTGAGCATGCCGACGGTCATCCGCTTCGGCCCGCGGGCCTCCACCCGCTCGGGCAGCACGGGCGACCTGCGGATCGGGGGAGCGATGTCCTCCATGGTCGCCAGCGTCGGCGCCAGCCGCTGCAACAGTCCGCTGCGCCGCACCAGCTTCTGCAGCCCGGTCCGCTGGTACGCGGCGAGCGGACCGCGGACCAGCCGCAGCCGCCGCTGGTAGGGGAAGAGCGCGAAGATGGCCTCGCGCAGCGCCTTCTCCGACGCCGACCGCTTGTGGTTGCGCTCGACCTGGGCCCTGGTCGCCTCGATCAGCTTGTCGTACTGGACTCCGGACGGGCAGGCCGGCACGCAGGCCATGCAGCCCAGGCAGCGGTCGAAGTGCTCGACCATCGAGTCCGACAGCGGCTCGCCGTGCACCCCCTGGCTCATCAGCTGGATCCGGCCGCGGGGGGAGTCCATCTCCTCGCCCCACAGCGCGTACGTCGGGCAGGTGGGCAGGCAGAAGCCGCAGTGCACGCAGTCCGAGATCAGCTCGGGGTCCGGCGGCCGGTGCGCGTCGAAGGCGGGTATGCCGAGCGGGACCGGCTCGCCCTTGGTGGACCCGGGGGCGTCACCGGTGCCGTGGGTGGCGTCGACCGACACGTCAGATCCCTCCCACGAACCGGCCGGGCGCGAGCAGCGCGTCCGGGTCGAACCGCTCCTTGACCCGCCGCATCAGGTCGAGCCCCGGTACCGGTCCCCAGCTGTCCACTTCGGAACGCACCGGCGGCGGCGCGGCCAGCACGACGACGCTGCCCTGCCAGGCCGGAGCGGCGTCGCGCAGCGCCTTGACGAACGCCGCGACCGCGGCCGGATCGGTGCCGGGCAGCGCGGCGTGGAACACGCCGACCCCGCCGCTGCCGCGGACCGCGACCGTGGTGCCGGCCGCCGCGGCAGCGCGGTCCACCCCGTCCAGCAGCCGGCCGACCCCGGCCAGCTCGGTGGTCACCTTGACCAGCACGCTCGGGTCGCCCCCGGCGGGCAGCGTGCCCCACCAGTCCGGCCGGTCGGAGCGGGCGGCACCCGGCCCGAGCGCGTCGACGGCCTGCGCCGTGCGCGCGGCCACCCCGGCCTCTGTGCCCTCGACCAGCACGGCCACCTCGACCGGCCCGCCCGGCTCCGGCCGGTCGACCTCGATCGCGGTCGGCACGAACTGCCCGTGCAGCGCGCTCTGGGCCGCCTGGTACGCGCTCGCCGCGTCCGGCAGCCGGACCGAGACGTACGCGGCCGCGGGCGGGATCGGGTGCAGCCGGAACGCGGCCTCGGTCACCAGCCCCAGCGTCCCGTAGGCGCCGGTGATCAGCTTGGCCACGTCGTAGCCGGCGACGTTCTTGACCACCTTGCCGCCGGCCTTGGCGACCACGCCGTCGGCGCGGACCATGGTCACGCCGAGCACCAGGTCGCGTACGGCGCCGGCCTGCATCCGCCGCGGGCCGGCCACCCCGGTGCCGAGCATGCCGCCGACCGTGGTGCCCGGCACCACCTCGTCGACGGCCAGCCGTTGCCGGTCGCCGGCGAGCCGCTCGCCCAGCGCCGCCAGCGTCACGCCGGCCTGGGTGATGACCACGAGGTCGCCGGCCGCGTGCTCGACGATCCGGTCGAGCCGGCGGGTGTCGACGATCAGGTCGAGCCGGCGCGGGGGAGTGCCCCAGCCGAGCTTGGTCGCGTCGCCGCGGACGACGACCGCGAGCCCCTCGGCCGCCGCGGTGCGCATCACCGCGGCCGCCTCCTCGGTCGAGCCTGGCGCCGCGACGAAGCGGGCCGGTACGCCGTCGACCGCGTCGCCGTCACCGGCAGGCTCGGCGTGCCCGCCGGTCGCCTGACGCAGCACGTCGAGCACCCCCGCCGGCCCGGTCATCAGAACTGCTCCGCCAGTCCGGCGTCGACCAGAGGGTGGGCGCCGCGGTGCCGGCCGGGGACCTCGCCGCACAGCCGTGGGGTCGGGAACACCTTGCCCGGGTTGGACAGACCCTCCGGGTCGAACGCGCACCGCACCAGTTGCATCGTGTCCAGGTCCTCCGCGGTGAACATCCGCGGCATGTGCTTGGCCTTGTCCGAGCCGACGCCGTGCTCGCCGGTGATCGAGCCGCCGTGCTCGAGGCAGAGGTCGAGGATCGCGCCGGACACCTCCTCGGCCCGCTCGGCCTGGCCCGGCACGGCGTCGTCGAAGAGCACCAGCGGGTGCAGGTTGCCGTCGCCGGCGTGGAACACGTTGGCCACCCTGACGCCCGTCTCGGACGAGAGGTCGGCGATCGCCCGCAGCACCTCGGGCAGCGCGGTGCGCGGGATCACGCCGTCCTGGACGATGTAGTCGGGACTGATCCGGCCGACCGCGGCGAACGCGGACTTGCGCCCCTTCCAGAACAGCGCCCGCTCGGCGTCGTCAGCGGCGACCCGGATCTCGAACGCGCCGGCCTTCTCGCACAGCTCCCGCACCTGGGCGAACTGAGCGTCCACTTCGGACGCCGGCCCGTCCAGCTCGACGATGAGCACCGCCCCGGCGCCCTCCGGGTATCCACAGTGGACGGCCGCCTCGGCCGCCTCGATCGCCAGCGCGTCCATCATCTCGACCGCGGCCGGGATCACGCCGGCGGCGATGATCGCCGAGACCGCCTGTCCGGCCGCGTCGGTGCCGTCGAAGCCGGCCAGCAGCGTCTGCACCGACTCCGGGGCCCGCGTCAACCGTACGGTGACCTTCGTCGCGATGCCGAGCGTGCCCTCCGAGCCGACGATCGTGCCGAGCAGGTCGTAGCCGGGCGGGTCGGGCGCCTTGCCGCCGATCTGGACCACCTCGCCGGACGGCTCGACGAACTCGACGCCGAGCACGTGGTTGGTGGTGAAGCCGTACTTCAGGCAGTGCGCGCCGCCCGAGTTTTCCGCGACGTTGCCGCCGATCGAGCAGACCTGCTGGCTGGACGGGTCCGGCGCGTAGTAGTAGCCGGTCGGCGCGACGGCCCGGGTCACGTGCAGGTTGATCACGCCCGGCTCGACGACGGCGCGCTGGCCGTCCCGGTCGATGTCGAGGATCGTGCGCATCCGCGAGGTGACGACCAGGACACCGTCGGCGTGCGGCAGGGCCCCGCCGGACAGGCCGGTGCCGGAGCCGCGGGCGACGAACGGCACGCCGACCTGCGTGCAGGCCGTGACCACCGCCGCGACGTCGGCGGTGGTCTCGGCCAGCACGACCAGCCCCGGCACCACCTTGTAGTGGGCGAGCCCGTCGCACTCGTACGTGCGCAGCTCCTGCCGGTCGTCGATGACCTTCGCGGCGCCCAGCTCCGCGCGCAGTCGGGCGGCGAGCTCGGAGAGACCGGCCATGGCAGCGCTCCCTACGGCATCCGCTCGTACGCCGGCAGGGTGAGGAACTCGGAGAAGTCGTCGGACAGCGCCATCTCGGAGAACAGCGCCTTCGCGTCGTCCCACCGGCGGCCCGGATCCTCCGTCCGCACCTTGTCCAGCTCCTCGTCGATCATGCGCTCGACCAGCTCGCGGGTCACCTTCTGGCCGTCGGCGAGCGTCACGTCATTGTGCAGCCACTGCCAGACCTGCGAGCGGGCGATTTCGGCCGTCGCGGCGTCCTCCATGAGGTTGAAGATCGCCACCGCGCCGCCGCCACGCAGCCAGGACTCCAGGTATTGGATCCCGACGCTGATGTCGTTGCGCAGGCCGGCCTCGGTGACGTCGCCGGGCGTGGCGGCCACGTCGAGCAGCTGCTCGGCGGTGACGTGCACGTCCTCGCGCTTGCGGTCGATCTGGTTGGGCTTGTCGCCGAGGACGGAGTCGAAGACCTCCCGGCAGAGGTCGACCATGTCCGGGTGGGCGACCCAGGAGCCGTCGAAGCCGTCGTTGGCCTCGCGGGTCTTGTCCTCCCGGACCTTCTGCATCGCGACCTCGGTCACCTCGGCGTCCCGCCGGTTGGGGATGAACGCCGCCATGCCGCCGATCGCGTGCGCGCCGCGCCCGTGGCAGGTCCGAACCAGCAACTCGGTGTAGGCCCGCATGAACGGCGCGGTCATGGTCACCGAGTTGCGGTCCGGGAGCAGGAAGTCCTTGCCCCGGGTCCGGAACTTCTTGATCACCGAGAAGAGGTAGTCCCAGCGGCCCGCGTTGAGCCCGGCCGAGTGCTCGCGCAGCTCGTAGAGGATCTCCTCCATCTCGAACGCGGCCGGGTAGGTCTCGATGAGCACGGTGGCCCGGATCGTGCCGCGGGGCAGTCCGAGGAACTCCTGCCCGGCCAGGAACGCGTCGTTCCAGAGCCGCGCCTCGAGGTGGCTCTCCATCTTCGCCAGGTAGTAGTACGGGCCCTTGCCGGCGTCGATGAGCGCCTGCCCGTTGTGCACCAGGTGCAGGGCGAAGTCGACCAGGCTGCCCGAGGTCTGCTCGCCGTCGACCAGGATGTGCTTCTCCGGCAGGTGCCAGCCGCGCGGCCGGACCACGATCGTGGTCGACAGGTCGCGCAGCTTGTAGTCCTTGCCCTCGGGCGAGGTGAAGTCGATCTTCCCGGCGAGCGCGTCGCCGAGGTTGAGCGGGCCGGTGACGACGTTGCCCCAGTGTGGGGTGTTGGCGTCCTCCTGGTCGGCGAGCCAGACCTTCGCGCCCGAGTTGAGCGCGTTGATCGTCATCTTGCGGTCGGTCGGGCCGGTGATCTCCACCCGCCGGTCGACCAGGCCCGCGGCCGGCTCGGCCACCTGCCAGCTCTGGTCCTCGCGGATGTCCTTGGTCTCGGGCAGGAACCCGAGAGTGCCTCCGGCGGCGAGCTGGGCGTACCGCTCCTGGCGGGCGGCGAGCAGCTCGCGGCGGCGAGCATCGAAGCTGCGGTGCAGCTGTGCGATCAGCGCCAGCGCGCGGTCGGTGAGAACCTCGCCGTACCGGTCCTCGGGCGGTCCAGTGATGGTCACGCCGTCCGCGCTGCCGAGTGCCTGGGTCATGCGCCCCCTCCGGTCCGCTGATCTGGTGTTGGACGTTAAGCATCTCGCGTTTTCCGGGTCAACGAACGCCGCCGGGCGGTACGACCAGGTGCGGTTCTGGTGCGCCCAGTGGAGCCTTCGGTGTCCCCGGGGACGAATCACCCCCTACCCTCTGCTGGTCGCGGGTACGCGGCAGGCGGCACGAACTGTTGGCGGGAGACCATGCGTGACCAGCAAGGCTTCGCGGACTTCGCCGCGGCGCGGGCCGGGGACCTGCGCCGGCAGGCCTACCTGCTGACCGGCTCTCCGGAGCGGGCGGTACGGCTGACGGACAAGGCGCTGGCCGACACCGGGCGCCGGTGGGACCGGCTCGGCGGCGCGGACGCCGCCGAGGAGCACGCACGGCGGGTCGTCGCGGCCGGGTCGCTGCGCGGGCGCGGTACGGCGCCCGCGTTCTCGCTGACCGCCCGCGGGACGGCGGCCGCGACCGACGACACCGGCGAGGCCGTCCGGCGGGCGCTCGCCGGGCTGCCGCCGCGCCGGCGGGCCGTGCTCGTGCTCCGCTACGACGAGGGGCTGGACAACGCCGCGGTCGGGGCCCGGCTCGGCGTGCCGCCGGCGAAGGCTGAGGCCGACGGGGAGGCCGGGCTGATCACGCTGCGTAGCCTGCTCCGCCGGCGCGGTCGCCCGGAGGATCTCCTTCCCGCCGCTCTCGCCGAGACTCCGCTTCCGGCCCAGGTCGACGAGGACACGTCGGCCCACCGGGAGTCGACCGACTCCGCTGGTGCGGCCGGAACGGCCGCCGACGCGGCGGCCCCCGAAGAGCCCCCGGGTGCGGCCGGTGCGGCGGCCGGGTCCTCGGGTGCGGCCGGTGCGGCCGCCGAGGCAGCGGCCGGAGAGTCCCCGGGTGCGGCCGGCGCGGCCGAAGAGTCCTCGGGTGCGGCCGGCACGGCCGCCGAGGCAGCGGCTGCCGCCGGAGCGGCTGCGGGTCGGCGGGGGGCCGCCGACACGGTCAGGTCCACGGAGCGTGACTCCGGCCCTGCCGCCGGCGCTTCGCAGGGCGGTGCCGCCTCGGGCTCGTCCGCCCCGTCAACCGGCGCGGCAGCTGGCAAGCCCGCCGGTCCGGCCTCGGAGCAGGCCGCTGAGGGGCACAGGGCGCCCAGGTGGCGGCGCTGGCTCGTCGCGGCGGTGGCAATCGTCGTGGTGGGGATCGCGGCGGCGTTCGTCGTGTCGGCGCTGCGGGCGGACTCCGTCCCGCAGGGGCCGGTGCCGGCGGCGAGCGGGTCCGGTCCGGCCGAACTGCCGTGGCCCGCCCGGGGACCGCTCGCCGGCGACGAGGACCTGCTCCGGTCCGCGCTGCGGGCCTGGCAGTCCGGCGTGCCCGACCGGCAGCGGCCGGTGCAGGCGGCCGCGCTCTGGGCCGGCGACCTGGACGGCGTCCGTACCGTCCTGCTCCAGGGCACCGACGGCACCGGGCAGGGCTGGCTCGCGGAGGTCATCGGCAGCGGCGACACCGCGTCGCTGCGGTCCACCGAGCCGCTCGGGCGGGCCGTGCCCGTCGTAGCGCTCGGCACCAGCGCCGGCGCGGTCCGCCTGCTCGCCGACCCGGACGCCGCGCCGAACTCCATCCTGGCCGGCGTCGGCAGCACGCTGAAGCCGCTGGCCGTCGGCCACGACGGGCTGACCCAGGGCGTGACCGCGCCGCCCACCGGCCTGCGGGTCGTGCTGACCGACGGCGGCACCGTGGTGCGCTCCGGCACCGTGCTGCCCGGCCGGCTGTCCCCGGTCACCGGCCCCGTCGAACTGACCCGCCCCACCCTCGGTCTCGGACCGGCCCAGCCGCCGGCGCAGGCCTGGTACGACGACGGCGAGCTGATCTCCGGCCGCCTAGGCGGTCCGGTGGAGCTGGTCCAGGTCGGACCGGTCCGCGCAGCCTCGACGCAGGTGAAGGGTCGGCCGGTGAAGCTGGAGGCCCGGGCGTACGAGGTGGTCCGGGGCGGCACCCGCTATCTGGCCACGGTCGTCCGCCCCGGCGGCGACCCGGCCTGCGTCGACACCGCCACGGTCGGCCCGGCCGAGGCCGCGCCGGCCAAGCCGGCCGTCCTCGTTGCCCGGTGCATCGCCCCGGGCGGCGCCGACGGCGTGCTGGCCGCGGTCGGAACCGGCGGCGTCCGCTCGGTCCAGGTCATGCTCGCCCCGGCGGCGCCCGCGGTCCCCGGCCGGTTCGGTGTCCCGCCACGGCCGGCGCGACCGGCCCGGACCGTGACGGTCACCGGCGCGAGCGGGTCCGGCCTGGTCGGCCTCGCCACCGTCGCGGGGATGCAGACCAGCCCGGCCCCCGCCGCGGCCCGCGACGCCGGCAACCACCAGCTGGCCGGCGTCACCCTCCCGGCCTACAAGGCTCCCCGTCCCTGACCGCCGCCGGCCCTCGGCCATGTCTTCCAACTCCCTGGCGGCGCGGGGCGACGGCCGCATCGAGCCGGGCGACCCGGTCTAGTCGGGGGTGGGGGCGGCGGGACGGACCTCGGTGCGGCCGTCCTCCTGGACCACGCGCGGCTCGGAGTCGGCGCCCTCGGCGCCGTGCCGGTGTCGCCGCCGCGGCCGCACCGGCATCGCCGGTTCCGACATCCCGATCCGTGCGTTGATCTCCCGGTTGAGCAGCGGCGTGCCGCCGATCTTCACGGTCGCGCCGGGGATCTCGCGGTCCAGCTGCCGGAGCCGGGCGGACGCGGCGTCGATCGCGGCGTCCCGCTCGGTGCCGGAGATCGTCCGGTCCAGGTCGACCACGACGACGCCGCCGCGACCGTCGGTCGCGATCAGGCCGGCGCGCGCGCCCTTGTACGGGTCGACG
>Ga0070713_100002733_pt1 | contig 11526 bp, 9 predicted proteins | sample LARL82metaG_FD_65465 | JGI IMG/M metagenome (GOLD analysis project Ga0070713, IMG submission 65465) | Corn, switchgrass and miscanthus rhizosphere microbial communities from Kellogg Biological Station, Michigan, USA - LAR L8-2 metaG | ecosystem: Host-associated > Plants > Roots > Rhizosphere ... | reverse complement strand
CCATGGGCATCCTCCATGCCATTTCGCGACCCCCGGAGGGAGCGTATCCAACAGGGCATGCCGGGAAACGGCGCGATCCGATCAGCCGCCCGCGATACCGCGCCGAGCGAGGCTTTCCCGGACCGGGCCGCCATCGGCGACCTTCAGCCAATGCGCAGCGATCAGCCAGTGATGTTCGTGAGGCTTTCCTGGACCGAGCGGGTAAGCGGGTCCCCGCGCGGCAGGACCCGCTCACATCGCGCCGCGGTGTCGCGCAACAGGGCCGTCGCGTCGCTGAGCCGGCCAGCGGTGTAGTAGGCGTGCGCCAGGTTGGCCCGGCGGGCCAGGGTGTCCGGGTGGTCGGCGCCGAGCACCCGCTCGTATCCCGCGCATGCCTGCTCGTAGAACTGCAGCGCGGAGGCCATCCGGCCGGCCGTGTGGTAGGCGTAGCCGAGATTGCCCCGGGCGGCGATCGTGTCCGGATGATCGGAGCCGAGGACCTCCTCCCGGTCGGCGAGGGCCCGCTTGTAGTGGCGGATGGCGTCCTTGACACGGCCGCCGGCGATGGCGGCGTCGGCGAGCCGCTCCCTGGTGGTGGTGGTTTCCGGATGCTGCGGCCCCCAGATCCGCTCGCGATCGGCGAGCGTCTGCTGGTACAGGCGCATCGCGCGGGCCGGCTGATCCCCGGCACGGTAGGCGGCGGCGAGTTCGTCCCTGGCGCGCAGGGTGCCGCTGTCATCGGCGCCACGGGTCCGCTCAAGGTCCCTGACCGTGCCCTCGAGCACGGTGATCGCGTCGCCGAACTGTTTCGCGGCCACCAGCGCCTGGCCGAGCTTGAGCTGTGCCGCGCTCGCCGCGGCCGGCTCGCTGCCCGCGGTGCGCATCCGCTTGGCCAGCGCCCACCGGAACCACGGCACCGCCTCGGCCGCCCGGCCGGCGTTCAGGTACGCCTCGGCGAGCCGCTCGCCGGCCACCAGCGTGTCCCGGTGGGACGGCCCGAGTATCCGGTCGCTAGTGGTGACGATCTCGTTCCAGTACGCAATTGCGGGGCCGGTCATCAGCGCGCTGTCCAGGCTCTGCCCGGCACGGACCAGCAGCGGATGGCAGCCGCCCGCCCACAGCAGATCCCCGGCCGCCCGTTGCAGGCTGGCCGCGCAGGATCGCAGGCTCGCGGCCTCCCAGGCGCTGCGTTCCTCGGCGGGCCACAACTCCGCCAGCGCGTCCGCGGCGGCCCGTGCGGCGCGCTCGAACATCACCGGCGGCATCGCCGCGCGGACCGCCGACTGCACCACCCGGACCATCCGGACCGTCGCGGTGGTGCCCGCGTGATCGACGGACAGCAGGCCGGCCCGTTCCAGGATGAGCAGCGCGCCCACGGCGCGGGCCGGGTCCACGGTGGCCGCGGCCCCGTCCCCCGCGGCGTAGCCACAGGCCGCCTGCGTGGTGAACAGCGCGCCGGGGATCGCGTGCCCGTCGAGCAGCGCGGACATCGCCAGCAGCGCCTGGGCCATGCCGTCTTGTGACAGCCGTTCGGCTTGCTCGAACGAGAAGGTCCAGGTGACCGCGGCGGCAGGCGGCGCGCCGGCGGCGCCCTCGGCCAGCGAGGCGCGCCGCCGGCCGAAGAAGTTCCGGTAGTCCCGGCAGGACAGGGCGGAACTTGCGATGACCGCGCTGGCCTGGGCGAGCGCCAGTGGCTCGCAGCCCAGGTCCTCGACGAGGTCGATGGCGCCCAGGCGCTGATCGGTATCCGCGGTCAGGCGGCCGATCAGGTAGCTGAGCGCCTCGCGAGGGCTGAAGACGCCCACAGGAAAGGCCAGTTCCCGGCGGTCGGCGGACAGGCCGGTGGCATCCGTGGTCGTGATCAGGACTTTTCCGGCTGGCCCGGCAGGCCATAGCCCCTCCAGGTCGGCCGGATCCGACAGGTCGTCGAGCACCATGAGCCACGGCTGGCTGGTCTTGGCGAGCCAGTTCACCAGCCGGGTGGCGACCGTCTCGGCGTCACCCGCGGGATCGGTGCTGCTCGCCGCGACCGCCGCGGCCAGGTAGCCGGACAGCACCGACGCCCGGCTGGTGGCCTCGACCCAGATCAGCAGGTCCAGCTTGGCTGCCTGCCACAGCGACTCCGCCAGGCCAGCCGCGACCTGGGTCTTGCCGCTGCAGGCCAGCCATTCCCCGGATCCCCCCGCCGGTGTCCGGCCCGGCGTCAGGACGACGGTGGCACCGGGGACCAGCGCGGCCGCGAGGTCGGCCGCCGTCTCCAGCCTGGACAAGAAGCCGTCGGCGAGCCGGGGTACCGCACCCGACCGGACCGGCCACGCCACCTGCCTGTCCCGCGATGCCGCCGGCTGCCCGGATACGGCCCGGCCGTCCACGGTCATCGGTACACCACCCTCCCTCATCCTTATGTCCCTGGCAGGCCCGCTCCTGCCGGGATAGCGTGCCGCTCGCCGGCTAACCGGGCGGAGCGGCCGGTGCGGGGCGGGGAACCGCTGGTCAGCCCGCTGGCCAGAACGTGCTCGACCAAGGCGATCAGCACCCGTTTGACCGAGTCGGGCTGCCGGGCGTCGCAGCGTATGGCCGGTACACCCGGGTCCAGATCGAGCGCGATGCGCACGTCCTGCGGGTCATGCGCCGGGGCTCCGTCGAAACAGTTGATGGCAACGACGAACGGCACCTGACGTTTTTCGAAGTAGTCCACGGAGGGGAAGCAGTCGGCGAGCCTGCGGGTGTCGGCCAGGACCACGGCGCCGAGCGCCCCGTACGACAGTTCGTCCCACATGAACCAGAAGCGGTCCTGGCCCGGCGTCCCGAACAGGTACAGCAGCAGGTGGCTGCCGAAGGTGATCCGGCCGAAGTCCATCGCAACGGTGGTGGCCTGTTTGTCCTCCACCCCGGCCAGGTCGTCGTAGCCGGCGCTGACCGAGGTCAGCAGTTCCTCGGTGCACAACGGCCGGACCTCGCTGATCGCGCTGACCAGGGTCGTCTTACCGGCGCCGAACCCGCCCGCCACGACGATCTTGAATACCGTGAGCGGCGGGGCGAGGCCGTCCTCAGAGGGCGCGGAGCCCATGCAGCACCTCCTCGAGCAGGCCGGCGCTCGGCCGTTCGCCGGCGTGCTGCTGGCGCACGACCGTGAGCCTGCCTTGGACGAGGAGGTCGGCCAGCAGCACCCGGACCACGCCGAGTGGCAGCGCGGTGTCGGACGCGACGTCGGCCACGGTGACCGGCTGACCACACAGAGCCAGGATCTTGCGATGCTCGGGGCTGAGACCGGCCAGGTCGCCGGTGCGCACGCCGCTCCGGGCGGCGACCACGATCGCGATCAGGTCCAGAATCTCGCCGGTGGCCGGCTCGGTCCGGCCGCCGGTCAGCGCGTAGGGGCGAACCACCGGGCCGGAGTCCCGGTCGACCCACTTGTCGTCGCCCGCGTCCATGGCGCGGTCAACCCGCCGGGCTGTGGATCGTCCGGAACCTGGGCCGCGCCGCCAGGTGCGGTCCGGCGCGTTTCACCAGCATGGCCATCTCGTAGGCGACAAGGCCGGCGTCGGCATCGGCGGGGCACAGCACGGCGAGGCAGCTACCGTGGCCGGCCGAGGTCACGAACAGCAGCGCCTGTTCCAGTTCGATGACGCACTGCCGGACGGCGCCCACTCCGTAGTGCTCGCCCGCGCCCTTGGCCAGGCTCTGCAGTCCCGCCGCGAGCGCGGCCATATGCTCCGCGTCCTCACGGCTCAGATCCTTGGACGCGGCGATCACCAGCCCGTCCCTTGACAAGATCACGGCCTGGCGGAAATGGTCCACGCGGGCGGCGAGGTCATCGAGCAGCCAGCCAAGGTCCCGCTCCGGACTGGCGGTGCCCTGGTCGCTCATTGGGCCTCCTCGCTGTTGGGCGTCTGGGGCTGGTCTCGCTCCACGGTCGGCTTCCTCCTGGAGGGCAGCTTCCCGGTCGGCGGCTCCGCCGCCGCACCGGCCTCGGCGGGCGGTTCCCCGGCCGGTTCCGGCGGCCCGGCCGCGCGGCTGCGCTGCCACGCGCTCTGCACCGAGGCGGCGAGGTCCCTGGCTCGTTCCGGGGTACGGGGCACCGGCACGGTCCCGGGCGGCGCGGCCGGCTCGCCCGGCCCCGGCGCCGGATCCCGCAGGTACGGGGACAGGCTCGCCTGCCGGGTGCGCCGCGGCAGCCCGGCGTGGGTGCCGGGGATCGCGGCCCCCGGCAGGCCCTCGGCGGCGGCCTCGGGCGGCAGGCCACCGGGTGCGGCCTGGGCTGGTTCCGCGCGTTCGGCCGCGATGGGCAGGCGGGCCGAAGCGGCCGGCGGCTGCGCGGCTGGCCCGGGTGGCTCCGTCGCGCGGCGCCCGGTGAGCGCCAGCGCCGTCGCGCTGGCCAGATCGAGCCGGGCGGGCCTGGCAGCCGGTGGCCGCGGCTCCGCCCGTGGTTCACCGTCGGGCCTGAGGCCAGCCTGGGAGAAGACACCGGGCGCCACGATGCCGTTGGGCATCAGGGCGATGGCCGAGGTACCGCCGTAGGGGGAGGGGCGCAGCGACACACGCACGCCGTGCTTGGCGGCGAGCTTGGCCCCGACGAACAGGCCAAGGCGGTCGGCGTCGGCGAGGTCGAAGTCGGGCGGGCTGGCGAGCTGCTGGTTGATCTCACGCAACTGGTCGGGTTCGATGCCGAGGCCGCGGTCGTCAATCTCGACCGCGAACCCGTTGGCCACCCGGCCGGCCCTGATCTCCACCTGGGTGCCCGAGGGGGAGTACAGGGTCGCGTTCTCGATCAGCTCTGCCAGCAGATGGATCATGTCGGCGACGGCCGGGCCGACCACCGCGTCCTCGGCCGCGGTCAGCACCGAGACCCGCTTGTAGTCCTCCACCTCGGCGATCGCCGCCCGGATGACGTCGATCGCCGGTACCGGCTCGCTCCACGAGCGGCCGGGTGCCGCGCCGGACAGGATGGCCAGGCTCTCCGCGTGCCGCCGCATCCGCGTGGTGAGGTGGTCCAGCGCGAACAGGTCGGCCAGGGCGGCGGGGTCCGCGGCCTTCTGCTCCAGCGTGTCGATCAGGCGCAGTTGCCGTTGCAGCAACGACTGGTTCCGCTTCGCCAGGCTGACAAAGACCTGCCGGAGGCCGTCGCGCAGGCCCGACTCGCTCTCCGTCGCCGCGGCGGCCCGGCGGCGCAGGCCGGCTATGGCCGCGGCCGCCTGGGCGACCTCGGTGGTGGCCGCCTCCGCGGCCAGGGTCGCGGCGTCGGTCTGCGGGACCTGCCGCCCCCCGGGACCCGCCGCCGGGGGCAGGCCGGCCACCTGCTGTGCGGCGCCGGCCAGGGCGTCGAGGTCGCGGGCGAGCATGCGCCCGAAGGAGCCGGTCAGCGCGGCACCGGCGGCGATGGCCGCGAGTCCCGCCACGGCCAGCAGGCCATAGGAGACCAGGAGGGCGTGGCTGCCGGCCAGGGAGCGGCCGGCCAGGGCCAGCCGGAGCGCGGCGGCAAGTGCCACCAGCCATAGCAGGGCCAGACAGCCCGCGGGCACCGCTACCCGCCGGGTGAAACTGGCGCGTATCGACTGCCGCGCGGCGCCTGGGCGCCCCGGATCCACTGAGCTGGATACCCCCATGTGGTCACTCCTGGATCGATCCCGTGGGCCAGGGTCATGGTCATTGGGCGGGGCGGCGGGGTCAGGGCTAACACTGTTTGGCCGGAGCGGCGGCTACTGCCAGTGCAATCCTGCGCTGTCGGGCACCAATTGTCGCCGTACTTAACAAAATCGCCATATTGTCACCCGTGCCAATCCGCGGGCAACCAGTTCAGGGCCTGGGTCAGGCACACGGTTGCCCGGGCACACGCGTGCCCCGCGGGCGGGCTGAACCCGGTGCCGCAGGCATCCGTAGTACGGGTGACCAAGCCCGCGGGGTTCCTGGCCGGTGGTGACTCGCGGCGTTGCCCGACGACAAGAGGAGCTTGCATGCGCCACGTATCACCGCTGGTGCCGGGGCATGGCACCGGTGGCCAGGGCCTGGCCCGGGCACGGAGATGGCAGCCAGCCGTCGCCGCGTTCGTGGCCGCGTCCGGCCTGGTCGCCGCAGGGGCGCCCGCCCTGGCCTCGGCGGCCCCGCCGCCGGACGTCTTCACGAAGGTCAACCTGATTTCTAATCAGGCGTCACACCAGCACACCGGCCTTACCGACAAGAACCTTAAGAATGCGTGGGGAATCACGGCCGGGCCGACCACGCCCATCTGGGTGTCCGACAACAACTCGGGATTTGCCACCGTCTACAGCGGCGGGATCAACGGCAGCAAGGTGTCGCTCGACCTCACCGTCCCGGTTCCCGGCGCAAACCCGACCGGGCAGGTCTTCAACTCCTTCAAGGCTTTCCCCGTCGGTGGGGCCAGTGGCAGCCCGGCGATCTTCATCGTGGACACGGACTCGGTCGGCTCGGTCCAGTCGCCCGGGCGGATCGAGGCCTGGAACGGCGGTGCCAAGTTCGTCGTCGAGGACGGCCCGACCGGCGGGCCCGGCGGTATGACCCCTAAGGGCGCGGTGTTCAAGGGCCTGGCGATCGCCAACACCAAGGCGGGCCCGGAACTGTTCGCCAGCGACGTGGCCAACGCCACGGTGGACATCTTCAACAGCAGGTTCGCCCCGGTGTCCGCGCCGGGTGAGTTCACCGACCCGCGCCTGCCCGCCGGGTATGCCCCCTTCGGCATCCAGGCGCTCGGCGGCAAGATCTACGTCGCCTACGGCAAGCAGAACGCGCAGAAGACCGACGTGGTCCCGGGTGCCGGCTTCGGCGTCGTGGATGTCTACAGCGTCAACGGCAAGCTGCTGCGCCATCTGGTGTCCAACGGCCCGGCCAGCCCGCTTGACGAGCCGTGGGGCCTGGCCATCGCCCCGTCCGGCTTCGGCCCGTTCGCCGGTGACCTGCTGGTGGGGAACCTGGGGAACGGCTGGATCAACGCGTTCGACCCGATGACAGGCAAGTTCCAGGGCGTGCTGGACAACTCCAGCGGCTACCCGATCACGATTCACGGCCTGTGGGGCCTGATGGTCGGCAACTCGGCCTTCGGCGGGACGAAGTCGCTGGTGTTCAGCGCGGGCCCGAGCGGCTACAACAACGGTGTGGTGGGCGTCATCAACCCCGGGTGAACTCCCGCACCGGGTCCCTGCGGCGTCCCGGATCCGGCATGCTAAGGCTGGCCTGGCCGCGACTGCGGCCGCGCCAGCCTTAGCATTCGCCCGGTAACGGCGGGAGCGTCAGCTACTTGTGAAGCTCGCCGTCTCGGTCAGCAGCATGCTGGACAGGCGGACCGCGTGCTTCCCCGGGGACAGCTTGAGCAGCGCCGGGTCGATCATGTAGGTGACATCGCCCAGGCTGTTGGCGGTGAGCGTGGCGACGGTGTGGCCGTCGACCGCGAAGTTCACCGGGTGCCCGGGCAGGAAGTTCGACGCGAGCAGGTAGGAACTGCCGCCCGGGCCGATGTGGGTGGCCGAGAGCTGCACGCCGTGCTGTAGCCCGGTCAGCGCGGCCAGCGCCTGGGCGCGGATCGCCTGGTTCTGGTGGCTCGCCGCGGTCGCGGCGGCCAGGCTCGGCACGAACTTGGCCGCGTTGATCGTGCCCCAGCCGCTGGCCACGTCGAAGCCCTTGGCCGCGGTGAACCCGCGGACGAGGACGGTCTTGCCGTCCGGGGTGGTCACCGAGTTGTTCCCCTTGACCACGTCGGCGAGGCCCGCCTGCGTGCCCTGGGGACCGAGCACCTGGTACAGCGCCGGGTTGATCGGCCCCACGACGCCCTTGTTGACCTGGGTGGCCAGGGCCAGCACACCGGCCAGCATCGGCGCGGACTCGGACGTGCCGTGCTGGGAGTCCAGGGTGATGTCCGGCACCGACCGCATCGGGCTGCGGGTGATGGCGGCCACGCCGTCCTGGTAGGAGGGGCGGGAGAACACCGAGGAATACCCGGCGCCCTCGGCGAACGTGCCGCCGACGTGCCAGATCGGATCCAGGCCGAGCCGCATCCCGGTCGTCGGGCTGAGGTTCGGCACGCTGCCGCCGACCGCGGTGACCCACGGCGAGTCGTCCCAGGCCGCCGTGTCCGGCGTCGCCGACGTGTTGTTGCACTGCGCGTTGGCCACCGCCAGGTTCTGCACGACGCCGCAGTCGCCGGTGGCGACCAGCACGGGGACGCCGTTCGCCGCCGCGGTCAGTTCCGCCGCGTTCTGCGAGGTGATCTGGGCCGGCCCGGCGGGATAGGTGGTCTCACCGGTGCCGTCGCTGATCGACATCACGTCGGCCAGGTGGTGGCTGGAGATGAACTCCACGCCCTTCATGATCTCCGGCATGGCCACGTTTTCCTCCGGGCCACCGGATATCTCGGTGTCGGCAGGGGTGGCCGAGATGATGATCTTCGCGTAGGGCGCGATCAGGTGGGCCGCTATCACGTCCAGGTCCAGTTCGCCCTTCCACGCGTTGCACGACCCGTAACTCTGCAGCTTGACCATGCCCGCCGGGCACTTGGCCGGCAGCGGGCCCGCCGGGTAGATCGTCTGGATCTGCGGGTTCGGCAGCCCGAATATCTTGTCGAACATGGCGACCTGCCGGTTGATGTCCAGGAAGTGCCAGCCCTCCATGACCGCGATGGTGGTACCGGCGCCGTCGATGCCCTGGCGCCACAGTGCGCCGATGTTGTAGTCGAAGATGTCTTCCGGGCCGGGGTTGACCTGGGCGAGCTGCGCGTAGTTCTTCTTCATCTTCGCCAGGACCGCCTCGAGCACCTTGATCTGGTCCTGCTTCGACGGCAGCCCGCCGGTGGCGGCCGGCGCCGGGGCGGCTGCCGTGCTCGTGCCGGGGATCGGGTCGCCGGTGATACGGGCCCGCAGCGGGTGCCCGCCCCCAGGCCCGGCCGTCCCGGCCGCGCCCGCCTGCGCCGATGGCAGCAGGAACGCCGCCGCCATCAGCGTGGCAGCCGTCACCGGAAGGGTTCGCCTCAGTAGTGCGCTGCGCATGTGTGCTCCTCCGAGCGTCGGTAGGGGGCTGGCGGCCAGGCCCCACAGACACCTAAACACACCCATCCGTCGCCGGGGTGGCCCGGTGACGGATGGGTGTGCGGCCGGCCGCCGGCCTACGGGCGGTCAAGCACGGCGCGGACCGCCGCGTTCGTGGCGTTCCGGCTGAGGTCGTCGGAGAACGGGCCGCCGACGTAGGGCACCACCCACACGTGCAGCATCTGCGAGGTGTACTGGTTGTGCCAGGTCGCCGGGTTGCAGGTGCCGCGCAACTGGACGCCGAAGCCGGCGATGGTCGGCTTGCCGTTCTCGCACACGGTCAGGTGGGAGTGCCAGCGGGTCAGCCCGCCGCCGATCTGGGGGCCGTTCGTCCGGTCGTTCTCGATGTACATCGCGCCGAGCAGGATCGGCGCGTGGTGCGGCACGTTGATCGCATAGACGAGCGACGACGGATGCCTCGGGTTGAGGCCGGCGTAGGCGGGGCTGGGCCCGTTGTAGAGCAGGTGCTCCTCGCCGTTGGTCTTGAGCACATAGGTGTATCCCGCCGCGAACGCCGCCTGCACGCTGGCGTACCTGGCCAGGCTCACGTCGGTCGCCTTGATCAGGTTGGCGGCCGCGATGACCTGCGCCGCGGTCGCGGGCGCGGTCGAGCCGTACATCCGCATGTCCGGCAGGCCGTCGGTGGTCCCCATGTCACCCATGCCGGGCTGCGCACCAGGCGCGGTGGCCGACGCCGTCATGCCCGACCCGGACGCCATGCCCGCGGGGCCCTCGGGGCCCGCCCAGCCCGGCGTCATGACCGCGGTGGTCACCGCGATCACGGCCGCGGGGAACGCCGCCAGGCTGGCGATGTACGCGAACCCGGTGCGGCGGCGCACCGGCCGGTCGGCCAGCGACGGCCGCCATAGCAGCGCCGCGCAGCCGGCGATCAGGGCAAGTTCCACGATCGCGCTCACCACGTCAAGGGCGCCGAAGGGTTCGGTATGGCCCTTGTCCGGGCCGAACGGCAAGCCCGTGGTGCGGGACGCGACGTAGACAGCCAGGACGATCGCGTTCCCGCCGATCCCCAGCCACAGCCACGGCCGCGACGGGCGCCACAGCACCACGGCGGCCCAGATCGCCTGGGCCCAGGAGATGATCAGAAAGAAGGCACCGTAGAGCGCGTATTCGTTGAAGTGCTCGAAGACGACCGCGAAATGGATCGCCGCGGCGCCGGCGGAGAGGGCGGCCAGGCCGCCGTAAAGATAGGGCCTGGCCGTCGCGGGGATGCTGCGTGTTGTTGTTTCGTCCAGGACAGAGGTGCTCATACCGGCCATGCTAGATTTCTCGCGCGCGCGCCCGCATCGGCCGGAGAGTTGATTCGGCCGCCCGCCCAGTGGGCCTAAAGGCCGGCCGGTCCCCCTCTGGTTGTAGTCCTCCCGGCTGACCCTGCGGATACGCATGGCAATATCATCCGGCAAGTGCCGGGACGGCGCCATTGTCAAGGGGAATCTGCACGGTCACCGTGGTCCCCTGGTCACGGCCCGATTTGATGCTCATGTCCCCGTGATGATTGCGGCGTAATCCCGGTAACACGCGCATTACCGGCTTGGCGCACGGGCCAGGATTTCCTGTGCATATCACGGCAAATAGACCAGGGATTTTCGCTACTTGAATAACTACTACGCTCGCGAGGGACGTCTTTTTAGGTGGGGGATTACAGTGGCGAGTTCATCTGCGGCTGCGGTCGCGGGAAACGTGCCTGCCCCGGCGACCCGGCTCGAGCCGGGCGCGATCGGGGTGGCGCAGGACATGGTCATCGGGATGGCCTCGTCCGCCCCGGCGGCCACCATCGGCCTTGTGCTGGCCGGGCTTGCAGCGGCGACGGCCTACGGCAGCGGGCCGGTGCTGCTGCTCACCGCGGTGCCGAAACGATCTGCTTCAGGGCGGCCAGCAGTTCCCCGTGTCCTGGGACAGCTCAGCGGGCGGGGATGACGATGCCGTAGCCGTGGATCTTGCGATAGATCGTCGCGCGGGACATGCCGAGCGCCTCGGCCGCCTTGGCCTTGTTGCCACCCGAGTCCAGCAGGCTCTGCACGATCGCGTCGCGCTCCATCGCCTCGAGTGGGCTCAGCCTCCGGCGGCTGACCGTCCAGCACTCGGGCGGCAGGTCGCCCGGCTCGATGGAGCCCACCCGCTTGCGGGCCGCGATGCCCCGCATCACCTGCCAGAGCTGTTCGATGTTGCCCGGCCAGGTGGACCGGGCGAGCAACTGCATCGCTTCGGGGGAGCAGGTGAGCCTGCCGTGCTGGCTGAGCTTGCCGATGAAGAACCGCACCAGTTCGGGCAGGTCTTCGACGTGATGGCGCAGTGGCGGCAGCGCGGCCGTGCGCGGGAACCACCGGAGCAGCTCCGCCAGGTTGGCCGGGGCCACGCTGCCCGAGGTCCTGGTGACGGCCATCCACCGGGTCTCCGGCTGCCCGGCCGCCCGCATCTCCTGGAGCACGCTCGCAAGGAAATGCGCCTGCCGGGCACTGAGCCGGTCGACGTGCCTGATCACCAGGCCGCCCTCGCC
>Ga0070713_100002732_pt1 | contig 11532 bp, 7 predicted proteins | sample LARL82metaG_FD_65465 | JGI IMG/M metagenome (GOLD analysis project Ga0070713, IMG submission 65465) | Corn, switchgrass and miscanthus rhizosphere microbial communities from Kellogg Biological Station, Michigan, USA - LAR L8-2 metaG | ecosystem: Host-associated > Plants > Roots > Rhizosphere ... | reverse complement strand
TTCCCTGCAAGCTGTAGGAAACCGTCCGATACTGCAGGTCAACGAAGCTGTTCGTGGTCTGATGGAAGTCCAGGCCCATCTTCATAGTATGGGCGCCATGCACGATCGAGATCGCATCATTGGCCTGATAGCCAACAGGATTGGCAAATTGCGGCCGCCACGGACCGGTACCGAGGGGATGATAGTTGGTCAAGACGATTCCCGGAATGCCTCCCACTGAATCCAGACTTGCAGGCAAACCTTTAAAGCCGAACTCGGTGCCGGTTTGGCCTCCGTTGGTCGCGGCGGTGAAGAAGGAAACGGTGCGATTCATCCCGAATCGGGCATCGTTGACGATGGTGTTGGAGAGGACGCGGGTCCAGGCTGCGCCGAGACTCTGATTTCGGGCATACTGGGCGCCCCCGTCTTGCTGGCCGGTATCTGCCACACCTGGAAAAATCGGTTGTTTGTACAAGCCGTCTTCGGTAAAGCTGTACCGTACGAAGAACCTGTTTTTGACACTGGCGTAATAGTCAGCCCGGCCGTCGCCTCGGGGGATACTTTCCGTGGTTGGCAGCCTGGCAGCAAAATTGTTCACCGGTCGGCCGCCGGCGCCGACGTTGCCATTGGTTGGCGCGGGGAAGAGATTGATCAGCTTTAAGCCGATGCTATCAAAACGGTCTGGAGTAATAATATTTCCCGCGAACGGTTTGCCGGTTGTCGGGTCCAGTACCGGGATGGTAAGAGAGCTGAAATTTCCGGTTCTCATAGCAGCCGTTGGAACATTGGCGTATTGTGCGGCCGAAGTCGTACTCCAGAAGCCCTCGTAATCGACGAAGTAAAAGAATTTGTCCTTCTTGATCGGACCGCCCAAGGTGCCGCCGGTCTGATTCCAGGTCAGGTCGTCCTGCGCACCGATCAGATTGCTGCCCCAGGAATTCGCGGAAAAAATCTGATTTCGATTATACAACCAAGCTGAACCGTGCAGGGAGTTGCCGCCGGACCGGATCGAGGAATTGATAACACCGCCAGCGGCCCGACCGAACTCAGCTGAGTAGTTGCTGGTTTGCACCTTGAACTCGCTCAAGGCATCCGGCGACGGCTGCACCACTTGTGCCGACCGCGACTGCATGTTGTGGGTGGCGTTATTATTGTCGAATCCATCCAGAAGAAAATTGTTCTGGGTGTTCCAATTGCCATTGATCACCAGCCAGCCAGTACCACGAATGTTCGAGTCCAGCGTGGTTTGAGTGGCGCCCGGCGCCAGCAGCGCCAAGTCTGTGTAGCGCCGCACCGCCAATGGCAGACTGCTGATAATCTGGCCCTGAAGCACCTGGCTCTGTGAAGACTCTTCGGTTTGCAGAGCAGCCGCCGTCGCCGTGACCTCGACGCTTTCGGACACTGTGGCAGGCTGCAGTTCCGTGCGCACCAGTCGAGTCTGGTTGACATCGATACCGACCTCGGTGGTTCGAACGCCGCGGAAGCCGGGCTTCGATACTTCAACGACGTATGTGCCCCGGCGGATTGGCGAAAACGTCGCATAGCCCTCACCGCCGGTTAGCTGCGCCGATGAAATATTATCTTCGACGCTCGTGGCTTTGACGGTGGCTCCCGCGACCGAGGCGCCGCTCGAGTCTGTCACCAACACGCGGAGAACCCCGGCGTCCTGCTGGCCATAAACCTGTGGCGCAAGGAAAGCGAGCGCAAGCGCGAAACACGCGCCTAACCCGCATCCTCTGGCTCGACTTCTCATGTGGAACCTCCTACATGTAGAACAAATTGCCCGCTTCATGCAGACGTGTTCATTCGTTATATGCTGAAGCGGCCTACGATGTCAAGCGAATATGCGTTGGGGCAGTCCGGCTTGACTTGCAGCCAATCACGAAGATACATTACATTTTGAGGGGAAATACCTTTGTCCCATCGAATCGACGGCCATTCTATGTTTTTGCACACGCTTGAGGTTTCTGGTCGATGCCTGTCGCTTATTTTGACCTTCAGCTTGACCGGACCGCTGCAGGCGCAGAGCGATTGGCCGGTTTACGGCCATGATTCCGGCGCGACGCGATACTCGCCGCTAAACCAAATCAATACGCTAAACGTCGCCAAGCTGCAGCGAGCGTGGACCTATAGCACAACGGAGGGAATTCTCAACGCGGCGCCTTTGACTCAATCGGGTCGAGCCGGCGAGCCGGCAGGTGTTCCGGGCCGCAGCGCCAATGGCGGACGGGGAGCCCGCACGCGGATCTCTGAGGTCACGCCCTTGGTCATCAACGGACTGATGTACCTGACCACGCCTTACAATCGTGTTGTCGCGTTGGAGCCTGAGACCGGCAAGGAAATCTGGAGTTATGAGCTTAAAGACCTGGGCGTGCCGGCCACCCGCGGATTGGCGTATTGGCCCGGCGATAAGACGGCACCCCCAACGATTTTCTTCGGAACCACCGGCGGTTTTTTGGTCGCGATCAATGTGAAGACCGGCAAACCCGTGCCAGGATTTGCAAACGAAGGCTTCCTGAACCTCCGGACGGGCGTGACGGAGAAATTTCCCAACGCTGCTTACGGCCTCTCGTCTCCGCCGGCAATCTACAAGGATCTGGTTATCACCGGCTCGCACGTGCAAGAGCAGCCGGCGCTTGGCCCTAGCGGAGACGTACGAGCGTGGGATGTACACACGGGAAAACCGGTTTGGACCTTCCACACGATCCCGCACCCGGGAGAGCCTGGAAGTGAGACCTGGGAAGGCGAGAGCTGGAAGGATCGGTCGGGCGCCAACGTCTGGGGTATGTTGACGGTTGATACGCAGCGCGGCCTGATCTTTCTGCCGATCGGATGTCCGACGCAGGATTACTACGGTGTTGACCGGACTGGAGCAAATCTTTACAGCACTACTCTAGTGGCGCTTGATGCCGCTTCTGGCAGAATGGCCTGGTATTTTCAGACCACCCATCACGACATCTGGGACTACGATCTGGAAGCCCCGCCGGCGCTGATCGACATTATAGTTAACGGAAGGAAGATTCCGGCAGTGGCCCAAATGACCAAGGAGGGTCTGCTATTTGTTTTGGACCGGACCAACGGTAAACCGGTTTACGGGGTACAAGAGCGTGCTGTGCCGCAGGCCGGCTTTGTGTCCGGTGAACATCCTTGGCCTACGCAACCGTTTCCTGTCAAGCCCCCGCCCTTGGCGCGGAATAGCTTCGCGCCCGAAGAAATCGCCAAAGTCACACCGGAACACCAGAAGTATTGCGAGGAAATGTTGAATTCCAACGGCGGCTTGCGCACGGGCGGCCCCTACCTGGATTTCGGCGAGAAGCCTGCCATCATTTTTCCGGGCACGCTGGGTGGCGGCAACTGGCACGGCGTTTCCTTCGATCCGAAGTTGGGATACATCTTCGTGAACACCCAAAGCTTTGGCGAAGTGTTTCAGATTGTTGACAGCCCACGCGGCCGGGGAGCACGGCGATACAAGTTCTGGGATGGCGATAAGCTATGGCCGTGCAGCGCTCCGCCCTGGGGTGAGTTGAGCGCCGTCGATACAAAGACAGGCGACATTGTCTGGAGAGTTCCTCTGGGGGTCTTCGACGAGTTGGAAGGCAAAAATGTTCACAACACCGGTACGCCAAATATGGGCGGAACGATTGCGACCGCGGGTGGCCTGGTCTTCGTGGGCGCGACCGTGGACGATCGGTTTCGTGCGTTCGATTCCAGGACCGGGAAAGAACTATGGGTCACGAACATTGGCGCCGCGGCTCACACTGTCCCGATTACGTACCAGGGGAAGGATGGCCGGCAATATGTCGCGCTCATGGTCAGCGGCGGTGGTTTCCTGGGGGACCATACCATCGCACCGATCCTGCTCGCTTTCGCCTTGCCGTAATTGCAGGGTGTGGATAAGCTGGATTTCCCAGTTCCTTATGTCCCAGTTCCATTTCCCAGTTCCTTATTGACAGGTAGCCGCAGTTGTGATTCAATAAACACGCACGCTGCACACGTTTGCCATGCTGGACTGTTCTTAAGGCATTTGTAGCGCAGCAAGGAGGTATTTTCATGGATCGTCGAAACTTTCTGAAAACGGCTGCCGGGGCAACTGCTTTAGCCGGACCAGCATGGATGATCGGCGCCGGCAAACCACAGCTTTTTAAAATCGGATTCGCCGCCACTACCTGGCTTCAATCCAACGCGTCCGCCGAAACCTATTGGAAGGCATGCCAGGAGATGTCGAGCGTGGGTTTCCACGCCACCGAGGCCGACGACACGTTGAGCGACTTGGATGTCGTATACGGAGATAAGCCTTCCGAGTTCCAGAATCTCTCGTCCAAATACGGCGTGAGCATGAAAGGCGTCTTCTATTCGTTCGCGCTTTGGGATCCGGAGAAAATGCCGGACGACAAGAAGAAGGCGGCCCACATTTGCAAGTTCCTTAAGGCCATCGGCGGCACTTACATTGCCACCGGCGAGGGTAGGCGCCAACGCCAGGGAACCAAGGTGATGTTCGAAAAAAGCGCCAAGGACACGGCCGCGCAGCAGAGCAACGAGGGTATCGGCGAGGCGATCAAGGGTCTGACTGAATTAGGAAGACTTTGCAAGGAGGAGTACGGGATCAATATCGCATTCCATCCCGGGCGCGGACAGAATAAATCCATGATCCAGAAGATCCTGGACGGGACGGATCCGCGCTGGGTCGGCTTTTGCGCCGATGTCGGTCATCTCACCGGGGCAGGCTTCAATGCGGTGGAGGCGGTCCGCACTTATAAGTCCCGTCTGGTAGCGACCCACTGGAAAGATTACGATCCGAATACGCCTTTCCGCCGCGCTGACTACTCCAAGACGTTGAAGGGCGACTTCGTGGAGGTCGGCAAAGGAACCGTTGACTTCCCAGCCGTCGCCGAAGCGTTCAAAGACATCGGCTACTCGGGCTGGGTGATGCTGGAACTGGACCGCACCATGACCTCGCCGGTACAGAGCGCTAAAGAGATGAAGGCTTACATTACGGACAAGCTGAAGCTGACCGTCTGAGTACCTATCTTCGGCGACTGAAATCGGCGGGCAGTATCGAGGGTAATGAAACTGATTCGTAGAAACTTCGTCCGTTCACTCCTGGTGGGCGCGGGTGGTATGGGTCTCCTTGGGGAGAGGGGGCGCATCTATGCGCTGGCCCAAACGGACGACAACACGGGCGAACCCGCGGCTGGTCACCTCTTCTTCAACACTGACCAAGTGCGGACATTAGAAGCCATCGCCGATCAACTCATTCCTCCGGACGACTACCCGGGTGGCAAGGATGCCGGGGTAGCTTCTTTCATCGACAAAGCGCTTGCGACTTGGGCTCCTGAACACCGTTGGGATTATCTGGCTGGTTTGGATGGTGTAAACGAATCGAGCCAACTGATGTTCGGCCACGATTTCGCCGCGTTGAACACCCAGGATCAAACCAGTGTTCTCACCACCATGGAAAAGGGAACAGCTCCAGGAGAAATCTGGCGGAGATTGAGGATCGCTCAGCCGGGTTCCGCAGTTGAGCGGTACATAGACCCGGCAGTCGCAACCGAAGGTACGAACAGCAGCCGAGCGTTCTTTGATCTGGTCCTGAGGCACGCGATGGAAGGATATTACGCTCACCCCAAGTACGGCGGCAACCGCGATAGCGCCAGTTGGAAAATGATCGGCTATCTAGGGATGACACATCACTGAACATGGCCCAAAGAGTCAATGCCGTCGTTGTCGGATCCGGAGCAGCCGGAGGTATTGTCGCGAAGGAACTCGCCCAAGCCGGACTGACGGTAGTGGTACTCGAGAAGGGCCGGCAGTTTTCGGTCAGCGATGCGGCTCACGATGAACTGAGCGGCAGCGGATCTATCCCAGGCAACATCACCAAGCTCGAGAACCTAGTAAAAAATCCACGCAGTTTCAGGCCTGACGCCTCTACTCCCGCGCGCGTTATGGCGGCGGGCTTCAACGCGTTCGGAGTCGGCGGCGGAACTCCCTGGTACGGAGCCGCAGCGTGGCGTTTTCATGAAGAGCACTTCCGAATGCGATCCAGTTACGGACACCCGGAAGGCACCAACCTCGAAGACTGGCCGATAACATATACCGACCTTGAACCGTACTACGAGAAGGCTGAGTACGAGTTGGGAGTTTCCGGCCTCGCTGGTGCGGATCCGTTTGCTCCCCCAAGAAAGAAGCCGTACCCGGTTCCACCGCTGCCCCTCAATCCCCAAGGTGAGTTGTTTGCGAAAGCCGCGCGGAAACTCGGTTTGCACCCGTTTCCTCCGCCGTTTGCAATCATCACCGCGAACTATCAAGGCCGGCCGGCATGCATTCGCTGCCCATTCTGCATCGGGTACGTTTGCGAAGTGAATGCCAAGTCGAGCACCGCGGTCACGGTACTGCCAATCGCTTTGAAGACCGGGAACTGCACGCTGAAGACGAAGTGCGTGGTCGACCGCGTGCTTACCGACGCGCGCGGCCGTGTCACCGGAGTCAGCTATTTCGACGAGCAAGATCGCCCACAGGTACAGGAGGCCGATCTGGTGGTGTTGTCCGCCAACGCTGCAGAGAGCGCGCGCATACTGCTAAATTCCGGAAATCGCCATTTTCCCCGAGGCCTTGCAAATTCAAGCGATCAAGTGGGCCGCAATGTCATGAGTCATATCGGCGCAAACTCATTCGGTGTTTTTGAGCAAGAGATTCCGCATCATTGGGGGCCCGGTCCCTCGATGGCGATTAACGACTTCGTCGTCGGCAGACTGGGCGGTGGACACATTTACAATTTCTACGTCCATCATCCAGTGGGCTTTGCATCCCGGAGACCTCCGGGCGCGGCGCGCTGGGGCAAAGCGCACAAGGATTTTCAACGTAAGTATTTCAACCGCTTCATGCAAATGAATTCGGATGTCAGCGATCTTCCCGTTGAAACCAATCGAGTGGAAATTGACCCCGAGATCAGGGACGCGTGGGGCATACCCGCGCTGCGCGTCACCCACAAGTTCCACAGACTCGACATCGAGAATTCCGAATTCATCGCTGCCCGTCAACGCGAGATCTTGAACACGGCCGGAGCCGTCGAAGTTTGGAGTCAACCGACCGGCGGAGGACTCGGCGTCGGCCAACACCAGTGCGGTACATGTAGAATGGGAAACGATCCTAAGACGTCCGTATTGAACCCTCACTGCCAGACGCACGATGTCGATAATCTATTCGTAATCGATACGTCTTGCTTCGTGTCGTTCCCCGGTCACAACCCCTCATTGACGGCACAAGCGATCGCCTACCGGTCATGCGAGTACATCAAAACGGAATGGAGAGGTGGCGCGTTCCGAACCAAGGTCTAAATGCACAATAGGCTGACCTCTACGCCAATTCTCATCGCCACAGAAGCGCAACCGGCGCCAGGTAGAGGAAGGCCCTATGGACCGGCGTAGCCTGTTCTTCACCAGTTGCGTCGCTCTGGTTACTACCGCTATTTCTTTTTCGATGCGCGGGGATGTCCTAGATGCTCTCGGCGCCGACTTTCACCTTAATCACGAGCAACTCGGGTTGATCCTCAGTCCGGCGTTTTGGGGCAACACGGTATCGATACTGATCGGAGGCGCTCTGGTCGACTACCTGGGCATGCGCCGATTGCTGCAGCTTTCGAGCATCGGCTACATCCTCGCACCGCTGCTCATGATTTTTGCGCCGCGGCCCGCTGGTCCGATGACGCCATATTACACCGACCCCGGTTTCATCTGCCTGTACGCCGGTATGCTGATGCTGGGTTTGTGCCAAGGACTGGTGGAGGGCGTCATCAACCCTTTAGTCGCGACCATATATTCCGACGACAAAACGCACCGGTTCAACGTGCTTCACTCCTGGTGGCCCGGCGGCTTAATCATCGGTTCCTTGCTCGCGTACGCGATCACGAAAATGATGGGATTGGACGCGACCGGAGTCAGCGCCAGCCGTTCGACTCTGGGCTGGCAAGTAAAGATGGCGATCATTCTCCTTCCGGCGGCCGCATACGGCGTCCTGCTCCTAAAACAGCAATTTCCGAAAACGGAGCGGGTAGCGGCGGGTGTATCTTCCAGGGACATGTTTCGAGAGGCTCTGCGGCCGATGTTTCTCCTGTGGTTCGTGTGTATGTGGATGACGTCCAGCGCTGAACTGGGACCCGATCAGTGGGTGGGCCCGATCATCATGAACCTGACCGGGATGCGCGGTATTCTGATCCTGGCCTACACATCCGGCATCATGTTTCTGCTGCGCTTCTTCGTCGGCGGCAAACTGGCGCACCAATTCTCGCCACTTGGGCTGCTTACAATTTCATCCGTGCTGACCGCGGTGGGGCTGTTTAGTCTGGCTTCGGTGCACGCCTGGCAGCAGGCTTTTGTCGCGGCCACGATTTTTGGCGTAGGAAAGACGTTTTTCTGGCCCACCATGCTGGGCGTAACTTCGGAGCGATTTCCGCGCGGCGGCGCCCTGCTGCTGGCGATCATGGGAGGCGCAGGTAACTTTGCGGTCGCGTTCATTTTGCCGTGGATGGGAAAATGGTATGACGAAGACGGCGCAGCCACTGCGTTTCGTTATGTAGGGGTGCTGCCCATTATCCTTACTGTAATTTTCGGAGCGTTGCTGGTGTATTACAAATCCACTGGCGGTTATCGCGCCATCGAGCTGAAGACTGCTGAGCCTTCAATTGAGGTGCATGAAGACGGGAGAGTGGGAGGCTAGTTATGCAACTTTTATTCCGCCCCGAGAAATCCGGCGGAAACATAGAAAGCTATGGATTTGAGCATCTGGGATTCAGGGTCCAGAAACTGACGCGCGGGCAAGAGTATAAAGAGGATACCGCGGGCTGGGAACTGGGAATCGTTATCCTGGGTGGAAAGTGCACGATTGAGGCTTCGAACGGCCGCTGGCCGGGAATCGGTGAGCGTACCAATGTTTTTGATGGACTGCCGTACGCGCTTTATCTGCCGATTTCGACACAATTCACGGTGACCGCGGAGACCGACTGTGAACTGGCCCTGTGCTACTGCCATGCCGACCAGAAGTATCCGCCGCGGCTGATAACGCCGCAAGACATCGAAGTGGAGATCCGGGGCGGCGGCAACGCAACACGTCAGATCAACCATATTTTGAAGCCGGAATTTCCCGCGCAGCGCTTGCTCATCGTCGAGGTCTACACACCCAGCGGCAATTGGTCCAGTTATCCGCCGCACAAACATGACGTTCACAATCCTCCGGCAGAGGTGGATCTGGAAGAAATTTACTATTACCAGATCGACCGTCCCGAAGGTTATGCGATCCAGAGAGTGTATTCAGCGGTGCTGAATTTGAACGAGACGCTGACGGTACGCGACCGCGAACTGGTCCTGATTCCGGCGGGATATCATCCGGTGGTGGCAGCGCATGGCTACAACGTTTACTACCTCAATGCCCTGGCAGGCTCCGCTCGATCGATGGCGGCGTCCGACGATCCCGATTATGCCTGGGTCCGCCAAACTTGGCGCGACAAAGATCCGCGCCTTCCGATGGTGACGAGCACCGCGAGGCATTGAAACTGAGAGGAGGTAGACAGATGAACATACATCGAGCGACACATAGAGCGACACATAGAGCAACCATGGCGCAGGCGCTCATCCGGTTCCTCAAGAACCAGTACGTCGAGCGCGATGGCCGGGAGACGCGTTTCTTCGCGGGAATGCTGGGCATATTCGGTCACGGAAATATCGGCGGGATCGGTCAGGCGCTGCAGGAAAATCACGATTTCCGATATTATCTATGCCGAAACGAGCAGGGCGCGGTTCACATGGCGGCTGGTTTCGCTAAGGCGAAGAACCGCATGGCGGCATTTGCCTGCACTTCCTCCATCGGACCGGGAGCGACCAACATGATCACAGGCGCGGCGGGCGCCACCATCAACCGCGTTCCAGTGCTGCTGCTGCCGGGAGATATTTTCGCGCGCCGCAATGTCGCGCCGGTTTTGCAGCAGCTAGAGTCCGAACAAAGCCAGGACATTTCGGTAAACGATGCGTTCAAGCCAGTGTCGCGCTACTGGGATCGGATTCAGCGTCCTGAGCAACTTCTGGACAGTCTGCCGGAGGTAATGCGTGTTCTGACGTCGGTGTCTCAAACGGGCGCCGTCACGCTCGCGCTGCCTCAGGACGTGCAAGCCGAAGCTGGAGATTATCCGTCAGAATTTTTCGAAAAGCGGGTCTGGCATGTGTCGCGACCCGAACCCGAGCGGGTCATACTGGCGCGCGTCGTTCAACAGATCCGCGCAGCTCGACGGCCTCTGATTATCGCGGGCGGCGGTGTGATTTACAGCGAGGCCACGGCAGCGCTAGATGCTTTCGTGTCGCATACCGGCATTCCGGTCGGTGAAACCCAGGCAGGAAAAGGATCGTTACGCTTCGATCATCCGCAGAACCTCGGCGCGATTGGCGTCACTGGTACACCTGGTGCCAACATTGCTGCTCGCGAAGCGGATCTGGTGATCGCCGTGGGCACTCGACTAAGCGATTTCACGACCGCCTCCAAGACCGCTTTCCAGAACCAGGACGTCCGGTTCATTAACATCAACGTCGCCGAAATCGACGCCTTCAAGCACGCTGGACTGCCCCTCATTGCGGATGCGCGCGTGGCCCTTGAACAGCTCAGCGATGCGCTTCCGCTATACAAGGTGGAAGAAGAATACAAGCGCCGCATCGCTGACTGGAAAGAGCGGTGGGAGATAGAGGTTGATCGGCTTTACGGAAAACGGCACGGTCCGCCGATCAGCCAAAGTGAGGTCATCGGAGCGGTGAACGAAATTTCGCGGCCGGAGGATGTGGTGGTATGCGCTGCCGGCAGTCTTCCAGGTGACCTGCATAAGTTGTGGCGAACCCGGCAACCCAAGGGATATCACATGGAGTACGGGTACTCGTGCATGGGCTACGAAATCGCGGGCGGGTTGGGAATCAAAATGGCAGATCCTTCCCGTGACGTTTATGTAATGGTCGGAGACGGCTCTTATTTAATGATGGCATCCGAAATTGTTACCTCCATTCAGGAAGGGTACAAGCTGAACATTGTCCTGTTGGATAACCATGGCTTCGGCAGCATCGGCGCGCTTTCCCAATCGGTTGGCTCCAGCGGATTCGGGACGGAATACCGTTATCGCGAACCCCGCACAGGTCAGTTGGATGGCGAACATCTTCCAGTGGATTTTGTGAAACTGGCGGAGGGCATGGGGGCGCACGCGGTCCGGGCCAAAACCAGAGCTGATGTGGAGCAAGCGCTACGGGCCATGCGCGAACATGATCGGACGACGGTGGTTCTGGTTGAGGTGGACAAATGGGAATCTGTCCCAGGTTATGAGAGCTGGTGGGACGTGCCGATGTCGGAAGTAGCACAGATCGAGAGCATTCGTCTGGCGCGGGAAGGCTACGATGTGTCTGTGAAGAAAGAGCGGCGGTATGAGCCAGCCACCATGGAGAAGATCAAGGGATAATCGCGACCTTTGCAGTACTCAATTATATTCGCGGTGAATGGCGAAGGCCCTCGACGAATTCCGACTCGGATGTGTTT
>Ga0070713_100002726_pt1 | contig 11539 bp, 6 predicted proteins | sample LARL82metaG_FD_65465 | JGI IMG/M metagenome (GOLD analysis project Ga0070713, IMG submission 65465) | Corn, switchgrass and miscanthus rhizosphere microbial communities from Kellogg Biological Station, Michigan, USA - LAR L8-2 metaG | ecosystem: Host-associated > Plants > Roots > Rhizosphere ... | reverse complement strand
CACCACTGGCGTCATTTCCTCAATGTGGTCGAGAAGCAGTCTGTAGAAAAGAACCTCGTTGGTGTCCTGAAGCGCCCGCAGATAGATGTGGCGCTCGAGGGGATCCTGTTTTCGCTGGAAGGCCTGGTAGGCGCGAACGACTTGTTCGTCGAGGCTCTCAATCTGAGGCGGCAGCAGGCCGTGCAAGCCCAGTTCGGTTCGTTCCTGGCCGGTGAAGGCTGTGCCTTTATTCAGTATCTGAGTGTTCAGCAGTTCTATGCCGCGCAGCATGGCGTCCATGGTTATTCATTTCTCCGGGTCGTCGAGACAGGATTGTCCTCGGCGTGAAAGTCAGTTACTTTTTGGCAAGTTCCATTTCGGCTTGCAGCCAGTCTTCCACGTCATGACCCTCCATTGCTCCCCGCTTCAGGAAAAGTTCATACGCTCGAGCGGCGATTTCCTTAGGTTCCGGAGACTTGCTGGTAACTGAACTGTCGGGCTCGCGCACGGTTATGGTTCCAAGTTTGCTCAAGGGATTCTCCTCCGTATAGTTTCCAGGCAAAAAAAGGTTCTCTTAAATCAGGTTGCAGACGTTCGGTTAAGAACGGAGAGGGAGGGTCTTTCTAATTTCCCAAGAGCTTGACCATCTGGAGCCACGCAAAGAGTAGCAGTGCGAATTCGGTTTGGCAATTGCAAAAGGCAAATCGCATTCCAAAACATACCAGCTGCTCTCCCCGCCGCCGCGGCGATCAAGTATTTGCTTTGCAGGGCTAGTCCGTGTCGGGGCGCGCTGCCTTTACCGCCTTTTGGTTCAAAGACTTGTGCCGATGTTCGAGGGCATCCTCCTCTTCCTCGCGCTTTTTGCTCAGACTTGTTTTAGTGAGCGCCGCGGGATATGGCTTGTTGCCCATCAGGCCCTTCCAGAGGATACGATTGTAAGTCACGGGATCGACAAGATCGGCGTCGGAGAAGTCCAGGCCCTTGGTGACGCGCGCCCAATACTGTGCATTGTGCGTGGACTTGGGAATGATCAGGCCGGCGGGCGCGATCGGAAGCGGGAGTTGCGTGGCGTACAGATAAGTCGAAGGCGCGGCGGCAAAGCTCCACGCGCTGGGCGTGGTATTGAATATATCGGCCATGGGGTGGGCGAGGGCGTCGTTCAGGTTGAGCCAGGTCTTGATCCCCAGAACCTCTTCGATGGTGCGGACGAGGTCGAGGGTCGTGTAGTGCGTGGAAACCACCGCGCCTTGCTTCACATAAGCGCCGGCCGCGAATGCGATGGTGCGGTGCGAATCCACGTGGTCCGCGCCGTCCTGCGCATCGTCCTCCACGATGAGGATCAGAGTGTTCTGCGCGTAAATACTTTGTGAGATTTTCTGAATCAGCAGTCCAACGGCGTAGTCGTTATCGGCTTCCATCAGCTCCGGAGTATTCACCAGGTCAATCGCTGTCCCGAAGTTTCCGGTGTGATCGTGCATCAGGCGAACCAGGCTGAGATTCGGAAGCCCGCCCTTGGCGTAATTGGCATCGAAATCCCGCTCCCACTCCTTGAAGCGGTAATAGTCGGGAAAATTGTTGTCGAAGCCTCGAAAGTAGGGATCCGTAAATGGCGTAAGAGCGACGTTGGTGGAGACGGCCACCACTGTGTGTGTCGCCGCAGGGTCATGCGCCAGCGTAATCTGGCAGGCGGGTTCGTTATAGCAGGTCGTATCCACGAAGAAACCATAGCTGCGAACGGTAAGGCCCCCCCGCAGCGCGCCATCCCACAAGTAACCGGTATTCACCTCGTCATTCGGTCCGTCCGGCGCGCCGGCGTCGGCTTGGCCCGCTAACAGGTCCGGATCGTTGGGCATGAGAGGCGCGACGGCCATGCGCTCGGCGAGCGTGGGAATCGCCACGTTCACGCTGCGATTCAAACCCTCGGAGTCCAGGCTAAGGGCCCGCATCGCGTAAGCCACCGGGTATTGATGTTCGGTCACATCCGTGGAGCGGGCCGAAGTAGTCCACAGCCAACCGTCATAGCTGACTTCGGCGGTGTCCAGGAAGTGGTCCATGGTGACGAAGGTTCGAGCCAGTTGATGCAAGTTCGGCGTGATGGCTTGCCCCCACTGCACCAGACTGGGTTGCCCATTGCCGATGGGCACTCCCTTGGCATTCACCAGATCACCCAGAACCTGGTCGTAGGTGCGATTCTCCTTAATAATGAAGATAACGTGCTGCACTCCCTGGCTCACGGCCGCCAGGGTCGCGGCCTCGCTGGCGCTCTCGACGCTGGTGAAGCGGTCATTGGTTTCCACCTGGCTCGTGAGGGCCGGAAGCTCTGCTGTGGCGGGAGGCGGGAAGCTCTGCAGACCCGCTTTCGTTAACTGAGGGTTGTACTGGTTGGACACGAAACAAGACGGCAGAAACGTCGTTGGCCCGTAGCCATAGCACCAATCGGTATTGCTGCCGGTAGGCGATTTCCCGTTGACCACGTACATTTGACTGCCATCACCCTTGATGCTCACGGAGTTCGGATACCACCCGGTCGGAATCAGGCCGATGACCTGGTCGCCGGCATTGGTTCCAGTCAACGCGACCACCGCAACATTGTTCAGGTTTCCATTCGTCACATAGAGCCTGGTCTCATCCGGCGAAAGCGTAACGCTGTTGGTATTGGCGCCCGTATAGTGCGCCAGCGCGGAGGGCACGGCCAGGGCCGAGGGCGCCGGGGGAGCAATCACCGGTATGGTTTCGATCACGGTGTTCACCGTAGAGTGCGTGGGATCAATATCAATTACATCCACCGTATCGGATTGGTCTTCCGCGACATACAGCAGTGTTTGAGCCTTGTTGAGGGTCATTTTGTTGGGTTGGCCTTTGACGGGAATGCGAGCGGTAACTTGCATGGGCGGGGTCTGGCTCAGATTCACAGCGTCAATTTCGCGGTCGCGAAGGCTGGAGACATAGGCGGTGTACGGAGGTGAGGTGGAACCGTTTCCCGCAACAACTACCCAAAACGGGTATTCGCCCCCCGGGGTGCCATACTGCGGCGAGGCAGTGGCCTTGCCAGGGCGCAAGTCAATGTTGGGTACGGCGGACGGCACGATGGGCAGCCAGTTGCCAAAGCCTCCGGTGAACACCGAGATTGAGTCATTATAGTAATTCGCTGCGACCAGCATATTGCCATCCGCTGAAAGGGCCACGCCCGCGGCGCAGGGGAAAACGAATACCTGGGCATTTACCGTGACAGGCCCGACGTTGGGGACCACCATGAGGCCATTGCCGGTGACGTGGTCCATGGCCAGGGCCGGCCGGTTGCTGCCGTTCAGATCCACTGTCCAGGGTCCCCCAGCAGAGCTGCGTGTGAATGACCAGATCAGGTCGGCGGCGCAGCCACCCACGTAAAAATGGGCGACCGTTGAAGTGCTGTTCGGGTCGAAGGCGATCCCGTGATAGGCAGTTGGAATTTGTATGACTTGCGTTTTGATCGGCGTGCTTGTCGAAATGTCGTAAACAAAAACGTACTCATTCGAATCCTGGCCCTCAAAACTTGAGAGCGAATTGCTGGCGTTGTTATACACGCGGTTGTACCCGCTGGTCAGAACCAGAAGGGTGTTTCCATCCGGGCTGACCACGGAGGTTACCGCATGGCTGGCTTCCCAGGCCGGATTGTCGGCCAGATCGGGGTTCAATTGCTGGAATTGGGAACCGGCAGGTGCCAGCGGCGTGATGGTCTGATCCATGTTAGGCACGAACTGTGACCATGGGGCCACGGGATCCACGGTGATGCTCACGTTGGCCACCGCGTCTGCTCCCGAATTCGCAGCCGTTACCGAATACGTTGCTGTGATGTTCGCGGTGGTCAAGGGCGCCGGGGTTCCGCTAATGACGCCTGTGCTGGAATCGAGGATCAGGCCTTGCGGAAGCGCCGGGATCACGGTGTACACTGCCGCCCCTCCGGTGTAGGTCGGGCTAAGGGGAGCGACCAGTGTCCCAACCGTATAAACTACGGTGCTGGGAACGTAGGCCAGCGTCGCCGCGCCCACAGGATTTACCGTAAGATTCAGGACCGTCGTGGCGCTGCCAATCGAATTGGAAGCCGTTACCGTGTAGTTGGCCGCTGCCGTCGTTGTAGTCGGAGTCCCGTTGATAATGCCTGTGACAGAGTTCAGCGTAAGACCGCCTGGAAGCGCGGGGTTGACGCTATAAGAGGTCGCTGCCCCGCCAGTAATGGTTGGGCTATTCGCCGTGATCTTCACCGCAACCGTATAAACTGCCGGCGTGGTTGTGTAGGTCAAGGTTATAGGGGCCGCGTTTTTCACTTTGATACTCAGGGTCGCTGTGGCGCTGCCACCTGTGTTGAAGGCCGTAATCGTGAAGCTGGCCGTTGCCCTTACCGCGGTCGGAGTTCCGCTGATCACGCCTGTGGTGACGCTCATGCTCAGCCCCGATGGAAGGGCCGGGCTTACCCCGTAAGAGGTCACGGCACCGCCCGTGCTGGTCGGACTGTCCGGCGTGATCGCCGCGCCAAGGGAATAAACCGCAGGACTGGTCGTATAGGCCAGGCCCGCCGGCGCAGCGTCATTCACAGTGAGATTGAGGGTCACTTTGGTACTGCCGCCCGAATTGGTAGCCGTGACAACATAGTTGGCCGCGGCAGTTACGGCAGATGGCGTTCCCGAAATGACACCCGTGCTTGCGCTCTGGCTCAGACCCGCAGGAAGCACGGGGCTCACGCTATACGAGGCCACGGCTCCTCCACCGCTTGTGGGGCTGTTCGAGGCGATCGCCACGCCTTTGGTATAAACCGCAGTGCCTGGAGCGTAGCTGAGTCCTGCCGGTGCCTGCGCCACGCTTCCGCCGCCACCACAGCCGCACATGAGAAGAGTTACTTCCGCGAGATAAAGAGCAAGCCAGAGATTGGAACGCATTTGTCTCCTGTCAATCATTGCCGGCGATTCCGGGGCAACCGGGGCGTTGGAAAGGCGCGAACTTTCGTTCACCGGAATGCAAGTGCAAAGTAATTACAATGTAGTGTTCGGCAGAATGACGCCGGGAGTTGAGTGCCTTGTGAAACGCGTCGAACGCAAAAACAGATTTGGAACAGCAAATAAAGGACGGTTTGGAGCGGATAAAGTAGTCTCTCTGGGTTTCCGCCAAAGCTGCGCGGCTGATTATTCGATTCTTCTTGACATGCGAAATGAACCGTTATATCGCAATACTATCTTTGGGGGCCGATTCATTCCTTTTTTATTGTCTCGCCTGGGTCGTGAACCGGCTAACTGCACTTTATAAGCGCTAAGTGAGATTCATGCGTGCCCGCTGATTGCAACGGCGGTCTTTGGACATCCACCACCACGACAGCACGAGAGATCCCACTTGCGATTAAGCCGATCTGGCGTGGAGCAAGGGCAGGTTAGCGCAGAATGCTCGAGTCCGCCGCGCGGAGGTAAATTTCCGCGGATGATGAAAATCACGAAATGTCGGAGTCCGAAATGTCCAAAAAAACAAATGTTCGCATGGTAGGAATGCTTGCTGCGATTCTGGCTTTCTCTTTTGCCTGGATCGCCGCGACCGAGAGTCGCAGCAGTGGGGCGGGTAGCGTCGACTCTGTGGAAGGGCTCGTCACCAGCACGAAAGGTCCCGAAGCCGGTGTATGGGTCATCGCCGAAACCACGGACCTGCCGACCAAATACGCCAAAATTGTGGTAACCGATGATCAGGGACGCTACGCGCTGCCCGAACTGCCGATGGCAACTTACCAGGTGTTCGTGCGGGGCTACGGACTGGTGGATTCTCCCCGCGTCACTGCCAAGCCGGGCCAGCACCTCGATCTCAAGGCCGTGATTGCGCCCGATGGCCGCGCAGCGGCCCAGATCTATCCGGCAAATTATTGGTTGAGCCTCGCGAAAGTTCCGAGTGGCAGACTATCGCCGGAGGAAGTCATCGGAAGGGTGAAGCTGTGCATGAACTGTCATCAGCTGGGGGACAAAGCGACGCGCGAAATTCCCGCCGCGACCAAAGACTTTGGCCCATTTAAAAACAGCCAGGAAGCCTGGGATCGCCGGACGAAATCCGGCCCCGTAGGCGCGAACATGGGCGGCACCTTCCTTTCGCTTGGGGAACAGCGATCGCTGTTCGCGGATTGGACCGACCGCATCGCCGCGGGCGAATACCCGAAAGATGCCCCGCCGCGTCCGAGCGGCGTCGAGCGCAATATCGTGCTTACGTTGTGGGACTGGGGCACGCAGACAAATTACATGCACGACGAAGCAGCCAGCGACCTGCGAAATCCACTGGTCAACCCCAACGGACCTGTTTTTGGCGTGATGACGAGTGGTAATTCGCTGGTGTGGTTGGACCCGCTAAAGAACACGGCCTCCGAGATAAAGATTCCTTCGCAGGCGGAGCCGCTCGGATCGATTGAAATGCCATCTCCTTACTGGGGCGAGGAGAACATCTGGCTGGCGGCCGCGCAGCCCCGCAGTGCGGCGATGGATCAGGTGGGGCGCGTCTGGTTCGCCAGCAGGAATCGGGGCGGGAATAGCAGTTCGGACGCAGGCAAGCAACCCGATTTTTGCAAGGCGGGAGCCAACAACAAATTTGCCCAGTACTTTCCCCTGGAGCGCGGCAGCAAACAGGTCGGCGTGTACGATCCGGAGAAAAAAGAAATTTCCGGAATCGATACATGTTTCACCACGGACCACAATGAATTTGGCGCCGACGGCAGCCTGTTCTTCGGCCAGAACGGATCAGTCGGTTGGATCAATACTGCCGCGTGGGACAAGACTCACAATGATGAAGCATCGCAGGGCTGGATTCCAGGAGTGCTGGACACGAATGGCGACGGCAAGATCACCAAGCCCTGGACCGAGCCAAACGACCCTATCGATCCCACGAAAGATCACCGCATCACCTTCGGTTGCTATTCAATTTCTGTGAGCCCGGCAGATGGCAGCGTGTGGTGTTCCGGGATTGGCCTCAAGGAAAACACCCTGGTGCGTCTGGAGCGAGGTTCGAATCCTCCTGAAACGAGTAAGACGGAGGTCTACGAGCCACCGAAAAAAGACCCACCCTTATTCAGCGCAGGTGGCGTTTCCGTGGATAGCAATGGTGTGGTTTGGCAGAACTGGCGGGCCACCGATTATATAACCTCCTTCGATCGCCGAAAATGCAAGGTACTGAACGGCCCGACCGCAACCGGCCAGCATTGTCCGGAGGGTTGGACAATTTACCGCAAGCCCGGTCCGGCGTTTCAAGGTGTTACAGGAATCAATTCCGATCTGAACTATCTGATCTTCGTTGACCGGCACGGCATACTGGGTCTCGGAAACGATGTGCCCATGACGGGCGCGGTTAATTCCGATGCCATGGTGGCGCTGGTTCCGAAAACGGGCCAATTCGTGACTGTCCGCATTCCTTATCCAATGGGTTACTACACTCGGTCAATGCAGGGGCGGGTTGACAACCCGAAGACCGGATGGAAAGGTCGCGGCTTTTGGACAAGCTACAATCCCAATACCCCTTGGCACATGGAGGGAGGCAAGGGAACCAGGGACAAAGTTGTAAAGGTCCAGATGCGTCCCGATCCTCTCGCGAAATAAGGCGTCGCGCCATTTCGAGACATTCTGGCGGCCAATCCTGGCAAACAGGAAGTACCAGGGCGCAAGCACCACTACGCCCCCAATGCCGCAATCCAAAAGACAACCTTCGCAAATCTCATTGGACCTCCCATCAAACAGGCTGCCAGCGGCGCAAGCGGAAGTCTCAGGATCCTATCGACTGAACTGTGGGCGCAGCTCAGCATCCACCCTCCGCCCGATTCGCGCAACGATGTCCGGCACCGCTTCCACATCCGTTTGAGCGGTATGAAAGTTCACGATGCAGGCGCGCAGCACGTAGTGGCCGCCGACTACGGCGTTGGAGAGAAATGTTTCACCTCCGCGCTGCAGCCGATCGACCAGCTCGCGGTTGAGCGCATCGAGATGAAGTTCAACCTGTGCTTCTGGCAGTTTGGTTCGAAGATCGCGCGGCACGTAGCGGAAGGTCGTAATGCTCAAATCCTGGGTCATGAGTTGCAAATCCGCATGGCGGCTGACCGCCTGAGCCATGGCTTGAGACAGACGAATGTCGTCCGCGATCATGTTGCGATACGCGGCGGCTCCGGCATGCTTCAGGGCAAGCCACACCTTGAGGGCCCGGAATCCGCGCGAGTTCTGGGGCCCGTGGTCGACATAGTTCGTCACGCGTTCCTCGAAATGATAGTACGGCGGGTGATATGCGAACGCTGCGCGCAGCGCCTCCGGATCGCGCACCAAGGCGCATCCGGCTTCGAGCGGCGCGTAGAGCCATTTGTGCGGATCAACCGCGACCGAATCGGCTTGGCTCAACCCACGTAAATCATCGGGCGCCTCGGGAACCGCGGCCGCAAAGCCACCATAGGCTCCGTCGACGTGGAACCAGATCCCGCACTCTTTGCAGAGTGCGCTTATCTCTGGAAGAGGGTCGACCGCCCCGGTGCTGACCGATCCAGCGGTTCCTACGACCAGGAACGGCACATCCCCCGCAGCGGTATCCGCCTCGATTTGATGGCGTAACGCGGCGACGTCCATCCGTTGTTTCCCGTCTGTGGCGATCCATCGGATTGTTTCAGTACCGAGGCCGCCAAGGTCTGCGGCCTTTTGAATCCAAGTGTGCGTTTCGCCCGAGCAGTACGCGCGAAGCCTGTGGCCCGAATCTCCAGAAACGCCGCGCTCGCGGACATCCCGACCCGCCTTGGCTGTTCGTGCAGCCAGGAAGCAGACGAAGTTCGCCATATTGCCGCCGCTAAGAAGCAGCCCGCCACAATCGACCGGGTAGCCAATGAGTTCGGCGATCCAACGCACGGTTTGAGATTCAATTTCGGTGGCAGCCGGCGAGAGTGTCCATGCGCCAACGTTGGGGTTCACCGCCGCGGCGAGAAAGTCTCCGAGAATCCCGATCGGCGCTGGTGGCGCGGTGATATATCCAAAAAAACGCGGGTGCCCGTTGAATAGCGAGTGAGCGAACAGCCGCTGTGCCGTCTCTTCCAGCAACGGCCCAGGATCCGTCCCGATTTCCGGGAGCGGACCTCTGAGATCGAGCGCGTCGCGCACCACGGAGGGGGATTCATCACGGGTCACAGGACCGAGCGGCAATGATTCCAGGAATCCTGCGAGTTGGTCTACGAGTCGATGTCCCAGCTTGCGGAACGTCGCGGCGTCCATCGCGAGCGGCGCATGTCGGCCGGAATCGTCCTTCCTGCCTGGCTCATTTGGTGTCAATTCTATCGTCACGTACGTATTCCTTCCAGCAGATCTGTTTCCCGCCCTCGTCCGCCGTTCACGGTGCTGAATACACGATAGAAGGACTGCTGTCCCCACAACGCTTCGTGATCGTCCGGCGACAAGTCTTTTAGCCGTTCGTAGGCGGTCACCTGCGATTCGTGGCAGCAGATTGCCCGCCACACTGTCGACCAGAAGTTCCGCGTATCAATCACCGTGGTGACCGCCCAGTCCGGCCATGGAATGGCCTGCCGTTCCATGCCGTCGACCATCGAGACTAATTTTCGGAAAGCTGACTGGTAAGCTTTCCACGCCGATTCCGGCCAGGCGATGTAGTAAAGCTTTGACACCGCATGCTGCTGCGGGGATGCGATGCCATCCCCTGGAAACGCCGCGTCGGCTGCGGCGACGATCGCAGCCGTGGTGAACTGGGAGATCGCAATATGATCGGGATGCCCGTAAGCGCCGTCGGGTCCGAACGTAACGACGACGTCCGGTTGGATCCTCCTCAGGTGTCCAACAATGGCGGCGACCGCCTCCCGTGGATTCGCACGGTCGAGATGCTGATCGCGGTAGTCCAGGATTGAGACTTCGCGCACACCCAAAACTGAGGCGGCACCGCGCAGCTCAGCCTCGCGGATGTTCGCCAGCGCCAATGGGCCGGGGTGCTGATTATCCTCGAGACGATAGCCACGGAAGCGGCCACTATCGCCACGCGTGGCGGTCAACAAAAAGACGTCCACGCCTTCGGACGCGTATTTCGCAAGCGCGCCACCCACCCCCAGGGATTCGTCATCGGGGTGCGCCAGCACGGCCATCAATTTCGGAGTGCGCGTCATAAGGTCACCGGCCCAAAGCTGTGCGGATGCGCGCCAAATGGTGCCAGCTGTGCCTGAGCGCATGATCTTCAATGACGAACTGCGCGGTGACAGGCGCGCCGAAACTCAGCGAGAATGGCGCTGCACGATCCAATTCTTCATTCGTGAATGCGCGTACCGCGGCGGCGGCCTCACGGCTGTTCCGGCGCAGGAGTTCAAGCGTGGCGGCCTTGGTCACCCCGGCATTTTCCCGGGCATGTTTTCCGTTCAACTCGGCGACAACCTCCCACGTGACATCCGTAACGGCCTTGCCGCTGGCGATTGCCCGCGCGAGATCAATCTCAATAGGATAGACGCTCGCAACGTGGTGCACGATGACGCCGACCGGACGACGGTCCGATCCCGACACCGGCGTATGCCATTGCGATTCCGAGAGTCCTTCGACGAAGGCAGCCAAGCCGGCAGCGCCTTCCTCGATGCGATCCGCCAATAATTCCGCGCGACGCCGTACGGAGCCCTCGATTTTGTGACTGGGGGTAGTCTGTGATGACATATTTCATCTCCTTTTCTGATTCCTGGATTTTGGTCGACCAGCGATTCGCGGCCTCCGCCGGTACGACGCAATTACTATGCGGCAGCAAACTCTGTTGATGAATCAGGTGCTGCAGACTCGGTTCGACTTGTTGCTGCGGAATGAATCTCCGGGTCGAAGGCATCGAAGAACGCACGACCGATCGCGAACAGACCGGTACGCGGTATCCAAAAATCGCCCAGCTTGGGCTGCTCCCGCAGGGGCGCAACCGCACCAAGGTTGCGCCCGTCGATGGTGGCCTTGGCGCTGGGAACTGTCCATGTCGACAAAGGGTTTGCGATGAATCTTTGGCCGTTCGGCGCCCGGCCGGTCAGCCGCAGTTTGCCCGCTCCCAAAGCAATGCCGGCGACCGGCGCCATTGCGGCCAGGACAGTTGGGTTCTTCCAAAGCGTGTCAGGCATCAAGCTCCCTATCAGGTTCATCGCACGGGTAGCGAGCGTCGAGCTGAGATCGAGCTGCCATTCTATCCTGCCTGGCGCAACGATGCGCAGGCGCTGTGGTCGGTCCCACTGGGTCTCGATCGGCAGCACAGTGACGCTTGTAAGCGCCTTGCCGAAGAAGCGCGGGCAGCCTTGCCGAGGCGGAACATTTTGATAGAAGTGCCAATCGCCCTCCGGATCACGATGCCAAATCGCGGTGTAAGCCGGACCGAACGATGAAGCCAGAACATGCCGGCTGCACAGGATATCACCCGAGTCGAACGGGCACGACTCGACGCCGTACACGGAAAGGATTTCGCCATCACCCTTGGGCAATTGGGGGTTCTTTTCCAAGTGCTCGATTAGATCACGTGGCTCGTTCATTAGACCTCCTCTATAAACGGCTGAAACTTCATTTAAGCTCGAACGCCAATCACTTCCAGATAT
>Ga0070713_100002725_pt1 | contig 11540 bp, 7 predicted proteins | sample LARL82metaG_FD_65465 | JGI IMG/M metagenome (GOLD analysis project Ga0070713, IMG submission 65465) | Corn, switchgrass and miscanthus rhizosphere microbial communities from Kellogg Biological Station, Michigan, USA - LAR L8-2 metaG | ecosystem: Host-associated > Plants > Roots > Rhizosphere ... | reverse complement strand
CCCAGGCGGCCCGGCCGACGCCCACCATCCCGGCAACCCGGCCGACGCCCGCGGCCCAGGCAGTCCAGCCGCCGCCCGCGGCCCAGGCAGCCCGGCCGACGCCCACCATCCCGGCAACCCGGCCGACGCCCGCGGCCCAGGCCGTCCAGCCGGCCCAGGCAGTCCAGCCCCCGCCCGCAACCCCGCCAACCCGGCCGACGCCCACCATCCCGGTAGCCCGGCCGGCGCCCGCGGCCCAGGCAGCCCGGCCGTCGCGGCGGAGACCGGGCATGCCGGGCCGGGCTCGTGCGGGAGTCTTCCCGCCTCCGGGCCGCCGGGTCTTAAGGCCAGTTGCAGCGAGGGGGCCACCGCGTCCTCGCCGACTGCCGGCAAGCCGCCCGACCCAGCGTCCGGCCGGGCACCAGCTGACCGGGGACCGGCCGCCCGGCCGATCCGGGCACCCGATCCAGTCGGCCCGCCGGTGCGCGGGTCGGTAAACCTGGTGTTGCCGCTTTCGACGTGGCTGGGCTGGTCAGCTTCGCCCGGTGAGGTTGCCGGGTTCGGGCCACTGGATGCCACGGACTCGCGGGCGCTGGCCGCCGCCTTGGCCCGCGACCCGGCGACCAACTGGTGTGTAACCGTGACCGGGTCCAGCGGCAGGGCGGTCGCCCACGGGTGCGCCAAGGGTGCCCCCGGGCTGCTGCCGCCCGAACCCGTCGGCCCACCTGAGGGCCCGGGCCCGCCGATCCAGCCAAGGATGCGCGCGTGGCTCGCCGACATCAGCCTGGCCTGGCTGGAGACAGAAGAGTGCAGCCATCGGAGGGAGTCGCCGGGGTACCGGCCCTCCCGGGCACTAACCCATCTCATCCAGATACGGCAGGTCACCTGCACCGCTCCGGGGTGTCGCCGCCCCGCCACGTCCTGCGATTTCGAGCACACACTCCCCTATCACCAGGGCGGCAGGTCGTGCGAGTGCAACGGCGGTCCCTGCTGCCGGCGCCATCACCGCGCCAAGCAGACCAGCGGGTGGCAGTTGTCCCAGCCCCGCCCAGGCATCTTCGTCTGGGCAACGCCGCATGGGCGCAACTACCAGACCGAGCCGGAACCCTACCCGAACTGAGCAGACGTCACTGAACCGTCCTAGATGATCAAGGAAGCCTTGGCGCACACGCCGTGAGCCCCGGCCGGACGCAGCTTGTCGGTGGCAGCACATACCGTGTTGCTGCCACTGGTGCGGCATGCGTGCGATGGAGGGAGTGCGTCATGATCCAAGGCACGCTCATCGCGGAGAGCCTTCGCGTTGGCACAGTCCTGGATGGCCTGAAGCTAACCGTGCGCAGGATCAGCCGGTACCGGGCCGGTGGTACCACGCCGGACCAGCCGGAGATCTGGACCACACTGGACTTCGTGGCCGAGGAGGCAGAGGCGGAAGAACTGGCCCAAGCCTTCTCCGATGCTCTCGATCAGCCCGGCTGGTATGTGAACTTCGAGTCTCCCGCCGAGAACTTCGTGGTGTTCCCGGGCCGGATCTTCCGCTACCCACGCGGCGACGCGGCTGGCCGGGCGGTAGCCCAGGCGCATGGGCGGCAACTATCCATCCCAGCGCCGCAGCTGGACTGGCCGGTGTGAGCGACACCGGCGTGGATTGGGGCCGGTGTCGCTCACACCGGCCCCAATCCACGGCAGACCGGCGAACGGTCCAAGTGGCAGCCCAGCCAGACCGCTGACGGAGCAGGCTGACCAGGCAGCACAAGCGCAGGTGGGCGCCGTCTTTGCGGGGTGTCCTGCCTCCGCTTAGAGTTCGGCCTGGCCGTGGACGCAGGTGACGGTGCCGCCCGCCACCCAGATCGTGCCGTCGTCATCGCGGGAGACGTGCACCCGGCCCGCGCGGCCCAGGGCCGTGCCCTGGCTTACCACGTAGGGGGCCTGGGCCCGGCCGGTACGCAGCAGCCAGGGCGCCAGGGCGGCGTTCAGGCTGCCGGTCACCGGGTCCTCGGTGGTGACGCCGTCCTTGGGGAAGAACGCCCGGACCTCAAACGCCTGCGGCGATCCCGGGGGGTACGGCCCGACCAGGCCGAGGTCCAGGTCCGAGGTCGCGGGCTTGACCGCCAGCACCGCGTGCGCGCTGGCGAGCAGCACCGCCACCCAGCCAGGGCCGTTGTCCGCCCATGAGGCGTCGACGATTTCGGCCCTGTCGATACTCAGGACCGAGGCGATCCGGCCGAGCAGTTCCTCGGCGACCGGGCCGTCGCGCAGCACCGGCGGAGCGGCGAACGCCAGGCCGTTCTCGGTCTGGCGCAGGGTCACCAGCCCGGCGCGGCACTGCTGCACCACCGTTCCGGGCTGGCGGGGCGCCCCGCCCGCCTCCAGCCAGGCATGGCAGGTCCCCAGCGTTGGGTGTCCGGCGAAGGGCAACTCGGCGACCGGCGTGAAGATCCGCACCTGGTAGTCCGCGCCCGCATCGGAAGGCGGGAGTACGAACGTGGTCTCCGACAGATTCATCCAGTGCGCGAACCGCTGCATCTCCTCGGTGGAGAGCCCCGTTCCTTCGAGCACCACGGCGACCGGGTTCCCCCGGTACGGCTCGGTAGTGAAGACATCAACCTGGTACAGAGCGCGCATCACACAGGCCAGGATGCCACAGCGGTCCGCCGGTCCCCCAGCCACCGGCCCGGCGTCAGTACGCCAGCGCCTGCGCCCGCCTGTTCACCTCGGTGCCCCGACGCTCGGCGATGGCCTGGATGGGGGTACCGGGCAGCGTGTCGTCGGCCGTGAACAGCCAGCGAATCGCTTCCGGCTCATCGAAGCCACAGTCGAAAAGCAAGGTGAGCGTGCCGTGCAGTCCCTTGATGATCTGATGGCCATCCAGGAACGCCGCAGGCACGCCCAGCGTGCCGTCCGACTGCCGGAGCGCTACCAGTTTGCGGTCACGGAGCAGTTGCTTGATCCGGCCGCGTGGGATGCCGAGGCGGTCAGCGACCTCGGCCAGGCTGAGACAGTTGCCGACGAGTGAGTCCGGCAGGGGGTCGTTCTGTGCCACACCCCCGATGTTGCCATCTGCGCACCCTGCCAAACCTGGAAGATCGCCGCAGACGCTCTCCCGCTTTCCCGGCCCGTTACCTCAGCCGAGCGCGGCGTTGCGGAGGGGAACGGCCGGATCGGCCAGGCGCACCGGGTCCACCGGCGTGCCCGCGGCGATGAGCCGCCGGCCCTGGAGCAGGTCCCGCGGCCGCGACACGGCCAGCACGGCGGTCAACCGCTCCCCCGCAAGCCGCTCTCCGGCACCCCGGTCCCCGGCCAGCCAGCATGCCGTCCAGTCACGGCCGTCCGTATCGCCGCGCCAGAGCAGCTTGTCGCCGGGTGAGTGCAGGCCGCAGTACTGGACCATCCGCCCGAATTGTTCCGACCAGAAGTAGGGCACCGGGTCATAGCGCTCGTCACCGCCCAGGATGTTCGCGGCGACCACCTCCGGGGCGTGGATGGCGGAGTCCCAGTGCTCGACCCGCAGCCTGCGCCCGAGGCGGCGCGAGAAGAACGCGGCGCAGTCCCCCGCGGCGAAGATGCCGCGTACCGATGCCCGCAGCCCCTCGTCCACCGCCACCCCGTTCTCCAGCAGCACTCCTGAGCCTGCCAGCCAGCCCACCTCCGGCCGGACGCCGACCGCGGTGACCACCTCATCGGCGGCCAGCCAGCCGCCGCCGGGCAGGGCGAGCCCGCCCGGCTCCACCGATTCCACCGGCTGGCCGAGGCGCAGCTCCACCCCGGCGGCGGCGTACCACGCGACGGTCCGTGAGCCAGCCTCGACGCCGAGCGCTCCGGCGAGCGGTGCGGGTGCCGCCTCCACCACCGTCACCTGGCAGCCCCGCTTCGCGGCGCTGGTGGCAAGCTCGGCGCCGATCCAGCCGGCGCCGACCACGGCCAGCTTGAGCCCGGGCCGCAGTGCCGACCGCAACGCGGCGGCCTGGTCGAAAGTGCGCAGCACCCGCTGCGGGCCCGGGCCGGGCAGCCGGACCGGCGTGGCCCCCGTCGCGATCACCAGGGCGTCGAAGGCGAACTCCGCCTTGCCGGTACGGAGCACACCCCCACCCAGGCCGGTCGCCGCCTCGCCCAGCCGCAGGTCGGTGCCGATCGCGTCCAGGTCGGCGCGCAGCGAGGTGTCGTCGATCTCGCCGGTCATGAACTTCTTGGTCAGTGGCGGCCGGTCGTAGGGCGGCCGGGGCTCTGCCCCGATCATGGTGAGGGCGCCCCGGTATCCGCGGGCCCGCAGTTCCTCCGCGGTCCGCAGCCCGGCCAGGCCCGCCCCGGCTATCACCACCCGCCCGATGCGCATAGGCCCCAAGGGTAGGAGCGCAGCCCACCGCCGGCCACCGAGGGCCGCTCCCGGGCCAGCACGCACGATAGGGCCTGCCGCCCCGCCGGCCAGCCGCCACCAGCGCCCCGGGGGTCGCTCCCCCGGGCCCGTACCGTCACCGGCTGTGGCCGTCTCGTCGCCTTCGTGCTGTTCCCGGGCTGAATTGCGATGTCAGCTTTAGAATCGACGCCAATGGATACGACCCTGGCCCGCGTTCCTATCGGCCAGCTCCTTGATGGCCGGTACCGGGTGGAGTCCCATCTCGCGCACGGCGGGATGGCGACCGTCTACCTGGGCACCGATACTCGGCTCGACCGTACGGTCGCGCTGAAGATCATGCATGCGGAGCTTGCCAACGACGAGGACTTCGTGCGGCGGTTCGTCGCCGAGGCCAGGTCGGTTGCCAGGCTTTCCCACCCGAACGTGGTCACCGTGTACGACCAGGGTGCCGACGGGCGCACCCTGTACCTGGCCATGGAGTACGTGCCCGGGCGGACCCTGCGGGACTTGCTGCACGAGCGCACCAGGCTGCGCCCGCGCGAGGCGCTCGACATCATCGAGGGCGTCCTGTCCGGGCTGGCCGCCGCCCATGCGGCCGGTATCGCGCACCGTGACGTCAAGCCGGAAAACGTGCTGCTCGGACCGGCCCAGTCGATCAAGGTCGCGGACTTCGGCCTGGCCAGGCTGCTTTCCGACGTGACGCACACAAAGAGCGGGCTGCTCATCGGCACCGCCGCCTATCTCGCCCCGGAGCAGGTGGCGGGCGGCCGGGCGGACTTCCGTACCGACGTCTACGCGACCGGGATCATGCTGTTCGAGCTGCTCACCGGCTGTCAGCCGTTCACTGGCGACACCCCGCTAGCGGTGGCGTACCGGCACGTCAACGAGGTTGTCCCGGCGCCCTCCAGACTGGTCCCCGGGCTGCCGCCCGCGCTGGACTCCCTGGTGGCGTTGGCCACAAGCAGGGATCCGGACCTGCGCCCGGCTGACGCCGGGCAGTTCCTGCGTGCCATCACCGGCGCCAGGCACGGCCTGCCGCTCGACGTCCCGCCGCCCGCGCCCTACGGCGCCGGCGCCGCCGGGCCCCCCGGTGCGGGCCCGCCCGGCGCTGGCCCCGGCCTGCCCGGCCCCGGCCTGCCGGGTGCTGGCCCTGGCTTGCCCGGCGCTGGCCCCGGTCTGCCCGGTGCGCCCACCGTTGCCGCGCCTGGCGTCGAGCCCGGCGCTCCCGGGCCGGACGCCTCGATCGCGGACACTGCCCCGCCGCGGGCGGTCATCGCGCCGGTGTGGCCGGCCCCGCCGCCCACCGACTGGCCCGCCGGGCCGCCCACCGACTGGCCGGCCCGGCCGCCCGGAGCAGCACCGGGCGCATCCCCGCCCGGGACAGCTTCCGGTGGGTGGCCGCAGATGCCCGCCACAGGCTGGCCTGATCCGCCGCAGAACGGCAGCGACCTGGACATGATCCCCGGCATGGCGCCGGGGACGGCGGTGCAGCCCTACGGCGTCACCAGCGCCGACCCCTACCGCCCGGCCACCAACCAGACCCTGATCGTCTCCGCGTCCGACGCCACGTACGGGACGACCGCGCGCGAATCCTGGCTGGGGCGGCTGCTGTTCAGCCGCAGGCTCGCCTACATCGCGGCCGGCCTCGCTGTGGTACTGGTGTTCGGCCTGCTCGGCTGGTGGATGTTCGAGGGCCGGTACACGATCGTGCCCAAGGTCACCGGGGTCTCCGTGGCGACGGCCCAGGCCGACCTGCGCGACGTCGGCCTCACCCCCGGCGGCACCACGAGCGTGCTGGACAACGGCGTTGCCAAGGGCCTTGTCATCAGGACCATCCCGTCAAACGGGTCCCGTATCCAGCGCGGCGGCCGGGTCGATCTCGTCGTGTCGGCAGGCCCGCACATGATCAACATGCCGCAGGTGACGGGGCAGACCCTGACCGATGCACAGGCGGCGATCAAGCACGCGGGCCTGGTCCCAGGCAAGGTCAAGACGGTCACGTCCACCACGATCGCCGCCGGGATCGTCATCTCCACCGATCCCGCGGCCGGCGCGTCCTGGCCGCAGCCCAAGCCGGTGTCCATCGTGCTGAGCGCGGGGCCGCCGCTGCCCAACTTCGTCGGCCAGGACAAGTCGGTGGCCGAGCAGTGGGCGGCCGCCAACGGGGTGAAGCTCAACGAGGTGACCGCCGCGCACAGCGACCAGCCGGTGAACATCGTCGTCAAGCAGTCGGAGCCCCCGGGCAGCGCGTTCACCAACGGTGAGGTCATCACTATCCAGTTCTCGCCCGGCCCACCCATGGTCAACATCCCCAACGTCGCCGGGCTGCGAGTGCCCAAGGCGGTCGCCGTCCTGCGCAACGCCGGCTTCGTGGTGCAGATCAACCAGGTCGGGCCGTTCAACGTGGTGTTCGACTACAACCCCAAGGGGCAGGCCCCGAAGGGCAGCACGATCACGCTGACCACCGGGCTGCCCCACCCAGGGTTCGGCTGAGCAACTCCGGCCAGGCGCTGGGCCCGGTCAGGTCTGCGCGGTCTCCTGACCCGGCTTGCGCAGCGCCAGCGCAGCCGCGATGCAGGCCAGCGGTACCGCGGGAAGCACATACCGGTAGGTGTACTCGTGCTCGGCGATCGGCAGCACCATCAGGATGACGGCGCTGGCCCACAGCAGCACCGCGACGGCGGTGCGGCGGCGCGGCAGGAGGATCCCGGCCAGCCCGGTGAGCATGACGAGCGCGAACAGCGGGCCCGGCAGGAACACGATGTGCTGGTATTCGTTCATGAGGAACACGTACGGCGACTCCAGCCGGGTGCCGTAGTCGTATCCGAGGTCCCTGGCTGCGCCCTGGTCATTGCCGGTGTATCCCTTGATCGCGGCCACCGCATACCGCCGAGCCGCCTTCGACAGCCCGGAGGAGTTCGGCTGCACGGTGGGAAAGCGCAGGTTGTTGGTGAACACGAAGGGCTGGGCGCTTTCCGTTGCGACCACACCGATATAGCCAAACGGCTGCGCGGCGATGGCCATGATTGCGAAGTGGAGCGCCCGCGCGTTGTTGGCCTGGGTAAAAGCGGCGGTGTCCGGCACGAACCCGGAGTGCTCGTGCCGCCATTGCCAGGTGTGGTGGTTCCAGAGATACCGCTTGGGGGGCAGCCGCCGGGCTGGGTCCGGCTGGCCAAGGTGGCCCGGCTGGGCACTGGGACACAGCGCCCGGAGGTCAGCCGGCGGCCGGATCACCGCGCAGTTCGCGAACGACATGGTTCGTGACCACAGGAACATGCCGTTGCTGTTGGTCATGTTGACCGAGCCGTGCACCGCGGCGAACCAGCCCAGGTACCCGGCGACCGGAATCACCCCGGCCAGCAGCGCAGCGCCTGCCTTGCGCCAGCCGACCCGGCGCAGCAGCAGGAACAGCGGGATGAGCAGCACCAGCGGCAGGGTGGTCGGCCGCACCGTCACCGAGGCGCCGGTCATCAGGCCCGCCGTCACGACCTGCCACATCGATGGCGGCCTGCGCAGCAGCAGCACCGCGAAGGCCCCGACCATCAGCGCCATGGCCAGCAGGTCGGCCATGACGAACTGCTCCACGAGAATCTGCGCCGGGTCGAACAGCACCGGGGCGGCCGCGAGCGTCGCGCCCCAGTCCGGCAGCCCGTAGCCGCGGACCAGCGTGTACACCAGCGTGGCGATGCCAAGGCCCATCAGGTGCTGCAAGGCCACCACGCCCACGATCGAGTGGAACGGCCGCAGCAGCCACAGGAACAGCGAGTACCCGCTCGGGTTCACCACGTTCGGCGAGAGGTGAACCGCGCCCCACAGGTAGTCGTAGGTGTCCAGGCGGAACAGCACGGCCGGCTGGAAGCCGATCATCGCCACCAGGCGCGGCAGCACCGCCACGCCTAGAGCGCTCGCGAAAATCCAGTGCCGCCGTATCAGGCCGGCCAGCCATGGCCAGGCCGCGCGCCACCGGCGCCAGACCGGCGGTGCCCCCGAGCTCGTGGCCGCCTGGCCCGCGCCCGTCCCCTCGGCGCCGGCCCCGGCTTCCTTGACCGTCGTCACTGATCTCCTCGACCTGGTCCACCCCTTACCGGGCCTGCGAAGGCAACGCCGGACCATTGCGGCGCACGGCAGGGCTCAATTCCGACAGCACAGGCGGCTCGCGGCGCGCCGCGCCCGCCAGATCGATGGGCGGCGCCCGCCTGATCAGCACCGTCAGGTCAGGCCCGCGTCCTCCATGCGAATCCCCCCGGGGCACAGAGCGCGCACGCGATGCCGCTGCAAAAAGTACCGTACCCGCGCAGGCCCTGCCGGGATCCCGAAACCGTGCCGGATTGGCGCGCCAACCGGCCAGGTCAGCTCGCATATGACCACAACCCACCCGCGGCTGGGGCGATCCGCCATGAGCGGCGTTATGACGGCCCGCTGAATGGCCGCCCGCCGCCTCCCACCGCAGGCACCCGGGGTGGCCGCGCAGGTCAGATGACTAGGCATTAGAGTATTTTCCACAGGGTTTGACCTGCGAGTTACGCAACACTCGGCCGTTATGCCCGCCCTGGCCGGTACGATCCGCTTTGGGCCGTGCTATTGGCCGCCTCCCCCGCACACGCCGGGCTGCACCCGGCGTCCGAGGTCGCCGAACGGGTGTCCACGGGTGAGAAAAAGCAACAGGTTGAGGGAGACGCCAGCCGTGAGCGAGACGCTTGCCAGGACTTCTGCGGACGGGTCCCAGGGTGGTGCCCCTGCCCCGCAGCAGCGGCGCCGCCCCGCCTGGCTCACCCCGGTCAACCTGACGATCATCATCGTCACCCTGCTCGCGCTCATCCTGCGCGTCTACTACCAGTACACCCGCCCCGGTTTCCTGCTCGGCGTCACCGAGTACGACGACGGTCCTTACTTCGGCAGCGCGGTCCGGCTGGTCCACGGATCCTTGCCCTACAAGGACTTCATCCTGGTTCAGCCCCCCGGCATCACCTTGCTGATGAGCCCGGCCGGGCTTGTGACCTACTGGACCGGCACCGCCTGGGGCCTGGCCATCGGCCGGATCCTCACGGTGCTGGCCGGCACCGCGGGAGTCGCGCTCGCCGGGATCCTCGTGCGCCACCGCGGCCTGCTCGCGGTCCTGCTGACCTGCGGGATCGTGGCCGTCTACTCCGACGGCGTGGCCGCCGCGCACACGGTGCTCGTCGAGCCGTGGCTGGTGCTGTTCTGCCTGGCCGGCGCGGTGGCTGTGTTCGACGGCGACCGGATCACGGCCAGCACCAAGCGCCTTGCCTGGGGCGGTGTCCTGTTCGGTTTCGCCGGCGCCGTGGAGGCGTGGGCGATCGTGCCTGTGCTCGTCCTCGCCGCGTTCTGCCTGCCCCAGATCAAACGTGCCGCGATCTACGTCGGCGGGGTCGCGGCGGGCTTCGTGATTCCCGTGCTGCCGTTCGCCATCGCCGGGCCGAGCCAGTTCTACCGCAGCCTCATCACCGCCCAGGTCGGGTACCGGGCCCACGCCGTGCGGGTGGGGGTGCTGCTCCGGCTCAGGAACATGATCGGCCTCCCCTACGCGCTGGGCTGGTCGAAGAGCCTGCTGCTGCTGGCCGTGCTGGTGCTCGTGATCTTCGTGGTGGTGGCCTGGGCCGCCGCCATCGTGGTGACCCAGCAGCCGCCGCCCGTCCTCGACTGGTTCGCGGCCGTGACGACCATGCTGATAGTCGCGATGTTCCTGTGGCCACCCCAGTTCCACTACCACTTCACCGAGTTCCTCGCGCCGTTCATGGCGCTCACCCTCGCGCTGCCGGTGGCCCGGCTGTTCGGCGGCGCCCAGCCGGACGGCAGCCTGGCCGTCACCTGGCCGCGCACGGGCAGCGCCAAGGCCGCCCGCCAGGCCGGCACGGCCATCTTCGCCGTGTCGGCACTGGTGCTCGCGGTGGTCGCGGTCTTCCAGTTCCGCTTCGAGAGCGGGGCGGCGAAGGTCATCGGCCCGATACCGGCCGCTATCGACCAGAAGATCCCGTCCGGCGCGTGTGTGCTGACCGACCAGGTGTCGGTCAGCCTCGCCGCCAACCGGTTCGTCTCGACCGACCCGAACTGCCCCAAGCTGGTAGACAGCCTGGGCACCACCCTGGCCCTGTCCGACGGCCTGAAACCAAAGACCGGAGCGGCGAACGTCGCGCGGGTGAACGAGGCGTGGAGCCAGGCATTCAGCAAGACACAGTATGTGCTGCTCACCCAGACCAACCCCCGGCGGATCGCGTGGAGCCCGCAACTCGAGGCCTACTTCGCCAGTCACTTCCACCTGGTGTACGAATCCCCCCGCAAGCTCATGCTCTACGTGCGCAATGGCCTGCGTGCGGGCTGACGGAAGGGCACGGCCGCACGGCCGTGGAGCACGGGGAGGTGGGCGGGAGACCGGCATGGACAGGGGAAGCGAGCGGCGGTGAGCGGGGTGATGGCCACGACGGCCTCCGGCACGTCCCCCGGTGACGCCGCGGCACCGCGTGGCTGGGGCACTCCCGGGGTCCGCGCCGCGATCATCAGCACCGGCCTGATCGCCCTGGCCCTGCGGCTGTGGATCCTGTTCTGGCCCGGCCTGGTGTCGGTCACCCAGTACGACGACGGGCCTTATTTCGGCAGCGCGGTCCGGCTCATCCACGGCGTGCTGCCCTACCGTGACTACGCCTTCGTCCAGCCGCCGGGCATCACCGAGCTGATGAGCCCGGCCGCGCTCGAGTCCTACCTGGGTGGTACCGCCTGGGCCCTGGTCATCGGCCGGTTCCTGTGCGTCTTCGCCGGGACCGCCGCGGTCGTGCTCGCCGGGTTCCTGGTTCGCCACCGCGGAGCCCTGGCCGTCTTGCTCACCGGCGGCATCATCGCCATCTACCCGCCCGCCGCGGCCTCCGCGCGCACCGTGCTGCTGGAACCGTGGCTGGTGCTGTTCTGCCTGGCCGGAGCGGTGGCCGTGTTCGACGGCGACCGGCTGACGTCCCGGACCCGCCGGCTGCTCTGGGGCGGCGTGGCGTTCGGCTTCGGCGGCGCCATCAAGGTGTGGGCGATCGTCCCGGTGCTCGTGATCATCGTGTTGTGCCTGCCGCACGTGCGCCGGGCGGCCGTGTTCGCCGGCGGGGTCGCGGCCGGCTTCCTGATCCCGGTCCTGCCGTTCGTGATCGCCGCGCCGGGGCGCTTCTACGACGACGTCGTGGTGGCCCAGCTCGCCAGGATCGGGACCAGG
>Ga0070713_100002724_pt1 | contig 11544 bp, 12 predicted proteins | sample LARL82metaG_FD_65465 | JGI IMG/M metagenome (GOLD analysis project Ga0070713, IMG submission 65465) | Corn, switchgrass and miscanthus rhizosphere microbial communities from Kellogg Biological Station, Michigan, USA - LAR L8-2 metaG | ecosystem: Host-associated > Plants > Roots > Rhizosphere ... | reverse complement strand
ATCGGCGGTGTTGCGCTTCTACCTCGTCCGGCAATGGGCGAGCACGGCGTCCGCGCAGCTCTGCCACGCTGATCCTGAGATGCAGGCCGTGACCACGCGTCTCGTTCAAATTGGTCGTGTCACTCATCTGGTCAACGGCGTGACCGGCCGCGAGGCCTTTCAATTCGAGGAGCGCCGGGCGTACACGAAGGCCGATCGACGGATCGGCCTCGATCGGCGCACGCACGACACCGGCCGCTCCGAAGGGGAACGCCGGAGCCACCAGGATCGCCGAGTTGGAGCACGCCGCCTGCGTGAGCAACCCGGCGCAGTCGATCTGGTCGGCGCCGCCCGCCGCGCGCGCGAGAACGCGGACGCGAGGTTTTCTCATTTCAAGGTCGGTGCCGCGCTCGAGACGGCCGACGGCGCCGTGATCACCGGCTGCAACATCGAGAACGCGACGTACGGCCTGACGATTTGCGCCGAGCGCGTCGCGATGTTCAAAGCGCTCTCGGACGGCCACCGCGCGTTCACGCGGATCGCCATCGTGGCCGACACGGACACGCTGACGCCGCCCTGCGGGGCGTGCCGCCAGATCCTGTGGGAGTTCGGGGGCAATCTGGAGATCGTGCTCGCCAACCTGAAAACGGAAGAGAGCAAGCACATGCTCAAGAACCTTCTTCCGCTGCCGTTCGATGCAAGGCTTCTCACGTAAGGTTCCGGGTTCCACTACAATCGCATTGATGCTGCCAACCATCGCCCGTGAAGCCGATGCTGTCGTGATGATCGACCAGCGGAAGCTTCCCGCCGAGGAAGTCTACGTTCGATGTGAAACAGCCGCCGAAGTGGCGCGTGCCATAAAGACGATGGTGATTCGCGGAGCGCCGGCGATTGGCGTGGCGGCGGCCATGGGCATCGCCCTCGGCATGCGGACCAGCAAGGCGACCGGCACTCAGAAGTTTGCGGCGGAGTTCTACAAGATTTGCGAGCTCATGGCAGCCACGCGGCCGACAGCGGTCAACCTCTTCTGGGCGATCGATCGGATGAAACGCGCCTTCGCGGCGGCCGCCGCGGCCGGCGAATCGGTGGATCAGATCAAAGACAGGCTCGACCGCGAAGCGCAGCTCATTCACGACGAAGACGTCGCCAGCTGCCGCGCCATGGGCGCATTTGGGGCCGCAGTCGTGCCAGCAGAGGCCCGCATCCTCACTCATTGCAATGCCGGCGCGCTGGCCACGGCCGGCTACGGCACCGCACTGGGAGTGATTAGAGGAGCGGTCGAGCAAGGCAAACAGGTGACGGTCTACGCAGACGAGACACGGCCGTTTCTGCAAGGCGCTCGGCTCACAGCCTGGGAACTCGTGCGGGACGGCATTCCGACTACCGTGATCACCGACAACATGGCCGGGGCGCTGATGCACCAAGGCCGAGTGAACTTCGTGGTCGTGGGTGCCGACCGGATTGCAGCCAATGGCGACACCGCGAACAAGATCGGCACTTACAGCGTGGCCATTCTCGCGCGCGAGCACCAGATACCGTTTTATGTCGCCGCGCCGCTCTCGACCATCGACCTGAACACGCCCGACGGTCAGCACATTCCGATCGAGGAGCGGCAGGCCAAGGAAGTCACGCATCTTCGAGGGACACAACTGACGCCCGAAGGCGCGACCGTGTGGAATCCGGCGTTCGACGTCACCCCGAGCCACCTGATCGCCGGCATCATCACCGAGCGTGGCATCTTCCGGCCGCCGTACATCGAGTCGCTGGCCGCGGCGTTCGGGCGAGAGCCGCTGCGCGTCTGAGTCATGCGGATTCTGGGTATCGAGACCTCGTGCGACGAGACGGCCGCGGCCGTCGTCGAGGAAACAGGCGACGTCGCGCGGCCGTGGGCGATCCGATCAAGCGTCATCGCCTCACAGGTGCCGATTCACCGCGACTGGGGCGGCGTCGTCCCTGAGCTGGCGTCGCGTCAGCATCTGCGCGACATCTGCGGCGTCGTGGATCGTGCGCTGGAGGCGGGCGGATCGACCTGGAAGAATCTCGGCGCCATCGCCGTCACGCAGGGGCCTGGTCTCGTCGGGTCACTTCTCGTAGGCGTGTCGTTTGCGAAAGCGGCCGCTGCCGCCGCCGGGCTTCCTTTGGTCGGCGCGCATCACCTCGCGGGCCACATCGAATCGCTGGTGCTGCAGAACGGCGAGCTTCCCATGCCTGCGATGGTCCTCGTCGTGTCGGGAGGTCACACCAGCCTCTACTTCGTGGAACGCCCCGGTCAGTACGATCTCATCAGCCGCACGCGCGACGACGCCGCGGGCGAGGCGTACGACAAGGTCGCGAAGCTTCTGGGTCTTGGATACCCTGGCGGTCCGGTCATCGATCGCCTCGCGCGCGCGGGCGACGACCGCGCGATCCGACTGCCCGGCACGCGGCTGACGCATGCCGATCGCAACGCCCCGCATCTGAAGGGTGACCTCGACTTCAGCTTCAGCGGACTCAAGACGGCCGTGCTGCGGATCGTGCGGGATCGCGAGCAATCGGGCGCCGGGCCCATGACGGATCGAGAGGTTGCCGACATCTGCGCCAGCTTTCAGCGGGTGGTGTCGACGACGCTGGTCGATCGTTCGTTCGAGGCCGCCCGCCGGTACGGCGCAAAGAGCATCGGCGTGGCCGGTGGCGTGTCGGCAAATAGCCGCCTGCGAGCCGACCTGACGTTTCACGGCGAGCAGCGTGAGATGCCGACGTTTCTGCCGAGCGTGGCGCTCTCGACGGATAACGCCGCGATGATCGCCGCCGCCGGATTGCGGCGCTTCCGGGCTGGTCTGCTGGCCGCTCCCGATCTCAACGCCGACGCCGCGCTCGCAATATGAAAGTCCACACGGATTACCTCTGGTTCAACACGAAGAAGCGGCAGGAATTCATCCGCATCACCGACGAGATCTCCGGCATCGTAAGCGCCAGCGGCGTCAACGACGGCACCGCACTGGTCTCCGCGATGCACATCACCGCGGGAGTGTTCGTAAACGACTGGGAAGACGGGCTCATCCACGACTTTCAGGAGTGGCTGGAAAAGCTCGCGCCGGCCGGACTGAACTACCGGCACCATCAGACCGGAGAAGACAACGCCGATGCGCATCTGAAGCGCACGATCATGGGACATCAGGTCGTCCTCCCGATCACCGACGGAAAGCTCGACCTCGGACCCTGGGAGCAAGTCTTCTATGCGGAGTTCGATGGCCAGCGCCGTAAGCGCGTGATCGTGAAGGTCATGGGGCTGTAGAAGATGCGCACGTTATCGGCGCTTGCCCTCGCCGTCGTCATCGCGAGTGCGGCTCTTGTCGTGGCTCGCGCGGCCCAGCCTGCTGACGGTCCGTACCTTGTACAGATTGACGCCGTTGTGACCGACGACGCCGGTCACGTCGTCGTTGGACTCCACCAGGAGGATTTTCAGATCAAGGAAGATGGCCGGCCGGTCGAGCTGAAGACCTTCGAGGCCGTCGCCGAGGTGGGGGATGGCGGACGGAGTGTCGCCCGTTCGATCGTCCTGCTGCTCGACGACAGCGGAATCGGCGCCGGCAATACCAGTTCGATTCAATCGATCGCGAGGATGTTCGTCGCCCGAATGGCGGCGCCTGACGAATTCAGCGTCGTCCGGCTGAACAACCGACGTGACGAGGCATTTGGCGATCGACTTGAAGCGCTGATGCGCATCTCGGAGTACAAGGCGGACGCGTTGCCGTTCTTCGGCCGGGAAACCGTCGAAAACGGGCTCAAGGTGTTTGCGAAAGTATCGCGGACGCTGGAAGCCATCGAGCAGCGGCGCAAGGCGCTCGTCTGCATCGGTGTTCCGGCCGTCTGCAGCGTGACGAAGCCGGCCAGCCGATCGAGCGTCCTGTGGCGGTACTGGGTGGATGCGATCGGCGCGATGGCGCGGACGAACAGCAGCCTCTATTCACTCGAACCGAACGGCGTGTTGGGATCGACCAGGGTCGTCACCGACTCGATTGCCGACGCGACCGGCGGCGACGTCTTCCACAACACCTCCGACATCACACGCGTGATTGACGCTGTCAGACGCGACACGGGCTCTTACTATCTGCTCGGTTACTGGCCTGCCGGGGCCAAGAGCGAGCTGCATTCGATCGAGGTCAGGGTCAGCAAACGGGGTCTTCGGGTCCGCGCGCGCCGGTTTCGCGGCGAAGGCGCGTGAAGCCGTATCCCGAACGGCCGGTCGTCGGCGTTGGGGCGGTCGTGCTCGACGGCGATCGCGTGCTCCTGATCAAGCGTGGACACGAGCCGCTCAAAGGGCAGTGGAGTCTTCCAGGTGGCGGGGTCGAAATCGGCGAGACGCTCGAGTCGGCTGTCGCTCGGGAAGTGCGCGAAGAAACCGGCCTCGACATCGAAGTCGGCCCGATCGTCGAGGTTCTGGACCGTATCTCGCGTGACGCCCGCGGCGACGTCGAGCACCATTTTGTTCTCGTTGACTTCGTGTGCCGGGTCACGGGGGGCGTGCTCTGCGGCGCGTCGGATGCTGACGCCGCCGAATGGGTGCCGTTGGAGCAGATCACGGCGTACGGCGTTGCCGCCGTCACGGTTCGGGTGATTCGCAAGGCGGCCGCGCGTGGCTTCGACGAGGGCGATCGGCCGCTGGTGTGGTGAAGCGGCTCCTCCGGGATTAAGATGCACGAGCAACCCATGAACCGCGAGGACGCCTGGCGTCTCCTCAACGAGTACACCTCGAGCGAAAGCCTGCTGAAGCACGCGATGGGCGTCGAAGCGGCCGTGCGCGGCTACGCGAAGGTCTTCGGTGAGAACGAGGACGAGTGGGGCATTGTCGGGCTGCTGCACGACTTCGATTACGAACGCTGGCCGACGGCAGAGGATCATCCGTTTCGAGGCTGCGAGATCCTGCGCGAGCGGGGTTATCCGGCATGGGTCACGCGCGCGATCCTTTCGCACGCCGATTACAGCGGCGTGTCGCGCGAGAGTCGTCTCGAGAAGACATTGTGGGGCTGTGACGAGATGGCTGGCTTTGTCACCGCTGCCTCGCTCGTGCGACCCAGCAAGAGCATCCTCGACCTCGAGCCGGCATCGGTCATGAAACGGATGAAGGACAAGGCGTTTGCCCGCGCCGTCAAGCGGGACGACCTGAAAAAGGGCGCTGAGGATCTCGGCCTTTCGCTCGAAGCGCACATCGGCAACGTGATCGTGTTCATGCGCGAGCGGGCGGATGCGCTCGGCCTTCGAGGCGCGCTGTAACTTGGACCTTTTAGTCCTGCCTGTCCGTATATCAGGACATCACGATGTCTGAGGGCGACGCGGTCGTCTCGCTCGAGAACGTCACCGTGCTGTACGGCCGATCGAATCGAGCGCTGAACGACATCACGACGACGTTCGCTCGAGGCGCGGTCGGGCTGCTGGGGCCGAACGGCGCCGGCAAGAGCACGATGATCAAGTCGCTGCTCGGGTTTGTCGTGCCAACCCATGGCCGGATGCGCGTGCTTGGGCTCGACGTGGCGACATCGCCCGTGGAAATTCGCGCCCGCATCGGCTACATGCCGGAGAACGACGCGCACATCCCCGGACTGAACGCCGTGTCGTTCGTGGGTTATTGCGGCGAATTGGCAGGCCTGCCCCGCGCGGATGCGATCCAGCGCGCTCATGAGGTGCTGTTCTACGTCGGCCTCGGCGAGGCGCGATACCGGAACGTGGAGACTTACTCGACCGGCATGAAGCAGCGGATCAAGCTGGCGCAGGCGCTCGTGCACGATCCCGATCTACTGTTTCTCGACGAACCCACCAACGGCATGGACCCCAGAGGCCGCGACGAGATGCTGGAGCTCGTTCGGGATCTCGCGCACAACAAGGGCGTCAGCCTCATCCTGTCGTCGCACCTTCTTCCGGACGTCGAGTACACATGCGACCACGTCGTCGTCATGGACAAGGGACGTGTGGCGACGGCCGGACCGATCGAGGCGCTGAAACAGCCGCGCGGACGCGTCTACGAGCTGCGGGTCAAGACACCGGGCGATCTCGAGACGTTTTTTGATCGGCTGCGCGCAGCCGGCATGGACTGCCATTCCACCGACGACGACATCGTGCGCGTCTTCGTGCCGGGGGACGGAGGCGCGCGCCAGCTGTTCCAGCTCGCCGCGGCCGAGCGCGTGCAGGTGCGTCATCTGCGCCCCAGCGTTCCCACGCTCGAAGACGTCTTCGCCCATGCGGTTGGAGAGGCTTAGCCACAACGAGGCCGCGCCCCACATCCCATGCCCATTCACGATCAAGGTTACCGGCGCTACGGCGGCGACAAAGCCAGGGGGCGGGCATGGCTTGTGATCGTGTCGACAGGCGTACGTGCGATGCTGGGCAATCGGCGATGGATCGTGCTGATGGCCGTCTCGTGGATTCAGTTTCTGGTTCGCGCGGTCCAGTTCTACATCGCCGCCAACTTCTCGCAAGCGAACATCCTCAATCCGACGGCCGCCACGTTCCGCGACTTCTTCGATAAGCAGGACATCTTCGTCTTCATCATGACGGTCATGCTGGGGTCGTCGCTCATCGCGCAGGATCGGCGCGCGAATGCGCTGCAGATCTACCTGTCGAAGCCTCTGACGCGGGCGGAGTACATCTTCGGAAAGCTGGGCATCCTGATGACGTTTCTGCTGCTCATCACGTGGCTGCCGGCGGTGCTGCTCCTGGTGGTGGAGGTGATGTTCGCGGGCACCAGTGGCCTCGCGTTTCTCAGGGCCAATGTCTATCTGTTCCCTGCAATCACCGTCTTTGCTCTCGTTGAAGTTGTAATGGTGTCGACGTCGATGCTGGCCTTATCGTCGCTGTCGACGAACAGTCGTTTCGTCGGCATTCTCTACGCGGCGCTGATCTTCTTCAGCAATGCGCTTTACGGCGTCCTGCGGGCCGTGACCGGCAGCTCGGTCGTATCGTGGGTCTCGTTCGGCAACAACCTGGCGCAGGTGGGCGACATGATCTTCCGCGTGCCCCTTCGCTACCAGACGCCGTGGCCGGTCTCGCTGCTCATGATCGTCGCGCTGGTTGGGCTGTCGGCGCTCATCCTCGAACGCCGCGTTCGCGGCGTGGAGATCGTCGCATGACGGCTCCCGCACGAGCGGCCGTGGTCACCGGATCTGTCATTGCAGCCGATCATCTGTCGAAGTGGTACGGGCAGGTCATCGGCCTCAACGACGTCTCGCTGTCGGTACCGCCGGGCATCACGGGTCTGCTTGGGCCCAACGGTGCAGGCAAATCAACCTTCATGAAACTCGTGACCGGACAGCTCAAGCCGAGCAAGGGCAGCATCACGGTGCTCGGCGAGCCGATCTGGAACAATCCTCCACTTTACGCGCGCATCGGGTTCTGTCCCGAACAGGACGCGTTCTACGAGCGGATGACCGGGCTGGATTGGGTGACGGCCCTTGTCGGTCTGAACGGCGTCGGAGAGTCGGCGGCTCGCGAGATGTCGGCGCGGGCGCTCGAGACAGTCGTACTGTCGGATGCCGCCGGCAAGAAGATCGGCGCGTACAGCAAAGGCATGCGGCAACGGGTCAAGCTAGCCCAGGCTCTCGCGCACGATCCGGAGCTGCTGATCCTGGATGAGCCCCTCTCGGGAATGGATCCCCTTGTCCGAAGGCGGACGATCCGGCTGATCAAGGACTGGGGCCGGTCAGGAAAGAGCGTCCTTGTCTCGAGTCACATCCTCCACGAGATCGAATCGATGACGTCGAACATCCTGTTGATCAACCAGGGACGAATCCTGGCCGAGGGCAACGTCCACCAGATTCGCGATCTGATTGACGAGCATCCGCACACGGTTTTCATCAAGGCGGAAAACACCCGGCAGCTGGCGCGTGAGTTTCTGACGGACGACCAGGTTCTCAGTCTCCGATTCGAAGACGGCGGTGTGGTCGTTCAGACCGGGAGGCCTGACGTGTTTTATGCACGCCTGACCGAGCTCGCGGCGTCCGGCGAACTCGGGACGATTGACGAAGTGATGTCGCCGGACGACAACCTGCAGGCCGTCTTCCAATACCTGGTGAAACAGTGAGCGCGCTGATGCGGTCGGCTCTCCGCGTGTTCGATCTCTCGCTCGGACAGATGCTGTGGTCCAGGCGTTCGGTGCTGCTGGGTCTGCTTGTCGGCGCCCCGGTCGTCCTTGCGGCGGCCGTGCGGCTGTATGCGGAAGCCGGTCCGCTTCCCGTGATCAACACGTCTCGTCTGAACGGTCCGACGTTGTTCGGGATCGTGATCTGGCTGTTGTTCGTGCGCTTCATCGTGCCGGTGCTTGGGGTCTTCTACGGAACGGCGCTGATAGCGGATGAGGTCGACGACAAGACGATTACCTATCTGTTCACGCGTCCCGTCCGGCGTGCCTCGATTCTGCTCGGGAAGTATCTCGCGTACCTGGCCTGCGTCGTCCTGCTCGTGTTGCCGTCGGTCGTTGTGGTCTATTTTCTGGTCGTTCCGATCGGTGGCCGAATAGGCGAGTCGTTCCCATCGCTTGCCGCAGATCTGGGCATGCTCGCTATCGGCCTGGCGGCTTATGGCGCCGTCTTCGCGTTCGTGGGTGCCAGAATCAAGCGGCCACTGATTGCCGGGCTCGTCTTTGCGTTCGGCTGGGAATCGACGGTCTTACTCATACCGGGCTATCTGAAGCGTTTGAGCGTGGCCTACTACCTGCAGAGCCTTGTCCCTCATGCAATGCCTCAGGACTCGACCATCAGCGTCCTCATGCAGGCGTTTCAAGATCAGCCGCCGGTTTGGGTGAGTCTGATATATCTTTTTGTGATTGTCGGGCTATCGCTCTGGCTGGCCGGAATGACGATTGAAAGCCGGGAGTACGTGCTCGAACAATAGGTTATGCATATCCGTATTTAGGGATTGAGGCCGTCCCATGACCGTCCGGACCCGGTATTTCGTCATTGTTTCGCTCCTCGTCATCATCGTAGGTCTCGGCACAGGCCTGGTTGCCTATTACGTCGGATTTCCCACCAATGCGTTCTTTAACCGGACCGGCCCCGAGGAGCTGAGGCTTCTCCCAAGCTCAGCCTCAGTGATCGCCTTCGCCGAGGTCCGCGAAGTCATGGCATCCGACCTGCGACAGCGTTTCCGCAAGGCAGTAGCGGCTGGCGCGCAGGAAAACGGGCAGCGCGAATTTCAGAATCTGACGGGAATCAACATCGAGACCGACATCGAGCGTGTGATCGCCTGTTTTGACGCTACGACGAGCGGCTCAAAGGGAATGGGAGAGGGCGTCGTCCTCGCTCGCGGGACGTTCGACAACGTGAAGATCGAGGCCCTGATGCGCGAACATGGCGCGCGCGTCGACGACTACAAGGGCAAGCGTCTGATTATCGGCGATCGCTTTACGCCGCCATTTGAGGGCAACGACAACAACGGCGGCAACGACACGACGCAGGTTCCGCAGTTCACCCCGCCGCAGAACTCCCAGGACTTTTCCCTCGCATTTCTCGAACCCGGCCTGATCGCCCTCGGCAGCCGTACCCTGGTGCAGCACGCGATCGACCTGCAGGTAGGCGGTGGCGCGAGCGCCGCCACGAACGACGAGATCGTCTCGCATATACGAGCTATGGAAGGCGGCAATCTGTGGGCGGTCGGACGTATGGACGTGCTGCGTGCACGGGCGAAGCTGCCGGATATCGTCGCCAACCAGCTGCCGCCGATTACGTGGTTCAGCATTCGCGGCAGGATCGACGGCGGGCTGCAGGCTCTGCTGAGCGCTGAAGCCCGCGACGATGAGTCGGCCAATAATCTTCGAGATGTCGTCCGCGGATTTCTCGCCCTCGCCAAGCTCCAGATCAGCTCCAAACCCGAATTTCAACGCTTCGTGCAATCGCTCGAGTTGAGCGGCACCGGCCGCACGGTGGCGCTGTCGCTCGACGTGCCGTCCCAGGTGTTCGACGCGCTTGGCGCAATCGCCGCGCAGCCTCCCAAGCCGCAGTAGTAATAGTTCCGGACTAGTTCCAGCCATCCGCACCTGCGGTAGAATCCTCTTCTGCCGTGACAAATCTCGTGTTCTTCTACGGCACGCTCATGAGCGGCTTCAAACGCCCAGGCCGCGAGCGGCTCAATTCGATGCTGACACCCCTCGGCCGCGGGTCGATACGAGCGGCGCTGTTCGACATGGGCTTCTATCCCGCGGCGGTGCCTGCGGGCGATGCTCAGGTCACAGGCGAGCTGCACCGGATGATCGACGCCGAGGTCGTGCTGCACGAGCTCGACGACATCGAGGGGTTTCGACCCGAAGAGCCGGATACGAGCTTGTACGTCCGTGCGGAGACCCTTGTGACGCTGGAGGACGGGCGAACCGAGACGGCATGGACATACTTCTATAACGCTCCTCTCGGAAGCGCACCGCGAATCGAGTCCGGCGACTACCTCGACTACCTGAAAGTTCGACGATGACGCGCGGCGCCAGAGTTCTTCTGACCCTGGCGTTCGTCGCAAGCACCGGCCGCACCTCCTTCGCGCAACTCGCGCCCGACCTCGATCCCCGGATCTCACGACTGGTGGGGCAGGTGTCTGAAGATCACCTGACCGCCATTCTCAGAAAGCTCGAGACGTTTGGCACCCGCAACACGATGTCGTCGGTCGATACGCCGGGGCGCGGCATCGGAGCGGCCAGGCAATGGATCTTCGAGGAGATGAAGGGCTACAGCCCGAGGCTTCAAGTCAGTTACGACATCTATCGGATCGCGAAACAGGGGCGCATTACTCGCGACGTCGAAGCGCGCAACATCATGGCAGTGCTTCCGGGCCGGAACCCGCGCCGCATCTACGTCAGCGGACACTACGATACCGTCGCACTCGTTGGCGGGCAGCGGGACCGCAACAGCGGCGCGCAGCAGCCTCTGACGATTGCGGAGCCTGACTCCACGGCGCCAGGCGTCAACGACGACGGAAGCGGCGTGGCGCTGACGATGGAACTGGCGCGCGTCTTCAGCCAGAGCGGCCTGGAGTTCGAGGCCACGCTCGTGTTCATGTGTCACGTCGCCGAGGAGCAGGGACTCATGGGTGCGAAGCTGCACGCGCAGAAAGCCCTCAAGGAGCACCTTCCAATCGAGGCCGTGCTGAACAACGACATCGTCGGCAACGATCGGGGCGGCAACGGCATCATCGACGGCGCGTCGATTCGCGTGTACTCCGAAGGGCCCGAAGATTCGGCGTCGCGGGAGCTTGCCCGGTACGTGCAACGATGGGGCAGCCGCTACGTGCCGTCGCACCACGTGCGCCTGTTGTCGAGGCCCGATCGATTTTCGCGCAGCGGCGATCACACGGCCTACAACCAGTACGGCTTCGCAGCCGTCGGATTCCGTGAATCGCGGGAGAACTTCACGCGCCAGCACGACGCGCGCGATACCTTCGAAGGCGTGTCCCCGGCTTATCTGGCGCAGAACGCACGCGTGAACGCTGCCGTGGCTTCGTCGCTAGCGCTCGGACCAATGGCGCCAGTCGTGGTGACCGAGAAGGGGCAGCCGACCATCAATCGCGCGCCCTCAGGCTACGACGCACACCTCCAGTGGAAGGCATCGCCGGGCG
>Ga0070713_100002723_pt1 | contig 11545 bp, 7 predicted proteins | sample LARL82metaG_FD_65465 | JGI IMG/M metagenome (GOLD analysis project Ga0070713, IMG submission 65465) | Corn, switchgrass and miscanthus rhizosphere microbial communities from Kellogg Biological Station, Michigan, USA - LAR L8-2 metaG | ecosystem: Host-associated > Plants > Roots > Rhizosphere ... | reverse complement strand
AGATGATCGGTGTGAAAACCCGCGTCGATATTCTTCACGTTATAGAGGCTTCGCGCGAACAGCCCCGCGCCGATCAACAGCATCAGAGAAAGCGCGACTTGCGTCACCACCAGGCACTTCCGAAGGCGCAGGTCACCCATTCCCCCGCCGACCACGGAGGAAGCTTGATCCTTCAGCGTTGACGCCAGATCTGCTTTTGTAGCCTGCAGCGACGGAACGATTCCGAACAAGACGCCTGTAACCACCGAGAGCGCCAGCGCGAATAACAAAACGCGCCCGTCGGGTTGACCGGAAATCCCCATCATCGAAGGATCGGCGGGAAGAAAGCCCAGCAGGGCTTCGCCGGTCCATTCGGCAAGGAGTAGTCCCAATACACCGCCGCCCAAGGCCAGTAGCAGGCTTTCCACGAGCAATTGCCGGATCAACTGGATCCGGCTCGCCCCCATGGCCAGACGGATAGTGATCTCGCGCTGCCGGGCCGTAGCGCGTGCAATCAGTAAATTCGCCACGTTTGCGCATGCGATCAGCAGCAGCAATCCCACCATGCCCATCAAGACAACAATCGCTGCACTGGTTTGCCCGGAGGTGGCCGAGATTCCCCTACCGCCTTCGAGCAGCGAAAGGTGGCGGTTCACAAATTGCTCCCGCAACCGCTGCGAGAAATTCAAGTCTTTCGCTTCCAGCTCCAGAATCGGCTTCCAGAACGCATTCATCGCTGCTTCGGCCTGTTGGCGCGACACTCCGGGCTTCAACCGGCCAAAAATATTGAGCCACATCGAGCGCCGACTCTCCAGGTCGTTCATCAAGGGCGACATCTCGTTCCGCATCATCATCGGAACGAAAACCTCGGGCGCCTCTCCCACGCCCACACCTTTGAAATCGGCCTGCGCGATTCCGATTATGGTCATCGGATGCGCGTTCAGAAGCATGATCTGATTCAATACCATGGGATCCGCGCCGAAATGCCGCTTCCAGTATCCGTAACTGAGCACAACCACCGGATGACTGCCGGGCGTGCGATCATCCTCCGGCGTGAAAGTGCGCCCGATAGCCGCGTGCACGCCCAGCACGTCGAAGTAGTTGCCCGAAACCAGGTCACCGTAGATGCGCTCCGTCTGATCGTGCCAACTCATCGAAAAACTGATCGGAAATCGTGCCAAAACACCGCTAAAAACACGGTTTTGGTCGCGAAAATCGCGGTACATCGGGTAGGAAAACGTATTCGCGTCATCATAGCTGGTGTTGACCATTCCACGCCGTGGACCGTTTGCGCTGAATAGAATCAGTTGCTTAGGCTGCTTCACCGCCAGCGGCCGCAGCAGCGCCTGGTCCATCAAGCTGAAGATAGCCGTGTTGGCGCCGATCCCGAGCCCCAGCGACAGCAGCGCGACGATAGTGAACATTGGGCTCTTGCGCAAGCCCCGAAGCGCATAGCGCAGGTCTTCAAACGGATTAATCATAAGTAACAGCACCTAGAACCGGTTCTCACCCACCATCTCCTCCCAATTCATCCGCGACTCGACCTCGTATTCCCGCCAGTTCGCGATCTTGCCGTTCACGATCCGCAGCATCACCACGCCGTGAGTCCGGATCTGGTACGTGAAGGTGTACTCACCCGCGCCCATCTGCGAAGCTGGGTCGAAAATCAGACGATGCCATAAAATGGACACCGCTTTCGGCCGGCCTTTCTCACCGCCGAAAAACTCAAACAACGCCGGGCGTCCCTTTCGAATCTCGGGATTCGGCGGCGAGCTGAACATGGCGTTTTCGGTGAAGCAGTCTGCGGCCGCGCGCGCGTTATTGGAATCCCAGGCGTCGGTAAGTGTCCCAATGAGTTTCTGGAATCCAGCCTGATCGAGATGTCCGGGAGCAGGAGCACGATTGAGTGTACAGCCGGATATTTCAATTAGAGCCGCGATCGTAAGCATCAACCGTGTGAAACCCATGCTTCGAGAATCGCACGTTCGCGTGGTGTGCTACATTTGCTGATCGATGGCCAGTATCTTTCGGGATCGTCTCCTCGCGGGAAAGACCGCATTCGTGACAGGGGGAGGCAGCGGCATCGGGCAGCGCATGGCCGAGCGATTTGCCGAACATGGAGCCAAGGTCATGCTAGTGGGCCGCAAGCAGGAAAAGCTGGATGCCGCCCAGTCGGCCATCCTATCTTCTGGAGGCACTGCATCCACCGCTTCGGTGGACGTGCGCGATTATCCGGCCGTCGAGGCAGCGCTTCAAAAAACTCGCGACCAATTCGGTGAGATCGATATTCTGGTGTGCGGCGCCGCAGGTAACTTCCCCGCGCCGGTGCTGGGCATGTCGGCGAACGGGTTCAAGGCTGTGATTGATATCGACCTGCTCGGTACGTTCAACACTTGCCGGGCCGCGTATGCGCATTTGCGCAAACCAGGCGCAACCATCATCAGCATTTCGGCGTCCCATGCATCAATGCCGATTGCGAATCAATCGCATGTCTGCGCCGCTAAGGCCGGCGTGGATCTTCTCACGCGTACGCTGGCGGTGGAATGGGGACCAGCGGGCATTCGCGCCAATTGCATAACGCCGGGCCCCACCGATGACACGGAGGGAATGCGGCGGCTGGCGCCGACTCCCGAAATTCGCCGTAAGGTAGAAGACGCCGTCCCGCTGCGGCGCTTCGGAACCAAAGACGAGCTGGCCGATCTGGCGCTGTTCCTCTGTTCCGACGCGGCCGCCTACATCACCGGCGCTATCTACGTATGCGACGGCGGACAGTCGCTGGTGCGCTCCAGCCTTTCGCTCGCGGAAAGCCATTGACGACTCAAACTACAACACTTCTACGGCAGCTCGGAATCGTTAGCGCGACGGCGCTGGTGATTTCCAACATGATCGGCTCCGGCATCCTGACCACCACAGGATTCCTCGCGGGCGACCTCGGTTCCGTGCAGCTGGTGCTGCTTATCTGGGCCGTGGGAGCCGTCTGCGCACTGGCGGGCGCCTTCTGCTACTCCGAGTTGGGCGTGAACTTTCCCAGCTCCGGCGGCGAATATGTTTACCTGACCCAGGCCTATGGTCCCACGTGGGGCTTCATGACCGGATGGGTTTCCTTCTTCGCGGGCTTTTCGGCGCCGATCGCGGCTGCGGCCTTGGCCTTCTCGGACTACTTCGGACACTTCTTTCCCGCGTTCAAGCTTGAGAACGCTCGACACCTGGCCGGATCGGGCGCTTGGGAATTCAAGTTCGGCTTACCACAACTGCTGGCCTGCGCCTTGATCGCGGTATTCGCAATCCTCAACTGCCTAGGCGTTCAGCGCGCAGCGCATGTGCAGAACGTGCTCACTTCCATCAAGGTCCTGGTGATTCTGATTTTCCTGGCTGCCGGATTCGCATTCGGGGATGGGAGCTGGGGCAACTTCACACAATCCGCCGTGCGCACCTCTTCCACTCCGATTTTCCTGCAGTTTTTCGTGAGCTTGTTGTTCATTTATTTCGGTTATAGCGGTTGGAACGCCGCCACCTATGTCGCCGAGGAATTACAGCAGCCCGCTCGAACGCTACCGCTCTCCCTTGCAATTGGGACATCGGTAGTCGCTGTGCTTTACATTCTGCTCAACGTGCTGTTCATCTACGCCGTGCCGCTGGAGAAGATGAAAGGCGTAGTGGCCATTGGCGCACTCGCCGCCACGAACCTGTTCGGACCGGCCGTAGCGGGGTTCTTTAGTGCCGCCATAATGCTATCCCTGGTGGCGACGGTGAACGCGATGTCGACCATCGGCCCGCGCGTCTATTACGCCATGGCCAAGAACAGCGCCTTCTTTCCGGCGGCTGCGAAGGTCCACCCGCGTTGGCACACACCGGTGATCGCGATCATCTCCCAGGGCATTTGCACGATGCTGATGACAGTAAGCCCCTTCGTCGATCTGCTCATGTACATCGGTTTGCTCCTGAACTTTTTCGCGGTGATGTCCGTGGCGTCGATCTTTATCTTCCGCCGCCGGCAGGGTTGGCAAAAGCTTGGGGTTGTCAATTTCGCTTACCCATTCGTGCCGGCGTTTTTCGTCGCGATGGGCGTTTGGATCACCATCCTGGCGATCAGGCTGCGTCCCGGTGTTTCGGGCGTCGCCGCGCTGACCGTCGCTGCCGGCGCACTGGTTTATCACTTCCGAATCCGCGGCAAGACTGCGTGATCCAACCTTGAGTAAGGAGATTGAAATGAAATTTCTCGTGGAGTGGCACCTCGACGTGGGCAAGCCTAGTCCGGAAGTAATCAAAGCTGTTGCTGAAACTCCGAACTACGCCCAGAAGCTCAAATCCGATGGAAAACTGGAGTGCCGCCATCACCTCATCGGCAAACACGGCGGCGCCTGGATCTACGACGTAAAGTCCAACGAAGAGTTAGACCTGTTGCTGGCGATGTCGCCGGTTTACAACTACGCGCACTATGAAGTGCTGCCGCCGGCCGACATGTCTGACCCAGCGAGAGTGCTGGGCAAAGGGAACAAGTAGTTCATCAGCCGCACGCTAGCGAGAACCGCAGAGCGCGTAGACTTCCTGCATTCGTGCGTCACTCAAGCTGGCGACCCGGCGGCCAATCGGTCCTGCGAAACGGTTACTGGGCGTTGCTTATCCGGTGACGCGAATTGGCAGAGATGGACATCGCCGCGGTTTAGATTTCCGGCCACGCAGCAGCGTCCTCCCAGGCCTTAATTTCCGCTTTGCCTGTGGCTGAGCTTTATAGCCACGCTGGTCGCGCTCTTCCAACTCCAGAATATGCAACGAGGATGCCCGGATTTCCGTTGAAAGTTAGCGGCTGGAATCGTCAGACGAACCTAGCTTCCGATTTGCCCGTAATTCGCGCTGCGACCACCCTGCAACGCCGTGATCATTGGCAACTACCGCGCCTCAGCAAGTGCCAGCACAGCAAAGCTCGTCGCCACATCGCGCATGAACTCGGCCTCGATCGACGCCGGTTCATAGCGCGTGTTCATGGATTGCGCATCCCAAAATCCCCTCTGCCCATCCTGATGAGCCACAAGCCATTCGAGTGCACGTTGCATTTTCGGATCGCGCCTGGAAGCTCCCGCGCGCTCTAGAACGAACGCTGTCAATCCGGTGGCGTAAGCATTCGACCCTTGAGCGGGCGGCGCGTTGGCGTGTCGGGGCCACGGACCAATCGATTCGAGTGTCCATCCACCGTCATCCTGCTGCTTTTGGAGCGCCTCCTTGACAATCTCTTTTCGGTCCGAATTCTTGAGAAGACCCCTGAGGCTAGTTGAAGCCCACACCAACGCTAGCCGGTTATGAAGCGGCTGGGCGCTCTGCTGCGATCCCCTCGGCTGTAAGGTTAGATACGCCTTGAGGGCATCCAAATTGCGCTGAATCTCGGCCCGCGATTGATAGTCACCCGGAGCAGTGCCCACCGCCAGCGCCGCCATCGCCGCGCCCCAATACTGCGAATCGGGCGCTCCGAATGGATCGTGTTCTACGTTCATCCAGGTCCAAGCGCCTTTTGCAGGGCCTTCCTTAATCTGAACGGCCCAGAGTCGCTCAAAGGCCTTTTCGGTGTCCTTACTCAATAGACCCTGGCGGGCGTCCCGAGCCGCCAACACCAACACCGCGAGCACCGGCTCCGCCGGAGCCGCCGCAGCGGCAAACGAGTTCGCAGTCCCACCGGCGGTTAACAGGCGTCTCCGGACGTCGTCCAGCAGGCCCGTTTCATATCGAGTCGGTGCTTTTTCTCCGCCGAATGTGCCAAGCACCGGCCGAGCCAGCAGGTAAGGCAACCCCGTGTGGCAGGATAAGCACACGCCGCTGGCAGAATTGGCCTGCGGCCATTGGAACCAGGCCGCCTGCCGCTCATCGAGGAAACTCGCCGCTAGTTGTGGATTCCATTCCGCCCGCGCAGCCACGATTGCCAGAAGAGAAACAACGGCGAGGCGAAAAACCATGTATCAAGTCTATCTCCGCATGCGCCTCCTGTTCAATGTCGCGCGCCCGGACGCACACCATCCCGTCAACGTGACGGAAAACGTCCGAACCGCCGATGTGGTCGTGTCCCGGACGGGTCTTCGGCCACGGAAGCTTCAGACGTGTGTCAAGACAGATCGAACGTTGGCCGTCATGTCCGTCAGGTCGAGTTCAATCCAATACAGCTTACGCGACAGCGACTCCTTTCGTAATTGATTTCTTGGAAACGGCACTGGCCATCGAAGACAACAACAGCGGAATCTGGCGATGGCCGATAACCTTTCGGAATTGACGCTCGGCGACAAGCAGCCCTGAGCCCACCCAGCGCTCGATCTGATCGCCAGGCCGCCAGCGTTTAACGTTTCGGCAGACGGTCTCCACGATCGAGAAGGCCGACTCGATTACGTTGGTACAGCACAAGGTCCGGCGGAGTTGAGCAGGCACGCCCAGCTTGTGAACCGTGAGCGTTTCCTCCAGACCTTCTTCCAGACTACGGGCGGCGCTGGGATTCAGATCCATCAACTCTCGGTGCAAACGCACCAGCACGCGCTTGGCTTCTACGTAATCCACCATGGCGTAGGCATTCTGGAGTTTCCGTTTTACATCGGCCTTGTGCTCCTACGGAAGATGGTCCACCACATGGCGCTTCTTGTGGACCTGGCAACGCTGGATGAAACCGGCCTCGCCGGTGTGCCGGCGCACTGCCGCGTGCAGGGCCTTGCCACCGTCGAGAATATACAGCCGCGGGGTGGATAAATCCTCGTTCTACCAGCTCGCTCAGTAACCCATTCACCACCGCTGTATTCTCGGTGGCTCCCTCGCGAGGACCCAGCACCGTTTTGCGCCCGTCGCAACCAATTCCAAGGGCTACAATCATCTGCCCGGTCCTTGAACGGAGTCCATCGATCAGCACGGCGCATAGCCGCAACTCGCCCAGCGGACGCTCCATCAACTCCTTCACCTTTTCGCGGCTGGCCTCGATGAAGTTCTCACTCACGGCTGCCCTTTCGATGCCATAGGCGTCGTGAAGATCCTTCACCACCGCGCCGTAGTTGCGGGTCGAAAGCCCGCGCATGATCTTGTCCCACACACTGGACTGCATCGGTCCGCTGCGCTGAAACAACTCATAGCTTCCCAGCCGTTGTTTCCGTTTATCAACAGGGTGAAGCCGGGTCCACCGGATCGGCACCTTCTGGCCATCCACCACGCAGTAGCAGCTGATCGAGGACGTGCTAGCCAAGGCGTATCTCCTCTCAGCACCAAGCCGCACGTCACTGAACTTCAGGGCATGCCACAGATAGACGTCCCAGAAACGGATTTCAAAACCTACTTCTACATCACAAGAAGAGTATGGATCTCCATTTCTTCGATGACGCAGGGTGGCCCTTCGACGACGAAGGCAATCTGAAACCGGGCTGGCGTCTTGATCCCGCTTAAGCTTCGCTCAACGCTGGATTCCATCCCGCCGGCGGCTCCCGCAACAGTTCCAGAAAAGCTTGTCCGGCTCGATGAAAGCGCTTCTTGCGCCTGTGCACGATCCCGACCGGACGATACAACCGCAGGCTCGAAATCGGAATCGGCACCAGACGGCCCTGCTTGACCTCTTCTTCCATGATGCGCGCCGGCATGATGCTGACGCCCTCGCCATGAGCCACTGCTTCCTTGATCATCTGTAAGTTGTCGAAGTGCAGCGTCAGATTCACCTCGACATGATGCTCGCGAAGGAAGCGATCGATATCGCGGCGGATCGGCAGGTCTTCATCGAAGCCGACGAAGTCGAGGCCCTCCAGATCCTCCGGCCGCACCTCGGACTTCTCAGCCAGCGCGTGATAAGGAGACGCCGCCACCACCATCTCTTCCTGCCGCCAGGGAAGCACCGTGACTTCCTTGGTGGCTTCCGGGTAGCTCAGCAATCCGAGATCGGCGCGATCGGTGACCACCGCCTCGTAGACTTTCTCGGGCCGCAAGTATTCCACTTCCAAGTGCGCATCAGGATAGCGTCTCGAAAATTCCTGTTCGAGCTGCGACATTTCCGAGAGCCCCACCGAGTAGATGGAAGCGACTCGAACCGTGCCTTCCACCTCGGTCTTCATCCGTTCCAACGCCGCTTGGAACTCGTCCTGGCGCCTCAGAACGTCGCGGCACATCTCCAGATACAGCTTTCCGGCGTCGGTTACGGTGAGCGGACGGGTGCCACGGTCGAGCAACGGGAGCCCCACTTGTTCCTCTAAATCTTGCAGATGCTGGCTAGCGGCCGACTGGCTGATTCCATTCTGCTTCGCGCCCTTGCTGACGCTGCGGCTTTGCGCTATGTCCCTAAAAAGCCTGGCTCGTTCTAGATCCACTGTAATTCGTAGTATATTAGATTATCTAATATAATGTCAATGTAAATTTCTATTGATCTAATACTAGCCGCGCTGATATACTCAAGCATGGCCGGCCTCCCTGTCGAGCAGGGTCTGTATGACCCGCGAAACGAACACGACGCTTGTGGCATTGGCTTCGTGGTCAACATTCAGGGCGAGCAGTCGCACGAGATCATAGTCAAGGGACTGCAGATCCTGATCAACCTCGCGCATCGCGGCGCTTGCGGCTGCGATCCGGAGACGGGCGACGGCGCGGGCATCCTGATCCAGATTCCGCACAAGTTCTTTGCGCGGGAATGTGCCGAGCTCGGCTTCACGCTGCCGCCAGTTGGAGAATACGGCGTCGGCATGGTATTCCTACCGGTCGAGCCGTCGCATCGTCTACTCGCGGAGGGAATTCTGGAGCGCATCGCACGCGAGGAAGGCCTGACCGTGCTCGGATGGCGCGATACACCTGTGAATGTTGATGCCATTGGCCGCGTAGCGCGTGCATCGCAGCCCTACATCGAGCAGATCTTCATTCGTGGCGCATCCGCAATGACGCCGGATGAGCTGGAGCGTAAACTCTACGTCGTTCGCAAACGCGCCGAATCGGAAATCGCGGCGTCCGACCTCCCCGACAAGAACTTCTTTTATATTCCGTCGCTGTCGTCGCGCACCATTATCTACAAAGGTCTGTTGCTGGCGCCGCAGATCGCCGAGTTCTATAACGAGCTTACCGATCCCGACGCAGTCAGTGCGCTGTGCCTGGTGCATCAGCGGTTCTCGACCAACACTTTTCCGTCCTGGCAACTGGCGCACCCCTACCGGTATCTGTGCCACAACGGAGAGATCAACACGGTCCGTGGGAACGTGAACTGGATGCATGCGCGCACCAAGGTGCTCGCGTCGCAACTGTTCGGCGACGACTTGAAGAAGCTATTCCCGGTCATCACTCCAGGCGGCAGCGATACCGCATCGCTCGACAACGCCGTCGAGTTGCTGACTCTGGCGGGCCGCAGCCTTCCGCATGTAATGACCATGCTTATTCCCGAAGCTTGGGACGCCGACGCCACCATGCGCCCCGAGAAAAAGGCGTTCTACGAATATCACGCTTCGCTCATGGAGCCTTGGGACGGTCCCGCGGCCGTGGCCTTCACCGATGGCCGGGTGATCGGCGCCACGCTTGATCGCAACGGCTTGCGGCCGGGGCGTTATCTGGTCACGCATGATGGGCTGGTGATCATGGCATCCGAAACCGGTGTGCTCCCAGTGAAGCCGGAAGAGGTGAAGTTCAAAGGACGGCTGCAGCCCGGCCGCATGCTCCTGGTGGATACGATCGAGCGCCGCATAATTCCCGACCAGGAGATGAAGGAACGTCTGTGGAGCCGCCAGCCCTACGCCGAATGGCTGAAGGCGAGTCAGATCACGCTCGACAGCTTGCCGGAGCCTCCGCGCGTCTACGAATCGGATCTCGACACCATCGTAATGCGGCAGCGTGCCTTCGGTTACACCGACGAGGATCTCCGCGTGCTGATGCAGCCCATGGCCGCAACCGGCGAAGAAGCCATCGGATCGATGGGCACCGACACTCCGCTGGCATGTTTGTCAGAAAAGCCGCAGCCGCTGTTCCATTACTTCAAGCAGTTGTTCGCCCAGGTGACCAATCCGGCCATCGATCCTATCCGTGAAGAGCTGGTGATGTCGCTCACCAGCTATATAGGTACCGAGCGCAACATTCTGGAAGAGACATCGCAGCATTGCCACACGCTGAAGCTGCCGCATCCGCTGCTGACCAATCGCGATCTCGAAAAATTGCGTCGGGTTTCCACCAGCGATCTGCTCGCCAACACGCTGCCCATGCTGTTCCGTGTAGCCGGCGGCGAGAAAGAATTGGAGCGCGCACTGGATGGGTTGTGCCGTAGCGCTTCTCTGGCCGTCAAGTCGCGCTACACGCTTCTGATCCTTTCCGATCGGGGCACCGACCAGGAGTACGCGCCCATTCCCAGCTTGCTGGCGCTCTCGGCCGTTCACAATCACCTGGTTCGCGAAGGCACGCGCACACAGGTGGCGCTTATAATCGAATCCGGCGAGCCGCGTGAAGTGATGCACTTCGCGCTACTGATCGGCTACGGTGCCAGCGCCGTGAATCCCTATCTGGCCATCGAGACTCTGGAAGATCAGGCCACGCGCGGCAATCTGCCCGGCGGCGTTACTTTTGAGACAGCGCTCAAGAATTACAAGAAGGCCATTAACAAAGGTTTGCTGAAAGTCTTCTCGAAGATGGGCATTTCTACGCTGCAGAGTTATCGCGGCGCGCAGGTATTCGAAGCTATCGGCTTGAACAAATCGCTGGTAGAGCGTTATTTCACCGGAACGTCCTCACGCATCGAAGGGATCGGACTGGATGTCCTGGCGCGTGAAGCGCGGATGAAACACGATCACGCCTTCCGGCCCGTCTCTGACGCCGACACCGAGCTGGCCATCGGCGGGAATTACCAGTATCGAGTGCGCGGCGAGTATCACTTGTTTAACCCGCTGACCGTCAGCAAGCTACAGCACGCGGTCCGCCAGTCGAGCTTCCAGACGTTCCAGGAATACACGTCGCTGATCAACGATCAGAGTCGCGAGCTGTGCACGCTGCGCGGCTTAATGGACTTGAAGCCCGCCGAGAAGCCGGTGCCGATCGAAGAAGTAGAGCCGGCGACGGAAATCGTCAAGCGCTTCGCTACGGGAGCGATGTCGTACGGTTCGATCAGCAAAGAGGCTCACGAAACGCTGGCCATCGCGATGAACCGCATCGGCGGCAGATCAAACACCGGCGAAGGCGGCGAGGACGAAGCTCGGTTCCAGCGCGATCCCAATGGCGACTGGCGGCGTAGCGCTATCAAGCAAGTCGCCTCGGCCCGGTTCGGCGTGACGACGAATTACCTGGTGAATGCCGATGAGCTGCAGATCAAAATCGCGCAAGGCGCTAAACCCGGTGAAGGCGGGCAGCTGCCGGGCCACAAAGTAGACGAAACGATTGCGCGCGTAAGGCATTCGATCCCCGGCGTAGGATTGATTTCACCGCCGCCGCATCACGACATTTACTCGATTGAGGATCTCGCGCAGCTTATTTACGACTTGAAGAACGCCAATCCCAAGGCGCGTATCTCTGTGAAACTAGTCGCCGAGGTGGGCGTGGGCACCGTGGCTGCCGGCGTCGCCAAAGCGCATGCAGATCTGGTGCTCATCAGCGGACACGATGGCGGCAC
>Ga0070713_100002721_pt1 | contig 11548 bp, 9 predicted proteins | sample LARL82metaG_FD_65465 | JGI IMG/M metagenome (GOLD analysis project Ga0070713, IMG submission 65465) | Corn, switchgrass and miscanthus rhizosphere microbial communities from Kellogg Biological Station, Michigan, USA - LAR L8-2 metaG | ecosystem: Host-associated > Plants > Roots > Rhizosphere ... | reverse complement strand
GGAAATATCGTGCTGGCGCAGACGTCGGTTTCGGCGGAGATGTCGGATTTCAGCATGTCGGTGCAACCGGCGAATCAGAACATTCCGCAGGCGGGGTCGACTGCGGTCTACCAGGTGCAATTGTCGCCGCATCCGCTGTTCAACTCAGGGATCACGCTGTCGTGTACCGGCGTCCCCGCCGGATCGGCATGCAGTTTCAGCCCGGGTACATCGATTACGCTGCAGGGCTCGAGTGGCTCGACGGCGACGTTGAACATTCCGACGCAGGCGCGTCCAGTCACACCCACAACGGGAAGCATCTGGAAGCGGCAGTTCTACGCGCTGTGGTTGATTGTTCCGGGGTGGGCGTTGATCGGAGGAGCAGGGAACAGCCGGCGGCGGAAAAAGATTGCGGGAATGTTCTTGCTTGGCATGGTGATAGGGTTGCTCTTCTTGCTGCCATCGTGCAGCCACGGGACGACCCAGACGCCTCCGAGTGGGACGCCGGCAGGGACGTATACGATTACGGTGACGGCGTCTTCAGGGACGAATTCGAAGAGCCAAACAATCACCCTGAACGTTCCGTAGAATGGCTTCCGCTATATCGGACTCCGGTTATTCCACTGCAAGTCTCCCGGCACTGCCGTGCCGGGCTTTCATCTACCGCCGGTTCGCGCTGGGGCATGAGCATTTCCGCTGATCAGGTGGGTCACAGGATATTCCATACACCGTCGAACCACGGTCGCGTGCATCGACGCTTCAAGCAAGATGCATAGGTCCCTTCGGCTTTACCTCAGGGCAGGCTCTTCGCGGCAAAAGATGCCGCTCAGGATGACAAGCGCGAGAAGCTTCTGAAATTTATTTAGGCGCCGGCTGAGAGTTTGTGGTGGCCGCGGGATTCGGCGATGCCGTATTGGCGGATCTTGTAGAGAAGAGCTTTGTAGCTGATCTGCAGGATTGCTGCTGCCTGCTTACGGTTCCAGTTTGTCTGCTCGAGAGCCTGGGTAATGGCGACGGCTTCGGCTTCGTCTTTGGCGGAACGCGCCAATGACTTCAAGCCGCCGGCATCGCTGGTGCGCGAGGACTCCGGATGCGGCCCTCCATTGCCATCGTTTCTGGGAAGAAGTTCGGAGACGGCGAGATTCTCATCTCCCAAAATCAGATATCGCTTCAGGAAATTGTTCAGTTCACGCAGGTTGCCGGGCCAGGTGTGATTGTGGCATGCCTGCAGCAGAGCCGGCGACAGGGGCAGCGGAGGTCGCGCGTATCGCTCCGCCATGAGCGTCATTGAGTGCTTGAGAAGAATCGGAATTTCTTCCTTGCGGTCGCGCAAAGGGGGCAGGCTCAGCGTGAAGGCGTTCAGACGATAGTAAAGATCTTCACGTAGACGTTTGGTGGCAAGCGCTTCGGGGATGTTGATGTTGGTGGCGGCAAGAATACGGACGTCGACTTTGATGACGGAGCGGCTACCGAGGCGAGAGAACTGCTGGTCCTGCAATACGTGCAGCAGCTTGGCTTGCAGGAGCGGAGGCATCTCACCGATTTCGTCGAGGAGAATCGTGCCTTTGTTGCAGAGTTCGAATTTGCCGGGCTTGGCGTGCGTGGCGCCGGTGAAGGCTCCTGGCTCGTAACCGAAGAGTTCGCTTTCGAGCAGGTCGGCCGGAACGGCGGCGCAATTTACTTTCAGGAACGTGCGGTGCGCGCGCGGGGAAAGCTTGTGAATCAGGCGGGCGAGAACTTCTTTGCCGGTTCCGCTTTCGCCGAGCAGTAGAACCGGAATGTCGACATTGGCAACCAGCGCCGCCTGCGAGCGAATCTTGCGCATGGCGGGACTCGCCGCGACGAAGAAGACGTCTTCGGCGAGTTCTTCGACTTCTCCGCCGAAAGTTTGTTTACCCTGGCCGAGGCTGAGGTCGATGACGGAATCGAGTTCGGCTTTCTGAAAAGGCTTCGTGAGATAATCCTGCGCACCAAGGCGCATCGCCTGTACGACTTTGCGGGTGTCGCTGACACACGAGAGCATGACGACTTTCATGCCGGGCTGCTTCTGGCGGAGTTTTTCGAGCGTCTCGATGCCGTCAATGCCGGGCATGAGAACGTCGAGGAGGACGAGATCGGGATTGAGGCCGGCTTCCACTTTTTGCAGAGCCTCTTCGCCAGTAGTCGCAGTCTCGACTTTGTAGTCATCGACTTCGAGCAGCGTTTTGATGTAACGCAGCATGCCGGGTTCGTCGTCTACCAGCAGGATCTTGGGACTTGGCTTCATCGGTTCTTTCCTTTGCCGGGAACGGCGACAACCGGTTTAAAGGGAATCAGAAAAGAAAATTTGCTGCCTGCTCCGAGCTCACTCTCAACCCAAATCTTTCCGCCCATGCCTTGCACGAGACGCCGCGCGATGGCGAGGCCGAGACCGGTACCTTCCTGGTTTTCTGTGCCGGGCAGCCGGAAGAAATCGTCGAAGACTTCGGCGTGAAACTCGGCGGGAATTCCCGGGCCAGTGTCGGCGACGGTGATCTTTACGGAGTTGGGATGAGAAAGATTTTGACGGCGGCGCTCAGAAGTCGATGGGACGGAGGCGGCGCGCCGTTCCCACATCGAAGGCTCGGCATGCAACCACACCGTTCCTGATTGTGGCGTGAACTTAAAGGCGTTCTCGAGGAGATTGGAAATGGTACGTTCGAGCTTGGGCGCGTCGAATGGGAATTGCGGAAGCTTATCGTTCGCCAGAAAGTAGAGCGCGATTCCTTTTTCCTGAAAGCGGTTCGACCACAAGCGACATACACCGGAGAGGCATTCGTTGAGGTCGCCTTTCTCGAACTTCATTCGCAGACCATCGACTTCGAGAGCGCTGTACATCAGAAAATCCTGAATGAAATCCTGCAAGCGCTTTCCGCTGTCGCGCATGTCCTGAAGAACCTGGCGCTGACGATCATTCACGGGACCGAGTTTCTGACTTTGCAACAACTCGACGTATCCATTGAGGATCGATAGAGGAGTCTTCAAGTCGTGCGCGGCGGAAGCGAGAGCATTCGTCGTGCGCTGAAAGCGTTCCTGCAATTCGTTGTAGTGGCGTTGGAGATCCTCAGGAGTAGTTTCTTGTGCAAGTGCGGGCAAAGAAGGCTGCGCCGCCACTCCTCCATTGGGAACACACGCATTCTTCTGGGCCGAGGCCATGATGAACTACCACAGATCTACGCGGGGAGGGGGCACCGCACGACCGAATTGTTCTGTTCTGTGCGGGGGTGAAAAAATCGTATTCCACAGACTTTCGGTTGTCAACGAAAAATGCAACGGAATTACCCAAGTGCCGCAAATTGTTGCACTTCTGAGGGTGTTGCGACTCGCAATCCGGAAATACGCCATACGAACAAAAAGCGAATATAATGCCGGGAATCTCCGGCTCAGGGCGGTTTTGCGAGGTTTTGGTGGTGGTTTCATGCCGATTTCAACGGGGTATGAGTTGGATTTCCCGGCTGTTGGCCCGTAATGTGCTAGGTCCAAAGGAAATGGGAGACTCCCGGAGAGTTACGCATGGCTGAACGGAGACCGGAAAAGGAGCGGCGCAGATGGTCGAGGCTGCCGCTTGCAATCCCCGTTTTCGTGCGAAGCCATGACCAGAATGGCCGCGATTCCCTTGAGTTTGCGACGTCTCTAAATGTAAGCGCCGGGGGCATGCTGCTGGCGGTTCGCCGGGCGTTCAAGCCAGAAGCCAAACTGCGGTTGGAAATTCCGAGCGCTCCAGTGGCGACTATGGCGGGAACGCACGTCGCACGTACACTGCAGGGAAGGGCGCTACGCGTCGCACCTGCTGACGGATACTACATTCTGGGAATCAAGTTCGGCCGGCCCCTGCGGATCGGCAACCGTCCGCCACGCAAAAGGAAATTCGTTTCAACTTTGTGAAAAGATTTGCGCACGCGTAACGGAAAGGAGTTACCGTTGCGTCCCAGGCGCGATTACGGGCGTGTGCCTTGCTGGTTCTTTGGTAAGTTGATGCAGGCGAAGCACATAGTCTAAATTTAGGTATCCTGCGGTGCACCTGGCAGCTTTGGCTGTCGGTATGCAGGTAAATGGTCCTCCCCTGCCAGTGAAAAAATCATGACCATCAGCAGCGTAAATACTCTTGTTCAGCCGTTGGGGGAGATGCCTCCCGAGGCAATTGTTTTCGGGCGCACGGAAGGTATGCAGGCGGTGCGCGATCGTCTTGCGAAGTTGGCCGGCGCCAACGTTCCGGTCCTCATTCAAGGAGAAAGCGGGACGGGTAAGGACATCATTGCCCGCATGATCCATGCGGCTTCGCCTTGGCGGACAGGGCCATGGGTGAAGGTAAATTGCCCGGCGATTCCAGGCACACTCCTCGAAAGCGAGTTGTTCGGGTACGAGAAGGGCGCGTTCACCGGAGCCTATGGAGTGAAGCCCGGCCGCGTAGAGATGGCGCATCGCGGGACACTTTTCCTCGATGAGATTTCAGAGCTCGACATGCCGCTGCAGTCGAAGCTGCTGCAGTTATTGCAGGACGGACAGTTTTGCCGCATCGGAGCGCAGGAAGACAAGAAAGTGGAAGTGCGCGTGGTGTGCGCCACGAATCGCAAGCTGGAACAGGAAATTGAAAACGGGACGTTCCGTTCGGATCTCTTCTACCGCATCAACGTGGTGAATCTGCACTTGCCTCCGCTGCGAGATCGGGCGGCGGACATCCCGGATCTCGTTGCCTATTTCCTCGAGTATCACAATCGCAAGTACAACTGCCGGGCGAAAGCGTTGTCGGGCGAGATGATGACGACGCTGCGCAAATATCATTGGCCTGGGAATATTCGCGAGCTCGAGAACCTGGTCAAGCGGTATGTGATTCTGGGAAGCGAAGACGTCATCTCGGCAGATCTGGCGCCGCGTCCCACGGATTTCTTCAACACCGACATTTCGCTGGATGGCCCGATTTCTCTGAAGAAGCTGACTCGGCAAGCCGTGCGTGAGTTGGAGAGGAAGGTAATTCTCAAAGTTCTGCAGAACCATCATTGGAACCGGAAGCAGGCTGCGAAGACTTTGAACATCAGTTACCGGGCGCTGCTATATAAGATTCGCGATGCCGGGTTGCCGTCGAATCGGATGAGACGCGAGGCGGCCGCGCAGCATGAAGTGGCGGCGGATTAATCCACAGGGGCTGAAGCCCCCGCCGATTTTCCTCTTTTACGCGGCCCTAAAGGGCCACTCTTCCACGGTAATGGATGCTTTCCGTGACGCTCCCATTTTCGGCTATCCGCGCGTTCTAAATTGAAACTCCAACCAAACTTCTAGCCTCTGAGTTGCGACAGGGCTTTGCGGGCGTCTGTGTTTTCCGGATTCATCTTCACGGCTTTTTCAAGGTGCTGGCGGGCGAGGGAGAGTTGGTTTGTCTTTTCATAGGCTAGTCCCAGGTGATAGTGAACGGCTGCCTTGTCGGGGGCGCCGGTCTTTTCATTCAAGCGCAGAGCTTCCTGGAATTGGCTGATTGCTGATTGATAAATTCCTTTCTGATAGTACGCCTAACCGAGAGTGTCGGCCGCGTTTGGTGAATCAGGCATGGCGCGGCGAGCCGTCTGCGCCATGTTCATCGCGATGTCGACGTTTCCGCCTTGCTGAAGGATTACGTAGGCAAGATCGTTCGAGGCAACTGGATTATCGGGAGAGATATTCAGGGCCTGCTGATAGACGGATTTAGCCGGGTCCCAGTTCTGAGCGGCATAGATTTGTCCAGCGAGAATGTAGAAGCGCACCTCGCGCGGGTGATCTTTGGTGGCTTGCAGGTAGAGAGCGAGCGTTTGATCCGGCTGGCCGGCTTCGGCCTGGATTTTTCCTAATTTCTCGATGGCGTCGACATTGTCTTTGTCGAGGTCAATTGCCTTGCGCAGCGCGGCTTCTGCGGCGGAATAATCTTTTTTTCCCGCAAACAGGATGCTTCCCAGCAAGTAATAAAAGCCGCTGTTATTCGGGGCTTTGGCAATTTGCGCATTCGCCGCGGAAATAGCTTTGTCGTACTGCTTCTGGGCTGTGTAGGTGTTGACCACGCCGCTGAGGGCTTCCGCGGACGATGGATTCTTTTCGAGCGCCTGGCGGTAGTCTTTCTCGGCTTCAGCAAAATGCTTTTGGGCGAACTGGATATTTCCCATTTGCACAAGTGGTGCAGGACTATCTGGCGCGCGCTGCATCGCTTCTTCAGTGTCGTGTTGCGCGTCGGCGAACTTCTGTTGCGCCATTTCGGCGACAGCTCTGAGCAGGAAGCCGTCGGGGGAGGACGGTTGGCAGGTGATGATCTGCTGCGCGGTTTGTAGCAAGGCGGTGTAGTCGGCGCGATCAATTTCGACGCCCGCGAGGGAATGTTGCGCCTCGACCAGGCTTGGACGGAGGCGAACGGCTTCGCGCCACTCGGACTCGGCACGGCTGGAATCTTTTTGCTGCGCGCATGCATTACCCAGTTGGTAGTGGCCGATGGCGTTGCCGGGATCGTTTTTCAGAGCTGATTGGAATGACTGGAGGGCGCCTGCCACGTCGTTCTGGCGCATCTGAATCTCACCTTTGTAGATGAGCGAGTCGGAATCATTGGGGCCCGTCTTGAGCAGTTCGGCAGTCAGCTTGGAGGCTTCATCGACGCGATTCTTCAAGATAAGGAGCTGGATGTAATTCTTCTTCGCCGTGACATCTTTGGGATACTCGTTGTAGATGCTGCTGTATTCGGTTAGCGCCTTATCGAGATCGCCTTCCGCGAAATAGTAGTCGCCAAGCATGCGGTAGGCCCGGGGATCGTCAGGGAGGTCTTTCTTGGTTTTCTGAAGCAAAGGTTCAATTTCGTCTTTCTTTCCTTCCTGCAGGAAGACGCGGACGAGGCTGGCGCGTGCGTCGGGATTTTTCGGATCGACTTCAATTGCGTCGCGGAATTGTTGTTCAGCTTCGAGCACGCGGCCATGTGATTGATAGAAGGTTCCGAGCGCGAGCTGTGCGTTCATGGGTTTCGGATCGGTAGCGGTCGCTTTCTTGATGCTCGCTTCCGCGGCGTCGAGTTGATTCGATCGCAGCTGCAGAAGAGCGAGCATCAGATACGGGTCGGAACGCGATGGGTCAAGTGCGATTGCCTGCTGCATTTCCTGGATCGCGTCAGGGAGCTTGTTTTGAGTTGCATAGTAATTGGACCAGGACTGGTGAGTTTCAGCGGTGTTTGGCTCTTTCTGGCGAAGCAGGTCGAGATGGGCTTTTGCCTGCTTGAGCGTGTCAGGATCGGGCGAGCCGTCCTGAGCGCGGACCGTCATGAGGAGATTGGCGAGATCGAGGTGCGCGCGATAGTTATCGGGGGCGAGCTCGACGGTGCGCGTCAGTTCCTGGAAAGCGCGCTGGCTATCGCCGATTCGCAGGTAGCTTTGGCTGAGCTGGAAATGCGCCTGAGCGAATCGGGGATCGATCTGGAGGGCATTGGAGTATTGGATCGCGGCCTCGCGGTATTTTCCCTGAGTGAAGTACTTCTCGCCGCTGTCAAAATATTTTTGCTTGCGAGCATTGGGATCGCGTGTGCAGCCTGTGAGAACACAGGCCAGCAGTGCACACAAAACCAGAAGTCGAACTGCGTTCGAGCACTTTCAGCCCGAATTTGCTGAAAGTTAAACCGGAGAAAAATCCCGCCACCTGATTCCACGCCATCGATGCAAATCTGTGGACGCGAAGCGAGCCCGCTAAAGACTTCCCTGCCGAGATGGAATCCGGTGAGAATGCCTCGGACCTGATTTCCGTCGAACGCCAGAACCGCGAAAGGCTGCGACCCGCTGCGCAGAGGATCGAGGAAATACTCTGGAGCGTTGTAATGCGAGGGAATGTCGACTCTCTTCAGGAACTCCCGCCATGATTGCTCGATCTCTGCGGGCGGGAACTCGTGAAGAATTTTGAAGTTCATGCTGGTCTCAGGAATAGTACTTTCTGAAGACTACAGAAGAGCAGCAGGACTCGATTTACGAAGGAAACGGCTATGCCTAACGCGCCTGTTCGGCAATGGGCAAATGAGGCTGCACCAGAGCAAGCAGTTGATCTTTAAGAAAAGGCCCGCTCGACAGCAGTCCTGATAGCAGGGGATTGCGATTATTGCAGCGCAGAGGGGCGTTATCGAGGGTAGCGACGAATCCGCCGGCGCTTTGTACGAGTGCGGTCCCCGCGGCCACGTCCCACTCGTTCTTGGGTGTCAATGTGAAAGTCACGTCTGCGACTCCAGCAGCCACAAGACCGAGTTTGTAGGCGACTGATCCCATCGGCCGGACGTTGTATTCGCCATTCATGAAAGTCTGCCACTCACCCCGTTTCACTTCGCTGCGGCTGGCAAGAATCAGTGAGCCTTTCAATTCAGTACGCTGGCTTGGCCGCGCTGATTTGCCGTTGTACGTCACTCCGCAGTCGATCGCGCCGATGATGGTTTCGTTCGTCGCCGGATTGCAGATGCCTCCAGCTACTGGTCGGCCGTCCTCAACAAAGGCAATCGAGGCGCAAAACTCGGGGATTCCTTGAACGAACTCGCGGGTACCATCCAGCGGATCCACTACCCATACGCGACTCTTTGAAAGACGCGACATATCGTCGGCACTCTCTTCTGAAAGCCAGCCCTCGCCCTCGCGCAGCAGATGCTGGTGCAGTACTGCGTCGATCGCTCGATCGGCTTCGGTAACCGGATCATGTCCGATCTTGTACTCGGTCTCAATCTCTCCCGGTGTAAAACGAGCGAATACAGTTCGCGCAGCTTCAAGCGCGGCAGAGATGCGCTCCAGAATGTCGGCGTACTTTGATGAAGTCATGAATGGAGGTCTGTCTTCTTAAGATATCAGGCCCACAGCATCCTGGCTCCGGTGATTAGGAGCAAGGCGCACAAGATGCGCCGCAACCACATCATTGGAAGACGGGTTGCGATGTGCGATCCGATCAAACCGCCCGGAATCGAACCGATTAGAAGAGTCAGCACCAGCGTCGGATCGACATTGCCCAGCCGGAAATGCATGAAACCAGTAACACCGGTGAGCACAACAGCATGAACGATATCGGTCCCGACATTGATTTTCGGCGGGAAACTATAGAAGAGTAGCAACAGCATCATGATGATGCTGCCGGATCCCACTGAGGTCATGCCGACGAGAAATCCGGCGACCAAGCCTATAAGAACCATGCCCGCGAATCCCTTCATCGACGGAGGACGGTTGGCGACGTGTTCTTCGATCCGCCTCTGGAACAGCATCAGAATTGGAATGACGATCAGCAGAACGCCGACAGCGCTCTTGATGAAGTTGTTGACTCCGTCGCCGTACAAGTGACGGATGTACATCAGAGTCTTCACACCACAGATTGATCCTGGAACGCTACCCAGTGCGAGCGCGATGACGACATTGCGCCGGACCGTGCCCTTTTTCAAGTGCATGATGCTGGCCGGAACCTTGGTGAAGAAGTTAAAGAGGGCATCCGACCCGACCGCCGTGATGGCTGGCACTCGCAATCCGAAGATCAGCACAGGAAGCAGCAGGACGCCGCCTCCAACACCGCTCATGCCGATCAGGATGCCTACAATGAATCCGACCAGGATCTTGAGTGCCAGCATTTCCATCTCTACACCGTCCTATGCCGCTGCTCCATTCACTCCGATGAAGCCTTCACGCTCAAGATGCAAAACAATTTCCTGAGCGGCTTCCTCGGGTGACAACTCCCCGGTGTTGATTGTTACTTCGGCATCCGCTGGAACTTCGTACGGGTCAGAGATGCCGGTGAATTCTTTGAGGATTCCTGCGCGTGCCTTTGCGTACAGTCCCTTGCGGTCACGCTGCTCGCAAACTTCGACTGAAGTGGCCACATGCACCAGGATGAATCCACCGTAGGGCTCGATCAGCTGGCGCACGTGCTTGCGGGTCGCGTCGTACGGAGCGATGGGCGCGCAGATTGCGATGCCGCCATTCTTAGTGATCTCCGACGCGACGTAGCCAATACGACGGATGTTGATGTCGCGGTGTTCTTTCGAGAATCCAAGTTCGGAAGAGAGATGCTTCCTGACCAGGTCTCCATCGAGCAAGGTCACCGGACGGCCGCCGACTTCAAGAAATTTCGTCAGAAGAACGTTCGCGATCGTCGATTTTCCGGAGCCTGACAGGCCCGTGAAGAAGATCGTCACGCCTTGCCTGCTGCGGGGCGGGAAACTGCGGCGCAGTTCCTGAACGACTTCCGGGTACGTGAACCATCCGGGAATGTCGCGGCCTTCGTTTAGGCGTTTCCGGAGCTCCGTACCGGAGATGTTCAGCACACGATCGGCGGGCTTCACTTCGTCATCCGGAATATAGCGATCCTCGGTTTCGAGGTACACCATCATGCTGAATGGCACCATGGTGACTCCGATTTCCGACTCGTGCTTCTTGAACACTTCCTGTGCCTCGTATGGGCCGTAGAACGGCTTCTTCGTTTCCGGATCCGATCCCGGTCCAGCGTGGTCGCGTCCGACAACCAGGTGCGTGCAGCCGTGATTCTTGCGAATCAGTGCATGCCACATCGCCTCGCGCGGGCCGCCCATGCGCATCGCAAGCGGGAGAAGCGAAAGCTTCTGTGTCCCCTGCGGATACTTGGAACTCAACAGCTGATAGCAACGCACGCGGGTGTAGTAATCGACGTCGCCAGGTTTCGTCATTCCGACGACAGGATGGATCAAAAGGTTGGCTTCGACTTGCTTGGCCGCCCGAAACGTTAGTTCAACGTGGGCTCGGTGCATTGGGTTGCGGGTTTGGAACGCAACCACGCGACGCCATCCCAGGCGGGCAAACTCGGCTCGCAGTTCGGCCGGCGTAAGGCGGAGCGAGCGGAAATCGTAATGTGAGGGCGCCTGCAGGCCTTCGATCTTTCCGCCAACATACCAGGGGTTCGCCTTATTTATTGCATAGTCTGCGCCCGGATGCGCTTTGCTCGTGCTATTGAACACGGCCTTTGCTTCAGCGGCCCGATCCGGTTGCCAGACTTCTTCTACGTGCAGTACGGCGAGCATCACGCCTTCGGGATCGCGAAGCGCCACTTTGCTGGTTCCGGGCGTAAGCTTCTTTGCGAATTCTTCAGTGACGTCCAGCGTGATCGGCATCGGCCATAGAATTCCACTAGCCAGGTGCATGTCGTGGCAGACGCCTTCGTAATCGGCTTTGTTCATGAAGCCGCGCAGCGGAGAAAACCCGCCGCTCATCAGCAATTCCAGGTCACAAATTTGACGGGGAGTTAGGTCCCAAGATGGCCATTCGCGGGAATGGGCTTTCAGTTCTGCGGCTTTCTCCGACGACGCAAACAGGTTAACCAGCTCACCGCCGTGCGGAGCGATCAAATGACTAGTCGAAGCAGACAAGAGTATGAACCTCCCGAGGTTCTAAGTTTTGATTTTTTTATTGCATGCAATTCTTCGCAGAAGGAATCAATTCATGATTTCCGGGCTGCACTTGGGGGGATTTCTTACGAGACTGCAAACGGTGGGTCGTCTGACCCGAATTGCCTTCCAGTCTAACCTATACGGAGCACTGAGCTTGACCCTCGCAAGCGCGGTACCGCCACGGTTTGG
>Ga0070713_100002719_pt1 | contig 11550 bp, 6 predicted proteins | sample LARL82metaG_FD_65465 | JGI IMG/M metagenome (GOLD analysis project Ga0070713, IMG submission 65465) | Corn, switchgrass and miscanthus rhizosphere microbial communities from Kellogg Biological Station, Michigan, USA - LAR L8-2 metaG | ecosystem: Host-associated > Plants > Roots > Rhizosphere ... | reverse complement strand
CGAAATAGCGGGCTACTTGCGCCAGAGGCTCTTGGGCATGACGCAGTGGACGTTGCCCTCGTTGCCCGACATGTCCCCCACGCGGCAGTCCATCGCCACGCTCGCGAGGCCATACGCGTCCAGCCTCGCGATCCCCTTCTTCTCCTCGAGGAAGCGAATCATGCCGCGGGAGGCGTCGTCCATCGCCTTGTTGAGGTCGGCGTTGCGCGACGCGCTCACGTAGTAGGTCGCGTCCTCGGCGGCCGGGCGCTCCGGGATGCCGGTCGCGCTCGCGTCCTTGGGCGTGAGGCAATGGATGCCCTTCTTGATGTTCACCACCTGGGAGACGCGGCAGTCGGAGACCCGCCCCATCACGAGCGCCGCCTGCTCGGCATTCACGCCGCGCTTCTCGGAGATGAGCTTCACGGTCTCGCGCAGAGCCTGGTTCCAGGCGAGGTTCAGGTCGTTGTCGAATCCCATGGTAATCCAGTGGGTCGGGGTCTCGATGCGTGGCCAGTCGAGCTTCATGTCCTTCAGCACCGTGACGTTCACGGCCATCTCCTTGTAGGCCGTCTCGATGGCGGTGAGGTTCACCTCTCCGTTGCCCTGGCCCGCGTGGGAATCGCCCGTCCAGAGGAGCGCGCCCTTCACCCACACCGGCACGTAGAGCGTCGCCCCCTCGCCGAAGTCGCGAATGTCCAGGTTGCCCGCGTATTCGCCGGGCGGCACGCTGCTGTAGCGCCCGGGCTGCGCGCGCGCGACCGCCGTCGTTCCCGGGAAGGGCTTGAGCGGCACGACGATCCCGGGGAGGAACTCGGTCTCCATCTTGTCGAGGTCCAGGTACAGGTACTTCACCTGGCCGTCGGGATAGTCCTTGGGGAACTCGCCGAACATGCCGGGAACGTTGAAGTTGGTGGCGTAGGCGCGCGGCACGATCTTGAGGAGCGTCACCTTCAGCACGTCGCCGGGCTCCGCGCCGTTCACGTACACCGGGCCCGTGAGCGTGTGCGGGCCGCGGCCGGGGAAGTCGGTGCGGCTCTTCTTGATCTCCTCGATGGTGCGCCCCGGCGTGACCAGGTTGTGCGCGTGCATCATGGTCTCGAAGATCACCGTGTCGCCCGAGTCGACCTTGAGGACCGGCGGCTGCGAGTTGTCGAACCAGCCCCATTGGGTGGTTTCCAGCGTGGCCGGCAGGGCCCACACCTTTCCGGGGTACTTGTTGGTCTGGAGCTGGGCTTGAGACAATGCGCTGGTCGCGGCCATCGCGGCGGCGAGGGCGGCCATGCGGAGCATCGCGGTCATGGTGGTTCTCCCGGGGCGTGTAGGCGCGCCCACCATACTCCCAAAGCGGCCCGGCCGAAAAGTACGGAGATCCCATCCATGAAAGCAGCCCTCCTTGTCCTCGCGGCCCTCGCCGCCGCTCCCTGCCTCGCCGCCCCCGGCCCCAACGACCCCACCGTCGAGAAGGTCGTGGCGGGGGTGTCGGCGGCGCGCATCAAGGCGAACATCCGCAAGCTCGCCTCCTTCGGCACCCGCAACTCGCTCTCCGACACCGAGAGCGACACCCGCGGCATCGGCGCCGCGCGTCGCTGGATCAAGGCGGAGCTCGAGCGATGCGCCGCGGACTCCGGCGGGCGCCTCCAGGTGGCGTTCGACGACCACGTCGTCCCGCCGGGCCCGCGAATCCCGAAGCCCACGCACATCGTGAACGTGGTGGCCACGCTTCCGGGCTCGCAGGCCGAGAGCCGCGATCGCATCTACGTGGTGAGCGGCCACTACGACTCGATGCCGACCGATCCCATGGACGGCGCGAGCGACGCTCCGGGGGCGAACGACGACGCCTCCGGCACCGCCGTGTCGATGGAGCTCGCGTGCGTGATGTCGCATTACCGGTTCGACGCGACGTTGGTCTTCCTCGCGGTGGCGGGCGAGGAGCAGGGCCTCTTCGGCTCGGAAGGATGGGCCCGGGACGCGAAAGCCAGGGGACTGGACGTGGCCGGCATGCTCGACGACGACATCGTGGGCGGCTCGCAGGCGCGCGATGGGCGCTTCGAGCGCGACCGCCTGCGCCTTTTCGCCGAAGGCCTCCCGGCGAAAAAGGAGCTCTCCGACGAGGCGCTGACGGCGATCCGAACCGGGGGCGAGAACGACCTGCCCACGCGCCAGCTTGCGCGCTTCGTGAAGGCCGTGGGCGAGCGCTACGTCCCCGGCATGAAGGTGGACGTGCATTGGCGCCGCGACCGCTACCTGCGAGGCGGCGACCACTTCTCCTTCCTGGAGCAGGGCTACCCGGCGGTGCGCTTCACCGAGCCCAACGAGAACTGGAACCACCAGCACCAGGACGTGCGCGTGGAGAACGGCATCCAGTACGGCGACCTGCCGGAGTTCGTGGATTACCCGTTCGTGGCGCAGGTGGCGCGCGTGAACGGCGCGGCGCTCGCGGCGCTCGCCCTCGCGCCCTCGACGCCGAAGGGCGTGGAGATGGAGGTGCGGCCCTACGAAGTGGAGACGACGCTGCGCTGGAAGGCGAACCCCGAGCCCGATGTCGCCGGCTACCGAATCGTCTGGCGCGAGACGGCCGCGGCGGAGTGGCAGCGCTCGCGCGACGTGGGCAACGTGACCCGCGCCACCCTTGCGGACGTGCTGAAGGACGACTACCAGTTCGGCGTGGAGGCGTGCGGGAAGGACAACCTCTGCTCGGTGGCCGCGTATCCGCGGCCCGTCGTGATCCGGCCTACAGCACCGGCGAAGTAAGGCGGGCGATCGATTCGAGGAGGACGCGCACTTTCTCGGGCTTGCGCCGCGACGGGAACGGGCGCGAGGCCGACCGGTCCTCCTCGAAGCGCGCGACCATCCGGTCGATGAAGCCCTGGTCGTAGAAGGCGCCCGCCACCTCGAAGTTGAGGCGGAAGCTGCGGTTGTCGAGGTTGGCGGTCCCGACGATCGCGACCGTGTCGTCCACGACCATGGTCTTCGCGTGCAGCATCGGGGGGCCGTACTCGAAGACCTTGATCCCCGCGTTGCGCAGCGACTCGCAGTACGTGCGCGAGGCCGCCGTCACGAGCCAGGAGTCTCCCCTCTTGGGCACGATCACCTGCACGTCCACCCCGCGCAGCGCCGCGATGCGCAGCGCGGTCTCCAGCGCCTCGTCGGGGATGAGGTAGGGCGTCTCGATCAGCGCGCGGGTGCGGGCCGTGTGGAGCGCCGCCAGGAAATAGGCGAGGAGGGGCGCGTTGGCGTCGTCGGGCCCGGAATCGAGGATCTGCACCGGAGTGCCATTCTTCACGGGTCCGGGCAGCGGGAAGTACCGCTCGGCATTGGCGGCGGTGAGGCGAAACGAGCCCTTGCAGTAGCTCCAGCTTTCGAGGAAGAGGCGCTGGAGGCGGTGCACGGGCTCGCCCTCGATGCGCACATGCTGGTCGCGCCACGCGTTCTTGCCGGAGCGCGTGGCCGACGCGGGGTCGTGCATGTTGATGCCGCCCAGGAACCCCGTTTTCCCGTCGACGATGGCGATCTTCCGGTGGGTGCGGAAGTTCGCGAAATGGATGCTGCTCACCGCGAGGCGCACGCGGTTGAAGGCGCGCACCTCGCCGCCGGCGGCGCGCAGCGGCGCCCAGAACGCCTTGCCGACGTGCGGAGAGCCCACGTCGTCGTAGACCACGCGCACCTCGATGCCGCGCCGCGCGGCCTCGGCGAGCACGTCGCGGAAATGGGTGCCGACCTCGTCGGGCTCCCAGATGTAGTACTCGAGGTGGGCGTGGTGGGTGGCTCCCGCGAGCGCCTCGTCGAGCGACCTCATGCACGCGTCGCCGTCGTCCAGGAGCTTCACGGCGGTGGCGAAGCTGGGCTCGTTGTCGCCCAGGCGCCGGCCGACGGCGGCGAGCGACGCCGCGTCGGGCGTGAGCCCGGGCCGGGCGAGCGGCGCGTCCTTGCGGTCGGTGCGGCGCAGCGCGTGCCGGGCCCGATCGTAGCGGCGGCTCTTGCGCTGCATGCGCCGGGGCCCGAACACCATGTAGTAGAGGCCCGACACGACCGGGATCGCGATGAACGCGAAGATCCACGCGAGGGTCGCGGTCGGCGAGCGGCGCTCCAGCAGCAGCGAAGCGCAGGCGACGACGACCCACAGCACGTACGAGACGACGAAGATGCCCAGCCACGGAAGCTCCATGGCCGGAGCATACTAAAATGGCTCCCATGACCGCTCGCCAACCGCTCTCGCCGCTGCCCTACGATGCGTCGCGCCTCGCCGCGCGCATCGCCCGCCACTGGGACGACGACATCGTCGCCCGCCTTGTCGAATACGTGCGCGTGCCCGCCAAGTCGCCGCATTTCGATCCCGACTGGGCGCGCCACGGCCACATCGACGCGGTGGTGGCGCAGGCCCGCGCGTGGGCCGAGCGCCAGGCGATCCACGGCCTCGCGCTCGAGGTGATCCGCCTCGAGGGCCGCACGCCGGTGCTCTTCTTCGACGTGCCCGCGCGCGGCGAGGGCGCATCGCCAAGGACGGTCGTGCTCTACGGCCACCTCGACAAGCAGCCGGAGATGACCGGGTGGCGGGAGGGCTTCGGCCCCTGGATCCCGGTGATCGAGGACGGGAAGCTCTACGGCCGCGGCGGCGCGGACGACGGCTACGCGCTCTACGCCTCGCTCGCGGCGATCCGCGCGCTGGACGACGAGGGCGTCGCGCGGCCGCGCTGCGTGGGCCTCATCGAGACCTGCGAGGAGAGCGGCAGCTACGACCTGCCCGCCTATCTCGAGGCGCTGGCGCCGCGCATGGGCGACGTGGGCCTGGTGATCGCCCTCGACTCCGGCGCGGGCAACTACGACCAGCTGTGGGCGACCACGAGCCTGCGCGGCCTCGTGAACGGGACGCTGCGGGTCGACATCCTCACCGAAGGCGTGCACTCGGGCGACGCGGGCGGCGTGGTGCCGTCGTCCTTCCGGATCGCCCGCGAGCTCCTCGACCGCATCGACGATTCGCGCACCGGCATCGTGAAGGGGGCGGAGTTCACCTGCGAGGTCCCCGCCGAGCGCGTGGCGCAGGCGCGGCAGGCGGCGGCGATCCTCGGCGAGGCGCTCTGGAAACGCTTCCCGTGGGCGAGCTGCTGCGCGGACGACGCGACGTCGCGCATTTTCGCGCGGCCCGCAAGCGACGATCCGGTCGAGCTCGTGCTGAACCGTACCTGGCGGGCCGCGCTCGCCGTGACCGGCGCCGAAGGCCTGCCCCCGCTCGCTTCCGCCGGCAACGTGCAAAGGCCGTACACGTCGCTCAAGCTCTCGCTGCGCCTGCCGCCGCTGGTGGACGGCGAGCGCGCCGCGAGGGCATTGAAGGAACGCCTCGAGACCGACGTCCCCTACTCCGCCTCGGCGAGCTTCGAGGCCGATTCGGCGGCGACCGGGTGGAACGCGCCTGCGAATGCCCCGTGGATGTCACGTGTCCTGGACCAGGCCTCCCAGGCGATGTTCGGCAAGCCCGCCGCGTTCGTGGGCGAGGGCGGCACCATTCCCTTCATGGCGATGCTCGCCGCCAGGTTCCCCGCCGCGCAGCTCCTCGTGACCGGCGTGCTCGGCCCCAAGTCCAACGCGCACGGGCCCAACGAGTTCCTCCACATCGACTACGCGAGGAAGGTGACCGCCGCGACCGCGATGGTGATCGCGGCGGCGCAATAGCGTCAGCCCACGGGAGCGGAAGCGCGGCTCTGGTTCGCGGCGATGGCAGACCACTCCACGGGCTTGCCGATGTAGACGCCCTGCGCGCGATCGCAGCCGAGGGAGGCGACCATGCGGCGCTCCTCCTCGGTCTCGACGCCCGAGGCGATGACCACGATGCCCAGGCTCTTCGCCATGGAGCCCACGGCCTGCACGATCGCCGCGCACTCGCGCTTGTTCTCGCAGCTCGAGACGAGCGAGCGGTCGATCTTCACCGCGTTCACCGAGAAGCCGCGCACGAGCCCGAGCGACGAGTAGCCCGTGCCGAAGTTGTCGATCGCGACCTGCACGCCGAGCCTTTGCAGGGTGCGTACCGCGCGGTCGGTCTTGTCGGATTCGGCCATCAGCGCGGTCTCCGGCATCTCGACGCGCACCAGGCTCGGCGGCACGTCGTGGGTGCGGATCGCCCGCTCCAGGCGCGCGGCGATGTCCGCCTGGAAGAGCTGGCGCGCGGAAAGGTTGATCGACACCGTGAGGTCCATGCCGCGCTCGCGCCACGACGCGAGGTCGCCCAGCGCGCGGTCGAGCACCCAGTCGCCGATCGCGACGATGGTGCCGTTCTCCTCGGCCGACGGCAGGAACCCCGCGGGAAGCACGACGCCCGATTCCGGGTCCTTCCAGCGCAGGAGCGCCTCGACCGCCTCGATGCGGCCGGTGGCGAGCGAGACCTCGGGCTGGTAGTGGAGGAAGAATTCCTGGCGCTCGAGCGCCTGGCGCACGCGCAGCTCGAGCTCCGCGCGCTGCATGGTGAGGCGGTTCAGCTCCGCGGAGAAGAACTGGAAGTTGTTGCGGCCGCGCTCCTTCGCCTGGTACATCGCGATGTCGGCGTTCTTCATGAGCGTCTCGAGGTCCTCGCCGTCCTCGGGGAAGCTCGCGATGCCGACGCTCCCGGAGATCTTCACCTCGCGCCAGTCGATGAGCACCGGGCGCTCGAGGAGCGAGAGGACCTTCTGCCCCACGATCATCACTTCCTCGGGGCCGCGATGGTCGTCCACGAGGATCACGAACTCGTCCCCGCCCATGCGCGCGACGAGGTCGCTCTGGCGCACGGCCGAGGTGAGGCGCTCGGCGACCGCCTGGAGGAGCTGGTCGCCGGCGGCGTGGCCCAGCGTGTCGTTCACCTCCTTGAAGCGGTCGAGGTCCACGAAGAGCACCGAGAAGCGGTCCTGGCGGCGGCGCCCCTTGCGCACGGCGCGGTCCAGGGACTCGAGGAACATGGTGCGGTTGGGCAGGCCCGTGAGCTGGTCCTGCATCGCCTTGCGCCGCATGTCCTCCTGCATGCGCTTGCGCTCATCGATGTTGGCGAACGCCACCAGGAGCGCCACCGCGCCGCCGTACCGGATGGGCTGCGCCGACATGAGGAGCCAGAACTGGCGCCCGGCGAAGTCCTTGAGGTGCACCTCGTAGTCGCGAACCGAGCCGTGCCGGGAGAGCGCCTCGGGAAGCGCCGCCCGGATGTTGGGGTCCACGTGGAAATCGGCGAGCGAGCGGCTCTCCAGCGCGTCGGCCGAAAGCGAGAACTGCTGCAGCGCGCGCTCGTTGGCGTAGAGGAACTCCTGGTCGCCCGCGCGCACGATGACGAGCGGCATCGGCGCCGACTCGATGAGGTGGCGCAGCTGCGCCTCGTGCTCGCGCATCGACTCCTGCAGCTTCTCGTTCTGGGCGACGAAGCGCTGGGAAGCCATGATGCCGGCCACGAGGAGCGCGCCCGCGAGCGTGAGCATGCCGGCGAGCAGGACCGATTGGGCCGCGCGCTGCGCCTCGCCCAGCGTGGCGGCGATCGCGTCCTCGAGCCTTCCCAGCGTCGCGTTGATGCGGCCGATGCGCTGCACCTGCTGCTCCACCGGGATCGCGCCCGGCGCGTCGTGCAGCTCGCGCCCGATCGCGACCAGGTCGTCGATGCCGGCATCGGCGCGCTCCCAGAGGAAGAGGGACTGCTTCACGGGGGCGAAATTGCGGAAGCGCTGGAAGAGCGTGATCATCGAGTCGATGTCGGCCGGATGGTTGCGGCCCTCGATGAAGCCCGCGCGCACCACCGCGAGGTCGGGGTCCTTCGCCGAGAGCTCGATGCGGGCCTTGCGGTCGCCGATGGGCACGGCGATGGCGCGGAGGAACGCGTCGTAGAGCGCCTCGTCGCGCGTGGCCGCGTAGCGGGACAGGTAGTAGGCGGCGTCCTTCTGCGCGCGCGACCACTGGCCCTCGGCGCCCACGAAGGCGCGCCCGGCGGACAGCAGCTCCACGCTGCACACCGCGGCGATGAGCAGGCACACCACGATGCCCACGAAGAGCCAGACGATGAGCACGAGCCGGCGCCCGCGCGGCGGCCGATTGAATTCCGTGATGGGGCGAACTTTCCCCGTCATGACGATGCCGCTCTCCTGATGGTCTTGTCAGCCCGCCCTGTGTGCGACGCGTCTCGCAAGGAGGAATTGACACACTGAAGCAGTGTTCGTTCCAGCACCAAGACGAGCGGGATGAGCGGTTAACCTATTGATTCGGAGCGCGAAAATGGACTGCTTGGGCCATTCCGGAAGGTGACGCGCCATGGCACCCCCTGACGCATGGCGCAGGCCCCGGGGATAAATTCGCTAGAATCCGCGGTTTGCCCGAGCACTGCGCCGCCCCATGAAATCGCTCTCCGTCCGCTCGATCCTCGAGGGAAAAGCCCCTTCGGGCGAGCCCGTCACCGTGAAGGGATGGGTGCGCACCCGGCGCGACTCGAAGGCGGGCCTGTCCTTCGTGCACGTCTCGGACGGATCCTCGTTCCATCCGGTGCAGGTGGTGGCGCCGGCGGCCCTCGCGAACTATGCGAGCGAGGTGCAGAAGCTCACCGCGGGCTGCTCGGTGGAGGCGACCGGGACGATCGTGCCCTCGCCCGCGAAGGGGCAGCCCTTCGAGATGCAGGCGAGCGCGATCCGCGTCGTGGGCTGGGTGGACGATCCCGACACTTACCCCATCCAGCCCAAGCCGCACACGATGGAGTTCCTGCGCGAGGTGGCGCACCTTCGCCCGCGCACCAACGTGATCGGCGCGATGACGCGCGTGCGCCACGCGCTCGCCATGGCGATCCACCGCTTCTTCCACGAGAACGGCTTCCTGTGGATCCACACGCCCATCATCACGGCTTCCGATGCCGAAGGCGCGGGCGAGCTCTTCCGGGTCTCCACGCTGGACCTCGCGAACCTTCCACGCACGCCCCAGGGCAAGGTCGACTTCTCGCAGGACTTCTTCGGGCGCGAGGCCTTCCTCACGGTGAGCGGGCAGCTGAACGTCGAGACCTACTGCATGGCGCTCTCGAAGGTCTACACGTTCGGCCCCACGTTCCGCGCGGAGAACTCGAACACCAGCCGGCACCTCGCCGAATTCTGGATGATCGAGCCCGAGATCGCCTTCGCCGACCTCTCGGACGACGCGACGCTCGCCGAGGCGCTCCTCAAGTACGTCCTCGGGGCGGTGCTCCACGAGCGCGCCGACGACATGGCGTTCTTCGAGGAGCGGATCGAGAAGGGCGTGATCGCGAAGCTCCAGGCGATCGTGGACAAGCCCTTCGTGCGCATGGACTACACCGAGGCGATCCGCGTGCTCGAGGGCTCGAAGCAGAAGTTCGAGTTCCCGGTGAAATGGGGCATGGACCTGCAGAGCGAGCACGAACGCTTCCTCGCCGAGCGCCACGTGAACGGGCCCGTGATCCTCATGAACTACCCGCGCGAGATCAAGGCGTTCTACATGCGCCTGAACGACGACGGCAAGACCGTGGCCGCGATGGACGTGCTCGCCCCGGGGATCGGCGAGATCATCGGCGGCTCCCAGCGCGAGGAGCGGCTCGATGTGCTGGACCGTCGCATCACCGAGTCGGGACTCGATCCGCATTCCTACGCCTGGTATCGCGACCTGCGCCGCTACGGCACCGTGCCGCACGCGGGCTTCGGCCTTGGCTTCGAGCGTACCGTCGCCTACGTGACCGGGCTATCCAACGTTCGCGACGTGATCGCCTTCCCCAGGACGCCGGGGAGCGCACGCTACTAGGGTTCCCTGAATGGCTCGCGGGGCCTAGTGCCTCACGCCCCCGACGAAGCCCCCTGCCGTGCAGGCCGGGCCGTCCAGGGTCGCGAATGCGTTGAAGTTCGCGAAGCCGGAAAAGCCGCTCGAGCTCACGGTCGCCTGAATGATCGTGAGCGTGCCAGGGGCGGCTTGCGGGTTGTCCACCGCGCCGCAGTGCACCGGGCCCGAGATCGTCGCGAGTTGCCCTGTCTGCACGTAGCTCGCATCCAGGACGCACCCCGTGCCGGGGCCCGTGGGCCACCGGACCTGCAGCGACGATGCGTCGGGATTGGCGCTCACGATGAAGGTGGCCGGGTCCATCGCGAAGAAGCCGGAGGTGCCGCATGCCGAGGCCGCCGGGAAGAGGCCTCCGGTGTAGGTCCCGCCGAGCAGCGACATCATGTTGGCCCATGTCTGGCGCTGCACCGTCTTGTCGATCGTCGTGCCGCCGACGGAGTACTCGAGCGCGAGATGGTCGGTCCCGCCGATATTGGCGACCTGCAGCGTGCCGACGCTGGTGGCCGCGAACGGGGTCGTGTCGGAGGGGTTGCCGAAGTAGGGCCCCGTGGTGCGATAGAGGGTCCCGGCGAACGTCTCGCCCACGAGGAAATTCACGAATTTGCCGCTGTCCGTGACGTTGCTCGCGACCCACCACGTGGGCTTGCCGTCGGCGTCGTACGCGAAGAGCGCCGCGAACACGTTCGCCCCTTGCTGCGTGAGGATGAGTCCCCAACCAGACTCCGACGGGTTGAACCATACGCCGGTGGGATCGGGCGACATGCCGGTGCGAGGCTGCGCGGCCGTGATGACGCCGCCGAATTCGCCCGCATAGCTGCAGGGGAGCCCGCCCGTGGCCGTGCTCGATCTCGCGGCGGCAGATCCCGAAATGCCGGCCTGGCCCATGACGATGTCGCGCACGGCAACGGGCACGCCCGTGCCGTCCGGCACGAAGCCGATCGGCGCGCACTGGATATTGCCCGTGAGGCCGGCGAGCTGGCCGTCGCGCTCGAACTTCATGTCGCCGGTGCAGCCCAGGTCGACTCCCGAGCCCCAGAGCAGGGTCACGTGGTCCCGAGCGGACCCGGCCACGATCGAGAAACCATAGGGCTGGAACGGCTGGATCGGCAGCACGAGCGGGGAATCGGGGCACGCCGCGGATTGTTCGGATGCGGGAAACGGGGCGAGGAAGAAATGGCCGCCATAGGCGCCCACGAGGTTTTCGGGATCGATGGACCAGGTTTGCGCCCGCAGCGTCTTCGACACCGGGATGCCGTCGATCGAATAGCTGACGGCGAGCTGGCGGGGCGAACCCGGGTCGAACGATCCGGTTGCGCCGATGCCCGGGGCCACGTAGGAAATCTGCAGGTCGCCCACGGCGGTGGTGGTCACCGCGCGGGGATCGAACGAGCCCGCCGAGAAGGCGGGCCCCGCCGTGCGGTAGAGGGTGCCCTTCATGAGGGCGGGGAGCTCGTTGAAGTCGACGCTGTTCGAGAGGTTGCTCGCGACATACCACACCGGGTTGTGGCCGGCGTCGTAGACGAAGAGCACCGCGAAGGCGGTGTCGCCCTGCTGCGCGACTTCCAGGCCCCATCCGGGTTGGGCGGGGTCGAACCACAGTCCCGTGGGGTCGGGCTCCAGGTGGGATAGCGCCTGCGCGCCCGGGGCCCCACAGAGGAGCACCGAAGCCAACACGATGGGAAGAAGGGCGTTTTTCACGTCGCCATTTTCGTCCGGAGGTAACGGCCGGTAAAGGGATCCGGGAGCAAATACCCTACAATTCACCCCCCCGAATCTGCAGTTCGTCGCTTTGCGCTGGCCGGC
>Ga0070713_100002717_pt1 | contig 11552 bp, 10 predicted proteins | sample LARL82metaG_FD_65465 | JGI IMG/M metagenome (GOLD analysis project Ga0070713, IMG submission 65465) | Corn, switchgrass and miscanthus rhizosphere microbial communities from Kellogg Biological Station, Michigan, USA - LAR L8-2 metaG | ecosystem: Host-associated > Plants > Roots > Rhizosphere ... | reverse complement strand
CTGTCGGCGGGCTGGCCGCAGGCTGTGCGTTTCATCGTTGTCGGTCGCCCGGGGGTAGCACCCCCGGGCTCCCACAGATCCCGTTATGTGGAATTCCGCATAACGGGATGTATGTGACCCGCGAGTCCATGTTGAGCGGCGCCTCCGCGGGCCACGTATTCGCCGCAAAATCGGACATTCGAGCGTTGGTGCGTTCAACATAATCATTGGTCCTGCCGACGCCTTTCGGGTTCACGTTGTGTGCGATCCGATTGGAGGCTTCGATGGGCAGGAAGGTGTGGGTGCCGACGCCGTCGGGACCGTTGGCGCCGTTCACGGCGGGTTTCGCTGCGTGGCTGAGGTCGCGGTCGTATTCGCCATCGGCGATGGCCAAGAGGCTGTGGCAGTTTGAGCAGCTCAGCTGCTGGCTTGAGCGTCGGGGGCTTGGCGCGGGCGAGTTGACGGCCGAGCGGGCGGCGGCGTTCGCCAGCTCGCGTCGTGAGGCGGGGTTGGTGGCGTGGAGTTCTTCGCAGAGCGTTGAGTTGCCGCTGGAATACCTGCGCGAGATCGGGGTCATCGCGCCTTCAGTGCCGGCGGTCGCCGATGGTCCGCTGGAGGAGCTGTTGGCCGAGTACCGCCGCTATCTGTTCGTCGAGCGGCGCCTGTGCGAGCACACGGTTGTCTGGTACTACGTGCCGACCGCGCGGCTGTTCCTGTCCAGCAGGCAGGGCCCGGACGGGCTCGAGCTCGAGCGGCTCTCAGCGGCGGATGTGAGCAGGTTCTTGGCGGCGGAGTGCCCGAAGCGCAGCGTGTCCGGCGCCCGCGATCTCGCCAGCGCGCTGCGGTCGCTTCTGCGCTTCCTGCACGTGACCGGGTTGATCGAGCTGCCGCTGGTGTGGGCGGTCCCGCCGGTCGCCAACCGGCGCGACCGCTCGCTGCCGCGCGGGCTCGAGCCGGCCGCGGTTCGCAAACTGTTGGCCAGCTGCGATCGCCGGCGAACGGTCGGGCGTCGCGACTATGCAGTTCTGCTGTTGCTCTCGCGGCTGGGGCTGCGCCGCGGCGAGGTCGCCGCGATCCAGCTCGAAGACATCGACTGGCGGGCCGGTGAGCTTTTGGTCCACGGGAAGGGCTCCCGGCATGACGTGTTGCCTTTGCCGGTGGATATCGGCGAGGCGATCGTGGCCTGGCTTCACCGCCGCCCGCGGTGCGCGAGCCGGGCGCTGTTCGTGCGCATGACCGCGCCGCTGCGAGGGCTCAGCCCACACACGATTGGCTGGATCGTGCGCGAGGCGTGCACCCGCGCGGGATTGCCGCGTGTGGGAGCGCACCGGCTCAGGCACACGGCCGCGACCGAGATGCTCAGGCGCGGCGGCTCGCTGTCTGAGATCGCGCAGGTGCTGCGCCACAGCGAGCTGAGAACGACCACGCAATACGCCAAGGTCGACCGCAACCGGCTCCGGGCGCTCGCGCGTCCGTGGCCGTCGCAGGAAGGTGGTGCGGCATGACGACGCTCCGCGAATCGCTGTGTGACTACCTGCGGATCCGCCGCGGTCTTGGGTTCGAGCTGCGCGAAGAGGGCCGCATACTCGAGGGGTTCGTCGAGTTCATGGAGCGAGCCGGCACCGAGACGATCACCGCCAAGCTGGCGCTGTTGTGGGCGACGCAGGCGCGCGCGCACCCGCACTGGCACCGCCGGCGTCTGGGTCTCGTGCGCGGCTTCGCCCGGTATGTGGCGACGCTCGACCCGGCAACCGAGGTTCCCTCCAAGGATCTGTTGCCCGCCCACCGCCCACGAGTGCCGCCATACATCTACTCGCCGGTGGAGATCCGTGCGCTGATCGCCGCCGCGGGCAGGCTCACGCCCGCGCTGCGCGCGCTGCGCCACCAGACGCTGATCGGCCTGTTGGCGTCAACCGGCCTGCGGCCCGGAGAGGCGCTCGCGCTCGACCGCCAGGACGTCGACCTGCGGCACGGGGCGCTGCACGTGCGGGCCGCCAAGCACAACAAGCTGCGCGAGGTGCCGCTGCACCCCACGACTACCACGGCGCTGCGCAACTACGCCCGGGCGCGCGACCGACGGTTCCCAGAGCCCTCCACGCCGGCGTTCTTCATCGGCGCCAGGGGCCGGCGGATGCCTCGCGAGGAGCTCAACCGGACCTTCATGCAGCTGATCGGTGAGGTCGGCCTCGAGGGCTGCGGCCACCGCAAGCGACCGCGCCCTCACGACCTGCGCCACAGCTTTAGCGTGAACACGCTGATCGACGCCTACGCCGCCGGCGAGAACGTCGACCGCAAGCTGCCGCTGCTCTCCACCTACCTCGGGCACGTCAACCCGTCCAGCACATATTGGTACATGGAGGCCGTCCCCGAGCTGCTTGCGCTGATCTCGGCGCGGCTCGAGGACCTCCCGGAGACGCTCTCATGACCCTGATCGCCGAGACGCTCGAGGCGTTCTTCTGCGAGCGGTTGATCGAACAGCGCAACTCCAGCCCGCAGACGATCGCCGCATACCGGGACACGCTCCGGCTGCTGCTCCGCTTCGCCCAGCAGCAGACCGGCAAGCCGCCCTACCGGCTGGACTTCGACGACCTCGACGCGCAACTGATCGGCGCGTTCCTCACCCACCTCGAGACCGACCGCGGCAACGGCCCCCGCACCCGCAACGCCCGACTCGGGGCGATCCACTCGCTCTACCGGTTCGCTGCCCTGCGCCATCCCGAGCACGCCGCGACGATCGCGAGGGTGATGGCGATCCCGACCAAGCGCTATCAACGCAACGTCGTCTCCTACCTGGATCTCGACGAGATCACGGCGCTACTCGCGGCCCCGGATCGCAGCACTTGGCTGGGCCGCCGCGATCACGCGCTACTGGTGACCGCGATCAAGACCGGCTTGCGGGTCTCAGAGCTCACCGCCCTGCGCATCAGCGATGTCACCCTCGGCCGCGGCGCGTGCGTCCAAGTGATCGGCAAGGGAAGGAAGCAGAGGATCGCGACGCTGACCAGCGAGACCGTCGCGATCCTCCGCGCCTGGGTCAAAGAACGCCAAGGCCAGCCCGACGAACCGCTGTTCCCGACCCGTCAAGGACAGCCACTCACCCGGCACGCAGTCGGCAAGCTCCTCACCAAACACGCCGCGGCCGCAGCCACCACCTGCACGTCGCTGAAACGCAAGAACGTGACCCCCCACTCGCTACGACACTCGAACGCCATGTTGCTGCGCGCCAAGGACGTCGACATCGCCACGATCGCGCTATGGCTCGGCCACGAAAGCGCGCAAACCACCCGCATCTACGAGCACGCCGACCCGAAACTCAAAGAACAGGCGATCGCTCGCACCGCACCGCTCGGCACCAAACCCGGCCGCTACCGACCATCCGACCCGACACTCGCGTTCCTCGACGGGCTCTGATTATGTGGATCGGCCCGCGAACCCACGTCCCGATTTGCAGGAACAACCTGGCCAATCGAGCTGGCAGTCAACATCGCCGGGCAGGTCACACACAACCCGTTATGTGGAATTCCGCATAACGGGATCTGCGAGAGCCCGGGGGTGCTACCCCCGGGCGACCGACAACGATGAAACGCACAGCCTGCGGCCAGCCCGCCGACAGGCACCGCGCTGGCCGCGATGAAGGTGTCGCGCTCCGATCGCCGGCTTCCAGAGTCTCCGATCGGGGAGGTCTTCGTCGGTTGACCGCCGCCACCCCCCGATCAGCGCCTGAGAGCGCAATATATGACCAGGCTGGCGGACGACCCCGGTGGGGTGCGGGCAGTCGGCGCTGACGAAGCCGGTGACATCAACGCCGAGTCTGCGCTCTTGATAGCGCTGGTCAGGGTTGCGGGACCATGCCCAGTGGGGGCCGACGAACGGCGCCCGTGGCGGCCGCGGCCCGCGGCTCAGCGGCTCATCCGAGTTTCCCCCGACCGGGAGCGGATAGCTGGTCAGAGGATCGGCAGCGTTGAGGGACTTCCTTTTAAGCGAGGTTCGAGGCGGTTGCCGTGCCCCGGAAGCTAGATTCGGCTCAGCCAGTCGACCATGGGTACTAACCCGCGTCCTGGGGCGTACCGTCTCAGTACCCCGGCCACGGGACGCGAGCAGAGCGCGATGTCCGACTCAGACCAACTCAATGTCCGGCCCGTTCGGGCCATTCGCGACGACCGCCCGTCGCGGCCCGACTCTGAGAATGGGTCCGGGCACGCCGAGACTCGCCCGATACCGATGTTGTGGCGCGTGTTCGCCGCCAACGCCGCCGTGTTCGCAATCGCCTTCGCGGCCCTGGCGCTGAGCCCGGTGACAATCAGCTCCCCGATCAGGCTCGTCGAGCTGGTGATCCTCTTGGTCGGCCTGGCCGTAATGATGCTCGTCGACCTGCTGCTACTGCGCCAGGTCCTAGCGCCGATACATCGGCTCGTGAGGACAATGGAAGGGATCGATCGCCTGCATCCTGGTCAGCGGGCGGTGGGGTTCGACCGGGCCAGCAGTGAGACGGTGGCGCTGGCACAGGCATTTAACGGGATGCTCGACCGGCTCGAGACGGAGCGCCGCGAGAGTTCCGCGCGAGCGCTGGCCGCGCAGGAAGCGGAGCGACTGCGGATCGCGCGCGAGCTCCACGACGAGATCGGCCAGACGCTGACGGCCGTCGCGCTTCGCGCCGAGCACGCTGCTGGGCAAGGCGGCCCGGAGCGCCGGGACCTCGCCGAGCTAGCAGAGGTGGTCCAGCAGAGTCTGCAGGACGTCCGACGCATCTCGCGCGAGCTCCGCCCCGAGGCGCTCGACGAGTTGGGGCTGGTCAACGCGCTGATTGCCCTCTGCTCGCGCGTCACCGAGCAGAGCGGCCTGCAGATCCATCGACAGCTGGAAGGCGGGTTGCCGGAGCTATCGCCCGACGTCGAGCTCGCGATCTACCGGGTCGCGCAGGAGGCGTTGACCAACGCGATGCGGCACTCAAAGGCGACGGAGGCGACGGTGTCGTTGTCGCGAGATGACGGCGCGCTGGTGCTGACGGTGGCGGACAACGGCCAGGGACTGCCCGAGCACGTGACCGCGGGCGGGGGGCTGACCGGCATGCGCGAGCGAGCGATGCTGATCGGAGCCGCGCTCGCAATCAGATCGGCTCCGGGCGTTGGCGTCGAGGTCACGTTGCGCCTAGGCTTGCACGGGAAGACCTGATGCCCACCCCGCTGAAGACCCACGTTCTGCTCGCGGACGACCACACGGTGGTCCGCAGCGGCATCAAGATGGTGCTCGATGCGCAGCCAGACATCCAGGTGATCGCGGAGGCCGGCGATGGCGCTGAGGCGGTGCAGAAGGCGCTCAGCCCTGAGGTGGACCTGGCGATCCTCGATGTTGCGATGCCCCGCATGACCGGCCTGCAGGCCGCGGCGGAGCTCAATAAGCGGCGCCCGGATCTGCGCGTCTTGATTCTCTCGATGTACGACGACGAGCGCTACTTCTTCGAGGCGCTCAAAGCCGGGGCGTCAGGCTACGTGTTGAAGTCAGCCGCCAACCGCGACCTGGTCGAGGCGATCCGTGCCGCTATGCGGGGTGAGCCGTTCCTGTACCCGGCGGCGGTGACCGCCCTCATCCGCGACTACCTCGAGCGCGCGCGGAGCGGCGAGACCGTGCCGGAGGATCCGCTCACCCCTCGCGAGCAGGAGGTGGTCAAGCTGATTGCCGAGGGCCATACCAGCGAGGAGATCGCCGCGACGCTCGTGATCAGCCAGAAGACCGTCGAGCGCCACCGCGCGAACATCCTCGAGAAGCTGGGCATGCGCAACCGCGTCGAACTGACCCGGTACGCCATCCGGCGAGGACTTGTAGAGCCCTAGACCCGGAAAGGTCTGACCGTTGCTCGACGGAGCACGGTTCCACGTTGGGAAGATGCGAGGCCAGGCGCTGCACGATTGTGCACCGGCCCGCCGGCAGGGCGACTCGATGATCGATGGCCAGGTCCAGCCACCATCGGCGCACCGCTCACCCGAGCGACTCACCGCGGCGCGTCGCAGCGCTACCAAGTTGGCGGATCGGGCGCGGCGTTGAACCGGCCGGCGTGAGCGCGATGCCAACGGCACACCGGCTGCGCCGTGCGTCGAGCCGCCGCGATGACGCGGCTTGGCGCCCAGATGAGTGTCGGCACCCATTTCTGGCGGGGCTTCGATCGAGCAATCTGGTTACTGACTCGAAACAAGGAGAAGCCATGACTATCGTCGCGCGCACACGAACAAGCCAGCGCACTGAACCCCGCGAAGAACCGCGCGTGCACACGCGCCTACTCGTTGTTGACGACCACGCCGCCGTCCGCGCGGGACTGTGCCAGCTGCTCGATGATGAGCGTGACTTCGAGGTGGTGGCCGACGTCGCGGAGGCGGAGGCAGCGATGTCCGTAGCCGAGCGGGAGCCTATCGACGTGGCAGTGGTGGACTATCAGCTCGGATCGCGCAACGGCCTGTGGCTGAGCCGCGAGCTGAAGCGGCTGCCTCGCCCCCCGGCGGTGCTGATCTATTCCGCCTACGCCGACGGCGTGTTGGCAGCGGCGGCCGTCGTCGCCGAGGCGGACGGGGTCGTCAACAAGGGCAAGCTCGGTGCGGAGCTCCTCGAGGCGATCCGCGCCGTGGCGCGTGGTCATTCGCGGCGGCGTCCGCTGCCGCAGTGGCTGGCAGAGGCGGTTCGTCGACAGCTCGGCCGCGAGGAGCAGGCGATCTTCGGGATGCTGCTTGCCGGTATCGAGCGCGACCAGATCGCTGAGACGCTGAACGTCTCAGCAGCGGGACTTGAATCGACCCTGTGGGCGATGCTTCGCAAGCTGGAGGCGCCACACGCTCAGGCGCGGATCGACCACGCGAGTCCAGCGCAGGCAGCTGAGTAGGTGATCACGGCCTCGTTCGCCCGACGCTTGTGGGCGACGGAGGCCGGCCGACCGCGCCATACGCCGCGGCTCTGTACCTGCCGCTGCGGCCCCGGGTGGCGAGACCGAACGGCATGGCGATGCTGGCGGCCGTCGGGCCGAAGGCCGCGATGTTGCCACAAGGCAAATCGCATCGCGGAAGATCTGACGAGGAGCCGCTCGTACCTGTCGCCGCGGCGGCGCACAAGGCCAGGTCAAGAGAAACGATCAGCGGCCCGGCGCTAGCGGCGCCACGCGCATTCCCGTCACCCACCCCCGCCGCACTAAAGCGTCACGGGTAAGTGTGCTCGACGCGCCGTCAGCCGGGAGCGACCCTTCGCATTGGCACCAGGCGCCCAAGCCGACGCGGGCCGAGACCCCAGGTGTTGGGCGAGCCAGGGAATATCCTGGGCGTGGGGGCGGGCCGGTCACCGATCCGTCGTACCGGCATACAGATCCCAGCGCCCCCGAGATGAGGACAGTTGCCCATACCTCTGGATCGGGCGGGCGGTGATACTCAGATACGAGGGCCAGCCGTCAGCCGCGAACCGGGGCGGGGCGGCGGAGCCTGGCTCTCAGCGGGTCAGGGAACTGCGCCCCCACTTCCCTGACCTTCGGAGGGCCGGAACGGAATCCGGCTCTCCGCCCATCGTGAGCCTGCTGAAAAGTCGCAGCCGTCGATGGCCCGGTCAGGCGAGGCGATGAGCCGTTCCCGATCGACTCGATCGGTTGGTCAAGCGGGACGGCGAGGCCCGCCGGCGGCTGCTGTTCGAGGTGGCAGCCGAGCTGAACGCAGCGAACAGGGGGGCCTGGCTCAGCGAGCTGCTCGGCCAGCTCGACGGCGAAGACCTGGTGCGCGATCGCCGTGGTCAAGCGGCGCCGGAGCACGACCCAGGCGTCGCCGGACGATCTCCGGATCCGCGCCGCCGAACCTGAGTAGAGGGCCTCGAGCGGCGGGAGTCGACTGGTCCGCGGGAGCGATCCTCCGGTGGTGGTCGAAGCCGATCGCTGTTGGCAGTTCGACGGTCTGCCGCGCAAGCGAGATCGCCGCCCCCGCCGTGAACGAGAGCTTGTGTGACCCGCCGGCGAAGGGCGGGCGACCAACGCGGCGAGCAGCGCGTCCTGCGTGGCGGGTCACGTACATGCGGCCCCGCGGCGGCAAGGCGACACCCCACTGCAGGGCCCACCGCCCTGGCATGATCGAGCGGCGCAGGCATCGAGAGTGTCCTCGCCACAGGATGCGTCGGGCGCGCTCTCCCATCGCGTTACGACTGGTCGCGCACGATCACGCGGTGGGTGGAGCGGGGGAGAGGCGCCGGTTGGCTGCGGGCCGCGGCGTGGCCGTCGGCGGGCGTCATCAGACGACTGTTGATGATGTCGGCGACTCGCCGTCGATGGCGGCGCGCGTCGCCGTCACGGCGAGCGCCCAGCGACGGGCGCCCGCACGCCGGGGTCGCAAATCTCCTCACGACACGCGGCGGCGTCGCGTGCGCCGTGGGTGCGGCGTGCCGTGGCGACGGGGCGGCCCGGTGCGAACGCAGTATCTACAGGCAGAGGATGCCGTCCAGTCAATCGCAACAGAACGCAGACGCCGGGGGCGATCGCTGGCTACGGACAGAGTGTTCGCGCGCGGCGTTACGAAGGATGCAGCCGGCGCGATGACCGCGATCCGCGCGCACGCGCACGATCCGCTGCTGTCCGTCGAGCAGGCGGCGGAGTTCTTGGGCGTCAGCGCCTACACGGTCCGCCAGTGAAGCCGGCGCATACGTGATCCGCACTCGTGACGTGACCGGTTCGGGTCGACACGTGTCGTCACCCGTTGCGGGTGGCGAGCGCGTTTGGGAGTGGTGATCGCTCGAGGGCGGTGCGCATCGCCGCGATGGCGCTCAGCAGCGCCGACAATGGTCTGAGTAGCAGCGTCGCGTGCTCGACGCGTACGAGCGAGTCGTGGGTCTCGGACAGCACTCCGCTCATCCGCTCCTCAGCGTGGACGGTGCGGATGACCGTGACGACCTGGCGGTCGACGACGAGTTGGCTCTCGATCTCGATCGCGTCCAGGACCGCGCCGATTGTCATGAGGATGTGGGCGACATCCGCGCGGCCGTGGTAGTCCCGGACAGGGCTGTGAAAGACGACCTGATCGGCGAGCGCGTTGCGAAGCCGGTTCTCCGGGTTCCGTGCTGCGAGTGGAAGTAGCTTGGATTGCATGATCTGCTTCGCCGAGGTCACGCGGCACGTTCGTTTGAAGCGTCCTGGTCGGAACGCTCTGCTGAGATGAGGGCGAGTGGCGTTGGCGCGCGTGTAGTCGATCGCTCCCCTGCCTCTGTGATCAGCCTTGCGCCGCGGCCGTGGGTGAGGAAGCTGAACGCCCAGCGGATGAGCACGAGCAGCCGGTTCTCGAATCCGACGAGGTACCAGAGGTGCACCGTGAGCCAGGTGAGCCAGGCGACGAAGCCGCTCAGACGCAGGAACTTGATTTCGGCGACGGCGCTCGCGCGTCCGATCGTGGCGAGGTTGCCTTTGTCGTGGTAGCGGAACGCTCGGACCGGTCGGTCGCGAAGGCGGGAGCGCACCACACGCGCCGCATGGCGGCCCTCCTGCATCGCGACCGGCGCGAGGCCGGGCAGCGCGATCGACGAGTTGTCGGCATCGCGGATGCGGATCATGTCCCCGAGCGCCAGCACCTCGGGATGGCCGGGGAGCGATAGGTCCGGGAGAACCTCGACGCGTCCGGCTCGATCCACCTGAAGGCCCGCCCGTTCTGCGAGCACGGCCGCGAGACTCGAGGCGACGACTCCCGCCGCCCAGATGACCGTCCGCGTGTCGATCCGGTCCGGGTCGCCGGACCGATCGTTCAGGGTGACCGAGGAGCCGTCGATGTCGATGACGGTCTGCTCGAGCAGTGGCTCCACGCCGAGGCGTTCAAGCGACTGCAGCGTCCGTCTTGAGAGCGACGGCGGGAACTCTTTCAACACGCGCTCGCCGGCTTCGATCAGGAGGATTCGGGCCTCGCTGGAGTCGAGCGACCTGAAATCTCCGCGAACGTCGTGCGCGATCTCAGCGATCTGGCCTGCCATCTCGACGCCAGTGGGACCGCCTCCGACCACCGCGAAGGTCAGCCAGGACGTCCTTTTTCCTGGGTCGGGCTCCAGCTCGGCTGCCTCGAATGCCTCGAGGATCCTGCGGCGGATCGTGAGCGCGCCTTCGAGTGTCTTGAGGTTCGGAGCCAGGGCCTGCCACATCTGGTGCTGGAAGTAGTTGTAGTGGGAGCCTGCGGCGACGATCAGCGTGTCATAGGGCAGCGTCTCGGGCGCCCGCTCGCCCGCGACCGCGTCAAGGCGAACCAGCCGCGCGTCGAGGTCGAAGTCAGTCACCTCCGCGAGCACGACCCGGACGTTGCGACGGCGGCGGAGGATGCGCCGCAGGGGATAGGAGATCTCGGCGGGCGAGAGCGAGCCCGTCGCGACCTGGTAGGCCAAGGGCTGGAAGAGATGGAAGTTGCGTCGGTCGACGAGCGTGACGTCGACCGGAAGGCGAGCGAGGTGTAGCGCTGCCTGAAGGCCAGCGAAACCGCCGCCGACGATCACCACGCGGTGGCGATCCCCTGGCGTGCCGGCGGTGGTGATGGGAGTGTGAAGGTGAGCGTTCATCGGCAATGTTGGGCTGAGGGTTGATCAGTGACCGTCACCTATGAGACGACGAGGCAGGACTGGGTGTGACAGCTCGGCAGACACGGCGATGTCACATCGATCACGGTCATCCCGTCTAGCGTCCATCCGGCTGAACAGGAGGAGACGATGATCGAGCTCGAATACGAGATGACCTACGCCGAGAAGATCGCTGGTCCGCTCGGTCCGACTGCGGGCTCGCCGCACGGTGAGCGTCTGTGCTGGCAGGTCGTGTCCGCGACGCTTCGGGGAGCGCGGATCAACGCGACTCTGGCGATGCCCGGAATGGACTGGATGCGGCTGGGCCCCGACGGGATCCGCAGGCCTGACCTCCGGGCACAGCTCACGACCGATGACGGCGAGCTGATCCTGTTTCGCTACTAAGTCGCCGTGATCCGCTCAACCGGCGCGTTTCTCGCCGCGCTTGCGTCCGGCGAGAGCACCGAATTTGCCGAGCAGTACATGCGGATCGCGCCGTGCTTCGAAGTTGGCGCGGGAGACTATGCGTGGCTCGGCGAGAGCCTGTTCGTCGGGCGGGGCAGGCTGACCGGAGCGCGGGCGATCGAATACGAGATCTACCGGGCGCTCTGAGCGATGTCACATCCAGACCGTGCACGGCGTCTGACTTGTCAACACGCATTTTGAGTCAGGAGAAGCTGATGCAGACGAAATGGTGGACGCTGGTCACGGTGGCGCTCGGGGTGTTCATGCTGTTGCTGGACATCACGATTGTGAACGTCGCGCTGCCCGACATCCAGCGGCAGCTGCATGCCTCGTTGTCGGATCTGCAGTGGGTGATCGACGCCTACGCACTCAGCCTGGCGGCACTGCTGCTGACCGCAGGCTCGGTCGCCGATCTCGTGGGACGCAGAATCGTCTTCGCTGCAGGAATCGCGGCGTTCACGGCCGGTTCGCTGCTGTGCGGTGTTGCGCAGAGCCCGCTGTTCCTGTCGCTGGCGCGGGCCGGTCAGGGCGTCGGCGGGGCGGTGATGGTCGCGACCTCGCTGGAGTTGCTCGCC